>Ga0114982_1001506_pt1 | contig 11129 bp, 9 predicted proteins | sample Shrwel_input2_FT_FD_87183 | JGI IMG/M metagenome (GOLD analysis project Ga0114982, IMG submission 87183) | Subsurface microbial communities from deep shales in Ohio, USA - Utica-3 well 1 S input2 FT | ecosystem: Environmental > Aquatic > Deep subsurface > Shale gas/oil reservoir > Produced... | reverse complement strand
GCTCCCAACAGCAGCGCTAAACCCGCCAGACCAGCCAATAAAGCCGCGGTATGTGCATGCCATGGCATGCACATACCGCGGCTTTATTGGCTGGTCTGGCGGGTTTAGCGCTGCTGTTGGGAGCTATTCCATCCTATCTGACCTATCGGCAAAGTCTGGCGCAGGGTCTGACAGTGCGACTCTAACGGACTGAGATTGCAGGAAATGCTTGGTTGTTGAGCAGGATTTGCTATAGTAAACCCAGCTTTTTCTGAAAAACATTGGTGTATGAGCGAGCAAAATCAGGATCTTGCCGAGCAACTGGCCCAGTTGCAGCAACAATACCTGCAACGGTTGCAGCAGGAGCTTCCTGCCTTACAGCAGCAAATCAATCTGCTGCATGCGGTGTCGGAGTGGCGGGCGGCTGTGTCTGATCTGATGCGGCGGTTCCATAGTCTGGCCGGTTCGGCTGGTACTTTTGGTTTCCCCGGCCTCGGCGTGCAGGCCAAAGCATTGGAACAACAGTGCAAAAGCTGGCTGGCGCAAGCGCAACAACCTGGCGCGGCAGAGATCCGGCAATTGCAACAGCAATTTACCGCATTACGCTTGCAGGAACCTAAGCCACTGCAAACGCCAATTTTGCAAGAAAGCAGTCCGGCTAAAAAAGCGGTGCTGATTTATCTGCTGGAAGATGAAGGCGAAACCGCCCGGCATTTATGCCTGACCTTAGGCACTTTTGGTTATCAGGTCGAATGGTTTCAGTCACTTGCACAACTGGAACTGGCACTGGCGCGGCAAATACCAGATGCGCTGGTGCTGGACATTGAATTGCCGGCGGAAACCGAAACCGGGCTGCATTTTATCAACCGGCTGGAATTAGCGCGGCAACTGCCGTTATTTGTGCTGACCAGCCATGATGATTTTGAACATTATCTGCAAGCCGTCCGCAGTGGCGCCTTAGGTTATTTTGTCAAACCATTAAATGCCTCAGCGCTGGAAGCCAGGTTACAACGTTTGCTGGCGGTGCGGGAGCGGGATGCTTTTCGGGTGCTGATTGTCGATGACGATCTGCTACTGGCACAACATTATGCGCTGGTGTTGGAAAAAGCCGGCCTGCGGGCAGAAATACTGACCAATCCGGCCGATATTTTTGCCGGTTTACGTAAGTTCCATCCGGATGTGATCCTGCTTGATGTCAATATGCCACAGTGCACCGGTCCGGAACTGGCGCAGCTGATTCGGTTGCAGGATGAGTGGCTGGGTGTGCCAATTATTTATTTATCCGCCGAGACCGACAGCGAGCGCCAACTGGAAGTGCTGATTAAAGCCGGCGATGATTTCCTGACCAAGCCGATCAGCGATAATGCGCTGGTGGTGGCGATTTTTGCCAGAGCGCAGCGGGCGCGGCAACTGGCTGAAGTGATGACCAAAGACAGTCTGACGGGGTTGTTGCAACACGCCCATGTCAAAGAGCGGCTGGCTGGCGAGTTGGAGCGCAGTTTACGCCATCAACAACAGGTCAGCGTGGTTATGTTGGATATCGACCATTTTAAAAAGGTCAATGACAACTATGGTCACCTGACCGGTGATCAGGTGATCACCAGTCTGGCCAATCTGCTGAAACAACAGTTGCGCAAAACCGACATTATCGGCCGTTATGGTGGTGAAGAATTTTTATTGGTGTTACCTGAATGTCCGTTGGAACGTGCTTTTGTGGTGATAGATAAATTACGCCAGGCTTTTGCCCGCTTACCCTTCAGCGCCAATGATGGCCAAAGTTTTTCCTGTACTTTTAGTGCCGGAATTGCCGCTGGGCTGGATAGCTTAATGCCGGACGTGGTGATTGAACGCGCTGATCAGGCGTTGTATCAGGCGAAAAGCGGCGGCCGTAACCAAGTGGTGTTAAGCCAGCTGGTAGGTGATTAAATCAGCCGCTGGCTGAGATGACCTGACTGAGATGATCTGGCTTAGTGAACCTGATTAAAGCTGCCTGGTGGTACCAAGGTGGCTGCGGGGAAAGTGCAGGTAAAAACAGGTGCCTTCGCCCAGTTTGGTGTCAAAACTAATCCAGCCATTCATCCGTTCAGTCAGTTCTTTGACGATAGCAAGGCCAAGACCGGTGCCTTCTTTGTTGCGGGCATCGGCTGAGTCGGCCTGGGAAAATTTCTCAAACATCCGTTGCTGGAATTCAGCACTGATGCCTGGACCCTGATCCTGCACCGCCACTAACACTTCCTGCCCGGTTTGGATTAAGCGCACCTGTATTTGCGAGCCAAGTGGGGCAAACTTGGCGGCATTGGACAGTAAATTCGCCATCACCTGATGAAAGCGCATCGGATCAAGTTCTGCTTCCACTTCGGCGGCATCGGCGCTGACCAGCAGTTCGATGCTGGCCTGATACTTGTCGGCATAAGGCTGATTGTGCAGGATGGTTTGCTGCAATAAATCCAGTAACTGACAGCGTTGAAACTGGAACTGCATTTTACCAGCCACCAGTTTATCGATATCCAGTAAATCATTAATTAACTGACTGAGTTTATGGCTGTTTTCCTGCGCTATGGTCAGCATATGCTGCAAGGGTTGCGGTACAGTCCCCAAAGCGCCGCCACCAATCAAGCCAAGCGCACCGGAAATCGCCGTCAACGGGGTTCTGAGTTCGTGGCTGACCATAGAAACAAACTGGTTTTTCATCAGTTCAATGCGTTTATGCTCGGTAATATCCTGAATAATCGACCAAATTTGTAACTCGCCATGCAAACCTTCAATCAGAATACCACTTTGCACTACTGGGACCCGGTGGCCCTGCTGATGAATAAGCTCCAGCTCGTCCGGGCCAAAACGGCCATCTTGTTGCAGCGCAGCTAAATGCTGCTGACAGAGATGGACATAGGATGGGGCCACTAACTCCGTCAAGCTGACCCCAGTCAGTTGCTCAGCGGGGTAACCCAGCATTTGTTGCAAGGCCGGATTGGCTTCCAGCACTGTGGTGCTTGGGAAGCTGCTCAGTACTATCGCCAGTGGCGCCAGTTGATATAACGATGACAGTTTTTGCTCACTGGCGCGCAGTTCGAGTCTGGCTTCTTTTTGCGCTGTGATGTCCCAAATAAAACCATCAATAAACAATAATTTATTGTTTTGATCAAAAATGCCACGCCCCAGTTCCTGCACCCACCGCAATTGACCATTGGCGTGACGGATGCGGTATTCGACACTGAATCTGGCATGATTGGCCAGCTCTGTTTCCACCGCAATGCGGTTAGTGAGTCTGTCGCCTGGATAGGTAATTTTTTCGAAAGTGACTGCTTTGTTGCGGATAAATTGTTTTGCCGGATACCCGGTGAGCTTCTCTACTTCGTCACTGATAAACAACATAGTCCAATGGGCATCGTTGATGCAACGATAAACCACCCCTGGCAGGTTTTCTAACATCGAACGGTGTCGTTGTTCGCTTAGCAGCAGCGCATGGTTCAGTTGCTCCAGTTGGGTAATATCGATAGCAACACCGAGATAACCCAGCACCTGGCCATGTTGATCCCGCATTGCGGACACGCTCAGACGAACCTGTTTACGTTCGCCGTTTTTGCAAACATAAGTCCATTGTCTGGTTTCACTGGCACCGATGCGGGCTTTATAGACAAAGGTATCAAAGCCGCGGATATCTTGCTGAAATTCGGCGCTGAGCTGCGCCGAACGGCGTTGTATTTCCGCAACATCATGAAAAAAGCCCGGCATTTGCAGGCCGACCACTTCACTGGCCCTGTAGCCCAACATCCGCTCGGCACCGGTATTAAACAGTTGGATCTGCCCGGTTGGATCGGTTGAGATCATCGCCACTTCAGTAGAGGAATCCACGATGGCCTGCAACCAGGAACGGGTTGATAAAATTTCGTTTTCGCGGGCCATATCGGCGGAAATATCAGTATGGGTACCAAACATCAACAAGGGGTTACCCTGCGGATCCCAGCTCATGACTTTGCCCACCGCATGCACCCAGACCCAATGCCCCTGGGCATGACGCATCCGGAAGCGGCAGTCGTAAAATGGGATACTACCGGCAAAATGTTGTTGTAACTGGGTTTCAGCCTGGTTTTTATCGTCCGGGTGGAGCAACGAGCGCCATAAATCGATGTCGGTTGCCAACTCTGTGGGCAACCCCAGAATGTTATACCAGCGGCTATTGTAGATGGTTTTGCCCGTTTGAATGTGCCATTCCCAGGTGCCAAGATTAGTGCCGTGAATAATGGCATCCATCCTATCGCGTTCTTGCTGGATTTTTTCCTGTTGCTGGTGCTGCTCTGTGATATCGGTGGCAATAATAATCAGATGCGCCACCTGGCCTTGTTCGTCCAATTGCGGCACCAAACCGGTTTTTAAAATCCGCTGGTGGTTTTTTGGCGCAATAAATTCAACCTGCTCGCCTGCGAGGGCACGTTGCAAAAAGGGCTGATGAAAGCTCAGGGCTGCTGCACCAAACACTTCCGGAATAGACTTGCCAATCAGTTCAGCCGGCGCCAAGCCGAACCATTGCTGATATTTCTGATTGCAGAAAATAAACCGCAGCTGTGCATCCACCTGACCCAGCAACACCGGCACGTTTTCAATAATGGTGGTCAGGGTATGTTGTTGCTGAAGACTTGCCAGCGCAATCAGCCGGTGTTTGAGCAAGGTGACAGCCTGTTCGGCCAGCAAGGCCAAAGCTTGCAATTGTGCCTGTGACAGTTGGCGTGGCTCGGAATCAAACACGCACAGCGTGCCGATGGCCAAATCCGGCTCCAGTCGCAGGGGGGCACCAGCATAAAAACGCACCGGGACTGCCGCAGTGGTGGTGGCATGACCAAGTAAACGTTGATCGGCAAAGGTATCCGGAATATAGGTAAGTTTGTCCGGCGTCAGAATGGCAAAACCGCAAATTGAATCGGCGCGGCTGGTTTGTAACACATCCAGATTGACTTTGGCTTTGAACCATTGCCGGTCGAAATCAATCAGACTGACAGCGGCACTTGGCGTCTGACAGATCAGTGCGGCTAGTTGAGCGAGCTGATCAAAAGCCAGTTCCGGCGCGCTGTCCAGTACTTTTAACTGATAAAGCGCTTCAAGGCGTTGGGCTTCATTGGCGGATACTGCTGGTTTCATTCCATCTCACACCAGAACCAGAATAGTTCTAGTGTACGCGTAAATGAGCAGACGAAAAGTCTGGGACGAAAAAAAACTCAGCCTGCAGCCACAGTTGGCGTATTTTGTGGTGGTAAAACACGTTGATCCAGCTGTTGGCGGGCACTGTTTTTCTCATGTTGTTGCTTAATCCGCAGCAGGGCTGCGTACAACTGGGCCGAATTAAACGGCCTGGCCGGATCCAGCAAATCACTGATATCGACGCCTGCTTGTTGTTGCACTTGTTGTAACAACACTAAATGCTGATTGCGAATAAGCTCAGCACGCATATCCTGATCTTCGGTACCATCGCTGATGCTGTAACTTTTCATCAGCAAATCAATAGTTTCCAGCTGGTTTTTCACACTGTTTTGATTTTGCTGCTGCAGTTGTTGTTGCTGACTGAGCCAGTTCTGCTGTAATTGCAGCAAGCTTTCGGTATGCCAGATATAAAATAACAAGGCAGAGGACGCCAGACCTAAACCAAAACCCCAGAGAAAAGTTGTTTGTGTATGTTGAGCTGACATCAGATGTAATTCCATCAGGGGCAGCAGAGGCTGCCGGAAAGGGGCCGCAGCTGATGAATAGGCTCACAACGCGGCAAGAAACAGCTTGGTATGATTAAACGCCAGCGCTGTAGTGTCAACCCGCATTGTCGCTTTCTATCGCCGATTGCTGGCAATTTCAGCGCAAAAGCAGCGGCACTGCAGGTTTTGCGTCAGAGTTGCGCAGATTCGCTGCGGGGATTACTGTGAAAACGAGGTTGTTGCTGTTGCTCCGAGCTGTATAACACGGTTTTTTCGCTGCTTGGCGCAGGTGTGACGGTTTTATCGGCACGTAGTCTGCTGCTGAGTAAATGCTGCATGCCCTGTAACAGCGTCAGAATTTGTTCAGTATGTTGTGCCTGCGACAGCCGGGCTTGCTGATTCTGATAGCTTTGGCGGAATAATTCATCAGACTCGATATTTTGGACTGCAGCGCGGCTGGCTTTACTTTCAGCAAGTAAATCAGTCAGTTTAATTGAGATAAGCACCAGCGTAATGGCGATGGTGGTGAGCAGTACTAAGATAAAAATCGGTACCAAATCCATGGTCATACTTCCTTATTAACTGACACAGTTAACTGACACAGTGCACCAAGCGGGTAGGACACCGCAGCCTTGGTCTTGGTGCTGTTATAACATGATTTTTTTCCGTCCGGTAAACAATGCTACGAAATAGCAAAACTATGCTACCAGTGGTGCCAACGATTCAGCATCAACTGCGCTATTTTAACCGCTGGATATCAAACAGGTCCAGTGTGATCTTGCGTTAGGGCTGACATCTTGAAAGCCCTTACATGTTGGGGGTGGTGGCTGATTGTCACTAAGTTAGTGACGGGTTGCTGGTTATTTGTTCAACTGACCATTGCCGCCATGCATTTGATAGTCATCAAGTTTTGTCGACTGGTATAATTGTCATCCAACTGTAATCCGCGTTTTTTCCGCCCGATCTGACAAGAGGCCTTATGCCATCTCTGCGAAGTTTTACTATCCATCAGCGTTTAATTGCGATTTCTGTTGCCGTGACCTGCGGTATGTTGTTGTTACTGGCGATTATGTTGCAGCAAAGCAATAATCAACATTTGCTGGGGCAGGCGAATACCACAGTGTTGAATATCAGCCGGCAGGTGGTGCAATTGCGTAACCACGAAAAGAATTTTTTACTGCGGCTGGAAGCAAAATATGCCAGCCATCATCAACAAGCGGTGACGGATTTACAGCAGGATTTAACCAAACTACGTACTGAGCTGTCGGGTTTTGATATTGACACTCAGGGCATCACCGAGTTTGAACAATTGTTGCTGAGCTACGGTGCTGATTTTCAGAAAATCAGTGCTTTGCGCATTACCGCAGGTTTAACCGAAAACGATGGTCTGACTGCAGAAATGCGTGCTGCCGCCCGGCAGTTGGAACAACTGTTGTTGCAAAAAGGCGAGTTACACCAGGTCAATTTAGTGTTGCAATTGCGCCGGCATGAAAAGGATTTTCAGTTAAGACTGAGCCTGAAAGAGCAGCAGTTGTTTCAGCAAAAAGTGGCGCTGTTAACACCCATGCTCAGTGGCGACGCCTTGTCTGCTTTGCAGCACTATGACAAATCTTTTCAGAGTTTAGTGGCCGCTTTTGTCCAAATTGGTTTGCACCAGGATGATGGCATGATGGATGTGATGCGTGCCTCCATTCATGCCACTGAGCAGCAAATGACGGCACTAAAAAAACAGGTTGATCGTGAGTTGGCGCAGGCGCTTAGCCGCAGTAAAACGGTGTCGATCAGTTGTTTTGTGTTGCTGGTGCTGTTGTTATCGCTGTTGTTATGGCAAATCAGCCGCAGCGTGATCCAACCTGTGCGGCAGGTGCGTTCTGTGATTGCCCAGATCCGCCGTGGTCAGGACTTTACCCAACGTATTGCGCTGGCTGGTGATGATGAGCTGACGGCCTTGTCACTGGATTTAAATGACTTGCTGGCGGATGTGCAGAATCTGGTGCGGACTGTTAATCATTCGCTGCAGGCGCTGGACCAGTCTACCCAACAGTTAAATCAGTCGGCGCACAATACCAGCCAGAGTATGCAGCTGCAGCAGTCGGAAACCGATATGGTGGCGACCGCAGTGACTGAAATGGGCGCCACTATTCATGAGATTGCCCGCACCACGGAAAATACCGCCGATAAAGCGCAGGACACCAATAGTCATGCTGCCAAAGGCATGGAGCAAGTGGCTGCCACTGTGGCACAAGTACAACAATTATCGACCCGGCTGGCCGCTGCCGCTGGTACCGCCGCGCAGCTGGATGCGGATAGTGTGACTATCGGTTCAGTGCTGGAAGTGATCCGCACTATTGCCGACCAAACCAATTTGCTGGCGCTTAATGCCGCCATCGAAGCCGCCCGCGCTGGTGAGCAGGGGCGTGGTTTTGCCGTGGTCGCCGATGAAGTTCGGATGCTGGCGACCAAAACGCAGGATTCAACCAAGCAAATTGAGCAAATTATCCGGGCGTTGCAACAACGGAGTAAAGAGATAGTGCAGGTGATGCAGCAATGTCAGCAGCAAGGTGAACAAAGCGCCAACCAGGGCCAGACCGCCATGAATTTATTGCGCGAAATTACCACCGATGTCACGCTGATTATGGATATGACCACTCAAATCGCGACTGCGATTGAAGAGCAAAGCCATGTTGCTGCCGAGGTGAATAAAAGTGTGGTCAGCATCCGCGACCTGTCCGACGACACGCTGCAAGGCGCCAAACAAAACCACCAAATCAGTCAGGCCGTCGCCGCCCAAACCACAGATCTGCATCATCTGGTGGATAAGTTTAGGGTTTGATGGGGTTATTTAGACTGGAATAGCAAAAGGCCACCTGAGGTGGCCTTTTGCTTTATTGGTGGAGCTGGGGAGGGTCTCTGTTTTCTATTCACGCCTTTAAAACCAATAATTGAAAGTTTTTTTTGTGTGGTAAGGTCTACGAAAAAGGTCTACTAACTTGGTGCCATGTTGTAGTACGCATACCGGACGCCGGTAGACTAAATCTAGAGACAGAGATAACCTTTAGCAATTAATTGACTGGATGAGAAAATCAGACATGGATCTTTTTTTAAACTTGGCTTATTGGGTCCCGACAGGCATTTTCGTTGTGCTCGTAACAGTTTTCAAAAAGAGTATCTCCGAGTGGTTCTCAGAGTATCTCAAAAACTACTTCTCTGCTGAGTTAAAGCGGGTAGAGCATGATTTTAAACGGGCAGAGATACAATTTTCAGCTGCTTTAGGTCGGCAGGACAAGACTATTGAACACCTACAAAGTGGGGCCTTGTCAAACCTGACTGCTAGGAATCAGTTGCTTTACGATAGACGTTTAAAGGCCCTTGATACGTTGTGGGAAGTTGTTGTAGAGAGTTGGAAATTTAAGGGAATACTCACCTTAGTTCACACATTCCCTTTAGATTTAGTTCTCAAGGCTCAGACCAAAACAGATGTGATTGCAGAACTATTAAAAAAAACTGGGACAATTGACCCGGACACTATGGCTTTTTTTAGTAAAGCAGCATTAGTACGGCCTTACGTCTCGATCTTGGTATGGGCTTACTACAAGGCGTATGAAGCAATAATTCGTCACGGGTGTTTTATCGCGTTGATTTTACAACATCGGGTCGACGGAGAAATCATTCCTCAAGGCAAAGATGTTAAAGCTCTTATTCACGCTGTACTACCGCAGTTGGGGGATACTTCAGAACAACTGGATTTAAAGAATTCGCTGGTTTATATGGACCTTATCGAGTACCAGATGTTGGAGGCGATAAAGTACGATCTTAATGGTAATGATCTGGACCACATTCAAATGGAGAAAGCGAAGAGAATAATCAATATAGCTAACAGTCTAATTGTGCAGTAGGGGTCAGGCCTACGTTTTCCCTTTGTCGAATTTAAGTCAGTACTACTTTGTTAAATAAAGATAAAATCCGCAGCTGATGCAAAACAAAATACTCTAAATCGGCATGTTGTAAATCGTTATGCTGATGTAAAACAACGTTTCTAAAAACTATCATCTTCTTGAGGTTGTCCGCAACTTCAACGGTAATAAAACCTGCTGTCGCGATTCGGTCAATGACATCAAGCTGACTTTTCGGCGCACCCAGTTTATGTTTTCTGATGAGATGTTCACCGATATCCAGTGCAGCGGCAACTGCACGGACTATGTTCATGATTGCGGCTTCCTGTCGGGTAATATCGTTGGCAAAAGTGGCTGGGTCTTTGTTGTATTCTTCATGCACCCGAGCAACGTAGCGTTCTAGTCTGGTGGTTATACTTTCGATTACTGGATCTTGCCCCTGCTTCGCGTCGACGCTGATCATCAAATGGATTCCGTCAGCCAGTTTTCTAAACGTAGGCCAGCAACCCGTTCAAATTCTTTCAGGTTATTGGTTACCACCACCAAACCTTCACTTCTGGCATGGGCGGCAATATGCAAATCGTTGACGCCAATAGGTGTACCCTGTCGCTCTAAAGTTGCTCTGATTTCACCATAGTGGGCTGCGGCTTTATCACCATAAGGTAGAATTTCCAATCGCGACACAAAATCATCCACCTGACGGCGGTTATGCTCGGGCAGGGCGCTTTTTTCCACTCCATGGCAAAGTTCAGCATAAGTAATAGAGCTTATACATAAAGTGCCGGCAAACTTGTTAAAGGTGTCCAGCACTTCGATGGGTCGGCGTTTTATCACGTAAATGCAGATATTGGTGTCGAGCATATATTTCAGCATCAGAACGATTCCCGCTCTGGCTGTTCTTGTGTGGCGCGTTCAATCATAAAGTCATCGGTGACCGCTGGGCCTTGCAGAAAAAATGAGTCCCATGTACTGGCAACGGGGGTCAGGATGCGATCTTGGCCGATAACACGGACGCTGACTTTTTTCACATGATCAGGAAAACGTGCATCCACCGGCAGGCGGACGGCTTGGGTACTGTTGTTTTTAAATACGGTTCCGGTTTCCATAATCATCTCCTAAAAGTAGATAGTTTGAGTATATACATTGATGGTTAAATACTCAATGGGTCTATTTTCAGTAGGTATAAAGGTGGTATCCGCCTGCAAATCTAGAGTGGTTTGCAACCTATTGCTTGTGGTTAAATTCCAGCTTTTAGGGTTGGCACAGTGGCGGACTGCCCCAACGCTGCGCGCTGGGTCGAGTCCGCCCTACGGTGATTAAAGTGGCTTCGCGTCCGCCGCCACTGTACCAATAAAGCAAAAGGCCACCCGGAGGTGGCTAGCGAGCAGGGGGGATTTATTCGCGGCGTTGCCGCTCACCTCTCGTTTAGCAACGAGAGGCCGCCCTGCGGGCGTTGTCTGCGCTTGCTATGCAAGCTCCGGCTGAATCCCGTACGGTGCTTCGCGTCCGCCCCAGCTCCACCAATAAAGCAAAAGGCCACCCGGAGGTGGCCTTTTGCTTTATTGGTGGAGCTGGGGGG
>Ga0114982_1001504_pt1 | contig 11158 bp, 8 predicted proteins | sample Shrwel_input2_FT_FD_87183 | JGI IMG/M metagenome (GOLD analysis project Ga0114982, IMG submission 87183) | Subsurface microbial communities from deep shales in Ohio, USA - Utica-3 well 1 S input2 FT | ecosystem: Environmental > Aquatic > Deep subsurface > Shale gas/oil reservoir > Produced... | reverse complement strand
GACTGCCCCTTAGCAAACAAATCAGCAGCACTCATTAATGCAATGGTTTTTACACTAGGGCTGGCTTTATTTTGGAAGTCAGCCATAAGTATAGGAACAATATCCAGTACGGCATTAATAAGCTGCATCATAACGGCATTAGGCGTTGCAGTTTTATCAATGACCCGATTAAGCATATTTTCAATCGACCATGCTAACTCACCCACAACTTTTGCACCAACCATGCGACCAGAACCTTTTAAGGTATGAAAACCACGGCGCACTTCGGTTAAGGCAGATTTATTTTCAAAGTTTGCTGACCATTTGGGTAAAAAGGTCTGTATCGTTTCTAAAACTTCTTCGACTTCTTCGGTAAAAATTTCACAAATATCATCATCGTCGGTGATGTCATCTTGTGGCATTGTGGCGGTTATTTCAAAGGCATCAGCGGTTGCTGCTTCTACAACAGATTCGATGACAAAAGGTGCACTCTCTTCTGCCTCAACATCTAATTTAACCGCCGCATCTAACTTAATGGTTGCATCTAAATCTACAGGCTCATTTAATGATACAGATACCTCTTCTACAATCTCTACAGTATCTGCATGTAAATCATCGATGTTATTTTCTTTGTTTTGATTACTTTGCGTAATATCCACTTCATTGATAGAAGGCATTCCAACCAAGGTAGCATCCAACAAAGATGCACCCTCAGGTTTAAAAATTGACTCCGTGTCTTCAAAACTAACAGGTTCTACAGATTCATCTTCAGTTGTGTTGTTAGCTTTTGCGGCAGACATATCTTTAAAATAATCTTCCGCATTAAAAGTCATGGTACTGCTAAACGCATCATCATCGTCTGTGTGTGTCCGTGTTGTGATATTGTCTGGCACAATATCTACTTTCAATGCAGGTATATTAATCAGTGTTTTATGGGCATCAGATTCTGGATCGGCATAATTTGCCAACATCTCATCGGATAATGCAGGCATCGCGATTTGTGTTTTATCTAAACTATCGTTTGAGTCTTCAGGCAACACAATTGCTGGCATTGAAATTTGCGTTTTATCTAAATCATCCACTGGTATTTGTGGCACGTCAGCTAGATTTAATGCAGGAATATTTAACAGCGTTTTATCTAATTTAGAGGGTGGTGGCTCACCAAACTCTATTTCAGGCAATGCTTTTTCTTCTTCTGTTTTGGCCATAGTACGACGTTCTACTTGCTCTACGGGTGCAGTAGCGAGTACTAAACCATAACCTAATTTATCTAAAGACTGCGCAGCAACATCTAGCAAATTATTGTTTTGATGATGATTAGCGACACGTTCTAAATAATATTCAACAGACGAAATAATATCGGCTAGTGTGTCCATTTCTGACCAACTAGGGCGATAATCATCTTTAAGTAAATGCTGCTGCACAAATTCTGACAAACGACCTAAAATTTGGGCTGGACGCGACAAATCTAACATTGCCAAACCGCCACGCACTGTATTTAACAGGGTTGGCAATTCAATGAGCTTTTCGGCATGCCACTGCGAACTAATATATTCAACAATAGATTCTTTCGCTTTTTCAAGTGCGGTGCGTGATTCGCGTAACACAGCACCTTGTGCAGCAGACACTTGGTCAACCATTGCACTGCCACCAAAAGTATCTAAAGAAGAAGATAGCGGTTGGTCTTCAACTAATTGTTGTAAACTAGACTCTACTTCGATTAAACCACTTGCTACAACTAACAATGCACCTTCGGGCAATACACCAAAATTAATCGACTTATTCAGTGTTTTTACTTGATCGGAGATAATTCGTTGTAATTGATGTAAACCTAATACTTGTAAGGTACTTGCAACTTGGCGCAAAACAGGCAATAAGGGCTGTAAATCTTCAATATTAGGATGAGTAGCATAAGTTAGGTCATCAATAACCTCTTTAACGTTAACTAACTCATCAGTTACCCCTTTAATAACCGACTGCATTGCTTGGCGATCTGGTGCATTCAGTTTTTCTTTTTCTGCTTCAACGACATCAAAGGTCGGTAGAATATCATCTAAGTGATATAAAGCACGCATTGCTAATACACGATGCGTATTACCACGGCTTTTGGCAATGTAATATAAAATATTTTTTAGCAATTCTAAGGTAGGTGAATGCTGAGGATAGGCAATATATTTGCGTAACTCTTGTTCTATTTCACCTAATAAGGTTTTGATTGCTGGCGTTAATGGCACATCATTAGCCATCAAACCTTCGACCAAAGCCGAAGAAGTACGCCATAAAGCTTGTAAGGGTTTTTGCCCCATAAACAAACCAAGCTTTTCAAATACTAAAATCAAATGCTCGTATTGTTCTATTAAATTTTGCTGACGAATAATACCTAACAAACTTAATTGATAACCATGACGCAACTTTTTAAGTGCATCTGATGAGGGTGAAACACCTGCTTGCCCTAATACCGAAAACACTCTTGCAAAGTCTGGCTTAAATAATGCTAACTCTGAAATAGGATTTTCTTCATGAGCCATCCGCAATTCATTAATCACGGGTAACAAAACAAAGGGGGTATCTTTTTTAGCAACCTGTAAACGCTCAAGATAAGCTGGTAATTGCAACATCGCTTCGATCAAAGCGTGATGTGCGCGCTCGCGATTAGTCACTTTATGATTAACTAAAGACAGACACAGCTTTTCCATTTCTTCAGCAAGCATGGCTGCGCCATAAAACTCGACCATTTGCAAAGTACCAAAAACTTGATGCAAATAGGCCAAGCAAAAACGGAGTTTTGCCGTATCACTAGGCGTAACAATATACGCCTCTAAGGCTTGCTGAGCTTGCTTTAAGGTTTCTTCGATTTCACTTTTAACCCAGTCTAAAGCAAGAAAATTATGATTATCTGTCATCTTTTTACCCCCCCTCTGGGGACAGGATGTTTTTTATTACGTTCTTGATACTGTCTTAAGCCTATTTTATACGGCGATAAGCCAAAGTATCAGGATAGTCAACGCGTTCTAATGCAGGGTGTTGCCAGTCCATGACTTCGCCAACCCCCAACACTAAAATCCCACCTAATTGCAATCGTGCGGCAAGGTGAGAAACCACATCGCGTTTCCTAAAACGGCGAAAATAAATTAGTACATTTTGACAAAATATCACATCCATATCACCAAAAGGTGCTTTGTCCAATTCCATCAAATTTAACTGAGCAAAAGCAACACGCGCCTTTAAATGCGCATCAATTTGCCAATCACGTTGATTAACCAATTGTGTAAAATAGTGCTCACGCATTTTTTCGGGGATGCCGTGCAATTTACGCTCGTTATAAACCCCTAGTTTTGCCTTAGCTAAGGTTGGCAAACTAATGTCGGTTGCCGTAATGCCATAAAAGACATCTTGGCGTTGCATAGTTTCCAATAAATCTTCAACTAATAATGCTAAGGAGTACGGTTCTTCGCCTGTAGAACAGCCTGCACTCCACAAATTTATACTACTCATTTGTGGATTAGCAAGCAGACTCTTTAAATGAGTTTCTACCAAGGCATACGAACTTGCGTGTCTAAAAAAAGAGGTCTCTTGCACCGCCAATCTGTCAACTAATAGCAACCATTCTCGTTCTCCACGCGCACCCGATACCACGAACTGATAATAAGCATCATAATCTTCAATGGTAATTTCACGCATGCGTGTTGATAAGGATATTTCTAAAAAAGGCCGACGGGTTTGTGTAAATGTCATTCCCGTCCGCGATTCTATTAATCCCTGCCACAAAGCAAACTGCTCATCCGAGATGGGTACGACTGGCTTGATACCCCAATCCTCTAGTGCCATGCCAGCCTCTCCTTAGTCAGCCTTAGGCATAGTCTGGTAATTTGAAGCCAGATACGGACAAACGTAATTCGGCAGCCATTTCAGCCAAGTTACCAATCGAACGTGCCGTTGCAATAGTACCCGCTGTTGTTTGGGTAGTAATTTCTTGAATAACGTTCATGGTATTGGAAATATGACCCGCAGATGCCGCTTGTTGGCGCGCTGCGTTAGAAATGTTCTGAATCAAGTCCGCTAAGTTTCTAGAAACGGTTTGAATCTCTTCAAGTGCCACACCCGCATCCTGAGCTAAACGCGCACCGCGCACAACTTCGGAGGTGGTTTGTTCCATCGAGATAACCGCTTCGTTGGTGTCAGATTGAATCGTTTTAACCAATTGTTCAATCTGTTTCGTTGCAGAAGCTGAACGTTCCGCAAGACGTTGTACTTCGTCGGCAACCACCGCGAAGCCTCGGCCTGCTTCACCCGCCATCGACGCTTGAATCGCCGCGTTTAACGCGAGAATGTTAGTTTGGTCGGCAATGTCATTAATAAGAGAAACGATATCACCAATCTCTTGAGAGGATTCACCCAAACGCTTAATACGTTTAGATGTTTCTTGAATCTGCTCACGAATCGTATCCATACCTTCAATCGAACGTTGCACCACATCTGCTCCTTTATGGGCGATGGCTACAGATCTATCCGCAACCACTGCGGATTCGGCAGCATTTGCAGATACTTGGTCAATGGACACCGCCATTTCGTTCACCGCCGCTGACGCACCTGCAATTTCTTGCGCTTGATGTTCGGAAGCTTCGGCTAAGTGCATCGCCGTTGATTGTGTTTCTTGAGCCGCAGCAGAAACCTGCACCGCTGTTTGGTTAATGGTAGATACCATCTGACGTAATTGGTCAATCGAATAGTTAATGGAGTCAGCAATCGCACCCGTAAAGTCCTCGGATACCGTTGCCTGCACTGTTAAGTCACCATCCGCTAAGTCACCTAATTCATCAAGCAAACGTAAAATAGCTGATTGGTTACGTTGGTTTTCCATTTCCACTTCTTCAGCACGTTTACGGTCAATATCAGATTCTTTTTCGGCACGTTCTTTATCTTGGCGAGCACGAACACGGATAAAACCAAACAACGACACTAAGGTTAACATCAACGAAGCAACACCAATAATACTCGCTAAAATGGCATTTGCTTCCTCATCCACTATGGTGGTGAGTTTTGTTAAAGTTGACAATAATTCAGGCGAATCACGGAAAGTAGCACTGGATGCTTCACGTACTTGGAACAACTCTGGCGAAGATTGCAAAATTTCATTAGCACCCTGTTGTACCGAACTTTCAAATAATTTTTGAATGGCTGCTAATGAGGCACGAGCTTGAGCATCTTTTACTGCTGTAACGCCCATATCTGGATCACCATTTAGCAAACCCTCTAAGGTTTGACCAAAGGCTTCAGAATCACGACCAAAGTCATCGGCTGCCATTACCGCGTTTTCATCACCGTTTAGTACACTACTAACAGAACGCAAAATACGCTCTGCTAATACAGATTGATTTTTAGCAACGACAACCTGTGCCGAAGGTGCACCATTAGCAACCATCACCTCAACAATACTATCGTTCTCGGCTTGTAACTCAGGCACCGCATCAGCAATACCTGCAACCAAGTCATGCAAATTGCCAACTGTTTTTTCGCCCGCACTGACTTTTTGTAGATTATCAGATACACGTTGCCACACGACCTGTACTGCTTTGGTTTCAGCTCGCGCTTCACCATGCATCTCTTTTAAAGTATTCCAACGCTCATTAAAGGTTTTGATTGCCTTATTTAACGAATCAAATGCTTGTTGGTTACCCGAAGATGCCTCTGTCGAGTTTTTAGCAATATCCTGTGACAACACACGCAACTCTGAAGCATGCTGAATCATCACACGACCATTTTGACTCTTTTTAGCAACCACCACGAACGAGCCTGCGGTGAGCAAAATAAAGATAAGGAAGCCTGCTAAAAAACGTGTTGCATCGGGAGTATCAGCTAACGAACGCCAAAAGCCACGACTAAACAAGGTCTGAAACGTTTTTTTAGACAACAGACTTTTAACATTAATTCCCGAAAAAGATTTTCGTACATTTGGCACGGGTAATTTCATAGCGGACTTATCTCCACACAACCAGTTTTTATTTTCTTTAAACGCATTATAAAATGCCCAAACCACATCACGCAGCGGCAGCTTTTAAAAAACGTGGATCTTCAATAAAACGACTTAATAATAAGACATACCACGTTTGACCATCACGGATAAAAGCCCCTTGTACAAACTGGGTGATTTCTGTAAATGGTGCTTTAACGTCTATAGAGTAGTCTTGCGTACTAAAGTGTTGCATCCCCAACACTTCATCAACCACTAATCCAGCAAACATCTCTTCGTGGTCAACCACCAAAACACGGCGTTTTTGTTCTTGTTTATTTGATTTTCGACCTAAAAACAGCAAAATATCGGTGATCGGTAATAAACGTCCCCGAACATTTGCTAAACCACGCATCCAAGACTCCACACCTGGAACCAAGGTATAACGTGGCGTTTTTAGTATCTCGGCAATTTCACCAATAGGTGCTAAAAAATTCTCGCCTGCCAAGGTAAAACCTACGCCTGTCCAAGCCGACTCTCCCTGCCCTAACAAGCCTAAACCACGTCGTTTAGAACGTTCAGCGATTTCTAAGAGTTTGATAAAGCCTCTAGCTGCCATATCACACCTACTTACTTGGAATTAAGGTTTTAATCACATTCATGAGCAATGATTCATCAACTGGCTTCGTCAAATAATCACTTGCACCTTGTCTCTTACCCCATACCCTGTCTGTTTCTTGGTCTTTAGTGGTCACAATAACAACAGGAATATGCGATGTTTCTGCACCTTTAGTAATTTGGCGTGTTGCCTGAAAACCATTAATACCAGGCATTACCACATCCATCAACACCAAATCGGGTAGCTCTGCACGAGCAACAGCAACGCCATCTGCACCATTGGTTGCTTCCAAAACAGCATGACCATAACGCTCTAAGATTTCTTTAAAACGATAGGTTTCTGTCGGTGAGTCATCAACAATTAAAATACGTGCCATACTGCCCTCATTTTATATTTTTGACAGATCAGGACTTAACATACTGACGAATGGCAGTAAACAACTCTTCCTTACTAAAAGGCTTCGTTAAATACTCATCCGAACCGACGATACGCCCTTTTGCTTTATCAAACAAGCCGTCTTTACTCGACAACATAATGACAGGCGTGGTTTTAAAAGCTGAGTTATTTTTGATTAATGCACAAGTTTGATAACCATCTAAACGTGGCATCATAATATCAACAAAAATAATATCAGGATTTGAGTCGGCAATTTTAGCCAAGGCATCGAAACCATCTGTGGCTGTAATTACGGTACAGCCTGCTTTTTGCAATAAGGTTTCTGCGGTACGACGAATCGTTTTGGAGTCATCAATAACCATGACTTTTAAGCCATCAAAATTTTCTTCCATCGAAGTTGCCTTTCTATTTTCTGAGGCCATTTGGCCGATAGTGGAGTTTAAAAAAAATTACCCAACACTGCGTTTATTCTATTAAGGTTTACATCAATTATAGGATTTGCACATACATCTATCTTCTGTTTGAGGATTTTGTATGCGTCATAAATCTTATATTGAGTAAAATACGCAAACCCTGATATTTAGCATGTACTTTTAGAGAGGGTTATCTCGTTTTAACACAGTTTTTAGCGCGAATCCATAGCAGAATCGCGTTTAGTAAAGCCATGCCTAATATATTACAAAGGCTTAGCGCAATTTGCTCATGCCTTTTAGTAAACTTAGCGCGTTTAATTGACTTAGACAAGTCCTTAAAAATATACAGTGTGACCGTACACTCATTTGGATTTGCGATAGATGCAAATAAACGCTTAACTATTCTATGTGTTTTTTGTTTTGCACTAAGAACAGATAAATCATTATTGTTTAATTTGTAATTGGTATATATCCAACAACGAAAATGGCCAATGTAAGCCTTGACCTTCTTCATTTGTTAACACAGGAATAAATGCGCCGTATTTTGTCACTAAATTTTGGTCTAAGGCAATATCTATTGTGCGCCATGTTATAGGCAACACTGACTGTGCTTGTAATAATAATTGCTCTGCATCATCACACAAGTGACAGCCAAGTGTACCATATAAAATATAGTTTTTTTTACTCATTATCGACATAATCCACTTGCCAACAACGATGGATTTTGGCGTTACGTTTATAGTCAAAGCCAATAGTTTCGTGACTAATTTCATGTAATTTCAAATAATTCATCGCGTCTTGCTGCAATTCAAAACGTTTAAAATTAGTCGAAAAATAACAAATACCATGGGGCTTAAGCAAGCGCATAGCTAAGGTTAATAGCTCAACATGGTCACGCTGCACATCAAACACACCGTGTATTTTTTTGGAGTTAGAAAATGTAGGTGGGTCAATAAAAATAACATCAAACCTTTCTTTGCATTGAGCCAACCACGACATGACATCGGCTTCAATAAATTGATGCTGTGTTTCTGCCAAACCATTTAAAGCAAAGTTTCGCTCACCCCAATTTAAGTAAGTATTTGACAAATCAACACTTACTGTTTTTGTTGCTCCACCTAAAGCGGCGTGTAAACTAGCTGAGCAGGTATAAGCAAATAAATTCAAAAAACTCTTATTTTGTACTTGTTGGGCTATTTTGGTACGAATGGGTCGATGATCCAAAAATAAGCCTGTATCTAAATAATCCGTCAAATTGACTAATAAACGTGCTTTGCCTTCTTGCACTTCGTGGTATTTATTACGCTGATTGAGTCGCTCATATTGTTGTGTGCCTTTTTGTTGGGCACGTACTTTGATAAAGACTTTATCTCGATGTAAGCCAAAAATATGACGAATAACCTGTAAAGCTAATTTAAAACGATTGGCGGCTTTTTCGGGGTCAATGATTTTGGGTGGTGCATATTCTTGTACGTGTAATACGTCACCATAGACATCAATCGCCACATTAAATTCGGGTAAATCGGCATCATAAACCCGATAACAATACACCGCTTCGCGTTGTGCTTGTTTATAGCTGTGCTGAATATTTTTGCGTAAACGATTAGCAAAGGCTTCGGCCTCAACAGGAATTTGTCCTTCTACCTCAACAAAACGATGTGGTGCCAAAACTGGCACTGTTTGTATTTTTCCATGACGCACAAACACATTAAGGTCGCCATTACGCAATTTTTGAGTGTGTAAATGCTCAAAGCCGAGTGCGTCAGCGTGTTCAATTTTGGCGGCTAAAACGGCAGCTTGCCATCCACCTAAACGCTCACGTGCTAAACGCCCTACCGCTTTATAGGTATAAATAGCGGTATCGTCTTCACCCAAACGTTCACCATAAGGTGGGTTTGTGACTAATAAGCCATAATGAGCAGGCTTATTGGGCAATTGTGATAAGTCTTGTAAGCCCAATTCAACAAATTGTGCAATACCCGCGGCTTGACAGTTTTTTTGAGCAGCCAGCAAAGCGTCAGGGTCGGCATCATAACCTTGAATAATAGGCCATGCTTTTGTTTGCCCTTGTACTTGCCGTTGACGTGCTTCTTGCCAACAGGCTTCCCATACCGCTTGATCGTGACCTTCCCATGCCAAAAACCCAAAATAATCACGCATTAAACCTGGTGCAACATCACCATACATTAATGCCGCTTCGGTTAAAAAAGTACCTGAGCCACACATGGGGTCGATGAGTGCTTGAAAGTCATTATTTGGCCAACCTGCTTGGCGTAAAATCGCTGCTGCCAAGGTCTCTTTGAGCGGTGCTTCACCAATCATGCGTCTATAGCCACGACGATGCAAACTTTCACCCGACATATCTAAACTAATAGTAATGCTTTCGGGTTGAATTAATACATGTAAATTAATATCACTGGCTTTAGGGTCAATGTTAGGGCGCTCGCCCGTATGTTGTCTAAAACAATCAACAATCGCATCTTTTAAGCGTAATGCCATGTATTGTGTATGACAAACCACGCCGCGTGTTGCGACTGCACGCACTGCAAAGGTTTTGTCTAAATCAAATAATTCATGCCAAGGATAATCGAGTGCTTCGGCATACATTTCATCAGGAGATGCGCTATTCAGCTTAAATAAGGGCTTATATACACGTGAGGCTAAACGAGACCATAAACATAAATTATATGCGGTGCGTAAATCACCTTCGACCCAAACAGCACTTGGCTCTTGACGAATAACGCTTGCACCAATGTCGGTACACTCTTGGGCTAATAAGCCTTCTAAGCCATCGGCACACGCGACAACCCATGTAGATAGTGACATATCAATTTTCTCTAAACAGAATTTAACGTCGCTTTAAAAAATCAGCGCGTAGTTGTTGCGGTTGGGGCATGCCTTTGACTGGCCAACGAATAATGGGTACACCTGCCGATCGTAACGCTTTATCTTTTTTACTATCGGCTTTAATACGTTCGGCTTGATCATGGCTACTGTCGTCTAATTCGATAGCCGCCAAAATTTTAGCCCCGTCAGTGGCACAAATCACAAAATCAACACTCATACGATTAATACGATTAAGCCATGCTTGTTTTTGAGCGTCAGGTGCAACATCAATAATCCGACTTAATTGAACCTGACTAAAAATCAAGTAATCGGGTAAAGCCTGTTGCAAACGGCGATATAATTCACGCTCTGGTGCGGTCATTAATTCGCGTACTACATACGGCCAAACTTTCATGTCATCAACAGATTCTTTTTTAGGTTTGCTATCTGTGTTGAATAGCGACCAAAGAATCAAAACAAAAATAACAACCGCAATAACTATTAAAATACTAGGATTTATGGTTTCCAAGGTGCTACCCACGCGCCTGACACTCCTAGACCGCCATCATCATTAATTTTTGACTTTAAAGCTTGAGCTTTGGTTTTATCTAGCTCTGGCCCTACAACGACCTTCCAACTTTCGCCACTTTTGACGACTCGAGTGCGATAGCCTTTGCCTGCTAATTTGCTACTCAGAGCATCGGCTTTAACTTTATCACTCAAACTTGCCACTTGCACAACCCATGCTTCTGACTTTTCTTTGTCTTTAGCGGTATCATTTCTTTTGTCTTCAAGGGCTTGTTTGGCTCTCTCTTTTTCTTTTTCTGCTTTTGCTAAATCTTCAGCTTTTTTCTTGGCATCTGCGTTGGCCTTTTCTTTCTCAGCGGCTAACTTTTCTGCTTTAGCGTCTTCGGCTTTAGTTTTCTCTTTTTCTGCTTTTGCTAAATCCTCAGCTTTTTTCTTGGCATCTGCTTT
>Ga0114982_1001503_pt1 | contig 11164 bp, 10 predicted proteins | sample Shrwel_input2_FT_FD_87183 | JGI IMG/M metagenome (GOLD analysis project Ga0114982, IMG submission 87183) | Subsurface microbial communities from deep shales in Ohio, USA - Utica-3 well 1 S input2 FT | ecosystem: Environmental > Aquatic > Deep subsurface > Shale gas/oil reservoir > Produced... | reverse complement strand
GCCGAGTTGCGGGCGCAAAGCATGCAGCAGACCGGCACGCTGGCGGAACTGAGTTTGCCTGAGTCTGCTCTGCATGAAGCAGCGGCTGATATGGCTGAGTCAGCACTTTCAGTGGCCGATGTCAGCGCTATGTTACAGGACGCCGAGCCAGAACTTGAACCAGAAGTTGGGGCTGCTCCGGACGCTGTCGAGCAAGACTGGACTGAAGCAGCGGACGACCTCTTGGACCATGCGGACGTTGCCAGCGCCGCAGCGCTGCATGCATTCACAGAGCCGGATAGCGAACTTGATGAAATTATTGAGATTCCGGAATTATTAGAACCGCAACCTTTGGCTGAGTTTGAGCTGGATGACGAATTGCTGTCATCAGATCAAGAGCGCGGCTTGTTGACCCCGGACGAGCAGCTGGCAGAACTGCCGACTCTGCCGGTCGATATGACTACGCAAGCCGACCCTGAATTTACCGGGCAGCAGTCCGAACTTAACAGCGGACCAGACCAAAGCGGCGACTTGCTGGCCACTGGCGATGAGATGCCAACAGACTTCAGTGCTGAGCCCGATGATTTATTGGAGCTACCGGCCGCAGCGACTGAAGATATTTCCGCTTTGATGCCGGATTTACAACAAGGCGATGATCAATCGGTCAGTCGTGTGTCAGACGCCATCGCTTCGGTGGAACGCCCCAGTAAAATGCTCGACAGTTATCCGGAACTGGATTTTGCGGAAGAATTAGCGGATGACGAGCTGATGTTGCCGGATGAACTGCAGTTGCCTGATGATGCTGAGTTTGCCCAGTCGCTGACCGAAGCTTGGCAAGCTGAAGATGAGATGCCGGCAGAACTGGCGGAATTAGAAGATATTCAGTTTGATCAGTTATTGTCGGAACTGGATGCATTGGAGGAGCCTGCCACAGAACATACCACAGACATGCTGGCAGAGGATGAACTAGTTGCACTTGAAACAGCTGAGCAACCGGTGCCGGCGGCGATGGCGGCTGATATCGCGGCTTCGGGCTTAGCTTTGGGATTGCCGGACGATACCATCATAGATCCGGTCGCCGAATTTCTGCACATTGATAAACTACTGGCATCCAGCGAAGAAGAACTGACGGAAGAGCAGTTAAGACCTTTGCAGATTGATGTCGGACTGGCAGATTTTCCTGATCTGATCAGTGCCGATGAAGTCGGTGATGTCGATAAAGCCGATGCGGGTTTTGCCGGTCGGTTGGATTTAGTCCGGGCTTATAATGAAATTGGCGATGCCGAGAGTGCGGAACAATTGGTGAAAGAAATTATGGCTTCCGATGCGCCTGCCCATGTCAAACAGGAAGCGCTGTCGTTATTGCAGTCCTGAGTTTGCCCCTGCGGCGAAGATGATAGTGCCGGTTTGAATCAGCACTTGGGTTGTAGCCGCTAGCTTTGATATACTCGCGCCGGTTTTAAAAGGAGTCGGCATGCGCATTGCACTGGGTATTGAATACAACGGCACAGGTTATTTTGGTTGGCAGCGGCAACGCGAAGTCAACAGCATTCAGGGTGAGCTGGAAAAAGCCCTCAGCCAGGTGGCCAATGCGCCGATCGAGATTTTCTGTGCAGGCCGTACTGATGCGGGGGTTCATGCCACGGGTCAGGTGATCCACTTTGACACGGAAGCCGTGCGGGATATGCGCGGCTGGATCATGGGCGTGAACTCGAATTTGCCCGATGGCATTGCTGTGCGTTGGGGCCAGCAAGTGCCTGACGACTTCCATGCCCGTTTTTCTGCCACGGCCCGGCGTTACCGCTACATTATTTACAACCGCAAATACCGGCCGGCCATTTTAGGCCCGGGCCTGAGTCATTATCATCAGGATATTGATGTCAGCCTGATGCAGCAAGCAGCACCTGTGTTACTGGGCGAACAGGATTTTTCTTCGTTTCGGGCTATTCAATGCCAGTCACATTCACCGAATCGTAACTTAATTCACTTACAAATTGAACGTTATCAGGACTTTATTGTCATTGACATCAAGGCCAACGCGTTTTTACATCATATGGTGCGTAACATCACCGGTAGTTTGCTGGAAGTCGGGATGAAAAAGCGGCCACCTGAGTGGATTGCTCAGTTATTAGCAGCCCGTGATCGCACGAAAGCGGCAGCAACAGCCAAAGCCGAAGGTCTGTATTTGGTGGCTGTGGATTATCCGGCCGAGTTTGCCATTCCGCAAACCAGCATGGGGCCGTTGTTTTTGCCCGATCAGCTCGGTGCATAACTGGCTGGACTGACCTGTGTCAGCCTGACAGCTAAGACCAGTTTTTTATGTTCTGCCGTTAGCCTTTGTGTTTTAATAACCGCCGTTTGCCACATTTTCGCGGAATTTGAAGCTAAATTACCGCAATCTGTGCGTGAAAATCGTACAGTGTAGACAAAGGAATACTTATGAGTTGGTTAGAAAAAATCCTGCCCAGAACCTCGTCCTCGGCACGTCGCAATATCCCGGAAGGGGTATGGACAAAATGTACCGCCTGTGACGCTGTGTTGTATAAGGCCGATCTGGATCGCCAGCTGGGCGTCTGTCCAAAATGTGATAACCATATGCGGATTAATGCCCGTGAACGGTTAGCCAGTTTCCTCGACACCAATACCGGTGTTGAACTGGCCGCTGAGCTGGAGCCGCAGGATATCCTCAAGTTTAAAGATTCCAAACGTTACAAAGACCGGATTGTTGCAGCACAAAAAGAAACCGGCGAAAAAGATGCCATGGTCGTGATGCGCGGTTCACTCAAAGGCATGCCAGTGGTGGTTGCCAGTTTTGAGTTTAACTTTATGGGCGGCTCGATGGCGTCTGTGGTGGGCGCGAAGTTTGTCAAAGGTGTTGAATTTGCGCTGGAGCACAAAGTGCCCTTTGTCTGTTTCTCGGCCTCTGGCGGCGCCAGGATGCAGGAAGCTTTGTTGTCTTTGATGCAGATGGCGAAAACCAGTGCCGCGCTGGCTAAACTCAGTGAAGCAGGTTTACCGTATATTTCGGTACTGACGGATCCGACCATGGGTGGGGTTTCTGCCAGTCTGGCGATGCTGGGTGATGTCAACATTGGTGAGCCAAATGCGCTGATTGGTTTTGCCGGCCCGCGCGTCATTGAGCAAACCGTTCGCGAGAAATTACCTGAAGGTTTTCAGCGCAGTGAGTTCCTGTTAGAGCATGGTGCTATTGATATGATTGTTGACCGCCGCCAAATGCGCGATACAATTGCGCGATTAGTAGCAAAATTCATGCGATTGCCTTCTCCGGTTTTGGAGAACCGCGTCGCCTAAGGCGATATGAACTCTCCTGTCTCTGTGAACAGCCTGTCGCGCCAGACTCTGGCCGACTGGCTGGCTTATATCGAAGCTAGTCATCCGATTGATAAAATAGAACTTGGCCTGGAACGGGTGCTGAGGGTCGCCGAGCGCGGTCAATTACAGCAACTGCCTGGCATCAAAATTCTGATTGGTGGTACCAATGGCAAGGGCAGCAGCGCCCGTTGTCTGGAGCAACTACTGCTGGCGCAAGGTTACCGGGTCGGCGTGTATAGTTCACCGCATTTATTGCGCTTTAATGAGCGACTGCGGATCAATGACCAGGATGTCTCTGATGAACTTTGGGTGCAAGGCTTGTCCCAGGTGGAAGCCTTACGGGCAGACGTCGCACTGACTTATTTTGAATTCACCACCCTGGCTGCTTTTGCCATCCTGAAACAACAACAAGTCGACATCTGCCTGATCGAAGTGGGTTTAGGTGGCCGGCTGGATGCCACCAATATCATCAGCCCGGATGCCAGCATGCTCACCACTGTTGATTTGGATCATCAGGATTTTCTGGGCAATGACCGGGAAAGTATCGGCCGGGAAAAAGCCGGTATTTTCCGCGCTAATGCCGTGACTGTGATAGGTGACCCGAACCCGCCGCTGTCTGTTCTCGGGCAAGCGGAGTTATTGCACTGTCGTACCTGGCGCCAGCAGCACGATTTCAGTTATCGGTTGTCTGACTGTGGCACCTTATGGCATTGGCACTGTGCTGAGTTGCAGTTATCGGACTTACCGGTACCGCAGCTTCCGCTGCAAAATATGGCCAGCTGTTTGACCTGTCTGGCAGCACTGGCCTTATTGCCGTCTGCTGACATAGTTGCTAAAGTGCTGAAAAACCTGACTTTGGCTGGCAGGATGCAATGGTTACAATCTGCCCCTGCCGTGATGATTGATGTAGCGCACAATCCACAATCCGCCGCTTATCTGGCTAGCCAGTTAGCCGGGCTGCGGCCACGTTATCGTCAGGTGCATGCGCTGGTTGGGATGTTAAAAGACAAAGATGTCAGCCAGAGTTTGCGCTCGTTGGCGCCTTGGGTACAACATTGGCATTGTGTCACGCTACCACCGCCTCGCGGTGCCGCTGCGGCACAACTGGCAGCTCAATTACCGGCAGGTAGCAGCGTGCAGTGCTATGATGCCCTGACTAGTGCCTGGCAACAGTTACAACCACAATTGCACTCAGATGATTTAGTGTTGGTATTTGGTTCATTTGTCACAGTGTCGCAGTTTTTGGCATTGTGGCAGCAGGAAAAGCTATGACTGCAGTATTTAAAAATCGCTTGATCGGCAGCGCAATTCTGATGATTGCCGCTATTGTGTTTTTACCGGATTTGCTTGATGGGCAAAAACAGGTCAATAAAGATGACTTTAAAGCGATCCCGGATCGGCCTGAATTTGCCCAAGTGGCAGAGCAACAGGTCTTTCAACGGGCGCAACACGACGCCAGTCGTGCTGACGCCCTGGCATTGCCGGTAGAGAATCAACCGGCACTGGATAGCGGCACTGATCCGGCACCGGCGCAGGATGTATTACCGGATCAACACTATGCTTCCATCAGCACCGATAGCAAAGCTGCAGCACCAGTGCATAACAGTGCCCAGATGGTAAGCAAAGCCGCCGATACTGTAGCCAGCCAACCGCAACCCGGCGCTACCAGCCCTGTTGCGAACACGCCAGCTGAAGCGGTTACCTCCACGTCAGCAGATACCACGGCGGCTGCCGCCAAGCCATCGGCAGTCCCGGTAGAACAGCAAGTGTTGCCGGCCACTAAACCGGCCGCAAAAGCCTTAAGTCAGTCGGCCTGGGTGGTCAAAGTGGGTTCATTTAGTAAAGAGCAAAATGCCAACGCCTTGGTGACCAAGTTACGTGAAGCAGGCTTTGCGACCTTTAGCCGGAAAATTGTCAATAGTCAGGGCCAAACCATGATTAGTGTGGTGGTAGGGCCTGATTTACAAAAAGACAAGCTGGAAACAAGTTTACCGAAACTGCGGCAACTGGCGAATATTCCGACACTGAAGGTCAGTGCCTTTTCACCGGCTGAAAATAATTAGCCTAAGCGGCGCGCAGTTTGGTAGAATGCGCGCCGTCATCAAGCATCCTTGTGGAAGCAAATGGTCTGGGTTGATTACGCTATTCTGGCAATAATTGGATTATCGACTGTGATCAGTCTGATCCGCGGTTTCGTCAAAGAAGCCATTTCATTGATCGTCTGGATTGCGGCGTTTTTCGTCGCCAGTCATTATTATCCTTATCTCGCCCCATTTTTCTCTAATATCGACAATCTCTTAATTAGAAATGCAGTCGCTATCGGCGCTTTGTTCATCAGTTGCTTATTGCTCGGTGGGTTATTCAATTACCTGGTAGGTAAGCTGGTCCAATCCACCGGGCTCAGCGGCACTGACCGACTGCTGGGTCTGCTATTCGGTGCGCTGCGTGGCGTGCTGGTGGTTAGCGCTTTATTATTTTTCCTGGATGCATTTACGCCTTCAGCCGGATCCGACTGGTGGAAAGCCTCAGTCCTGATCCCAGAATTTGATTTCATTATTGAGTGGTTTTTCAGTTACCTGAAAGACAATTCAAGTTTTATGCAACAGACATCAGCGCTGACGAGGTAAGGTTTCATGTGTGGTATTGTTGGTATTGTAGGGAAATATCCGGTCAATCAAGCGTTGTACGATGGTCTGACCGTCTTACAACATCGCGGTCAGGATGCTGCCGGCATTGTCACTGTTGACCAGAACCGGCTGCGCCTGCGCAAAGCCAATGGTCTGGTGAAAGATGTGTTCGAAGAGCGGCATATGGAGCGGTTGGCCGGCAACATTGGTATCGGTCACGTCCGTTATCCAACTGCAGGTTCATCCAGTACTGCTGAAGCGCAACCTTTTTATGTCAACAGTCCGTTTGGACTGGCGCTGGCGCATAACGGTAATTTAACCAACGCGGAAGAAGTCAAAACCGAATTATTTAAAGTGGCGCGCCGTCATGTCAATACCAGTTCAGATTCCGAAGTCCTGCTCAATGCGCTGGCGCATGAACTGCAGGGCGATGGTTCCATGCAACTGATGCCAGAGGCTATTTTCCGTGCTGTGACCAATCTGCACCGCAAGGTCCGCGGCGGTTATGCGGTGGTTGCGCTGATTATTGGTCATGGTCTGGTGGCATTTCGGGACCCACACGGTATCCGGCCCCTGGTGATGGGCAAACGCGAAACTGAACTTGGCACCGAATATATGGTGGCTTCTGAAAGTGTGGCGCTGGATGCCGATGGTTTTACCGTGCTGCGGGACGTGTCGCCAGGCGAAGCTGTGTACATCACTGAAGATGGTCAGCTGTATAGCCAGCAATGCGCTGAAAACCCAACCTACACCCCATGTATTTTTGAATATGTTTATTTTGCCCGGCCTGACTCGACCATCGACAATGTCTCGGTTTATGCATCACGGATCGCGATGGGGAAAAAATTAGGCGAAAAAATCAAAAAAGAATGGGCGCATCTGGATATTGATGTAGTGATTCCAATTCCGGAAACAAGTAACGATGCGGCCTTGCAAATTGCCCATGAATTAGGTTTACCGTACCGTCAGGGTTACGTGAAAAACCGTTATATTGGCCGGACTTTTATCATGCCTGGCCAGGGTGCACGGAAAAAATCGGTGAAACGTAAACTGAATGCCATTTGGCAGGAGTTTAAAGGTAAAAACGTGTTGCTGGTTGATGACTCTATTGTGCGTGGTACCACCTCGGAGCAAATCATTGATATGGCACGTGAAGCCGGCGCCAATAAAGTTTATTTTGCCTCGGCAGCACCGGAAATTCGTTTCCCGAATGTGTATGGTATTGATATGCCATCGGCGAACGAATTAATTGCCCACGGTCACGATGTGGACAGCATTTGTAAAATCATTGGCGCTGATGGTTTGATTTTCCAGTCGCTGACCGATTTGGTTGATGCAGTGCGCAGTGAAAATCCGGATATCAAAAAGTTTGAAACCTCGGTGTTTGATGGCATCTATGTCACCAATGACATCACTCAGGAATACCTCAATAAGCTTGATGCTGCGCGCAATGAAGCGGCAAAAGGCGGTAAACCGGCACAAATGGCCAGTAATCTGGAAACTTACAACGAAGGCAGTTAAGGCTGTCATCCTGTGGTGAAAAAAGGGAGCTTAGCTCCCTTTTTTAATTGCATCAGCCGCAGATAAACATCAGTGGCTTTGCCGTTGCTGCTGGTTGTTCAGGCTAATGGGTATAAATTGGCTGGAAGCCGGAACTCCATAACATGGCTGTGGCAGCCAATACACAAACCAGTAAAATCAGGCCACAAGTGACCACTGAGCTGGCATAGATAAAACCACGCTCCTCCGGAATGTGCATCAGAATTGGTACCCCGACATACAGCAGATAGACGGAATAAGATAACCCTGCCAGACCAATCAGCATCACAAACCACAGCTCTGGATACAAGGCTGCAATTCCAACCATAAACAGTGGTGTTGAGGTGTAAGAGGCCAATTCCAGCGTCTGGGTATAGGTTGGTTCAGAGCCAAAGGTATGAGCCATCCAGTGCGCCAGATACGCCAGTGCAAACACACCGAGGATCAGTGCGACATACATGGCCACTGCCATTTTAACGGCGCTGTCTGGTGTCAGACTGATAGGTTCACCGACCCCAATGCTCCAGCCGATATGCACGGCGGAGAAATAGGCACAAACCGAGGGGATCAGTGCAACGAGTAAAATATGGATCAAACTGAATTTCAGGCTTTCGTGGCGAGCGTCTATGGTCTGCCATTCTTCTTTTGGATGGGCATACAGCCCCCATAAATGGTTTAGTATCATTTTTATTATCCTTGTCGACTGCAAAACTGAAGTTGCCTGAGTGACCGCTCAACACTCATCACTAGTTATGGTCAACAGATGGCATGTCGTCAAGCTTTGCGTAAAAACTGTGCAAGAAAGGCGCTGCAGTGCAGTTTTATTGCGGTAATCACCGATCCTGAGCAAGCCAGTAGCCCGACAGGGGCGCATTCCACTATAATGCCGCCAACTGCGAGGGTCTTATGCAATTTGCTGAATTACTTCAACCTGTTTATCAATTTTTACAATGTGCCACCCCGGCGGGCTGGCTGGCAGAAGCGGCCAAACCGGAACGTTTGCCGATATTGCTGCAGGATCATCTGGTGTGTGAGCTAAAAGCCGCGCAAACCGCGATGTATCTACTGCGCCGTTATGCCTGTGATAAAGAAAGTTCTGTGGTATTGCTCAATTGGCTGCAGCCGTTTGAAGATTTTGCCTATCGTTTTAACGGTGATCTCGCCAGCCTGAAACAAGCGGAAAAACTGCAGAAAAGTATTATCGGCCGTTCTGATTTCAGTCATTCGGATCTGATCATCGATCGGATGGTATTGCTGATCCGGGAGGAGTTGCATCATTTTTGCCAGGTGTTGGAAATTATGCAGGCACGGGGTATCCCATACCAGAATATCAGCGCCAGTCGTTACGCGAAAACATTGATCCAACATTGTAAAACCCACGAACCACAAATTCTGATCGATAAACTGATCTGTGGTTCTTATATCGAAGCACGTTCCTGCGAACGCTTTGCGGCTTTAGCTGGGTTGGTTGATGCTGAACTGGCAAGCTTTTATCAGTCGTTGTTGCGTTCGGAAGCGCGGCATTTTGGCGATTACCTGCAACTGGCACAAGTGATCAGTAAAACTGATATCAGTGCCAGGGTGCAGTATTTTGGCGATTTGGAAGCTGAACTCATCAGCAGCCCGGATGCGGACTTTAAGTTTCACAGTGGTGACCCCTTGCCGGCGCTTATAACAGCAGCCAGCTAAATGGCGTTGACTGCAACGCTTGCTAGCCCGTGGCTTGCTGCGGGCAACCTTTGGAAATGCAATTGCCAACCATCCGGCGTTATCGCCAGGTAAGAGCTCTGCTGATACCAGTCACCGACCACATAACGCCAGCCCGTGTCGCCATTGGGTAAGCTGAGCTGGTGCACAGCCGGCCTGTGAGTATGACCATGGATCAGGTATTGCACCTGATGTTGGTGCATCACCTTGGGCACTTCCTCTGGTGTGACATCCATGATCATGGCAGTTTTTTGCTGTTTATCAGCTTTGCTGATGCGACGTGCCTTGCGTGCCAGATGTTGCCGATACCACAACGGCGTGGCTAAAATTAGCCATTGCCACCAGGGTTGATCCCACCAGCGGCGGAATTTCTGATAACCATAATCCAGCGTACATAAACTGTCGCCATGCATCAGCAAGGTTTTTTTACCGTATAAATCCGCAATAGAGGCCGCGGGTAACAGGATCATACCCGCGCGTTTGGCAAAGTGCTGCTTCAGTAAAAAATCGCGGTTACCATGACAAAAATACACTGGGATCTGCAGTGCGGCTAATTGCTGTAAGCCAGTCGCTACAGTATTCAGCAGTGGGGCAGGGTTGTCATCGCCAATCCAGACCTCAAATAAATCGCCGAGAATATAGAGCGCGTCTGCCTGCACGGCCTGCTGCTGTAAAAACGCCAGGAAAGCGGTGGTAATATCCGCTCTTTCCTGACTTAAATGCAGATCAGCAATTACGAGGGTCAGACCCTTAGCCATGCAGTTCAGCTTTTTCCAGGATGACGTTTTCAACCGGAACATCGGCGTGACCGAATTTACGACCGGTTTTGACCGCCCGGATTTTATCCAGCACATCTAAACCTTCGACGACTTCGCCAAACACACAATAGCCCCAGCCAGAGGAGTTTTCAGCAGTGAAGTTCAGGAAGCTATTGTCGGCGACGTTAATAAAAAACTGGCAGGTGGCAGAATGCGGGTCATTGGTCCGAGCCATGGCAATAGTGCCTTTTTTATTGGCAACTTTGTTATTGGCTTCGTTTTTGATTTGCGCTTTAGTTTCTTTTTGTTCCATGTCCTGGGTGAAACCGCCACCCTGGATCATAAAACCATCAATCACGCGGTGAAAAATGGTGCCATCGTAGAAACCTTCCGCGACATAACTTTTAAAGTTTTCCACTGTCAGCGGCGCTTTATCAGCAAATAAATTCAGTTTAATCACGCCAAAATTGGTATGTAAGCTAACCATGATGTCTTCCTTCAATAGGGATGCAAAATTGGCGGCTAGTTTAGCGCAAGATCCCCGGAACACAAAGCCGGATCCAAGCAACTGCGCTGTTCGCTTTGCCGCTTAGCCCGATTGAACTGATGATAGCCTGTGCTGAACGCTGGTGTTACACTATCGCTTTTTCGCTCAGGCCTTATCAGGGGAAACCATGTTACAGATTTATAATACGTTAAGCCGTCAAAAAGAGACTTTTGTTCCGATGCAAGCTGGCAAAGTTGGCCTCTATGTGTGCGGTATTACGATTTATGATTTCTGTCATGTGGGTCATGCCCGCACTTATGTCGCTTTTGATGTGATCAATCGTTATTTACGCTTCAGTGGTTATGAGGTGACTTATGTGCGCAACATCACCGATGTTGACGATAAAATTATTCGCCGTGCCAATGAAAACGGCGAAAGCTGTGACGCATTGACCACACGTTATACCGAAGCGATGCATGCTGATTTTCAGGCGCTGAATTTATTACCTGCCGATATTGAACCACGTGTCACCACCCATATGGCAGAAATTATTGCGCTGATTGAAAGCTTGCTCAGTAAAAAACATGCTTATGTTGCCGCTGATGGCGATGTGCTGTTTGATGTCAGCACTTATGCCGATTATGGCCAGCTCAGCCAACAGAATCTGGAAATGTTGCAGGCGGGCGCCCGGGTCGAAGTGGATCAGGCCAAAGACGATCCGCTGGATTTTGTGC
>Ga0114982_1001501_pt1 | contig 11169 bp, 7 predicted proteins | sample Shrwel_input2_FT_FD_87183 | JGI IMG/M metagenome (GOLD analysis project Ga0114982, IMG submission 87183) | Subsurface microbial communities from deep shales in Ohio, USA - Utica-3 well 1 S input2 FT | ecosystem: Environmental > Aquatic > Deep subsurface > Shale gas/oil reservoir > Produced... | reverse complement strand
TTTTATTAAGTCCGCGTTTGTGTTTACACGCAGAAACACTAGAATTTACCCATCCCTTGCATTTAGAGCCGCTACGTTTTTCGTGGCCTGCTCCTTTTTAGTTAGAGTCGTTATGAGTATATCTACCCCCGCTATTGGTCAACGTTGGTTATCTGATGCCGAAACGGAATTAGGCTTAGGGATGGTTGTGGAAGTAAACGCACGTACCGTGACTATTTTGTTTCCTAAAAGTGAAGAAACACGCGTGTACGCCCAACAAAATGCGCCCTTGTCTAGAATTCGTTTTAATGTAGGCGATAGCGTCAAAGACACTAATAATAAAATGTGGCTTGTAACCAACGTACAAGAACGCCAATTTGTGTTGCGTTATGACGTTCAAGATGAAGCGGGCAACAGTACTAGTTTTGCCGAAACGCGCCTCTCGCCCGATATTCAACTGGCTAAACCGTGCGAACGTTTATTAGCTTGCCAACTCGATAATAACGAATGGTACGAATTACGCGTTACTGCATTACGCGCGCGTGAAATGATTGCTAAAAGCCCTGTTGCAGGTTTAGTCGGGCCACGTGTGGGCTTAATTCCGCATCAATTTTATATAGCACACGAAGTTGGCCAACGTATTGCGCCACGGGTATTATTGGCTGATGAAGTTGGTTTAGGTAAAACCATCGAAGCGGGTTTAATTATTCATCAACAATTATTAACAGGCCGCGCGCAACGTGTTTTAGTATTAGTTCCTGACAGCCTACAGTATCAATGGCTCGTTGAAATGCGTCGCCGTTTTAATATTAACTTCTCACTCTTTGACCTAACGCGCACTGCCGCTATTCGTGAAGGTGACGAAGAACAAAATCCTTTTGCTACAGAACAATACATTTTAGCTAGCATCGACCTATTACTCGACCACCCTCACCTAAAAGAAGCTGCTTTAGATGTTCAATGGGACTTATTAGTCGTTGACGAAGCGCATCACCTAGAATGGGATGAAGAAAAACCCAGTGAAGGCTATCAACTGGTAGAAGCCTTAGCTAACCAAACCGCAGGTGTATTATTACTCACCGCCACCCCCGAACAACTTGGTGTGGCGAGTCATTTTGCCCGTTTAAAACTATTAGACCCCAAACGCTTTAGTAGTCTAAATAACTTTTTGGATGAAGAAGAAGGTTATTTACCGATTGCTCAAGCAGCACGCTATTTAGTACGCGGCAAGGTCACAGATGAAACACGTAGCGTCTTACAAAGCTACTTGGGTGATGACCTCGATTTAAGTAACGCACAAGGACGCGAAAAAGCTATTGCTGCCTTGTTAGACCGTCATGGAACAGGTCGCGTTTTATTTAGAAATACCCGCGAAGCTATTAAAGGCTTTCCAGTACGTGAATGTATTCCTGTGCCATTAACACCGCCTGCCGATTGGCCAATGTCAGGTGTAGTACGTAATCAACTTTGGCCAGAAATTCAAGCCGATAACGATGACTGGTTAGCCACTGACCTACGCGTTCCGTGGTTGATTCAATTTCTTAAAAAGCTCAAGCAGCAAAAAGTGTTGTTAATTTGCCGTACTGCCGATGTTGCAATGGCTTTAGAGTTACGCTTACGCCTCAATGAAGGCATACGTACCGCACTGTTCCACGAAGAGATGACCTTATTAGAACGTGATCGCGCCGCCGCCTATTTTGCCGAGCCCGAATATGGCGCACAAATTTTGTTATGCTCCGAAATTGGCTCTGAAGGGCGTAACTTTCAATTTGCGCATCATTTAGTAATTTTTGATTTGCCTGCTAATCCTGATGTGTTAGAACAACGCATTGGCCGTTTAGACCGTATTGGTCAAACCGAAACCATTAAAGTCCATGTACCGTATATGGTTGGCACAGCACAAGAGCGTTTATTTAACTGGCATCATTTGGCCTTAAACGCCATTGCAGCTATTTCGCCTACCGCGCAAACTGTACATCAATATCATCAACAAAGCCTTAAACAGTGCCTACAAGCCCCGACTGAGCATCACGATTTATTTGATGCTCTGATGAAAGAAGCTCAACAAGACCGTGCTAATTTAGAAGCCGAATTACAAAGTGGTCGCGATTATTTATTAGAGCTTAACTCGTGTCGTATGGATAAAGCCATTGAGTTAATTACTGCCGTTGCTGACCAAGATGACGATCTAATTTTGGGTGATTTTATGGAGCGCGCATGGTCGGCTTTTGGTCTTGACCACGAAGAGCAAGCAGATGGCAGCCATATTATTAAAACAGGCGAACACATGGCGGTTGACTCGTTTCCGAGTTTAGATGCTGACGGCATGACGGTATGTTTTGACCGTAATCAAGCTTTAAGCCGCGAAGATATTCAGTTTATTACATGGGAACACCCCATGTCGCTCGGCGTACTGGATTAATGACCCGTAATGCCTTTGGCAACGCTAACGTGGCTTTAATTCGTAACAAAGGCATCAAAGCGGGTACGCTATTAGTTGAAGCATGGTTTAGAGTCGAAGTGATTGCGCCAAAGCAATTAAACTTAAATGCTGCCTTGCCACAACTCACGGTACGAGTGTTATTAGATGGTGAAGGCCGAGATTTAGGCAGCCGAATTACCCACGAAATGCTTAATAAACAAGTGCAACCCCTCGAAAAAATGACCGCGCGCCAAGTGGTTAAAATGCAAACAGAGATTATTGCTAACTTGTATCACAAGGTCGATGTCACCGCAAAAGCAGCCTTGCCCGATTTGCAAGCTCAGGCGCAAGCTCAACTAACTGAATCATTAAGTACCGAAATTAGCCGTTTAAAAGCCTTACAAACGGTTAACGCTAGTATTAGAGATGATGAAATCGAGCAACTAGAGCAACAATTAGCCCAAGGCATTGATTACCTGAGTCATATTCATTTGGTAAGTGATGCGTTGCGGATTATTATTGCGGGTTAATGATAATTATTCCTTCGACTCCGCTCAGGGAACGCTTCTGCGTTGGTTGAGCGGAGTCGAAACTAGAGCCATGTTGAACCCCAAAATAACAATAAAAGAGTCCACCAACGATGGTTGATTTAAAATTTTTACGAGCCTACTCACCTAGCTTACAACAAGAAGTACAACTTTTAATTGCACAAGGCAAACTAGGCACATACCTTAATACACGCTATCCACAAGCAACACATACCGTTCAAACCGATAAAGCCTTATATCAATTTACCAATCAACTTAAACAAGATTTTTTAAAAAACGCACCTACCATTGATAAAGTTTGTTATGACAGCAAACTCGATGTGATCCACCATGCGTTAGGCTTACATACAGCGGTATCACGGGTGCAAGGTAGCAAACTCAAAGCAAAAAAAGAAATCCGCATTGCCTCTTTATTTAAAGAGGCTGCGCCCGAATTTTTAACCATGATTGTGGCACACGAAATTGCTCACCTCAAAGAACCACAACACAACAAGGCTTTTTATCAGTTATGCCAACACATCGAACCTAATTATCACCAATTAGAATTTGATTTGCGCTTATTTTTAACCTACAAAAGCCTAAGCTGTTAATGGATTTTTTCCTTATGAATCAATCTAATATAAAGATTATTGCTTTTAGGTGCTCCATAAATAAGTGCTGAGTCAAAATAAATAATGTTTGCCTGCGCTGCATCATTCTTTGTCGTATTGGCTGACCAATACCATGACTGCTGAGGTAAATTAGTAAAATAATGTGTATTTATATGAATTTGACGTGGCACTGACTTTGTACTTAAACCAAACCATGCTTTTTCTTGAGTCATTGCCCACGGATGCGTTACCGCCTCCTCTGTCATTAGCGAATTTAGCTCTGCTAACTCAGGTAATCGCCAATCAGATTTTCCACATAATCCACCAGACTCCGTCACCATTTCTACGTATTTTTGTGTATTACATTGCGCCAATGTTTGACCACAAGTTTCACCTGTCGCTCGCTCGTCTTGATAATCATGACGATCACTAAAACCTAATACACCTTTGTTGTAATCTTTACGAGTGTCATACCACGTATATTGCCAATCTTTATCTCGTAATCCGCCATTATCAGTTTTCTCTTCCCATAAAAACTGAGTTTGACTATCGTAAACACAAGCCCATTGTGACGCATCATCAGCCAACACAGCTCCCGAGTCGTCAATTTTAATAAAACGCTGCTGCATCTTAAGTGCCGCCTCTGCATAATTTTGCATTTCTAGCGCATTTGCCGCCTCATGAGAGAAAAATATAGTGCTCACCAAGAATAAACATAGTTTCTGATTCATTTTTATAATTTCCTGTCTTAAATATTAGAAGCAATCTTAAACCACTGCCCTGCACTTTGTACGGCGTAGCATGACTCGCCCTCTATTTCACGTATTTCAGCCCACTCTACCAATTGATAAAATACATTACGATGCAGTAGTGCATCTAAATTATCGCGCACACGAATATAAGGACGCGGCTCACCTTGCTCATCATAATTTACCCATAGTCGATGCTTGTCATCGACAATTACAACATCTTCAGTGAGTGTAGTAAAACGCAAAAACTCTACGCCATCATCTATGATTTTACTTACTAAAGTGGCAATAAAAGGCGCATCATCCACTACGATTCGCACTTTTTCTACAGGCGTAATTAAATAAAAACAATCATCGTCATCATGACGCAAAATGCTACTAAACAACTTGACTAACGCAGGACGACCAATCGGCGTTCCCATGTACATCCATTGGCCATTTGCTTTAATTTGCATGGGAATATCGCCACAAAAATCAGGATTCCACTTATGTACAGGTGGTAAGCCTTTAGGCATATTACCGTTTTCGTCTTTAAGTAAACGCATGATAGCCATAGGGTCAGATTTTATTTGTGAATGTTGAGTCATGATAATTCCTATTTATTGTCCTACAAGATATCGTATAAAATGCTACGAGTGCAGCACAATAACCCATTAGCAAAAAGACCAACATTATTTATGTCGCCTTTTAGCAAAAAGAAGTCATAAATAATAAATTTCGTCCAACAATATGTCATAAATAGTTGGTGTTTGTGTAGTGTGCTTTTATACTACCGCACCTAAAATTTTAGACTATATTTGGGGCTGACACATCGGCATTTCTTTTGCTAATCATTTTGATATCAGTCCTGTTTTTGTGGGTTAAGAGCCTAATTCTTCCCCCCAGCTATATTGCGAGGAGATTTACCGTGGAAAGAGAAGCAATGGAGTTTGATGTCGTCATCGTTGGTGGCGGCCCTGCTGGTTTATCGGCAGCGATTCGTTTACGTCAATTAAGCATTGAGTCTGGCCACGAGATTTCTGTTTGTCTCGTCGAAAAAGGCTCAGAGTTTGGCGCGCATATTTTATCGGGTGCAGTACTTGAACCTCGCGCTTTAGCCGAATTATTTCCTAATTGGAAAGAAGAAGGCGCACCACTTAATACGCCTGTAACTAAAGACGAAATTCATTTATTGTTTAGTGAAACCCGTAGCAAACTAATGCCTGATTGGGCTGTACCAAAGGCGATGCACAACGAAGGCAACTATATTGTGAGCCTTGGTAACGTGGTACGTTGGTTAGCCGAGAAAGCCGAAGCCCTCGAAGTCAACCTCTTTCCGGGTTTTGCCGCCTCCGAAATTTTATATCATGAAGATGGCAGCGTTAAAGGTATTGCTACAGGTGATATGGGTATTGGCAAAAATGGTGAGAAAAAACATTCATTTACCGCAGGTTATGAATTACACGCCAAATACACGTTATTTGCCGAAGGCTGCCGTGGTCATTTAGGCAAGCAATTGATTAGCAAATTTGAACTAGACAAAGATTGCGACCCACAACATTACGGCATTGGTATTAAAGAATTATGGGAAATTGACCCAGCCAAGCACCAAGCAGGTTTAGTGTTACACGGTTCGGGCTGGCCATTAAGCGAGTCTGGCAGTGCAGGCGGTTGGTTTTTATATCACTCCGAAAACAACCAAGTGACTTTAGGTTTAATTACCGACCTCGCTTACAGCAATCCTTATTTGTCTCCTTTTGATGAAATGCAGCGTTGGAAACACCATCCTGTTATTAAACAATATTTAGAAGGCGCAAAACGTATTTCTTATGGCGCACGCGCCATTATTAAAGGCGGATTAAACTCCTTACCTAAACTAACCTTTGCGGGTGGCTGTTTAATTGGGGATGACGCAGGCTTTTTAAACTTTGCTAAAATCAAAGGCTCTCATACTGCCATGAAGTCTGGTATGTTATGTGCCGAAGCAGTATTTGAAAGCTTAAAAGCAGGCAGCGAAGGCCGTGACGAAGTGACTGCTTACACCGAGAAATTTGAAAACTCTTGGTTGTATGAAGAGTTACATCGCTACCGTAACTTTGGCCCTGCTATGCATCGTATGGGCTTTTTGATGGGCGCGGCGTTTAACTTTATTGACCAAAACATTTTGCCGAATGGTTTCCCCATGACTATTCATGACAACAAACCTGATTACGACTGTTTAGACCGCAAAGACTTGGCGCGTAAATTGGAATATCCAAAGCCTGATGGCAAAATCAGTTTTGATAAATTGTCATCGGTATTTATTTCGGGAACTAACCACGAGGAAGACCAACCGATTCATTTACAACTCAAAGACCCTAGCATTCCAATGAGCAAAAACTTGCCGTTGTATGATGAGCCTGCACGTTTATACTGCCCAGCAGGTGTGTATGAAGTGGTTGAGTTAGGTGGTGAGTCCAAATTGCAAATTAACGCGCAAAACTGCGTACATTGCAAAACCTGTGATATTAAAGACCCATCACAAAACATTAACTGGGTAACACCAGAAGGCGGCGGCGGCCCTACCTATCCTAATATGTAATGTTGCTGTGTAAAATAAAGGCCGCAAAAGCGGCCTTTATTTTTTGACCAAGGCTGTAAAAATACCCATCGCTAAAATCTTAGTCAACATAGTCTGCTAGACATAATACCAATCTGTAAAAATAAGTTATCATGGGTAGCCTGTGTTCGTTGCACGCAACACGGGATTATTTGCCTTAACACATTGTTTTTCCTGTATTTTGCTACGCTCCATACAGGCTACAAAAATTTAACTTAATTCTGAAGAATGGTATAAGTTGCATAATGACGATTCATGGTTTACTACTTGTTATGGTGATGAACCTCTCACAAAATTAAATTTAAAAATAACCTTGCACTATCTTAAAACTCAACTACGCTTAAATTAATGGCAAACTAAGAGGAGAAACAAAATTACTAAGATGTGTTTTTTACAATTTGTTTGTTAGTTTTTTAGGGCAGTAATGCCCCTCTTGTCCGTCACGCAGACGAACCAACCTCGCTACAATTGCTTTGTTATGCGGGGTTTTCGTTTTTAGAGCTAAGTGTTTTTACCAAGCACACAACAAGGGCCGACCATTACGCGCCAAAATCTTATCTTTAGCAATGTTAGACTCCGAGCGTACCAAGTTAGCCGTTGGCGTGGCCTGACCGTCATCTAAACGCTCTAATAACGCATCAATGCCTTCCACTGCTCTATAACCTGCCACGTCGCCCAACACTTTTAAGGCTTCGATGTTAATGCTAGTCACATCTCGCTTTAAATTATTTAGTAAAAGCACCATTACCGCAGGATGACATGAATTACCTAATAATTTTGCAACCGAGGGTACAATACTTGGGTCTGATTCGGCATCTAACATATTCATTAAACGCTGTAAAGCCACGTCGGGTAAATGCCCTGCAAAGGCATTTAACCCTTTTACCGCTGCTAATCTCACTGCCGCATCTGGCACGGCTAAAGCTTTTGCCAGTTGTTCAGGGGTAGTCATGGCTTGTATATCTTGAAGCGTTAATATAGGGTCTGGATCATCAGAACGCGTGGGTAATTTATAAGCCTCTTTACTTGATAACTGAGCTTCAACTTTAGCCTCTGCTTCTAAGGTTTTCTTGTAGGCTTCGGTTGCTTGCTCCGATTGTTGTTGTAAGTCTACACTTTCTTGACGATCACAGGCTGTTGTTAACATAGCCACAATGACAAGAGAAAAAATTTTATTTTTATAGCGGTTATTCATTATGTCCTCTTATTTTTACGATGATAAAGAATATGTATTTGGCAAAATGCGTCTGTTTATGTCGCTTAGCTGTTTGCTTATGTGCCAAAAAAACGTACTCTAGGTTTAATATTATTTACCTAACTATATTGCCCCAAAACAATGAGTAAAATCAAAACTTCTTATACCTGTAATGCCTGTGGTAGTAGCTTTTTTAAATGGGCAGGTCAATGCACCGAATGCCACGCATGGAATAGCATCCACGAAGCTAAAACCGACACCTCACTCGCACCACGTCAACGTGGTAATTATTCAGGACAAGTGAGTCAAGTCACGATTCTTGACCAAGTCAGCATTAACGCCATTGACCGCACTTTAACAGGTTTATCTGAGCTTGACCGTGTACTTGGCGGCGGCTTAGTGGCAGGCTCAGTGGTGTTAATTGGCGGCGACCCTGGCATTGGCAAATCCACTATTCTTTTACAAACACTAACTCATTTAGCTCAAAACCATAATGCTTTATATATCACAGGTGAAGAGTCATTATCACAAGTGGCTATGCGCGGCAAACGCTTAGAGTTACCGTGTGACAAAGTTAAAATCATGGCCGAAACCTGTGTCGAAAATATTTTAGCTACCTTACGCGCTGAAAAACCTATGGTTGCCGTCATTGACTCGATTCAAACGCTTTATACCGAAGCTTTGCAGTCTGCACCTGGTGGAGTGTCTCAGGTGCGTGAGTCGGCTGCTTTGCTAACACGCTATGCCAAACAAAGCGGCACAGCGTTGTTTTTGGTGGGTCATGTGACCAAAGAAGGCTCATTAGCGGGCCCTCGCGTATTAGAACACATGGTCGATTGTGTGTTGTATTTTGAGGGCGAGTCTGACTCACGCTTTAGAATGATTCGTGCGGTTAAAAATCGTTTTGGCGCAGTAAACGAATTGGGCGTTTTTGCTATGACGGATAGAGGCTTACGCGAAGTAGCTAATCCTTCAGCAATTTTTTTATCACGTTATGATGAACCGATTGCAGGCTCAATTGTAATGATTAGCCGCGAAGGCACACGGCCTTTATTAGTCGAAGTACAAGCCTTAGTTGATGACTCCTTTGCTAATCCGCGTCGCGTGGCTATTGGCTTAGACCAAAATCGCTTGGCAATGTTATTGGCTATTTTACATCGACATGGAGGCGTACATACCATGGGACAAGATGTATTTGTAAATGTGGTGGGTGGCGTAAAAGTGTTAGAAACTGGTTCAGATTTGGCGGTATTGTTGGCAGTGACCTCTAGTTTACGTGGTCAAGCCTTACCTGCCGATTTAGCCGTTTTTGGTGAGGTAGGTTTATCGGGAGAGATTCGTCCTGTGCCTAATGGTCAAGAACGCTTACGCGAAGCTGCTAAACATGGTTTTAAACGCGCCATTGTGCCTAAGGGCAATGTGCCACGCCAAGAAATTGAAGGCATGGAAGTGGTTGGTGTAGGGCGGCTGCATGAAGCATTAGCCGCAGTTTAAAAATTAAGGGGTTGTTGACCCTGTCCCTTAGCCGTAAAATAGCCCCTCTTTCATTCCCTATGCTGCACACTCAATTATGAATAATCTTAATCCGCGCCAACAAGAAGCAGCAAAATATATTGATGGTCCCTTATTAGTATTAGCAGGTGCAGGTTCAGGCAAAACCTCGGTTATTACCCGTAAAATTGCGTATTTAATTCAAGAGTGTGGCATTAAAGCCCATAAAATCTATGCCGTTACCTTTACTAACAAAGCCGCCAAAGAAATGAAAGAGCGCGTAGGTAAATTGGTGCAAGGTCAAGATGCCAAAGGTTTAACGGTATCGACTTTTCATACCTTGGGTTTAACCATGATTCGTCAAGAATTAACCGCGTGTGGTTTAAAAGCTAATTTTTCGATCTTAGACTCAGACGATTGCCAACGCCTGTTAAGCGACTTATTGCATCGTGACAACAGTCCACAAAGCGATCAAAAACAAGTTTTAAAATACATCAGCAAAAAAATATCTGACTGGAAGAACGATTTAATTCAGCCCGTTCAAGCCGTGAGTTTGGCACAAACCAAAGATGATTTGATAGCTGCACAAGTTTATGAGGGTTATCAACGTCACTTACGTGCCTATAATGCCGTTGATTTTGATGACTTAATTGCTTTGCCCACACGTTTATTACAAGAAAATCAAGCTATCCGTGAAAAATGGCAGAACAAAGTCCAATATATGTTGGTGGACGAATACCAAGACACCAATACCGCTCAATATTTAATGGTAAAGCTATTAGTAGGTGTGCGTGGCCGTGTCACAGCCGTAGGCGATGACGACCAAAGTATTTATGCGTGGCGCGGTGCGCGTCCCGAAAACATGATTGAACTAACCAAAGATTATCCAAATCTAAAAGTGGTTAAATTAGAGCAAAACTATCGCTCAATGGCGCGGATTTTACATGCTGCCAACTCGGTTATTGGTAATAACCCACACGTTTTTGAAAAGAAATTATGGTCGCAACATGGCTTAGGTGACATGATTAAAGTGGTTACTTGCCCCACAGACCGAGATGAAGCCATTTATGTGACACATGATTTAATCAATCATCGTTTAATGAATCGTCGTACTTACAAAGACTACGCTATTTTGTATCGGGGTAACTTTCAGGCCAAAATTTTAGAAACTCAATTACGCGAACTCCAAGTCCCTTATAAATTATCAGGCGGCACATCATTTTACTCGCGCGCCGAAATCAAAGACGTAATGTGTTATTTGCGTTTAATTATTAACCCTGATGATGACAGTGCTTTTTTGCGCATTATTAACACTCCAAAACGTGCTATTGGCCCTGTTACTCTCGAAAAACTCGCCGTTTATGCTCAAAGCCGTGATGTCTCTTTGTTAGCCGCATGTACCGAGTTAGGTTTGGCCTCACATTTAGGGCAAAAAAAGGCAGTCGTCAGTTTGCATGAGTTTGCGACATGGCTAGAAGAACACACCAAGAAAATTTTAGAAAACACCGATCCTGTGCCGCGTATTCGTCAATTATTAAGTGATATTGCTTACGAAGATTACATTCGTGAAACCGCACCTACGCCTCAAGGCGCAGAAGTACGCATCGAAAATATTAA
>Ga0114982_1001500_pt1 | contig 11170 bp, 9 predicted proteins | sample Shrwel_input2_FT_FD_87183 | JGI IMG/M metagenome (GOLD analysis project Ga0114982, IMG submission 87183) | Subsurface microbial communities from deep shales in Ohio, USA - Utica-3 well 1 S input2 FT | ecosystem: Environmental > Aquatic > Deep subsurface > Shale gas/oil reservoir > Produced... | reverse complement strand
TCTTTATTATTGTTTGGTTTTATAATTCACAAATGTATATAAAAAATATTGTATAAAAAAAAGAGGAAGAATTTCTTCTCCCCCTTTTTTAAACTATTCTTATCTAAGAATTAGATAGAATATTTCACAAAGTGCTCATTACCAACGAATTCGGCGCCTTCAATTGAAGTGTACACGATATCGAGAGTGTCAGTATCACTTGTTGGAGTTGGGGCAAGCCCGCCGAGCATTTTTTCACGGAATCTAGAGTTTAAGCCTTCTGGCATCTCTAGGTAGCGAACCATCATGCGGTCAACTTGACCACCACCTTGCTCAACCTTAATCTTTCCTGCAGGAACTAAGTAAGCTTCTTTAGCGTAGTTTACGTTAGTAGCAGTAGAAGTAACTTGAGGATGAGATAAAGCATTTAAACGCTTCTTGTGGAAAGTACGTCCGAAAGCAGCAAGAGACTGAACGCCTAATGCGATAGCTACATCTTTCTTGCCACCAAATGCTCCGTAGTTGATAGCACCATTTACAAACTGAGTTGCAGCAGTGATAGTAGTATCAAAACCATTATCAAAGTCAGCACCAGCCCATAATTGATACTCAGAAGGACAACGGTTAGCGTCCATCAAACGAGACAATGCAGCTAAGTCAGACAAAGCAACTGTACCAGCAGTAGCAACAGAAGAAGTAATACCTCCAGCGTTGATAATGTTGTCACGCAATCCACGAGTTGTGTTGATTGAGTTACCAGCAGCGTCAGTTAAGCCAGCAGACTCACGACCAAATAAAATAGAATAAAGGATATCCATTCTGTGCTTCAAGTAAGCATCGTGTTGTTGCTTTAAGAAGTAGTAAGGCTTTCCTTTGAATTCAACCTCAATCTTAGAACCATAAGCGATATCTGTGATAGATGTCTTAGTCTTGAAGATTTGAAGCTTATTAGAACGCTTAATCAAGTCAGACTTACGCATTGTGTTAGAAGCAGTTCCTTCAGCATAAGCATTAGAGAAGAAAGACAACTTAGCACCAGTCGCAGCCGCAGGAATTGCGTCAGCAGAGTTAACAGGCTTGATAGTAAGAACTGAATCAGTAGCTGAAGAGGCTGCAGAAACATAACCTACAACACCGTTAGCAAACAAAATCAATTCTCCTACTACAGGCTTAACAGAAGTTGCGCCTACAATAGTGATGTCTACAGAAGCACCAGCAGAACCCGCAGAAGTTCCTGGAGTTTTAACTGTAGCAGTAGCATACAAGAAGTTGTTTTGTACTGTAAAATATTCTGTTTGAGCAGTAGCCTTAGCCTTACCTGTCCAATCCATAATATCAAGCATAGACGCTTCCTCATCATAGATGTCAAGAACGTCCTTTAAAATTTCACGCTGCTCTAGCGTGTTTGTGAAAGAAACCGTAGATAAAAAAGTACGGTCAATATTACCTGCTCCAATAGCCATTTTAGTAATAATTTAAATGTGAATAACTTATTTTTTTACAGTCATTCCTCTTAAAAAGTCTACAGGGTTATCAAAAGGGTTTGTATTATCATTGCTTTCAATAACTTCCTTAGAGTTTGTCGGTGGAGTGACATTTTTCAATTCAGCTTCCATCAACTTCCTGCCAAGTGATTTACCGTGTTTAATTAGTTCACTTATAAATTGTGTTGGATTCTCAGCGAATGCAACAACCTTAGTCCATTTATCCCAATCAACTTGTCCGTCCTTAGCAAAAGTAGATAAAAACTTACTTGAGTCTAACGCGTAATCTACAACTTTAGTAGTGTCGCCAATTTGGTAGTTAATCCCTTCCCCATTAGCTTCAACTTTAATTAAGTTGTTTTTAACAACTCCCGATATTCCACTTTGAATAATCTTTCTGCTTTCAGCTTGCTGTGCTTCTAATTCTTCTTGTGACGGTTGTTGTTCTTGTTGTTCTTGTCCCTGTGGCTGTATTGACTGAATGAATTGCTGTTGCTCTTCTTTCAAGGCTTTACGTAACTTACCTGCATCTCGCTTTAGTAGTGCGTTACCAACCTCTGTGTCATCCTCGTCATAGGATTCAAGATTATATTTCTCAAGTTCTTTTTCAAAAAGCCTATTTCTTGCCTTTTCGCTTAGGTCTGCGTTCTCTTTGTCAAAGTTGGCTCTTAATAAATCAACATCTGACATGGCGTCGTAGTCCTTGCTAGTGGCTTCTAGGAACGGTGTTAGATTTCCGTACGTATCGTAGTAGTCTACCGCTTTCTTAATGAAGTCGTCCTTGAATTTATACTCGGCAGTAGGCTGTGTTTGTGTAGTATCCTCCGTATTAGTTTCTTCCTCTTCAATGGTATCCATTGCTTGGTTTCCTACTTCTACGTCGTCGTCTACGTCTCCAGCCTCCTGCGTGGTACTCTCGTCTAATTGATTCTGCTCGTTCGTAGAATCATCTTCAATAGTATCACCACCTCCTTGCTCTTCGCTAGTAGCATCTTCAGCAGAAACCTGCTCGGATGCGGGGGTGATATCTCTTGGTTTTTTTTCTTCAACGGTATTACTAGGTAATAGTTCGTCTAAATTTATAACATTATCTTCCATTGTTTACTATATTTTCTGTTTGGTGGTACAAAACTAAAACTATTTTTTCAATTCCGACATCTTTTGATTTTTAATTTGTTGAACATATTCTCTGCTATCAGCCTCTATCTTAGCGGTATTGATTTTCCCTTCAATTTTTCCTTGCTCCATCAATGCCTCTCCTTGTTGTTTTTGTGCAAGCAATTGAGACTCAAGTTGTTTTTGCAATTGTATTTCTTGGAGTCTAAGTTGAGATTCCATTTGAAGTGTTTGCTGCTTTGCTTGCTCTGCTGCCATTGCTGACTGCTGTTGAATCTGTCCATTCATTTGTTGTGCTTCCATTGCCCTTTGTTGAGTCTCCTCTTGGTTCTTTTTAATTCTATATCCAAGTAAAACCTCAGCGTACTTAAGGTTCTCTAGGTTCTCAATCATCATAGCGTCAGCTAGGGTAATTTGGTTTGATTGGATAGCCTGCTCAATTCTTCTTGATAGCTTTTCTTTTTCAAACTCAGTTGGCTTCTGGCGTATTTTTAGTCCGCACTCGTATGCTGACACGTTAGGGTCTAACTTAAAGAACTGAACACTCTCGCTTCCTAGTGCTCTAATATAACCTGATATTGTGCCATTTATTGCACTATCTTGTATTCTAAGTGTTAGGTCATAACATAGTCTTTCTAACAAGTCTCTTTCGGCTCTTTTAATAAAGTCTAACGAGTTGTTAGTAGACTCACTTGCGTACTTAGCCACCCCATTTAATGTGCGTGGGTCAGGAGTAGAGCCGTCAGTAATCTCGTTGAATCCTAGTATATCCCTAAGTAAATCAATATTCTGTTTAATGATATTAAAGTACTGAACAGCTTCGTTTCCAATACCGTTATCAAGCTCTTCAATAGGCTTATAATTACTTGCCTGACCTTCATCATTTAATCTCCTATATACTAAATTACCTGTCTGATTATATAAGTCTAATATCTCCATTGGTTTTAATGCGCGACCTGCCTTTCCTAATGGAACCCCTTCGAGTGCACCTAACTCAATCATAATGCCTCGAGGTCTAGCCCTTAGCATTACGTTCTGTAGCTTGTACCACGCTAACTGTATTTGGTCAGCTAAACTCTTCATCTGGTCTCCTAGTGAGTAGGTAGCCATCTGGTACATATTAGGTGCTGCAATATGATAAGAAAGAGATGTGTCTGTTAGAGAAGACTTTGCTCTCTTCATGTTAGTAGCAAGACCGCAGTCAAAGAAAACGTTTGAACCTACAATCCACTTGCCCTTGTAGACAACCTTGTAGTCTGTCTTGGAGTACTTCTTATCTGAACGGTTAGCCTTTGCTTTTGCCGCACGACCTACAACTGTGTTTCCTTTAGAGTTTACTCTCTCTTCAAGAACCATTGAGTTGTAAGAGAAAAACTCTAGGTCTAAGACTTTAATTCTAAATCCGTCGTATACTCCGTTGTAGTTACTGTTAAGGTCTCTTAATGTGGAGGCTACGTTGTACTTGTTTGAATACTTCTCGGCAACCATCTGGTAGTCCTCGTCACTTATCTTGTCTCCTGCCATCTGCTTCAAGTCCGCAATTGTCATCTCGGTTACTTCGCCTACGTACTGAATGTCCTTGAAGTTAGGGTCAGTGGTGTAGCTCATCACCAAGTTCATTGGGTTAACCCTCTTAATCTTAATGTTGCCCTGTGCGTCAAAGTATTCCTTGTATCCACCTATGCCCCAGTCGTGTAGGTCTTCTACAACCTTAATTCTTTGGTTCTCAAACTTATTTAGATTCATTATAAGTTCAAGCCCCTGCTCCATCTCAATTGCCATCCTGTGCTTGTATGAGTAGTTCATATACATATCAAGCTCTTGCATACTAGACGCGTCTACCTCTGGGTCGGGGACTATTTCTGGGTCTACCCCTTGTTTTTCAAATTCTTTTTTTAAGATTATTTTAGCTGCGTTGTCGGCATAAAATTTCTTCTTGTCGTCCTGAGCTACGGGGTCAACCGCGTCTACAGAAATAGAAAAGTCCGTCTTAAACAACGTGGCTAAGGCTATCCTTCTAAACTTAGGAATGATAGGCAGTATGTCCCAGTTAATGTTAATCCAAGACTGGTCCTCGTTGGCAACTTCCCTCGGCTGTAGCAACTTCTTGTATCTACTAACCGACTGTTTACCATACATATACAACTTAATCTCGTGGTACTTGTCCCTTCCGTTGTACATCTGGTTAGGGTAGTAGGTTGAAAAGTCTGACCACGCAGCCTTAATGTATTGAGCAACCCAATTCTTATCTTTTAGATTTGAGTCAATGGTGTGGCTAGGAAAGCCGTTGATAACTGGACTTGTTTCGTTCATAATTTTATAGGAATATCTCCCTTACGTCATATAACTTTACTATTTTATCTGCTTTCACAGCAAACTTTGACTTACTAGCCGCAATTAACGTATAACCTGCAGCCATCGCCGCATCAAATTTAGTTGTTTTATTTATATTAAAGTGCAACCAGTCGTCTAATAATTCTGTAAAAATAACTTTTTTTAGGTTGTCTGTTATATAAGACTCCGTCTCTTCTGCTATCTGTTGGTGTGTCTTTACAGTTGCGGAAATACCGTACTTACTAGCATTAGGCATCTTTGTAAGAAATCTTTCATAACCCCTATATTCAAAATATTTAATCAATCCAACCTTGTTGTCCTCAGACAGGACCTCGCATCCAAAAAAATGGGCGAGCTTAATCATGTCCTCATAAAATATTTCTGCTTTGTCTGGTCGGTTAATGTACTGAACTAAAAACGTTTCACTCAACTCGTCTATAGCGTCATACCTCCTGTATGCGTAGCCTGCTCCATCTGAACGTTCATTACTTGTGGTAATAGAATGGTCAAAGGGGTCAACTGCAATGGCGTACTTCTTTGTTTCCTTGGGTACTTTTTTAGTGCCATAGTCCTCAACTTGGTTATAAAACGTGTAGTCGTGGACATTGGCTTTGGAGTGGACCTTGAATTTACCGTTTGCCTTTTCAACAAACAGAACCCTTGTGTCCCTCTCTCCCTTTTCCCAAACAAAGTCGCCTTGCAAATATAGTTCTTTTTTATCAATCCAAGTGATGCTTTCTTTTTGTCTATTTAACGCAAGTGCGTCGTAGATACAACTCTCTGCTTCAGAAAAGAATGCCTCCTCAACGGTAAACGGATTCTTGCGTATAAAGGACGCTAAAGCCCTGTTGTCCTCCATCAAGGCGTTGCGCTCTCCCATATAAAACTCCTTAGCCTTCTCTTCGTCAGGGATGCCGTACTTGTCGTAGAACAACGTCTTGTAGGCAGGCATAAAGTACTGATATAGACCTGACTTGGTTCTGCCGTTAGTGTTCTTCTTCCTTTGGTCAGACGCCTGCCATAGAGCCTTAAAGGATTCCCCTCCGTCTTCCATCTCCTCAACAGTTGTCGTATATAAAGCCTTGCCGATAATAGTCTCCTCTTGTTGCAAACAGAACTGAACAACTTGGTGACGCTCATACACGTCAACGTTCTTGGTCTTACCCGCCTCGTCAGCTAGGTAGCGATGTAGTTTCATTCCGTCATAAGCAAACTTGTCAGAAGACTTGAATGTTATCATTGACTCTAGCTCTACCTTCTCGGTAAAGATGTCGTCGTTAGCCCCGCGTTTATTTGTCTTAAAGAACCTAAGCTCCCCTTTGGGGGTCATGCCCTTTTCGGTGTCGTAGATGGGTATAAAGAAGTCGGGTAGGTACTTAAAAGGCATAATGACTCCCTTGGCAAACACGTTGTCCTTGGCGTCGTCAAATGTCTTGCTTTGGATACCTGCGTTCTTGTTCTTGCTTCTAGAGGTCAACTCAAACAAGAAAGCTCCTGCTCTCATCGTCTTTCCCTGACGACGCTTGGTCACCTCAATCATCCCCATACAGTTAGGGTCTTGGATACAGTACTCTAGAAAGTAAAAGAAATGCAAGTCGGTAATCCTAAACTCGGGGTATCCAACGTCTAGCTTCCAATGGGTCAAGTAGAAGTAATGGAGCCCTGTTAAATACGTACCTCTGCCGTTGTTGTAGAACCATAGTCCATTAAGCCTCCTGTCCCATTCTTGGTTACGATAGTTCTGAAGCTCAGGGTTGTAGTACTCAGGATTATTCTTTTGAACTGATATCTCCTTCTTTCTCTTAGTCTCGTAGTCAGCAGGTGGCTGAGGTCTTTCCCAATATTGATAGGCAGGCTTAGCAGAACGGCTAAGTATATCCCTCTCCTCCCACTTGTTGGTCATTATATTAAACACTACCCCATTAGGGGGGATATTAATTTTTATCCCGTTTAATTCTATCTCTCTATTCCTCTTGTGTTTTCTGTACATAATATTAAAAAGTGCGTTTAAAGCAAATTGACCGACGAAGCATAGGGGTGTTCTATATATTGGCTATTGACTCTGGGGTGTAGTTGATAATCTTGTCCTTCTCCTGTTTGTTGTCCCCAAAGATTTTATCCTCGTAGGACTCAATCCTTTTTATGATTGCGTCGCACTCTGCCATTAACTTACTTTTAATCTCAAGGGCTTGCAACTTGTCCTTGTCATTCTTGAAATTTACGATAGGAGTCAAAAGTTCTTGTTGGTACTGCCACAGGACCTCCTCGTTGGCTGCGAGAATAGCCCATACCTTCGACGATTGGTAGCGTAGGTATACGTTGATATACCCAAGCAATTTATCGTTGCTTAAATCAAAGATTTCGAGCTTGCCGTCTTTTATGTTAGCCATCTCAGCACACTCCTCTTTTCTTTCTACGATGTCAGGTATCTTTAGTCGCAGTGGAGACTTGATATCATAAAGCAATGCAATGTACCTAAGCATCGGAATGTCGTCGGCTGAGACCTTGCCAAATATCTGGTTAACGAGTGGGTTCTTGTGAAGGTCCTTGTCGTTCACGGGTAGTAGGATGCTGTTGTATTCTGATTCTGTAAATATTGCCATAAGTTTAAATTTATTTATTGGACCCGCCGCGCCGCCGCGCCGCCCGCCAGTTCCTCTTTGCTTTGCAACTAGATTTGGTGTTTAGTAAGACTGCGTCTTCCTTTTCAAACTCAAAAAAAATCGCAACTCTATTGTTCTTTTTTACTATTATTCTTTATTACTATTATTCTTTATTACTAAGGGGTGCGATTTTCGAACGTTCGATTTTCGAAGGTTCGATTTTCGAACGTTCGATTTTCGTACTATGGTATTTTGTTTACATTGATACATTTTATATCTATACGCTTTCTAACTCCATCTTTTTACCAAATATATCAGATTGTCTAACTGTAAAATATTCTACATCTTCAATCTTATTTATAAAATTTGAGTTCTTAGCAAGTACTACCGTATCACCCTGCTTTACGTCCAATTCTTTTTGATTCAACAAGGGCTTACCAATATAAGAAAGCTTCGCAAACTTGACAGACTTCTTCTTTTGAATTGAAGTGACAAGACCCGCGCCGCTCAGTGTCGCCTGTATCGTGCGACCCCCGACCTCCACGCTCTCAAACTCTTGCTCCTCTTCAACAATCTGACTACATAAAGTCCACCCTCCAACAGGTAATATATTGCCGTTCCTAACAACACAAAAAATCCAATAGTAAGGTACTTTATAACTATTGCCGTATACACAATTTGTTTCATCTGACGTAGTTAAATAATGAAAATAAACTTTGTCTCCAACTCTCACCTCCTGCTCTATCTCAAAGCCTTCCTCGTTGTAGCACTTGCCTTGCGGGATAGCCTCGACTATACCATAAATTCTTGCGTGATGTGTTGGGTTAAAAAGAGGGTCAATAAACACCTCTAAACTTCCGTGTTTGTAGGTCGAGTCTAATGCCTCCTCAACGCGTACGATGACAGCATTTACTGCTGATTGCTTGATGTTGTAGTTCATCTTATTAATTATTGTCTGGTTTGTAAATTCAAAGTTATATAATATTTCTCAATATATCCACCATACTTTGCGTCTAAGCAACTTAAATAGTTTAGACAATAGATTGCCTTAAGTTTGTTTTTTAGTAGCGTAGAGTTGTTGTCTGAGGGTTATATATATTATCCGACACCAACCAAATCAAAACGACAAACGACATTTATTTACCGAGTGGGGTCAACTTACCAAATCCAAATTCCAAATTTCCTAGACATTTAGATAGTTGTCTAATTATACAATTCTATACTTAGCCATTTTGCTAATTAGTTGTTTAGCTAATTATATATTTATCTAACTATTTACACAAGAAAGAAAAATACTTAGCCATATTGCTAAGAAAGAAAACTCATTTTTTAAATATAGTATGCTTAGCATAATACTTTCCTATTGTATCATCGTGATACATTTATATATTAGTAGTAAAATGTGCCTCTACGTCGTTTAAAGGGGGGTAACACCCTTCCACATACCCTTTATATAACAAAACCCACAAACCTTGTATTATTCCCACATCGATTTTAAGCCACCATATCTTTGATTTAAGACATTTTACCCCTTAGAATGTCCAATCATAAGGGATATGTCAAGATAATTCTTTACACGTAATTTCAGTACTTTATTGCCGATTATTTCCCTTATACATATAGTATATAAAGGGGAGTTTCTTGATAAAGTACTATTTCACTATAAATCTGTTGTACTATTCTAATAAAATGGGTATTTCGTCGACACATTCCTGTATTTCGTCTCATATATTAAATATTATTATTGTATCTATTGCATAAACAAAAAGGTTTAGTACATTTGTAATGTCGAACGAGACATATGGTTGCCACTACTTGAGTGGTGCAAAGGATAAGGGGGCTGAGGTGTAAATTAAGCAGGTTTCGTACCTAGCTGAGGAACGCTGATAAAGTAGGGTGTAAGTACCCGAATAAGTCACACAGGTTTAGAGCCAACGCCCCCCGATAGTATGCTTAAAGTGTTCTTTGATTTCTTGACTTATAAGTTATAAGCGTCACAGCCACGAAACGGCTGACTTTACAGGTAGATAGGGGACACCCCGCACCTGTACGCACTGAACTCCTGTGTTGTCGAGAGGTAGTCTAGCTTACTAGACGGACAAAGCCAAACCGCAACATTAACCGCAAGGTAGTTGACCCGAAAGCGTAGCAACGAATAGATTGGATGCAGGGCGGTTCGATTCCGTCCCTATTCGCTAACCTTTAAATTTTATTATTATGACAAAGCAAGAAAGATTGTCTTATTTACTACAAACAAAGCCATTGATTAAAGACGCAATGAATGCTGAAAGCGTTACAAGAGAGTTGTGTATTCTTATTAATGGAAAGCACGACACCAAATGGTGTATTGATTTTTTTACGATGAATTTTCCCCGTATGCTTAAATGCGGAATGGCTAAGATTTTACTAGGTCAACAGGAAAAGACACAAGCATATTATTATCAACCAAACAAATTTTAATTAATCAACTTTAACCTCTCGATGTACAGGTCAATCGTTTACTTAAAGCTATGGCAACATACACAAAAACAGAAAAATTAACTCAGTCGCAAATCATTGACAGCATCAACGACAGGGTAATCGCAGGACTACAGGACAAGGGTCTTAATTGGTTCAAGCCATTCAAGGACGGCGTTACAGGTAGCTTTCAAGCTCTCTCCGCATATGGCAGGGCTTACAAGGGTTGGAATCAGTTTATCCTTTCGTCCATTGCTTTAGAGCGCGGTTGGGTCAACAAGTGGTACACCTTTGCACACATCCAAAAATGCGAGGGCTATATTAATAAAGGCGAGTCAGGTACTAACATCTTTATGTGGCAAATAAGCTACGCAGTTGAGCGCAACGGAAAGACCACGTTCTACCCTGTGTTAGCTAATGTACCTGACGCCGACAAGAAAGACGCTAAGAAGGTGTTCTACCTTAAGCAGTGGAAAGTATGGTCTATATCACAGACTAATATACCACACAGCACACCTAACCTACCTGTGACGGAGGAAGAGACGGAGCTTGACTCCCACGCAGACGCTGAGGCTATCCTGCAAAGTTGGGGCAATGTTGTCCCTACCAAGCACACGAATCAAGGGCGGGCTTATTACTCCCCGTCTGCTGACTTTATCCATATGCCTGAAAAGACATCTAAGATGTGGCAGTCAAGCGGTGACTATTACAAGGTATTCTTTCACGAGGCTATCCACAGCACAGGTCACAAGTCTAGACTTAACCGACTTGAGGAGACCGCGCGATTTGGCAACGAGGAGTACAGCAAGGAGGAACTAGTAGCGGAGCTTGGAGCTTTGTACCTAGAGACTATCACAGGAATCGATTGTCTAGTGGACGACTTCAAGAACAGCCAAGCATACATCAACGGATGGATTAAGGCAATCGCTAACGACAAGAACCTTATAATGCAGGCGTCTAAGAAATCACAAGAGGCTGTAGCTTTAATATTATCTAACGTAAACTAATCTAATCGGGGGAGCTTGTCTCCCCCTTAAACAACTAATCAAATGAGAAAGCTAATTAATTTTTTTAAGGAAATGTACCAAACAGATAAGCAAGGCTTATATTTTATGGTAGCGTGGGCGGTAATGTTCTACGTATTGTATTGGTTTATCTTACCTGTAATTATGGGCGTGTAGGTTCACGTTCCACTAT
>Ga0114982_1001496_pt1 | contig 11186 bp, 7 predicted proteins | sample Shrwel_input2_FT_FD_87183 | JGI IMG/M metagenome (GOLD analysis project Ga0114982, IMG submission 87183) | Subsurface microbial communities from deep shales in Ohio, USA - Utica-3 well 1 S input2 FT | ecosystem: Environmental > Aquatic > Deep subsurface > Shale gas/oil reservoir > Produced... | reverse complement strand
GCATTAAAGTGTTTTATCATTTTCAGAACACGCTTTTCAGAATAATAAACTACATTTCCTGTTCGCTCTTCACATTGGTAATCAAACTTTACAGAATCTAGTTTTTTTGCCAATAATTGAGAATTAACAAAATTATATTCTCTTTTTATATCATCGACAGAACTGAGGTTATTTCTTAATGATAAAGAATCAGAAGGTTTTTCTGTGTTTAAACTATCTGTAACAGCAAAATGTTCAGTCGTTTTTTGTTTGTTTTCCTTCTTGCACGAGACAACAAGAACTAAACAAAAAATTAGCAGTAAATTTTTCATAATAGCAATTTTGAGATCGGTTTGCTAAAACAAAAAATGTGACAAAAAATTGTTTATGTATTAAAATTTGGCTTCAAATCCTGTTTTCAACGCTTTTTTTTCAGGATCAGTTAAGCTTCTTTTATAAATTTCTTCCCATGTTTTTACGACTTGATCAAATGATTCTATTCCTAAATTTCTTACGTTTGCTGCCCAAAGTAAAATAGTAAAATCTTTCTTATTGTAAACTGCATCACCAAAAACTATCATTGGAGTATCTTTATATTTTTCGTCCACTTTTTTAGTAAAATCCAGCTTTCCGCCAATACTTTCCTTTTTGATGTAACTTTGTATATCGGTCTGTTGAGCCGAAATAGAAATGCCTAAAAATATTAGTAAAGCAAAGAATATATTTTTCATGATTAAACTTTTAAATTCAGAATTAAAGATAGAAAAATTCAACAGTAATATAAATACAAAAAAATAGATTAAAAATAATTTGTTAAAAAATTAGACATAAAAAAACAACTGCTTTTGTAGTTGTTTTCTATTATGAAAAGTGATTACTTACAGTTTTCGTTGTAATCGTAGATCACTTCATCTACAATTTCAGGAACATTAGACATTACATCATCAATCTGGTTTTTAATCAGTTTTCCTAAACCTGATCTTTTTTTCTCATCATTTTTCATAGAAGCGTAGGAGCCACTTGCAATTTTTCCTTTTACATAACTACAATCAGCTGTGATGATTTTTGATTCTTTAAGATTCAATTCTTTTAGTTTGCTTCCTTTTTTTGTGTAAATGTAAGATGGGTTTCTTCTCATTCTTTCTGTTTCCTGATCAGCCTGATCGATTTGATTTTGACCCGCAGAAAATGTTGTTGGATAACCATATAATTTATATACTTTTATCTTGCCGTCTCTTACCACTTCTGCAAATTGATTACTCTTGGTAAGATTATTAAAAGCTTTTATGTTTCCACTTAAACCGCTTGTCGCTGTATTAAAACCTTCTTTTACATTGGTATATTTTACCACTTCAAAATGTCTTTCGGCATTGCTGTTATCATAGGCAACATATTCTTTCAGATCATCAGAATCTAATGTTTTAAATTTCTGCTTTTTCTTAGATTTATCAATATCTGAAGCTGCAACAAATTTTACTTTTTTCTGATTTACCCAAGGATTCATTTCGTCTCCCGCCAATCTTACAATTCCTTCAATTTTCTTTCCGTTTTTATCAATTATATAGCCGTTTTTCTCGTTGGCTTTCAATTCGTAGTCGGAGTTTTCTTCTTGAGCATAAATGTTTGAAGTCATGAAACTTAACAAGCCAAACAATAAAACTTTTTTCATAAATATTTTAATTAAAAATTAGATCATAAATATGGGAATTTATTTCGACATTCTTAAATCTTTCATAAAATTATTCTTACAGAATAGAAATTTTGTTATATAGTCAAAAAAAATCCGGAAAACTTCCGGATTATATATTTATTGATAACGTTTATGTTCTTTATTTTTTACAAAAACCTGTATTAATGGTTTGAAGAATGCTTTATATTTTTCAGAGTCGAACAGCTGAGAATCTGTAAGAGCTTTGTAAGTCATTAAAACTCCGAAAGGAAATAAGATCATATTCGGAAGCCAAGCTGCGAGATAAGGACTCATTTTTCCGGACCAGGCTACGTTTTCAAATCCTACATTGATAACATAAAATATAATAAAAATCACAATTGCCACAATTACGGGTACTCCCATTCCTCCTTTTCTGATAATTGATCCCAAACTTGCACCGATCATAAAGAAAATAATACAGGTAAATGAGTACGAAATCATTCTTTGCTGATAGAGTACAACTTTATTGAAATACTTTACACTCGGACCAATTTCCTGATCCTTAGAATCAATTGTAGCTTTAAGATCATTTAATCTGCTGTGTGCATTATAAATCATCTCAAGTTTTTTATCTGTCTTTATGGTGTCTAGTTTGTATTGAGATTTCACAGGCGCTTTCGACTTATTTTTATCCATATAAGTGACTGCAGAGTTGGTTTGTGATATAATCTCATTACTGATATTGTTCACCAGTTTTACATTTTCTTTTTTTGTTTTATCAATGGTTGCGAATAATTCATTGAAATTTTCAAAACGATAATCTTCGGTAATTTTTTCCTGCTCAATGGCTTTGTTGATGAGTTCGCTGACATCAAAATGATTCACCAAAGTATCAAATTTTATTGCCTGATCGGGTTGTTTTAGTCTTACATTTTCTGATTTTCCTGCATAACTGTCTTCAACTACATATCCATTAAACAACATCAACTGAAGATAGTTTTTGTTGGGAGGAGTTACAAATTTTCCTTTTTCAGCCACAATAGACTGTTGGTTTTCAAAAGTGCTTGCTTTTTTATGGATGAAAATTCCTTCTAAATTACGTCCGTCTTCACCTTCGATCTTGTCGAATTTTACTAAATATCCCGGAATCTGATCAATAAATTGTCCCGGAGTAAAATTCAATGCAGGTTTAGTCTGAGCAATATTGAAAAGCATATTTTTTGCTTTTCGCTGAAAATCTGGAATAATATTACTCGAAAATAGGTAGAGCAATATCGCAAGGAAAGTAACAACGCCCAAAAGTGGCATCATCACTCTGGTTAAAGATATTCCGGCGGCTTTCATGGCAGCAAGTTCATATCTTTCACCAAATTCTCCGAAAGACATGATACTCGCCAAAAGTATCGTTAAAGGTAAAACCATACTGATAACATTGACTCCTAAATAGAATAGAAGCTTCATGATTTGCAATGTAGTAAGACCTTTTCCCCATAAACTGCCCAAGCTGAATCCAGACAATGTTTACAATGAAAATGAAAAACAATACACTGAATATAAAAAAGAACGGACCAAAAAAGGTTTTAATGATATATCGGTCTAGTATTTTAAACATTTGCCAAAATTAATGAAAAAGCCACAAAGTTTCCTTTGTGACTTTAAATTTTAATATTTATTTAGAATTATAATTCTGTAACAAGATAGTTTTTATATTTATTCTTATCAAAAACAAACATATTTGCATCTAGCTGTTGGTTTTCTTTATATTCTTTTATAGAGATCACCGCAATATCTTTGTTGTTTCCGTGTTGCTCAAGCTTTAGCATTTGTTTTTTTGCACCGTCAATGTAAATATAGATGTATTTTAATCCGTTTGCTTTTACAGGAGTCAGTTTAATGAAATCTGCACTTACACCATCAACCGTTTTTTTACCATTATAGGAAACATTATAATCGTTTCTGTAAGAGGTTAAATAATTAATAGGAGAGAACATGGTAGAGCTTGCGTTGGGTTTCGCTACAGTAACTTCCATATCTTCTGTGTTGATATTGTAGATTTTACTTCCATCGAAAATCTGCTCAGTTTCCATGATTTTCAATTTGTATTTATCTCCGGCTGTGTAATATATTCCCGGTTCATTTTTACTTACAACACCGTTTACACCGCTACCGAAGGCAAATTTAAAATAAGAATTTTTTTTAGATTTGTAATTAGCCGTTACATCATCTAATATTTTTTTCGCTTTGGCATCAATTTTCTGAGCCTGAACAAAAGCAATACCTCCTGCTACAAAACCTACAATTGCTATTTTTGAAATTATTTTTTTCATTTTTCTATTTCTAAATTTTTCTATTCTTTAGACAGTTTTATGTACTAAAAGTTAAAATGATGTTTTTTCTGAATTTTAACTTCGCAGGTCTTCCAAAAACTGTTCCAAAGAATTAAGATCGCTTATAAGAACTTCTCTTGCTTTAGCTCCATTAAATCCTCCAACAATACCGCTTGCTTCAAGTTGATCCATAATTCTTCCTGCTCTGTTGTATCCCAATTTAAGCTGTCTCTGTAACATTGAAGTAGAACCTTGTTGTGTGGAAACAATAATTCTTGCTGCTTCGTCAAATAACTGATCTTTTTCATTCGGATCAAATGCGCCAACAGAACTCGTAGCTTCTTCATTTACATATTCCGGAAGCATAAATGCTGAAGCATAACCTTTTTGCTCACCAATAAATTCTGCCAGTTTTTCAACTTCAGGAGTGTCAACAAAAGCGCATTGAAGTCTTAAAATTTCATTTCCGTTAAAATAAAGCATATCTCCTTTCCCGATCAACTGATCTGCTCCCGGAGAATCAAGAATCGTACGTGAATCTACACTGGAAATTACTCTGAATGCCGCTCTTGCAGGGAAATTTGCTTTAATCATACCAGTAATTACATTTACGGAAGGTCTTTGTGTTGCAACAATAAGGTGAATTCCGACAGCTCTCGCCAATTGCGCCAATCTTGCGATAGGAAGTTCAACTTCTTTTCCGGCAGTCATGATCAAATCTGCAAATTCATCTACTACCAAAACTATATATGGTAAATATCGGTGTCCGTTTTCAGGATTTAATTTTCTTTCACTGAATTTTTTATTGTATTCTTTCAGATTTTTACAGAAAGCATTTTTCAGCAAATCGTATCGTTGATCCATCTCTACACAAAGAGAATTTAAAGTGTTGATCACTTTATGAGTATCCGTAATAATTGCATCATCAGAATCTGGAAGTTTCGCCAGATAATGTCTTTCAATTTTTGAATATAGAGAAAGTTCTACTTTTTTAGGATCTACCATCACAAATTTCAATTCACTTGGATGTTTTTTGTAGAGTAGGGAAGTAAGAATGGCATTAATCCCGACAGATTTTCCCTGTCCTGTAGAACCCGCCATTAAAAGGTGAGGCATTTTGGATAAATCTGCCATGAAAACTTCATTGGAAATTGTTTTTCCAAACACAACCGGAAGATCCATATCTGTATTCTGAAATTTCTGTGAAGCAATTACAGAACGCATAGAAACCATTGTAGGATTTTTTCTAGGAACTTCAATCCCTATCGTTCCTTTTCCAGGCATTGGTGCAATAATTCTGATTCCTAAAGCTGAAAGATTCAATGCAATATCGTCTTGCAGTTTTTTAATTGCAGAAACTCTTATTCCAGCTTCCGGTACAATTTCATATAAAGTAACAGTAGGACCTATTGTTGCTTTAATTTCAGCAATTCCAACGTTGAAATTCTTTAAAAGACCAACAATTTTGTTTTTATTTTCTTCTAATTCTTCTTTATTAACGGATATTTCTTCATTACCATAATCTTTAAGAAGGTCTATTGTAGGCATTTGAAATTTAGCTAAATCTAATCTGTGATCGTATAAACCGTGTTTTTCTACCAAATCGTTTGACTGCTTTTCAGAATCATCCAAAATTTCTATTGCAGGAGCTACTTCTACGTTAAATTTAATTCCGTCTGATGAAGAAGGTGTAATGTCAAAAGCTTCCTCTGGTTTTGTTGCAGGAATATGAGGTTTTGTATCTAAATTTAAATTCAAAGATTGTGGAATTTCTTTTCTGTCTTCTTCAAAAGAAGTTTGATTGGGTGTTATAATAGTTTCTACCGTTGCTGAAGGTTGGCTGTCAAAAGATGATTTTTCAGTCTTCGGATAATCTTTTGTTTTATTTTTTTCTGAAAGATCGGTTACTGTAATATTGGGAGAATCATGCTTGATTTCGTTTTCAAGCTCTTCATCTGCTTCAAAATTTTCACTTGAATTGGGCATCATCGATTTTACTTTGCCAATTGTATTTTCGTTGATTTCATTAAACTTTGCTTTTACAGAACTTGGTCTTAAATTAAATTCTAAAATAAAATATAAAGCGATACTCACTACCAACACCAACCAAAGACCTACACTTCCGATGATTGCATTCAAAGAATCCATAATCTGGTAACCGTAAACTCCGCTCAGAACTCCTGCATTTCCCTGACCTTTTGTGATGGCTCCAAAGAAAATAGGAAGCCAACAGATAAAGAATAAAGAATGTCCGAATGTCATCCAAGGTTTGAAGATTTTTTTCTTCAGAATCATTGTACCGAAAACCACAAAAAGAAATGCAACGATAAATGATGCAATACCTATGCTTTCAAAAATAAAAAAGTTACCCAGCCAATCTCCCAGTTTTCCAAAAATATTAGAAGATTTTATGCTTTTATCCAGCATTGTTCCGGCTTGACTTTGATCTGATTTCCAATTCATTAAATATGAAATGAAGGATAACGCAAGAACTCCCGAAAAAACGATAAACGTCAATCCGAAAAAGATTCGTGGTTTTGATAAGATTTTGCCTTTTTCAGGCGATGCGGTCTGTGGTTTTTGTGCTTTCTTTTCCATAATGTCAATCTCGGCAAATTTAGTGTTTTTTTAATATTGTCCTTATTTTTTTTCATTCAATCTAAGTCTGTTTTAGCATTGATTTATAGGTGATTTTAATTTTTAATAACAAATAAAATATTATTAAGAATGATTCAAAATAACAGTTTCAGTCCCTTCAAATGACAAAAAACAGCTTTTTTTATCTCCCTTTCGTTTTATCATCCCTATTTTTGCAATTCAACATAAAAAAATCATGAAGAAGATCCAAGATATTCTTATTTCTACCAGAACAATGGCTGTTCTATTGTTGGTTTACGCATTTGCGATGGCATATGCAACGTTCTTAGAAAACGACTACGGAACTCCCGCAGCAAAAGCACTAATTTATGAAGCAAAATGGTTTGAGCTGATCATGGTTTTGCTTATCTTAAATTTTTGTGGGAATATTGCTCGTTATCGCCTGTGGAAAAGAGAAAAATGGCCGGTTTTGGTTTTTCACCTTTCATTTATTTTAATTTTTATTGGAGGTGCAATTACAAGATACATCAGTTTTGAAGGTCAAATGGTAATCCGAGAAGGCGAAACATCTAACGAGATCGTTACAGATAAACATTTCTTCAAAATTCAGATAGAGGACAAAGGTGATGTTCTTAATTATAAAGATGTACCGTATCTAATGTCACCTTTGCATAAAGATTTTGCCGCAACTTATGATTTCCACGGAAAGACAGTAAAGGTAAAAACTCTTGATTATGTTCAGAGAAAAAAAGATAGCTTAGTTGCAGATCCTAATGGTACAGAATATCTTCACTTGGTTTCTACCGCAGAAACAGGAAGACAGAATATTTACATAAAATCGGGCGAAACAAAATCAATCAACGGAACTTTGGTTACTTTCAACAGAGCGATTGACGGCGCGGTTGAATTTAAAAAAGAAAACGGACAGATTTTGATTAAAACTCCGGTAAATGCCAACTTTATGACAATGGCAACTCAGGCAACGGGAACTACTGTGAAAGATCAGTTTCAGCCGCTGGTTTTAAGAAGTTTATATACCATTAACGAATTAAAACTGGTTGTACCGGAAGGTCTTAGAAAAGGTAAACTTCTCGCTTTTGAAGGAGATAGAAAGAAAGATCAGAATGTTCCGGATGTAATGACGATTGAAATCGAAGGTCCTAAAACAAAACAAATAGTCGATTTATCAGTAGAAAGAGGAAATCCTAATGCTTACAAACAGGTTACTATGGATAATCTGAATATCATGGTAGGTTTTGGTCCGAAGATTTACAACACGCCTTTTGCTTTAAAACTGGACGATTTTGTAATGGAAACATATCCTGGAAGTTCATCTCCGAGTGCTTATGAAAGTCATGTGAAAATTATCGATCAGGGAAAACAGACTCCTTACAAAATTTACATGAATAATGTCTTGAATTATAAAGGTTACCGTTTCTTCCAGTCTAGCTTTTCGCCAGACAGAATGGGAACCGTACTTTCTGTAAATCATGATTTCTGGGGAACATTGATTTCATACATCGGATATGCATTTTTATTCGGAGGAATGTTTGTCATCTTCTTCTGGAAAGGAACTCATTTCTGGAAATTAAATAAAATGCTGAAAGACATCAACAAGAAAAGAGTTACCGCAATTTTACTTTTATTTTTAAGTTTCGGACTGAATGCTCAGAAAATTGAAACTCACGGAAATACAGACGGAAGCAGAGACCACGTTCACGTAGAAGGAGATGGTCATACCCACGAAGCAGCTCCGCAAACAAATCAGTCGCAGCCAAAACCTCAGCAAAATTCAGTGGCTGTACCTTTGGCAAAGATGAAAACGATTTCTGCAGATGAGATTATTGCAAGAAATAAGATTGATAAAGATCATGCAGATAAATTCGGGTATCTTCTGGTTCAGAATTATGAAGGAAGAATTGTTCCGATTAACACACAAGCTTTAGATGTTTTAAGAAAACTTTATAAGAGCGATAGTTTCAAAGGTTCAGACGGAAAATATTTAACGGCAAACCAGTGGTTTTTATATATCAATACCGATACACCTAGCTGGACAATGGTTCCGATGATTAAGGTAATAAATGGAGGTGATCTGTTGAAAAAGAAAGTAAAAGCTAATGAAGACGGCTACACTTCTTTAATGAATATGTTTCCTACTGATGAAAACGGACAGTTACATTATGTTTTAGAAGAAGATTACAATATTGCTTTTCGTAAGAAGCCTGCATTGCAATCTAAATATGATTTGGCAGTAATCGATCTTAATGATCGTGTTCAGGCTTTCAATGAATTCTTCAGTGGACAGTTTATGAGAATTGTACCGGTAAAAAATGATCCCAATCACACATGGCATTCTTGGCTTGATCAAAAAATGGAACCGGATATGGAATCTCAGCAAGTAATGGGACCTTATTTCGCAGAGGTGCTTCAGGCTCAGAAAAGTGGTAATTGGAGCAAAGCAGATGCAGAATTGGCTAAGCTTTCGGCGTATCAGCAAAAATGGGGGAAAAGTGTAGTTCCATCGAAATCGAAAGTTGATCTTGAGGTTTTCATTAATGGAGTAAATATTAATTTCAAGCTTTTAATTTTCTACACTATTATAGGAAGTTTAATATTAATATTGGGTTTTGTTGAATTATTTAAGCCTAAAAAGCGTTTAAATCAGATTATTAAAGTAATTATCTATTTAGGAGCAGTAGGATATATTTGTCATTTCTTAGGTCTTGTTGCGAGATGGTATATTTCGGGACACGCACCTTGGAGTAACGGTTATGAAGCAATTATTTTCATTTCATGGGTGGGTATTTCTGCAGGTTTTGCTTTATACAGAAACTCAAACGCATTGATTCCAGCAGCAGGATTTATGGTGGCTGTAATCATGATGGGATTTGCTCACGGAGGTTCTGCTTTGGATCCACAAATTACACCATTGGTACCTGTTCTGAAATCTTACTGGCTCATTGTACACGTTGCAATTATTGTGTCAAGTTATGGCTTCTTCGCTTTGTCGATGGTTATTGCCGTAATATCGTTGGTTTTCTATATTATTTCAGATAAAAATTTATTTAAATTTCATAATGATACTACATTAAAAGAATTGGCAGTTGTTTCTGAAATGTCATTAACACTGGGACTTTTTGCTCTTACAGTAGGAAACTTCTTAGGAGGAATCTGGGCAAATGAATCTTGGGGAAGATATTGGAGTTGGGATCCTAAGGAAACATGGGCATTTATTTCAATTATGGTGTATGCTTTCGTATTGCACATGAGATTGGTTCCGGGATTAAGAAGCAGATGGGCATTTCATGTAGCAACAATGTTTGCATTCTGTTCAATGGTAATGACGTATTTCGGAGTGAACTATTATTTAAGCGGATTGCATTCTTACGCAGCAGGAGATCCTGTTCCCGTTCCGGCATGGGTGTATATAGGTTTAGGAACGATGTTGTTATTATCAGTTGTTTCTTACTTTAGATTCACAGCTTTAAAGAAGAAATAAATTTTAATTTATAAATTTTAAAACTCCCAAAAATTAATTTTTGGGAGTTTTTTGTTGCACACATTTTGTCATTCCGCAGGAATCTAGACTGCTTTTATTTTAGTTACGTTGAGATTCCTGCGGAATGACAAAATGTGTGAGTATTGATATTAGGATTGCAAAAATTATATCAAAAAAACAGATAATTCAAAAAAATATTTTTAAATTTATGATATCAAATTAATATCATTTTAAATTAAAAATCATGGAAAAAGCTTTAAAACCTATGTCTGGCTATCTTGCCTTGGTAATTTGTCTTCTTTTGATGGGAGTCTCTGTTTATCTTTTTATTATCGGAGTTAATGACAGAATAGAGAATAATATCAGCTATCTTATTATTTCAATCGTCTGTTTCTGTCTTACATTTTTCTTTATGAAAGGCTTAATGATTATTCAGCCCAATCATTCCAGAGTTTTAAATTTCTTTGGAAAATATGTTGGCTCGGTGAAAGACAACGGATTGTTTTTTATCAACCCATTGTATTCTTCACAGAAGATATCTCTGCGTTCTGAAAACCTTCAGGGACAAACCTTAAAGGTCAATGACAAGATGGGAAATCCTATTGAGATTGCGGTTGTAATGGTTTGGAAAGTAGGAGATACGTACAAGGCTGCCTTTGATGTCGAACGATATTCAGATTTTGTAAAAATGCAGAGTGAAGCAGCAGTTCGCCACTTGGCAATGAGTTTTCCTTATGATAATCTGGAAGACGATCATGCACCGATTACTTTGAGAGAAGGCGGAGAAAAAATAAATTCTATTTTGGAGCAGGAACTCACAGATCGTCTTTCAAAGGCGGGAATTATCATTCAGGAAGCGAGAATTTCTCATTTGGCTTATGCTTCAGAAATCGCAGGCGCAATGCTTCAGAGACAACAGGCAACAGCAATTGTAGCTGCAAGAACTAAAATTGTAGAAGGTGCTGTAGGAATGGTAGATTTAGCTTTGAAGAAACTTTCAGAAGAAAACATCGTAGAGTTGGACGATGAAAGAAAAGCAGCAATGGTCAGTAATCTGATGGTGGTACTTTGTGGCGAAAAGGCTGCACAACCTATTCTAAACGCAGGAACATTGTATAATTAAGGTTAAGAT
>Ga0114982_1001492_pt1 | contig 11210 bp, 19 predicted proteins | sample Shrwel_input2_FT_FD_87183 | JGI IMG/M metagenome (GOLD analysis project Ga0114982, IMG submission 87183) | Subsurface microbial communities from deep shales in Ohio, USA - Utica-3 well 1 S input2 FT | ecosystem: Environmental > Aquatic > Deep subsurface > Shale gas/oil reservoir > Produced... | reverse complement strand
GTATGTATAGTTTCAATATTTTGTTGATAGTCATAACTATATAGTTTAATTTGTGATTGTATAATAGTCATATTTTATAAGCCGTTTGGAGGTTTAATAAACCCGTGTACTTCTAAGTCTTGATAAGCACATTTTAAATAAATAAGATTATGTTTATTTGCTAAAGAGTACACTGCAATGTGTGCCAGTAAAGTGTTTAAATCTCTAGAAAGATTTTTATCACGTTGATCATAAAGAGAACCAAAAAAATTAATTAGCTCTTCATTAACAACCTTTGTAACTTTATTAAAAGAGTAATCTGTTGGTTTTTCATCTATCATATAGTTTTATATTCCTATTTAATTTTAAAAAATTACTTCTATTCTTATAGGCTCAAAACTTAAAATATTTGTTTGAAGTTTACAAGCACTAGTAGCTTCAATTACTTGAGTTAAACTTTCATTATATTTTAAACTGTAACATCTTTTACTTGAAGAAATAGCTGTAGTATAGTCTTGTAAAATATCTTGAATTGTTGCAGTTATAATAGGATTTGACAGTAACCCATAGTCTTTAACTTTATCATGTATCAGAAATTCTCTTTTTTTACTATAAAGTTTGTTTATTAATTTTATTTTAGTTTTAAACCAACGCTTATTATACTTTTTTTGAAGTTTTAGATTTTTAACTTTTAATTTTTGCAAATAAGTCTTATCAATCCACTCTACTTCACGTTCTCTTTTAATAGCTTTTAAAACTTTATGAGACTTTGCAAATTCCATTCCACCAGTACTATTTATCCAGTAGTGTACTTCATGCTTTTTAAATTGAAGTAAATGTGCTAAATCATGTAAAAAAGTAAAACTAACTTTACTAGGTAACTTATAGTTATAGTACCAATCTTGGTTTTTTATTTTTACATCATTAGCTAAATCAGGAGTAATACCTAATTGAGTTAAATAGTATTTAGAAGGAAAATCTTGCATAGTTAATCTGCTAATAATTATAAAAAGGCGCACCTGACTATGCTTTCGTACATAGTATATCTCTTCACAAACGCTCCGGAGCATTTAAGATGTTTTTACGCTTTAAACTACAGGCACATAATGGTCCAACTAGTAGGACTTGAACCTACAATGTGAATTAACACGCTATTTGACTTTTAATTTTATTAGTGTATAATATAACACAATAAGTTAAAAAATTACTTCATAAGTGTTTTTTAACTAAGACATTAAAAATATCAAATACAATGGTGGGTCTTGCGGGACTTGAACCCACAACCTAACGATTATGAATCGTTTGCTCTAACCAATTGAGCTAAAGACCCAAAACTAAAAAAGGATTAAAAAATGAATAAAGAACTTTTAGAAGAATACATACTAGCAAATAAAACATTAAATGAAATTGCTAGTATTCATAATGTTGGAAAAAGTACAATAAGATATTGGTTTAAAAAATATAACTTAAAAAGTACAAATAAACCTGGACCTAAAACTACAAATACAAGTAGTTGTTGTAAAGTTTGTAATAAAACTACTGAGAATAATAAAATGTATTGTTCTTCAAATTGTAAAACAAGACAGTATTACATAAATAATCCTAATTCAACAACATTAGCTAAAAAATTTAGCGATAAAAATAGAGTAATAGCTTTTAAATTAGCCGCATTAAAACATTGCGGAGAATCTTGTAAATTGTGTGGTTATAATAAAAATATTTCTGCTCTTTCCTTTCATCATGTTGACCCAAACGGAAAAGATTTTGGACTTGGAGGTACTAGACTTAAAAAAGATGAGTTAACTATAGAACAAAAATTTGAATTAGATAAATGTATTACTTTATGTAATAATTGTCATTCTACTGTACATTATAATCACAACGAACTAAATACAAATAAAAGTAAGCAAACAATAAAATCTAAAAAAGTTAGACGTATGCTTATTGATTTAAAAGGTGGAAGCTGCAAAATTTGTAGTTTAAAAAGTAACATTAATGATGTTTATGCATTTCATCATATTGATCCGTCAACTAAACTTTTTAGTATAGATGCAAGAGTTTGCAATGGCTATAAATATGAAAGACTATTAGAAGAAGTATCAAAGTGTGATTTATTATGTCATAACTGTCACTCTGAACTACATAATCCAGAACACAGTTTGAATTTAATACAATAATCTGTGCGTGCAACAGAATACGCACGACTAGTTAATTTAGAATTACTTTTAAAGGGAACGATTCTGAAGTGTCTTCACACTCTTTTGAAAACCTGGAGTTATTTCTTTTCCTTCCTGTCAACACATCTCTTTTTATAGTCTAATGTGTAAAAGACAGAAGCCTTTCTGAAGGGCTTTAATTTATTAGATCTAATGTTTCTTTAACAAAACATAGATCATTTAATGTTTTTTGAATATCTTTTAAATCAGTTCCTTGCTTTCTAATAGCAAAATGCATATTTTCAAGAATGCTATTAAGATACTCAGAATCATTTAAACATTTAGTATAAAAATCAATATAAACTTGGGTAATAAGTTTACTAACTTTTAATAAATTTTTCTCTGTATTAGAATTAATTTGAAAAACAGTAGTATAATTTTTAGAAATACACATTGTTGGAAAATATTCTAAATCAGAAATTAAATTTTGATACCAAAAATCATAATCAAAAAAGTTTTCACGAGTTAAAAATACTATAGACGCAATTTCTTTATCTGTTTCTTCAAAAGCCTTATCCCACTGTTCTTCTTCAGTTAATTTAAAAAAAGTATTTAAAGGTTTTCTAGATTTGTAATTCTCTTCGACTCTTTTTTCTCTATAAATATTTTCATAATATTCAAGACACTTTTCTGGCGTTTGCGTATTTTTATAGTATTCTGTAAAAGGAATATATCTATAAAATTGAACAGGCTCTACAGGATTACCATCTACAAAGTTAACAGCATTTCCTAAAGTAAATAAAAAATGTCCTAAAACATCAATTGGCTTTGAAAAACCTGTTGTATATTTAATTTGCATTTCAGTTATATATTGAATTAAATAATCCATGTTTTATAATTATTCCTAGGGTTATTTATAAACAAATTTCAACAAATACATAAGACACAAAAACTGTTAAAAATGTAATTATTGCGAAAACAAAAATTGGATGTAAATGTGGTTGTAGTAGAATAGTACAACCAACAAACACCAAAGCTAAAATAAAAAGAAAAAGTGTAATTAAAAATCCTACTTTTATACCTTACCAAAGAATTTCTAAAAATCTCATATATCAACTCTTAGTAAAAAATGATTGTATCACACTATATCTTCTTTTTTAACTACTTTAAAATGATCTTGATCATACAATTGTTTTTTTCTATTAGCTTCATTTTCAATATCAGTAGCTTTTTTAAGATCTGCCATAAGCCTGTTATATAAATAAATGGCGGTCTGTTTATCATATTTTAAAAATGAATCAGAAGTACCTTTACTCCAAGATTCGGGTAAAGACCAAAAATATTCATAACAACTATAAATATACTTACCAAGATAAGTTACGGAATAAAATTCACCTCTATTAATAATAGTTGGTATTTTTGGGTCAACATCTTGTAATTCTTTTAATACTGGTTTTTCTTTTTTCTTTTCTTGTGTATGTAAATAATACAGTAAAACTGCTAATGTTGTTGGAAAAGCAATAGTAAGAAGTATACAAATAATTGAAATAGTAGACATTTATTTTAAGCCTTTTTATAAATAATTTTATATGGACACTTGACTAAGCTTTTGTGCATAGTATCTCTTGGGGGGGTGGCTTTCAAGATGTTTTTACATTTAAACTACAAGTGTTAAAACAGATTTCATTTTTAGTTATTATAAACTACTCAAGGAGCAGTCTTTAGTAAGAAATAAATTTGCTGTTAGAAATCTTTAAGTACAATTTAAATTACACAAACTTAACTAACTTTATTCTACGCCAAAAGTAGGCGGCGCACCGCAAATATTCGTAGGTAATACTTTTAAGTTTGTATAAAGGGCATAGAGGATGGAATCGAACCACCGACACAGGGATTTTTATTAGCATGGTTTGCTGTTAATAACCTTTTCAGGTTATGTTAGTATTATCTCTTGCTCTACCGTCTGAGCTACTCTACGCACAAAAATTAGCATTTACGTAGCTAACAGATTTTCTCTATGAAAATTCACGACTTGTTCTCACTTACACAAGTTATAACACAAACTTTTCCCACTTTTAAGGTACTCAGTCAAATAAAAAATATAATAATACTACTTAGTAGCCACGAGTAAATAAAAGTATGTTAATAACTTATAACAGGTACGTGGATTTACTAAACTTTGTAATGTAATTCATAAACTATAAAAGAGAATAAACTGTAATCTTTAAACTTTAAACTATAAGCTTTTGCTATTTTAAATAGCGCCATAGGTTATCATAATAGATTAAAATTATTCTTTTTCAGTATGTGAATAGGCATACATTAACCTTAATATTTGCTCTAAGCAATATTACTATAAATTAGAGTGTACCAAAATAGCACACTGGCGCGTGGGGGTGGATTCGAACCACCATCTCTACTAACCGAAAAGTAATGTAATGTTTGCTGTTCGTAGTCTTTACAGACTAACCACTAAGCGCTCTACCATTAAGCTACCCACGCGTATTGTTTTGACTGCCATTATAAAATAACAGTCAAAGTTTTTAAGTCTTACATTTCTACTTCAACAAGCGTAGAAATGTTTGTTTCACTTAGCAAAATATCAATCTCATTACGCAAGAAAATTACTTCGTTACGCAAATCTTCGATTCGATCTGCTACCGATTTATTTCCACTTGCTGAAATAATTGAAACTTTTTGCAAAGAATTCAAACTTTTCATCACTGATTCACGATTATGTGCTTCAACTTTTTCAAGTTGTTGCATAATCGAAGTTTGAGCTGTTTCTGCAACACCTTGTGCTCGATTACTTTGAGTAGACAAAGTACTTAAGTAACTTGAACGAATATCAAGTGTTGTTTTAATTGCCAAAAGTTCTGTAATTGAAACTTGTTTTCCATTAAAGGAAACAAAGGTTTCAAGATTTTTCTTTTGAATTGCAGTTTTCAACCTTACAATCAAATTAAGCTTTGAATGAACAAAGTCTGTATCTGCTTGAATACGTTTTTCAAGATCTGAAAAAGTACGGAAAGACTTGTCTGTAGGTACTTTAGCTTCTCCCGCAACTGAAGAAACAAAGATACCGGTACGAGAAACTTTTGTTTCTAGTTCTTCAGTAGAAGTCTTGATTAAATTTAGTGCACGATGAATGCTGATTGCTGTCATATTTTTATCCTTTAAAAATTAAAATTGGGGGTATGGAGTAAAGCAAATAAGTTTAGTTATCTGCTTACTAAGTTTTATTAATTTATTACAACTGCCTAATCTTATTGAAGACTTCAACTAAGTCTTCTTTATCATAGGAGTTTTCTTCTAAATCTGCAGCAGTACTCTTAATATAATTATCTACAAAAACAGTTTTTAGTAGCATAAAATAGTTTGAGCCTTGATTGTTAGAATAATCCTGACCAGCATATTCTACAGGTTTTGGAGTGCAATTATATTCAAATAAACTAATTGCAAATTCTAACAATTTAAACGTCTGTTTAAAGAATTCTCTGTACTGTTCAAAATACTCTGGAGGATTTGATCTTGCAAGTAATTTAAAATGAATATAAAAGAAACTTCTACCTAATGCATAAAAAGAAGTACCGTGGCCTTCTTTAAATAAATAAGTATTTAATGCATTTTCATAGAAAAAATGAAAAAGCATTGTTTCTTGAGTAACAGGAATAGGTACATTTTGTAAATTATACAAGTACTTAACAAAAAGATCAAACTGTTGATCAATAGTTCCAAAAGCAATTTTACGTTCTAGTTCTATTTCTTCTGGAGAATCTCTGTTAGAGCCATAAACTCTATTCTCTGTTTTAATATTTTCTACAATGTAATCAAAAGCTTTCTTATGTACTACGTAAAAACTAATGTTACTAAAAACATCTGAAGTACGTAGATTCTTATGTTTAATAACTAACTCATAGTCCGAAACTAATTTTTCAATATGTGACCATATTTTTGAATAATCTTCTTCTGTATTTACAACAAAATTTTCTTTATTAAGCTTGTCTGATTCTGACAAAGGAATAGCATTATTAATAATGTATTCATTAAAAAATTCTAACATATGTTTATTGGATTGTTTAGACCAATCAATATCATAGTTACCATAATCTGCAGCTTTTGCAGAAAAAATAAAACCTAATAAAGCATAGTTATCTGTAGGATAACAAACTCTTTTATTTGGGTAATAATTAATTTTTTCATCTTCTTTATCAACTAATTTTAATTTAGTTGGTGAGTAATGTTTGTTTTCTACGATTGGAATTACATAAACTTCATCATCTTCTTTGATAACTTGATTAGTTAATCCACAAGACATTAAAAAACTACCCATACATTATTATCCTACATATTTATTATTTAAGTACAAACTCTTTTAAAAAAATTAGTTTTTTTAAAATTGGAGTTATAATATTTTTTTCAGTTGTTGTAAAATCCCAATAAGATTCTAAAAGACTAATATTAGTACTTTTAGGATACCATACAATAGGATATTTTGTATCTGTTAAAAAAGTATAGATATTGTTCTTAACTGTTACAGGATGAGTATTTAATCCATTATAAAATTTAAGTTTTGCAATTTCTATATCTTCAGCAAGAATTCTATTTAAATCTTTAACTCTATTTTGCTTCATCTGGAATAGTATTCGCTAATTGTAAGAAAACTGCAACTTCAAAAAACTCTAGTAAAAGTCTTTTTTCAGTTTCAGTTAAATCTAAAGTATGTGGAGTAATAGTAATATTTGTAGGATTATCCAAAGGAATTGTTACTACAATATTTCTATTTAGTGCTGTGTAAACTTTAGAAGTACTTGTTACTTTAAAATCATATCTAAAACTTTTTAGTTGATAATACAGTAACAAAAATTCTTCTCTAAGCACTTCATTGTCTTTTTTATAAACAGCGTAAAATTGTTTGAGTTTACTATATCCCACTTTTGCTATTCCTACAAAAGCAATAATAGCAAGTAAAACAAATAGAAATATAACAATTTTTACAATCAGAGAAACAATCATTTTTTATATAACCTTGGCAAGCTTGAGTAAACTTTGTAAGCAATAGACAGTAACTGTTTTATTTTCAATTTTAATAGCGCCTGTGTCAAGCACTTCTTCTCCTGAGAAATATACTAAACCTGAAGTTTCAAATTGACTAAAGAAAGGATCTTTTAAAAATAATTGAAGCCATTCTACATAGTCATAAAATTTTTCACCTTGATCCCAACATAAATCATACTTATTGTTTGTGTCGATTATTAGTTCCCATTGACAATAAGATAAGTTAGGATCTAATTTTTTCTGATTTCTGACAAAAGCTCTATAATAATCTTGTATTGTTTCTTCAGGAATTGTATCAGGAATATTTACTGTAAAATTACCTTGAAAATAAGTTGTGTAACCCATTTGTATAACCTTGTAACATTATATATATTTTATTTTTACATTTGTTGGAGCGCAATGACAGATTCGAACTGTCGAAAAACGAATTTGCAATCCGTCGGTTTGGACCAAGCTCACCCAATTGCGCTTTTTATTCAGATTACATTTTTAGTTTTTTAACCGAAAAATAATATTTTTGCTGTTAGTAATCTTTAATTTTAAATTGTTTAAGGTAGTAGGGTTGAACCACTGACCTGTTGCTTGTAAGGCAACAGCTCTACCGCTGAGCTAACCTTGCAGTTTGTTAAAACATATTTTTTTGATAACCATTAATAAAAAATAATAGTAAAAAATAAACTAATGTTGCTATTAAATATAGACCATATAGTTGTTCAATTACAATAGGATTTCTAATAGTTCTGGTTTGATTTACTTTTGTAGAATAATAAGTTTTAAAACTAACTTTGTAAAACTTATTAGTGTTAGTAACTAGATAATAAGTGGTAATATCATCTTGAATTTCTTTTGTTTTATCTGCAACAAAAATTTCAATAGTAGGTCTTGAATTTTCTGCAATAACTTCTTTTGCAAAGTCTGAATTATAAATACACATTAAGACTAAAGCAAAAATAATAGTAGTGATTGTTTTCATACAAATCTCTTTTTAAAATGGTGTGGGGTGCAGGGCTCGAACCTGCGACCACGTGCTTAATAGGCAAGGTATGTTTGCTGTTTGTAATCTTTGCAGATTACTTTATACGTGCTCTACCAACTGAGCTAACCCCACAACTGTATTACTTATTAGCTAAGTAATTCTTAATAGCAGTCCAATCTGTTTCCGGATCAAAGCCTGCTTTATCATCAATCAAAATACTAAAATAAAACTTAACTGAAAAATCTCCAGTTTTAGTACTAGGTACTAATGGGTTTTTATTAAAGTAATCAATATTAATTCCTTTAGATTTAAAGAAATCAGTAATAGCTTGTTGTTCATGTAAATGACATGAAGACCATAAAATAATCTTTGATTCAGGTTGTTCTTGAATAGCTTTTAAGCCTTCAATTACAGAATCATTAATTAAAGTATAGTTTCCATTTTCATAGTTTGAGTTTAAACAAACTCCGTGCAAATCGACAGCCCAATAAATAGTTTGCCAATTTCGTTGTTTATTGAGAAGATAAGCTTTCTCAATAGCTTTAATAATAGACATATTAATTACTCAGTTGTTGCTTGCTTAAATGTAATGCTAATATCAGACATACAATTTTAATCTACTAGTAATTTCATCAATATCAAAAAACCAAGCAGGTCCAATAGCTACAGCAGTTGGAGTTTTAACTCCGTTAAAAACAGTCAGACCATTATCTACAATATAAGAACAAGGCAGATTTGCTTTTTGAGCTAACTCAAAATACTTATCTAATTCTTCTAAGGAATTAACTGCAAGACATATTTTTGTTTGAGAACCTGTGAGCCACAAATTTAAAGCTGAATTTTGAAAAGTGTTTAGTTCTCTAAACACTGCAGGGTCTTCATTAAATTCAGTTTCTTCTGGATCTACATACATTAAGTTTGTAATTGCTGTTAAAGAGGCGTGTGCTGCTTGAACAGCTATTTTACCAACAGGCATGTTTAAATCTTTACGAATTAAAATAACTTGCTTTACATTTGTATTATCCATAAATTTCTCGTTTTCTAAAATATTCTTTTGACTTTTTAATACCAAAAGAATTCTTTTTGAGGTTTAAATTTGAAAACTCTGTTTTAAATTTATTAATTAATAAACTATTATATCCGCGTTCTCTGTAAGCTTTTTTAGTAAAAGACATACAATTATCAAACGTTGAATTTAAACCTTTGTAGACAAAAAGACTTACAGGTTTATCATTTACAAAGCCAACTAAAATTTTAGCTTTATTATGATTAAAATAAATGTGAGGCTGTTCTTTAAAATCATTTAAAAGAGGATTTAAATCCCAACCTGCTACATACATTCTGTTTGACAAACATGTGTCGACTAGCTGTTTAAATTCTTCAACAGTATTAGAAACTTTAATCAAAAACATTTTATTAATCTACGTTAATAGTACGTTGGATTACATTTTCATCAAGATAATGTAATTGTTTATCACCAGATTTAGTTAAAGCTTGAGGATTTAACTCTAATAAATTAATAAATTTTTCTTCTGCATCTTCCATAGATGTGCCATAACAAGCTAAATCTACAGTGACACCTTCCATAAAAAATTGATTATTTGTATCATCATAAGTTACTAAAACTTTAATTTGATTCATTTATAATACTACCTTTTTGATTTGAAATTATTTTATTAACAATTTCTTCAGACCAAGTTTCAGGATTAGGAAATTTAGTTACAAGTTTTCTACAAAACTTTTTATAACTGATTGTGTCAAGATTTTGACACAATTCATAAAAAGGGTTGTAGTAGTAAGTACAGCCACCAGAGTTTAAACTTACTACTAATTTTTTAGTTTTATTAGTAATATTCTTTAATCGGCTTTTTAAGTTGTGATCTCTATAACGAAGACCTACTTCAAAACCACCAAACTTTTCCTTAGATTTTACAATATTAATAATTTCATCTGTACTTTTATTAATAAATTTGTTTTGAACTTTATTCATTTTAAAGAAGACTCATCATTTTATATCTTAAATAAATATAAGGAATTACATAAGTTGGTACTAAAATAATAGTAAGAGGATTTAAATAACATTCTAAAAAACTTACAGAATCTTGATTGTGTTGAAATGACAATTGCATAGATTCCTGATAAGTAGAATATTTTAGCCTATAGCTAATATTATTAACTTTAATTTTTAAATCATTTTGTTTACAAAGCTCTAAGTGATCTATATTATTAATAATTCTAAAAAAATGTAGATATGCTGGCAATGTAAAAATAATAAATATTAATTGCCAGCTTAAATAAATAGCAATTAACCATAGTAAAACAGCCATTTAGATGATTCCTTTATTTTTTGCCAAGCTTAAAAGCTTTTCATTATTTTTTGAAATTAATCCTTTAAAATAGATTTTTTCAAATTCTTTTAAAAGTTTCTTTTGGCTTTTTAAATTTAGTTCTAAAGTAACATTATCTAAAATTACTTTACAAGTAGTTTCTGATGTTTGAGTTAAAGAAAATAAATTTTCAACAGTAACATTTAAGTATCCTGTTTTTGTATCTTTTCCAATTTTACTTAATTCAATATTGGCTACATACAGTGTAAAAATAAAATTAATAGTATCTTTGTTAAGTCTTGTAATAAATAACAAAGGACTAAAAATAAAGAATAAAATTAACAACATTAACGCTGTAACTACGTAATTGTATATTTCTAAATATTGCATATTATTTGCTCACTAATCTAATACAGCTATTATACCTTCAAATGTTACTTTAGCAAAGTAATCAGCAAATGTTAAAAAAGCTGAAATAATAAAGCAAGCAAATAAATATAAAGCCATAGGCTTAATAACATTTACAAAAAGTAGAGAAAAAATAATAAACAACAACACAAACAAAAATAATCTAAACGGATGCATAAAAGTTCTCTTCAATTTTGTTTTTAATTGTTGTATAAAATCCTGGATGAATATCAACAAGTGTATCAATAACTTGATGTCTAACTCTATTTCTTCTATACGTTAAATCTGAATTATATACATCTGTAT
>Ga0114982_1001488_pt1 | contig 11218 bp, 17 predicted proteins | sample Shrwel_input2_FT_FD_87183 | JGI IMG/M metagenome (GOLD analysis project Ga0114982, IMG submission 87183) | Subsurface microbial communities from deep shales in Ohio, USA - Utica-3 well 1 S input2 FT | ecosystem: Environmental > Aquatic > Deep subsurface > Shale gas/oil reservoir > Produced... | reverse complement strand
GACCTACCCAATACGCGACTATCGCCTAGTAGGTATGGCATCACACTTCCAATGTGAAATAAGGCCGGTTCGAGACCGGCTAGTCGCTCAAAAATACGACGAAAATAGGTTAATCAGCACCTGTTATCACACACCTGAATGAGCTACGTAACTGCAGAGAATCGTAGGGTAAGGTAGAAGGGAATAACCCGGGTCGGCCAACCCAAGTGGGGAAAACCTTGTAGTGGATTGTGGTGATGCTCCACAGCAGTATTTTATTTGCGACTTTGGTGTTTAACGGCTAGCATATGACTCTTCCAAAGTTGAGGTACGGGTTCGAATCCCGTAAGTCGCTCAAAAAAAAAATGTTTTCCAAACTTTTTATAGATTGGAAGTATTTATTGAAATGGAAACACAATTAAGAAAATGTGGAATGTGTAAATTAGACATTCCTGAAAATGATGAAAATTTCGCATCAAGACAAGACAGAGGTAAAAAAGAATTTCAATCAAATTGTAGAGATTGTCAAAAAGAATACAGACGACAACATTATTTGAATAATAAACAAAAGTATATTGATAAGGCTAAAGTTTATAGAGATAATGTTTTGGATTGGTTTACTGACATTAAAAAAGAATTAAAATGTGGTGTCTGTGGAGAAGACAGATATTGGGTTTTAGATTTTCATCATAGAGACCCTAAAGAAAAGGATTTAGAGGTATCAACTTTAGTCAGAAATTGTCATAAAGAAAAGATTTTACTTGAGATAAGTAAATGTGATGTATTATGTTCTAATTGTCATAGAGATTTACATTTTAGAGAAAAAGAAATAAATAAATTGGCCTCATCGTTCAACGGATAGGACTAAAGCCTTCTAAGCTTTCAATCGGGGTTCGAATCCCTGTGGGGTCACAAAATTGTTTAATTAAAAATTCATTATTTATGAAAAAAATTGTTTTAAGTTTAATATTATTAGTATCTTTGGCATCGTGTACTGAAAACGCTCGAGTAAAAAATTGGGGTGGAGAAGGTACAATCAATTTACCAAAAGGACAAAAATTGGTAAATGTAACTTGGAAAGAATCTCAAATATGGTATTTGACTCGTCCAATGGATTCAACAGATGTTGCTGACACGTATTCATTTCACGAAGAATCTTCTTTCGGTGTAATAGAAGGAACTTATAATATTATTGAAACGAAATAAAAGGGTTGAGTGATGGTGATTTGTAGGTAACACTCCTTAATACTAGGATTGGAGCAAAAGGTTGGTGCATATCGCAAGTAATTCAAACAGGTGGGGTCGAGCCTCACCAAAACGCCCTGATGGTGGAACGGTAGACACGCTTGTCTTAGGAACAAGATTTTGAGGGTTCGAATCCCTCTTGGGGTACAAAATTTACACATAGAAAGACAAACAAGTAACAATGGTGGATGGACCACTGAAGGTGAAAAATTTAGTTACAACACTATCAAGAGGTGTTATGTTTGTTGAGTAAGATTAACTGGTAAGATTAAGTTACTTACTTCGGAATCCCCATCTTGAGGGATGTGTAAAATATACATTATCATAACTCGGTGTGATACACCGCCAACTACCTCCTTAAACAACGTGGGAACTGCGGTTCTCCCAATGTGGCCGAAGTGATGATGTAAAAAAATGATAACTGTGGTGGAATTGGTATACACGGGGGTCTAGTCCAATATGATTGGTTGGGAGTGAACTTCTCAATCTCTTGCTCACGGACGGAAACTGCCGGAGAAAACATAGCAAGAAGTGTTATATCTATACAGGTTCGAGTCCTGTCGGTTATCAGTAGTTTAAGAGACAGAGTTGACTTCTACTTAAAAAAAATACTCTGCCACAGGCCGGTGTCGCATAGAGGTTGATTGCACCTGATTTGTAATCAGGAACTGAAAGGTCACGTTGGTTCGAATCCAATCACCGGCTCAAAAAAAGATAAAAAAGTTTTGATATTAATAAAACTTTGCATTATCTTTGTCGAAGAAAATGGGTAGGTGGTAAATGGTAAAGCGTCCGAGGCATCGGGAATGGGGTTCGAGTCCTCAAAGTAGCCGGCAGGTGAAAAAGTATGGTACTATTGTAGGTTCGAGTCCTACTCTATCCACGAGTCGTTTTTTGGGGGTTCAGTTTGTGAGTCTGTTTTTTGTGGTTAAGAAAAATCAGTGGCGACAAATAGGTAGTTAGAAGTTTCTTAGCCTTAAAAGAAAGGATGGTTTGGTTTAGGACGAGATTGACTGTACTGTACGAGGAAATCTCTCAAAAAAAAAACGGAAAAATGGTAAAGACAAACTCAAGTCGAAGATGGTAAACGTAACCATCAGTTTTTCCAAAAGGTTTGGTAAGAAGTTTTGCTGGCGAAACACTCGGTGGGAAACTGCCGAGAGTCCGTGGGTTCGAATCCCACCTTACCATCAGGTCATCCTATTTGGTTCTCTCCGTATGAGGGATGGGTTTTTGGATGTAAAATGAAGAACTCAGACGGTTGTGAAAACAACTAAAAGAGAATACGGTCTTTTTACAAATTTTTGTGGGACAAAAAATACGGGTTCTTCGGTGGGCACCGGGTTATTTCTCTTAAAATAACACAACTACAAAAAGAATGGACACATATGGGGAAACCGAACCCGTGTCCTTTATAGTCGGGTGGCGGAACGGTAAACGCACTCATTGTGGAATTTCCTAATAAAGATGAGAGATTACAGGTTCGAATCCTGTTCTGACTACAAAGCTGACAACCCAGTGATTGGTATACGAGGCTAGTATATAAGTTGTTGACTTCTCGGAAAGACGAGAACATAGTCGGGTGGCGGAATTGGATAGACGCGACCCCGTCGAGGGGGTTTAACCGGAATTACAGGTTCGAATCCTGTCCTGACTACAATTGAGTGAGAGATACTCAATAGATTTGGCATCGTTTCTTAAACAAAGATGTAGCTGACGCCTCAAACGGTTTTACAGAGGGGGTCGTAGGAAAAAAGGGAGTGTACCAACTCACCTCCTAGTAATGGTTGACTTTTTCAAGGTTCAAGTGCCACAGGGTTTTCAACAGGAAAAACCGGGAATATCTACACCAAATTAATCTCATTGGTGGACAACTGCCCCCGTGGTGAAATTGGTAAACACAGCAGGCTTAAAACTTGCCGCATATGCTTACGAGTTCGAGTCTCGTCGGGGGTACAAAATAACAAACATTAAAGTGACAGTGACAAATAGACCAAGTGTGGCACACGTAAAATTGTATCAGTCGAAAGTTGAGGTGATAGACCACCATATGTTTGATATTTATATTTAATTGATTATATTACTAATATGAAAAACCAACAACCAAACTCCACATAGTCTCTTATTGTTAGCAATAAGGATTATGACTCAGAAATTGAGAATTTGGAGAGTAGTTCCCGTTTATAACGGTGTTCAGGCTCCCACTTTTTTCGTAGAAACTACGGAAGAGGGACGTGAGAAGGCAGAAGAATCTGCAATTAAACAAGCAAGGTTAAAAACTGGCTTGGGTAAGTTTAAGGAATGGAAATTCCGATTGGAGAAACTCTCTGTGAGGGTTGATAAATTTGGTAGGTACGTTAAGCACCACCAATAGGTTAACAACTAAACCGCTGGGGGTTTTAAATTACTCAGTGTACTTTTTAGGTTAAAGTCATGTAGGGTGTTTACACCAAAACCTAATTTTTGTCCTATTAGCTCAGTCCGGTTAGTAGCAGTTCGCTCATAACGAAAAGGTCACAGGTTCGAATCCTGTATAGGACACGACAACCTTCAAGGAAACTTGGGGGTTTTTTATTTACAAAAAAATAAATTACCTTATATTTATAAATGAAACCTTGTTGCTGAGGTTCTCGTGTCCACAGAGGCATTTGAGTTGGAATTGATACCAACGAAGAGAAGTTCAATAAACATAAAAAATAAAATAAGGAAATTATGTATTACCAAACAAAAACAGGTACGCCTTGTGCGTACATCTCAAAAGACAGAAAACGTCTTAAACAATTTGGACAAACTGTCTATCTAAACAACGGGGAAGAATTTGAACTAGAATTATTTAACCCATCATCAACCACAGTATTAGCGAAAATCAAACTTGACGGAAGTTATATTTCCGGAGGAGGAATTGTACTTAAACCGGGACAAAGAGTATTTCTTGAGAGATACCTTGACGACGCTCGTAAATTTAAGTTTGAAACTTATGAGGTTGACGGAACATCAAATGAGGTATTGGATGCCATCTCAGGAAATGGGGATGTTGTTATTGACTTTTTTGATGAATATAAACAACCGGTGTGGAATAACAATATTACTTATGGTGGTTCATTCGGTGGGCCGGTTCACATATATAATAGTAACACTATTTCAGGTGGATATTCTGGATTAGTAGGTTCAACAACAACCACAAATTTATGTAATAATGTATCATTTACATCATCATCTAATACCGGTGGTGTTAGTTTTAATACGACATCAATTAATAACACATTTGCAGGACCAAACAATAGAGGTGTTTTAAGAAGTTTGAAAAAATCTAAAGGTAATTCTCGTAGTGAGGTTACTATGGATATGTTATCAATGGATTCTATTGAAACCGGTAGAGTTGAAAAAGGTGGTTTATCTGACCAATCATTTCAAACAGTGAATAAAACTTTTAATCATCACACTTGTGCAAGTTCTGTATGGAAGATTCTTCCTATGTCACAAAAGGTATATGAGAAACAAGACTTAAAAGTGTATTGTACTAACTGTGGAAAAAAAAGAAAAAAGGATTCCGATAAATTTTGTTCTTCTTGTGGGAACAAATTCTAAAAAATAAACAAATAACAAGGTTTCAAATTAAATCCATCATTTTTTCGTGATGGATTTTTTTATATTAAAAATTTGACTATCTTTGTAAAAAAATATATAAAGTATGAAAAGGATTTTTATTGATATGGATGGTGTGTTGGTTGATTTGGGTAAAGAATTTGACAAATGGTTTGAGAATAACCCGAATTTAATTCACAAATATAAACATTGTCCCGACCATATTCCGGGTATTTTTAGAGACCCGAGTCCATATGATGGTGCTATTGATGCTATCAATAAATTAAAAGAGAGTGGTAAATATGAATTATTAATTGCGACAGCGGCACCTTGGGGTAACCCATATGCTTCAACAGATAAAAGATATTGGATTGAAAAACATTTTGGTAAATTGTTCCATAAAAAAATGGTTATTACTCATAGAAAAGATTTATTGTTGGGTGATTATTTGATTGATGATAGAAGAGCGAATGGTGCTGGTGAATTTACCGGAGAACTAATTCACTTTGGTTGGAATTATGAACAAAAAGTTTGGAACGAATATCCTGATTGGGATAGTGTGTTAAAAAAATTATTATAATAAAAGATATGAAAAGAATTTATTTAGATGACGTAAGAACTCCAACCGGTGATAACTGGATTGTAGTTAGAAACTATGATGAGTTTGTTAGTAAAGTTAATGAACTTGGATTAGAAAATATTGAAATAATCTCTTTAGACCACGATTTGGGGGATACTGCGATGAAAGAATATTACGATAACGTTTCTCCAAATTATACTTTGGATTATAACAATATTGTGGAAAAAACAGGGTACGATGCGGCTAAGTTCTTAGTTGCATTATTTCACAATACAAATGAGGGTCGTTTCAATATGAGTAGAAGTGAGAGAAAGGCGGATAAATTTGTATTTCCAATTGTGTATGTTCATTCAGCAAACCCAATCGGTAGTGCAAACATAATGGGATATTTGAACAATTTTTATATGAACGAGGGTCAAGCACAGACTTGTGTTAGAGTCCAAATACCACACGTATAATGAAACATTGTGAAGATTGTGGGAATCTAATTGGTATTCACGGATGTGAATGGTGTAATGAAGAATCTTACATATATGACCAATATATTGAACAAGATATGGAACTTCCGGATGAAGATTCGGATTTTATGAAAAAAGTTAGAGAACAACAAATAAAACATAACTAATGAATATATTTTTCTTGGATGAGAATCCAACATTATCGGCAAAATACCACGTAGATAAACACGTAGTTAAAATGATTTTGGAAACTGCTCAGTTGTTATGTGGTGTTCACCACGCAACCGACCAACTTACCGACCAAGTACCGTACAAGTTGTCACATAAGAATCATCCTTGTGCTATTTGGGTTCGTGAGAGTTTATCAAACTATTTGTATTTGTGTGAGTTGGGATTGGAACTTGGAAAAGAATATACCTACAGGTATGGTAAAAGACACAAATCAATTGATGTGATTGAATGGTGTATTGTTAATAAACCAAACATTCCGGATATTGGTTTTACTAAACCGGCTATGGCAATGCCGGATGAGTTTAAGGTGGATTCCGTTGTGGAATCTTATAGAAATTATTATATGGGAGCCAAAAGTGATTTGGCTTCTTGGAAAAACAGAGAAAAACCTTTGTGGTTTGAAAAAAAAGAATTAGATTTGCATTATGATTAAGATAGAAAAAGATAGAAAAGTTTTTATTACGTCCGATACACATTACGGACATAAGAACATTTGCCGTGGTGTAACGGCTTGGAGATTACCTGATGGTAGTATTCCTGAATCACAGACAAGAAATTTTGAAACAATTGATGAAATGAATGATGTAATCATCAACAACATCAATTCAGTTGTTGGTCAAGATGATGTATTAATTCACTTAGGCGACTGGTCTTTTGGAGGATTTGAAAATATTCAAAAGTTCAGAGATAGAATTTTGTGTAAAGAGATTCATCTTATATTAGGTAACCACGACCACCACATTGAAAACAATAGAGAAGGTTGTCAAGAGTTCTTTGCAAGTGTTAACCACTACACAAAATTAATGTACAAATACGAAACACTTGTATTAATGCACTACCCAATTGATTCTTGGGATGGATTAAACAAAGGACATATTCACTTACACGGACACTGTCACTTACCTCAAACAAAAATTTTTGGTAAAGGTCGTAGAATGGACGTAGGGATGGATGGTAGTTTGTTTTTTATGCCATATTCATTAGACAATGTGATTAAGATTGTTAAGGAAAGAGAAATCCGTTCAAATATGGATGATGACCACCACACGGATGAGGTAATAACCGAAGACGGTAAAAAAAGAAAATAATATGAGAGTTAAACAAACACAAAAAGATTTATTTGTATGTTCTTGTCATAGTACGGAACATCAAATGGTGGTGATGTATTCTGAAGATGAAATTGACGGAATGACATATCCAATGGTTTATATCCATACACACTTAAATAAAAGACCATTTTGGCAAAGAGTAGGATATGCGTTAAAATATATTTTTGGTCGTCAATCAAGATATGGAGCGTTTGATGAATTTATCATTAATTCGGATGATGTTGAAGGGATTGAAAAAATCGTGAATTATCTTAAAGAGTGTGAAATAAAATGAAAAAATTAATAGTACTCTTTTTATTTTTTACTTTATTATCTTGTGAGGCAGAAAAAAGAATTTATGAACATTCATATACAGATGAATGGTATTATATTGACACGATGAGATATCAAGTTTATAAAACCAAATCAGGTAAAAGATATATCCTTGTGTTAAATGAACAACAAACAAAATTTAAACGAAAATACATAAAGTGATGAAAGAATTATTTTTATTAAGAGGATTACCTGGAAGTGGTAAATCAACATTAGCGAAATCATTAGGTGGAAAACATATTGAAGCGGATATGTTTTTTATGAAAGATGGTGAGTATCAATTTGATTTTACAAAATTAAAAGATGCTCACAGATGGTGTCAAACAATGGTTGGTAGTTGGATGTCAGATGGTGAAGAAAGAATTGTAGTCTCCAATACATTTACTCAAGAATGGGAAATGAAAGATTATTATGATTGGGCTAGTGATTTTGATTACAAAGTTTATTCTTTAATTGTGGAAAACAGACACGGTGGAGTCAACGAACACGGAGTTCCGGAAGATAAATTGGAAATAATGAAAAATCGTTTTGAAGTTAAACTTTAATTTTATATCTTTGACCCACAAAATTTGAATTGATATGAAATACTTAGTTTTACTTTTAACATTATTTTTATTTGGATGTAATGTCCCAACTAAACCTGATTTGGTTATTAATGGGAAAGAATATGTTTTAAGGAATAATTGTGTTAAATCACACGAAGAAACGAAATTTTGTTATCATTATGGTTGGAATGGATGGAGGGGTAAGTTTGAGTTCCATTGGGGTAATCAAACTAAAACAATTTGTGATTCAACATCTACGGATACGATTGAAGTGAATATAAAGAAAAAATACTATAAAAAATAAAAATATGGTAAAAGTTGAAAGAAAATTAGCGTCTCTAAGACGAATTAGTGATATCCAACCTATTGAGGGTGCAGATATGATTGAATTGGCAATCGTGGATGGTTGGAAAGTGGTTGTGGCTAAAGATGTTGGTCACAAAATTGGTGATATGGTAATCTATTGTGAGATTGATTCATTCTTACCAATCAGAGAAGAGTTTGAATTTTTACGTAAGAGTTCATTCAAGAAAATGGGTGACCAAGAGGGATTCCGTTTGAAAACAATTAAATTAAGAGGTCAGGTGTCTCAAGGTTTAATTTTACCTTTGTCAGTTTTATTTGAAGGTTATGGTTATAGAGTATCAGAAACATTATTAAATGAGAATGTTGCATTAGAACCAAATAGAATTGTTATTTCACCATCAGATATGATTGAATTGGTTATTGGTAATGATATGACTGAAGTTTTAGGTATTGTTAAATACGAACCACCAATCCCTGCAGAACTAGCAGGGAAAGTTAAAGGATTGTTCCCAAGTTTTATCCATAAAACTGATGAGGAGAGGGTTCAAAATTTATCTGATGAATATTTCACATGGAAAATCCAATCAGCAACTCAATTCTACGTAACTGAGAAGTTGGATGGTTCATCAGCAACATTCTATTACAATGACGGTGTGTTTGGTGTTTGTTCTCGTAATTTGGAATTATTGGAAACTGAAGGAAATACTTTTTGGAAAGTTGCCCGTGAATTAGATTTGGAGAATAAATTACAAAAACTAAACTCAAACATCTGTTTACAAGGTGAATTGATTGGTGAGGGAATTCAAGGAAACCCATACAAAATTAAAGGTCAGACCGTTAGATTCTTCAACATCTATGATATTGATAATCAAGATTACTACGGATTACCTAACTTCTTAATCACATTAGATGTTTTAGAATTAGAATCTGTTCCGGTGTTAGATAGAAATTTCCAATTACCGGAAAGTGTTGATGAATTGTTAAAATACGCCGACAAAAAATCAGAATTGAATCCAAACTTTGATAGAGAAGGTGTTGTGATTAGAAGTTTGGATAGAAAAATTTCATTCAAAGCAATTAGTAACAAATTCCTTTTAAACGAAAAGTAATATGGAAAAACACACAATAGAATTTTTTGATTGGTTTGACATCCAAAAAGAAATCTGTAAAGAAATGGGTATTGAAGAAGAATACTTCAGAGATTACCATAAAGTAGTCGGTGGTGAATATAAAGATTTATGGCACGAATGGTTACATTATTTTCAGACCGATGTTAATAATGATATCATTGTTGAGAATGATTCGACTTATTGGGAGAATTTACAATCTAAATTATCTTGGGTCAAAAATGATGGTAAAGATTGGTTAGAACCTTTTGTGAGAGCGGTTTATAATGTGTTTGATGATAATAAAATAACTCACGTTAAATATAGTTGGTAATATGATATCATTCACAACATTAGTATTCGTATTGTTAATTCACTTCTTAGCTGATTTTGGATTACAAACACACGACCAAGCTACTGGTAAAAGTAGTAGTTTTAAATGGTTAACATACCACGTTGGGGTTTATTCAATAATGTGGTTATTAGCTTCTTGGTTTTATTTTGATGATTTTAGACTTGGTTTAATATTCTCAACTATTACATTTATATGTCATTGGATTACAGATTATGCGACTAGTAGAATTGGAAAACCATTTTGGGATAAACAAGATTTTCACAATGGATTTGTGGTTGTCGGATTTGACCAAGTATTGCATTACATACAATTAATCGGAACACTATTATTATGTTCCACATTATAAAATAAAAAATTATGTTAGAAAAACTAAACAAATATTACGAAGACGGATTACTTTACAAACAAGTACATCCATCACTTCCATTAACCATATGGAACTACTCTGAAAAAGTTCAGTTCGAGAACCTATGGGATGAGGTGACTCTGATGTGTAGAGGTTTAGTTACCGATAACAACGGAGACATAGTTGCAATACCATTCCAAAAATTCTTCAACATTGAAGAAAATAGATTTACCCCAACTGAAAACTTTGAGGTATATGAAAAAATGGATGGTTCATTAGGTATTGTATTTTGGTATCAAGGTCAATGGGTGGTTGCCACTCGTGGTTCATTCACTTCAGACCAAGCAATCAAAGCAACCGAAATTTTGGAAAAATACAACAAGGATATAATGTTCAGACATTTAACTTTTTGTTTTGAAATCATATATCCTGAAAACAGAATTGTTTTGGATTATGGTGATGACGAAAAATTAGTTTTACTTGGTACTTTTGATAAAAACGGAAAAGAAATGGATGTTGATATTTGGGCTCAATGGGGTTTTGATGTTGTAAAAAAATACGACGGTATCAAAGACTTCAAAGAACTTAAAGGTATTATAAGAGATGACCAAGAAGGGTTTGTTGTTAAATTTACCAATGGAGATAGAATTAAAGTAAAAGGGGTGGAATATCTACGTCTTCACAAAATCATGACCAATATGTCAACCACAGCTGTTTGGGAGTGTTTAAAAAATGGTGATGATATCGAAACTATCTTAAAAGACGTTCCGGATGAGTTCTATGAAAAAATTAAATCCTATGTTAGAGATTTGAGATATTCGTACTTCCAAATATCTGAAGATGCTGGTAAAAAATTTGACGGTAAAATGTATGGGAAGTATAATGACAAAGAACCTATAGAAAATAGAAAAGAGTATGCTGAATGGGTGTTCACTCAACCAAAACATTTATCAGGGATTCTATTCAGAATGTTTGATAAAAAAGATTACTCAGAAATAATATGGAATCTAATTAGACCGGAATTTAAAAAATTATAATAAAGTGGGACATATGTTCCACTT
>Ga0114982_1001486_pt1 | contig 11236 bp, 13 predicted proteins | sample Shrwel_input2_FT_FD_87183 | JGI IMG/M metagenome (GOLD analysis project Ga0114982, IMG submission 87183) | Subsurface microbial communities from deep shales in Ohio, USA - Utica-3 well 1 S input2 FT | ecosystem: Environmental > Aquatic > Deep subsurface > Shale gas/oil reservoir > Produced... | reverse complement strand
CGTAACCGTGGGCGCACCCGTGTATCCAGTTCCGCCAGCACCAACCACAATCGCCAGAATCGTTCCGCTTTCAGCATCGACCGTAGCCGTGCCGGTTGCACCAGAACCCGCCGGGGTGATCGTAACCGTTGCGTTGGTGTAACCAGTTCCACCAGAAGTCACGTTGATCGCTGTAACGATACCACCAGACACAGTAGCCGTAGCCGTTGCGCCGGTACCGTCACCAGAAATCGCAACAACCGGCGCTCCGCTGTACAGAGTACCGCCAGCACCAACCGTGATTGTATCGACCGCACCCGCGTTTAGGTTGGCCGTAGCCGTTGCACCAGAACCCGGTGAAGTGATCGTAACCCGAACAGCATAGCGAACCGTTTCGTTAGCCGTGAACGTACCCGAAGATCCGGTCAAAGTCAAAGTGGTCGCCAGTGTGTCAAACGAAGTAGACAGAGCGCCGCCCCAATTGGTTGTAGACGGGTGATCCATCCACCAAATCCAACGGCTCTTACGATTGATGATTTCGGCGTAGTATTGGCTGGAACCATCTTCGGTCTTCGCTAGAGCGGCCTTGCTCAAGAACGGATACCGTTCCAAAACCGTGCCAGCAACACCCGTCAATTTACCATCCACATCCAAAACGACAACGTGAACTTCGTCGTTCAAACCGCCAGCATCAGAAACAGACTTGGACGTTCCGGGAACGCCATCAAAGCTGTCTTTGTAAGCCCATGTATCAAAGCTGTTAACGTCGGCAATCGATACGCGAACCGAGTTGCCAAGGTCGCCGGGGTAGCGTGCCGCCCACATACCAACCGCGCCCTGTCCGTTGGCATAAGAGCCAAGGTATTCGTCGCGATTCTTAATGAGGATACCAGATCCGTCCGCTGTCGAATTCAGCGCCGGGGTGTTGCCCGTGGTCGAAATTGCACGGACGATGTAGCAAGAACTTGCATAGGCAAGGAAACTTGCGGCGGAAAACCATGTTTCCGCACAGTTGTTATCGGGCGTGCCGAAAATATCACGCAAAGTCAGTTCGCTATCGACCAACGTGCGTTCCTGTACCGGCCCCCATCGAAATGGACCCGCAATTGCCCCGGTCGATGTGGCTACCGCCGGGATAATTGTCGTAAGATCGATTTCGGTACTGTTGATACCGGGTGAGAGGAATTGTGCCATTCTTTTTTCTCCTTAGAACTTGAAGAGACTTGTTCACCGGATATTTAGGTTTTGGCACGCTTTTGCGTCGGTCTAGGATTTAGCTAGATGACAAATCGTTCTTTTGGAGGAGGTTGCGGTTTCCCATCATCGACAAAGAAGAACCCGAATTTGTCTTCTTCGATGAGGTAATCCTGTTCCGCCCGAAGAGTCGCTTGGATGTCCTGATCCATCAAATCTTTGAAGTAGCGCTGATTGATGAGCCATGCGAAACTGACCAGCGTCATGACCAAATCATCATGACCACCCGACTCCGCTTCCCAACTTGACCCCTTAGCGACGAACCGGCGGAACTCCGAAATCGTATCGGCGTCATTGACAATCAACTTGTCACTTTCGATCAAGGCCTTGAGGTTGGCGCATCCAACCGACTTGACCTTCTTATCCATTTCCACACCTAACTTGACTGATCCGCCAAACCCGCCGCCAATCACCTGACCGGTCCCCGCTTTACGGGTAGTCATTAAGATGTTTTCATATTCCAAATCATCATGGAGCGCCCGCGCCACATCGCCACCGTTGTTATTGGATTCGATGAGGATGAATGCTTCGTTGTACGCATTACCGATCATGAAGATCATGTCCGGCACCCGGAGAGGTGAAAGATTGTTTGATCTCCATTTCGCTACCATCTTATATGGATACTCAGTCACATCCATGACTGTGATGGCATGATAGTCGCCACCACCACCACGGGACACATCCACACACGCAATGTAAGTGTGATCTTTCTCCGGGCGATAATAAATGTCCACTCCATCCACGGATGATACCGGGTTGTACGCTGTCATCGACGCCAGCTTGCTATCGGATATGAGTGTGTTGGATGACCCCAAAAACTCACACTCATATTCCTGACTGAACTTTTTGGTTCCGTCGGCACCCATGTTAGCGATGGTCTTTTCTCTCCACGCCGCATCATGTCCCGGCCAATCCGACCAATGCACTCCGAACGGAATGTATTCGTTTTTCTTGAGCGTGGCGTCGTTCCAAATGGAATGGAACAAATTCAAACCCTTCGGTGTAGAGACAATGAAGATTTTGGTGTTTTCACCAGACGAAATTGTCGGATAAACCGATGTGAAGAACTCATTCGCAATGTTGTTGGGGAGAAACGCGAACTCATCCAACAAAAGCATATTGATGGACAAACCACGAATCGCCGCGCCCGACGTGGCGGAAGCGATCACCTTGGAATTGTTTTCCAACAGAATGCTACCTTTGTTCCACTCCAACACACCTTGCTGTAACCACTTAGGTAAGTGTTCATATGCCAACTTCAACCGGCCTAGTAGCTCACGGGCGGTCGTCTGTTTGTTAGCCAACACCGCGACTGTCAGTTCCGGGGTGAATAGAATCTGATGAAGTAGGAATGCAATCAGCGTTGTACTCTTACCGCACTGCCGGGGACACTTAGCGACTACAAACCGATTGTCTGCCAATGTCTGAATGAGATTCTTCTGATACGGAAACGGTACAAATGGAACCAACCCACGATCTAGGTTGATGATCTTGACATAGTTCGTAATGAAGTAAATCGGGTCTTTTGCACACCGAACATACTCTTTCAGTTGTTCTGGAGTGTATGGGACATTGACGCCGCGTGCCTTCAAATTGGCATTCGCATTATATGTGCTGGACACGCCCCTATTTATCGTTTGAGTTTGTTCCAAAATCCTTATAGTGGCCTGAAACTGTGCTAAATTAGGGAGACGTACTGTTTTGTTGATAGGAGAAAACCACAAGCAACGATGAAAACGTAGATGAATGGTCGCGCCGGGAAGCCAGTGTAGCGGCTAACTGACACGATCAGACAAACCACGGCAGAGTCGCCATAGTTGGTAGCCTTACTACCCACCGGACGAATGAGGAACGTCCAAAACATCCAAGGCACCGGCAAAAGGCTCACAACCTTGTTCACGGATATGGAGGATGTTTATGAAGCTCATCCGGCTTCTCTCACTGATTTGCGCCAGCATGTTGCTAAGCGCACAAACGAATGTAATTGATGACCGAGTTGTCCGGCTGGAATCGTATTTGAAAGAATACAACAGCCCGGTAGCTCATCTGGCGTCCCTGTTTGTAATGGTCGCTGACGACCGGGGATTGGATTGGCGGCTGTTGCCCGCCCTAGCCGTTGTGGAAAGTAGCGCTGGTAAAGCTATGAAACACAACAACTTGTTTGGTTGGGCTAGTGGAAAGAAACATTTCCGCACTACGAGTGATGCAATCGTGACGGTCGCCGATGCGCTTGGCACCGCGCGGTGGTATCGGGATAAGACTTTGGTCGGGGCGATGCGGACATACAATCCGGCGAACCGGAACTATCCGGCAAAAGTGACGGCGGCGATGAAGCAAATTGATTCTGAAGAGCCGATTGCCAAAATGCTGGTGAATGAAAAACTGTCAACCTGTATGATGGTCGGATCGACGATCATTCAATAACCCCCGAAAAAGAGAACCCGTCTATGGTATCATTCTTGACATGGATGTCAATTCCGGTACCGCGACGGGTTCTTCACTGTTGCAAATGCTTGGGCAGATTGAATCTGCCAAATCCCCGAAGGAACTGTATGGGTCGGGCGATGTGGAAAAACTGTATCGCCGGTTCATGCTGTCATGCCACCCGGACAAATTCGCTTCCGAATCAGAAGCACTCCGCAAGCGGGGAGAAAACGCGTTCAAAAAAGTCCGGGAATACTACGACCTTCTCAACGGGAAAAAAGCGGCGGCTCCGGCGGTATTCGGCAAATGGGTGGTAGAGCATGCCATTGTGGGCGGTGATCTGGCAGACATCTACCAAGTGACTTCGGCCAGCACACCCAAAGGCATCCTGAAGATCGTGCGATCAGCGAACGACAACGACCTTCAAGAAAACGAAATCGCCGCCCTTCGGGATTTCCACAAAGAGGCGACGAATCCATTCCAGCGATACTTCCCGAACGTGCTGGAGAGTTTCAAAGCGTCGGGGCGGCGGGCGATCATCATGACCCCGGCGGAAATGGCGCTGAAAGATGGGCCGATTGAACCCATGGTGTCCCTGGAAGAAATCCTTCGGCGATCCGGCGGGAAGATTGATTTTCGCCATATGGTGTGGATGTCGAATCGCCTGTTGAGCGCCCTAGGATACGTCCACAATCGCGGGCGCGTACACGGGGCAATCGTTCCATCCCATTTGATGTACGGGCCGGAAAGCCACGGGCTGACGCTGGTAGACTGGTGCTATTCGGTGACTGGGGAAAGCAAGAAGCACATCCCGGCCATCGTGAAAGACTATCGCCATCTTTACCCAAAGGAAATCTTTCGGAAAGAACCGCCGATGCCCGGCACGGATCTCTTTATGTGGGCTATGATTGTCAAAGCCAGCACAACGGTCCCGCGCCGATTCGATGGTTTGCTGGATTGGTGCTTAGCGGATTCGCGACGCGCACGCCCGCAAGACGCTTGGAAAATTCAAGATCAATGGGGTACCTTGGCGGCTGAAGAATTCGGTAAGCCAAAGTATCTCAAACTGCAACTAAGCCGATAAGGAGAAACCCTACTATGGGCGGAACAAGTTTTAATCACGACGACTACGCAGCACGCGAAACATACCGGAAAAGTACCGGCACCAGCGCCTTTGTACATGACGACGCCATCCGCGCCGGGCGGGTCGCCGCCGGGGTTGATGCGAAAATGAACCCCTTCGGCGTCAAACTGCGCGAATCCCGCGACAGCGCCGAACACCCGATCACGATCCCGATTGCCGTATCGATGGATCTCACCGGGTCGATGTCCACTGTCCCCCGGATCTTCCAGAAGGCGCTTCCGAATCTGATGACCCAATTTCTGGCGGCGAAGGCCAGCGGTAAGGAATACCTTGGCGGCGGCTACCCGGCGGTCATGATCGCGGGACACGACGACTACCCGGCCATGCGTGGTGTGCAAGGCACCGTGCAAGTCGATCAGTTTGAGTCCGGCATCGAAATCGACGACGCCTTGGGCCGGATTTGGTTCACGGGCAATGGCGGCGGCGGCGAACCGCGCGAATCCTACGAACTCATGCTGTACTTCATGGCCCGGCACACCGCGCACGATCACTACGACAAGCGCGGGAAGAAAGGGTACATCTTCCTCTTCGGCGACGAAAAGCCGTACGGCATGGTCCGCCAAGCCGAAGTGAAGACCCTCTTCGGCGACGACATCGAAGCCGATATCCCGGTCGCGGACATTGTGCGGGAGTGCGAAGAGCGCTACCACGTGTTCTACGTTCAGCCGAAAATGACCAGCCATTGGCAAGAAGAGAAAATCCTCAACGTCTGGCGCGAACTCATCAACCCCGAACAGGTGTTGCTGTTGGAAGACCCGTCGAAGATTTGCGAACTCATCGTCGCCACCGTGACCTTGCTGGAAGGCCAAGCCGATCTGGACGACCTCCGGGCCGATAACGTCGCCACCGGGCTGGATCTGGCCTTGGTTCCGCTTTCCAAGCGCACGGGCGAAGTCAGCAAGTATGACGCCGGGACTCTCCCGACCGTCACGACCACCAGCGGCGGAACGGACCGCATCTAACCACCATGCCACACGCCAACATAGTAGCCGGGCTTTTCTTCGGGGACGAAGGAAAAGGAACGTCGGTCGATTTTCTTGCCCGGCTCTATGAGGCGAACCTAGTGGTGCGCTACAACGGCGGACCCCAAGCGGCTCACCATGTCGTTTTACCAGATGGGACCTTCCACCGATTTTCCCAATTCGGGTCCGCCTATTTTGTGGACGGCGTAACAACCTACCTTTCCAAACACATGCTGATCGAACCCTTCGCACTCCTGAGCGAAGCGCGGCGACTTCAAGAAATGAAAGGCGACAATCCATTCAACCGAATCATTGTCGATAGGGATTGTCTGGTTATTACGCCGTACCATTGGATCATCAACCGCTGGCGGGAATCCACCCGGTATCGGCGACATGGTACGTGCGGGCGTGGAGTAGGTGAAGCACGTGCCGACGCGCTGGCGGGCTTTCCAAGCCTGTATATGCGCGATCTGGCGAACGCCGGGATATTGCGGGATAAGCTGGAAGAGATTCGGAAATTCAAATTCGCTCTATTCCAAGCATCCTTCACTTCGCCCGACAATGTTTACCGGACTGAGTTTGAGAACACCAAGGTTTCCGATCTGGTCAAATCGTATAAGGATTTTTCGGATCGCATCACCATGGGCAATACTGGCAGACTCCATGAAATGCTCACCAAGTCCGTGTCGATCTTTGAAGGTGCGCAAGGCGTTCTCCTAGACGAAACATATGGTTTCGCTCCGTACAACACCTGGACGGACACAACCTTTCGCAACGCCCACGAAATTCTGAGCGGGACTGGTGTCCGGTCCACCCGCATCGGTGTTCTTCGCGCCCTAGGCACACGCCATGGCGCGGGACCGTTCCCCACTGAGAACTACCGGATGGCCTATGAAGGCGATCACAACTCCACCAACGATTGGCAAGGACACTTCCGATTCGGCTACATGGACATGGTGCTGTTGAAGTATGCACTCATGGCGACGGGCCGCGTCGATGAACTGTTCCTGACTCACTGTGATAAGATCAACGGGCCGGTAGGTATCGCGACTGAGTACGGAAATGGTATGACCGAGCTACCATTCGGAATGAGCGGAGACGAACTGGAAAAGATCGCCAAGATCGGGAAGATTGAATACCAGTTCACAGACAACATCACCCGCACACTAGGCGAAATGCTCAATGTACGGGTGGCGTATTTGTCGTCGGGGCCTACCTACCTGGATAAAGTAAGTCGCCCCTCTATTCAAGGCGCGAAGCGCTAGAGTCGATTGTCGTACAGGTAATTGGCCAAAGAGTCGGGTGTGTTTCCGCTGGACATCACTTTCCCGTGACTGTCTTGCATGGTCCACTCATCCCCATTGATGTACAGATCGTTGCGACCGACAGAGAATTCAGCGGTCCCCTTTCCATTCAGTGCGCCGCGAAGAAACTTCTCTCCCCGGATCAAAAGAAACGAAAGATACACGGCGAAATTCTTGTGAGTCTCCAAAAATTTCACGGTATCTTCTTTCAACATCTGTTCCATGATTGGCTCCACCGACTCTCCGATCTGACGAATGCTATTGATGCCGGACACGACGTTCTTACCCTTCGGAGTGATTCCACCTGACGGGCTGAGATAACCTTTCTTCTTCAAACCGACTGTCAGTTCATCGTATTTCTTAGCGTCAATCCCGGCTTCGGCGGCATACTCCCGGCGAACGCGGGAAATCGTACTGCGCACCAAAAACAGAACCTTCTTCTCATCGGAACTCAAATCTTCCGACGACGGCGGCAATAGCTGTGCCGCATTCTTCTCACTGATAATGAACGTCAACCCGGCATCTTTCCCCATGAAGATCGCGTGTTCAACGACACACATATTCTCATGGATCTTGATCGGGTGGAGTCTCTTCGTATTCGGGTCACCGTTCTGAGGGACCGGCACCGACCGCATCGTCACCAAATTGACAACAGCGAAATAGTCGCGCGACCCACCATCCCAATAGCTGGTGATGTCGATGTCAGTACCTTCCGGCACGATCCGAACTTTGAACTTACGACCATTGTAGTCGGGGAACGACGCATGCGCCAATTTCTTGGCTAGCGGGTCGTTGGCATCCAGAAACAAAGCGGCTTCCGTCAACGGCTCCGGCGCGGCGACAACCGGGGCTTTGACTGCCTCATCCAGCTTGACAGTTTCCGTGAGTTTCGCATCGCCGATCTTCCCGCGCACCCACGCGCGGAGTTTCGTCAATCCAGCTTCCGTCAGCGCGGCGGTCGCCCGCATCCGCTTCCCTTCATACATCAGGTTTGCCCGAACACACGCGCCAGTCTTGGTCACCGCATGAGTGAACACAACCACCGCCGGGGCCGCTTCTGGTTTGTTTTCCGGGCCGATCATGGCTTCTTTGACGGCCTTTTTACGCGGCTTCCGTTCCGGTTTCACAACTGTCGATGCTTCTTGAATCTCTTCTGGCATGTAGTTATTTACCTTCCATCGCAAACCGAGGGAGTAAAATAGAAGTATGCACCGCTTTGAAAAACTAGCCACCTTGATTTGCCAGCCGTATCAACCACCCATTGATGCGATCATCTGCGACGACATGGACATCGCAGAAAACCGATTGACGGTCATGTGGAGAGTAGGACGCAACTACGTGAAATTGGAGTTGGTTAGCGATTTCGTGTTCCTGGAAGCGTACATCGACAATCAGCTAACGTGCTGGCCAAGCCAACTGTTCTTCTACACCCACGTCCGCCTAGGGTTGTTGTTGGAGTGGATGAACAAAGAAGGAACCGACGAAGACCTAGACACCATTCGTCGGAGTCCCGAATTTTACCGGTCATACCACTCTGATCCTGAATTCGGCCAGTACATCACGAACGGGCGCACGGATGTTCGCGTGTGGGATGCTATCGACTTGATAATGCCGGATTGAGCGTAAATACATCCATGCATTCCTTTTCCGAATTCGTCACGATCACTGAACAAACTGATTATCCCGTCGGGACGATTCTACACGTCTCATCGGGAAGCATGTTTTCGGAAAAGAATCTGGCCGTTCTCCGCACCGCCGATGGATGGAAACAAATCAACGACTATGGACTCCATGGAAATCAACCACGGGGCCTAGTCGGTGACGACATCGACATCAAAGGGATGAATGTCAAAGGGGTACTTCACAAAGCGCCGGTCGCCGGGAAGATCGACAACATCTTTCAAATCGCGGCTCTGCCGGAGAAAGCCAAGATCCTGGTCGTCAACAAGACACTAGGCGACAAAGAATATCGTAAAGTCCACGGGAAATGGGTCGGGCCGGAAGGGAAGTCTGTTGAATACTTCCATTTCGACCCGCATGCACTACAGACGACCGTCGTGAAGTAGACTAGGCGGCTGTCTTCTTAGCGCGGGGCTTACGCGCCCGCTTGGGCTTCACCTTCTCCTCTACAGGCTCTTCAGCGACCGGGATGGGCTTGGACTCCACAACCGGCGGCGGCGCGACTACACGGGCCGGGAGAAGGGCAGGAAAAGCCATTCTAACCACGTCTTCACTCAGATCGTAGTCGCTTAGATCCTTGGCGAAAACACGTTCAAGCAACATCGCTTCCGTCGAATGGACCGACTCCAGAATCGCGGCCAACAAATCCTGTTTCTTCTTCAGGTTGATGTGGGTCGCCGTCGGCTGAAACAGGTACATGCGCTTGTACTCTTGGTACAGCGTGTTGAACGATAAACCGAGCGGGGAGTCATCGGGAAGGTATTCCGGGATCGGGGTGTCGAATGATACTGCCGGGTCGAACACCAACCGCAACAGTTCGCGCAAAGCGGGCGTTCCGTGCGCGCGAAGGTAGTCCGCTTTCTCTTGGTCGGAGTCCATCATGACCAAGGCATCGAAATGTTCAGGAATGAGGAGATTTTTGCTCTGTGACATCACCCTGATTTAGCATCGCCTCTAAGCGACGCAACAAATCAAAGTCTTCCACATAGAACGGGTCCATCCGCCGGTCCGCATCAATCCCGACCGATCCGACCAACATTTGCAACAGCCGCAAGTCCGGCGCTGTCGCCCACAACTCACCGATTCGTCGAAGAACTTCTGCCTTTTGTTCCGGCGTCGCCGCCCGGTCTAACAACGGCATTCGACTAGCTCCGGGGCGAAGGCGAAGGTGGGGATCGGAAGGCCGGATTCGTACAGGCCCATCAAATGCTCTTCCCACACACCATCAAACCATTCAGGCGCGGTTTCGGACACGCGGAACACTCCATTGTCACTGAAGAGGAAAAGCGCCGGATAGCGCGATTCGTCGTCCGTGGTGGCGCTCAACAACACACCCTGTCGGAACGGGTATGCGTTCATCTTTTTGGCCCAAAACGCGGCGGCGCGGGTACCGACAACGAACACACTTCGGTGACGCGCGACAATCGCGGGAATGACATCCATTGTAACGATTCTTCCGTTCATACCTATCCCTTCATTTCCACTCTACCATAACGACATCCCTTTGTCAATAAATACTTCCATGCTGTCATTTCAGACATTCCGCCGGGTACCTATGATGATTGAGGCGTTCGGCCACACGGCCTACTACACATGGCGGGCCGTTGACCGCGCCACCGTTAAGAAGATTCAACATGTCACCCAAGATTTCGTAAGACAAGGTTTGATCCCTGAACCGGCGATGCACATTGATGACATGCACATGAGCATCATCCGAACGGAAAACGAGATTCCAACGTACACTCCAGACAAACAAACGATTCACGTCCGGGCGAAGGAATGGCGACTACTTGGTGGTCATCCAAACTACTACTTAGTCCTGATCTGTGATTTGCACCCACGGGTAGACCGTCAAGTCCACACAGCCGCTCACCTAGGCGCGAAATTCGTCTTCAAAGGGTTTCTCCCCCACATTTCCGTGGCGCAATACAAGACCAACAAAGTCGATGTGACCGACCTACCGTTACCGTCGTTCACCATCACACTAGAGGCCGAAGAAGTGGTCCAGTTCAACGACAACATGTAATAATGGTGTATGGTCGATGGATTGAAGATTGAAGTGTGCCGGGCCGATGGACAGAAATGCCCCCGGTGTTGGATGTATGCCGGAATCCCGGAGAATCCACACGGGATCTGTGACCGGTGCGCCAAGACAATGTTGGACAGCACGCCGGAAGACTTCGCTAAAAACATCGACCCGGAGAAGTTTGAGGCTTTCCGGGTCGCGTTTGTCGATCTGCAACGTGAAATCAAGGCTTGCTACGCCGCCCAAGCTGAGAAATACATGCGGCGCTGAAGAGCCAAACGATTGGAAGCCCCGGCGGGAGTCGAACCCACGTCGTGCGATTTAGAAGATCGCTGCCTGATCCGCTAGACTACGGGGCCATAGAAAGGGATTGGTGTTCCGGGTTGGAGTCGAACCAACGACCTTCCACTTAGGAGGCGGACGCTCTATCCGTCTGAGCTACCGGAACATGATGGGTCACTTT
>Ga0114982_1001484_pt1 | contig 11240 bp, 9 predicted proteins | sample Shrwel_input2_FT_FD_87183 | JGI IMG/M metagenome (GOLD analysis project Ga0114982, IMG submission 87183) | Subsurface microbial communities from deep shales in Ohio, USA - Utica-3 well 1 S input2 FT | ecosystem: Environmental > Aquatic > Deep subsurface > Shale gas/oil reservoir > Produced... | reverse complement strand
TCCCGGTTCGACCGTGGCCGGCGGCATCTCCGCCTACTTCGTCGCCCGCCACGGCTTCTCGCCGAAGTGCCGCGTCGTCATCGGCACCGGCGACAATCCCTCCAGCCTCGTCGGCATGGGCGCTTCGAAGCCCGGCAAGGTCGTCATCAGCCTCGGCACGAGCGACACGCTCTTCGCCGCGATCGAAGGCATCCGCACCGACGCCGCCGGCCTCGGCCACGCCTTCGGCAATCCGCTGGGCGGCAGCATGAGCCTCGTCTGCGTCCGCAATGGCTCGCTCGCCCGCGAGGCCATCCGCCGCGAGTGCGGCCACGCCGACTGGGCGGCCTTCTCCGCCGCGGTCGACGCCGCGCCCGCGGCCGTCGCGGCCGTGCTCCCGATGGAGGAGACCGAGATCACCCCGCGCCGCCCCGCCGGCCGCATCCCGCTCGGCGCCGCCGCGACCAAGGCCACGCTGCCCCGCGCCGCCGTCGAAGGCCAGGCGCTCAGCCTCCGCCTCCACAGCCGCTGGGTCGGCACGCCGACGACGCAGCTCCTGCTCACCGGGGGCGCTTCCGAGAATCCGTCCGTCGCCAAGATCTTCGCCGATGTCTTCGGCGCTCCCGTCCTCCGCTTGGCGGTGTCCGACTCCGCCGCCTTGGGCGCCGCCTTGCGCGCCGCCGAGGGCGCCTGCGGGGCCAAGATGGCCGACCTGGAAGCGGTTTTCTGCGCCCCGGCCCCCGGGGTCGTCCAGCCGAACCCGGCCCTCCGGGCGGCCTACGACGCCCTCGAGGCTCAGCTCGCCCGCGCCTTGGCCTGAAGGGCGGGTTTCGACGGCTTTTCCGCATTGCCCGCTTGAACAAAGGCGGGTGATGGGCTGACATTGTCGGCTCACCCCCGCACCACCATGTCCCAGCGTCCCGTCACCCTCTTCACCGGCCAGTGGGCCGACCTCCCGATCGCCGAGCTCCTGCCCAAGGTCAAAGCCATGGGCTACGAAGGCGTCGAGCTCGCCTGCTGGGGCGACCACTTCGACGTCACCCGCGCGGTGAAGGAGAAGGGCTACGTCGAGTCCCTCTGGGCGCAGCTCGAGCTGCACGACCTCGGCTGCTGGGCGATCTCCTCGCACCTCGTCGGCCAGGCCACCTGCGACAACATCGACGAGCGCCACCAGTCCATCCTCCCCGCCCACGTCTGGGGCGACGGCAAGCCGGAGGGCGTGCGCCAGCGCGCCGCCAAGGAGATGGCCCTCACCGCCGAGGCCGCCCGCAAGTTCTTCGACGCCGGCAAGTCCTACATGGCCAAGAAGCCGAAGGGCTCGGGCAAGGTCGTCGTGAACGGCTTCACCGGCTCCTCCATCTGGCACGCCCTCTACGCCTTCCCGCCCACCAACCAGGCCTTCCTCCAGAAGGGCTACGACGACTTCGCCAAGCGCTGGAAGCCGATCCTCGAGGCCTTCGAGAAGCACAACGTCTACTTCGCCCTCGAGGTCCACCCGACCGAGATCGCCTTCGACATCGCCTCCGCGCAGCGCGCCCTCGAGGCCGTCGGCCACCACAAGCGCTTCGGCTTCAACTACGACCCCAGCCACCTCGGCTACCAGGGCGTCGACTACGTGAAGTTCATCCGCACCTTCGGCAAGCAGATCCACCACGCCCACATGAAGGACGTCTGGTGGGGCCACGGCGACGGCACCGTCGGCGTCTTCGGCGGCCACACCGACTTCTGCGACGCCCGTCGCGCCTGGGACTTCCGCTCCGTCGGCCGCGGCGACATCCGCTTCGAGGACGTCATCGTCGCCCTCAACGACGTCGGCTACGCCGGCCCGCTCTCCGTCGAGTGGGAGGACGGCCGCATGGACCGCTTCCACGGCGCGACCGAATCCTGCGCCTTCGTCAAGAAGCTCGCCTTCGCGACCAACAAGGTCGCCTTCGACGCCGCCTTCGACAAGGCCAAGCAGAAGGCCAAGAAGTAACCCACACTCCAGCACATCCACATGGCCATCCAAGTAGGCATCATCGGGGCGGGCGGCATGCTCCAGTACCACGCCGCCGGCTTCAAGCAGGCGGGCGCGACCATCCTCGCCGTCGCGGATCCCGCGCCGGGCGCCGCCCAGAAGGCCGCGACCAAGTGGGGCATCCCGCACGCCTACGAGTCCGTGGACGCCATGCTCAAGGCGCATCCGGAGCTCGACGCCATCAGCGTCATCGTCCCGAACAAGTTCCACGCCTCGCTGGCCATCCAGTGCCTCGGCGCGGGCAAGCACGTCTTCTGCGAGAAGCCCCCGGCGCTCAGCGCCCCGGAAGTCCTCGAGATCATCGCCGCCTCCAAGAAGTCCGGTAAGCACGTGATGTTCAACTTCAACAACCGCGCGCGCCCCGAGTCGCAGGCGATGATGAAGTACGTCGAGCAGGGGCAGGTCGGCAAGGTCAACTCCGCCCAGGCGAAGTGGATCCGCCGCACCGGCATCCCGGGCTTCGGCGGCTGGTTCACCACCAAGGAGCTCTCCGGCGGCGGCCCGCTCATCGACCTGCTGCACATGGTCGACCTCGCCATGTACTTCATGGGTTACCCCGAGCCGGCGCACGTCCTCGGCCAGACCTTCAATGACTTCATCGAGGACAAGTCCTTCAAGGGTCCCTGGGGCATCCCGGACCGCGTCGGCGGCGTCACCGACGTCGAGAACGCCGCGCACGGCTTCGTGACCTTCAAGACCGGCCAGGTGCTGACCCTGCAGGTCTCCTGGGCCGAGATGGTCAAGCGCGAGGAAGTCTCCGTCGTCTTCCAGGGCACCAAGGCCGGCGGCAAGGTCGAGCGCCTCTTCGGCATCGACGGCCTCGACCACACCGCGATCGACACCTGCGAGCTCTACGTCCAGGAGAACGGCAACAGCGTAAACCGCGCCATCGTCACGCCCGCGTGCGAAGACATGGGCCGCATCGCCAGCGCCGCGAACTTCATCGAGGCCATCGAAGGCCGCGCGAAGCCCCTCAACACGCCCGAGCAGGCCTACCGCCTCATGCAGGTCATCGACGCCATCTACGCGTCGGCCAAGACCGGCAAACCCGTTTCCCTCTGAGCATCATGGCTACCCAAACTCGCAAACTCCGCATGGGCATGGTCGGCGGCGGCCGCGGCGCCTTCATCGGCGGCGTCCACCGCATGGCCGCGGCCCTCGACGGCCAGATCGAACTCGTCGCCGGCGCGTTCTCGTCGGATCCCGTCAAGTCCCGCCTCTCCGGCGAGGACCTCTTCCTCGCCCCGGACCGCGTCTACGGCTCCTACCAGGAGATGGCCAAGGCCGAGGCCAAGCGCCCCGACCGCATCGACTTCGTGACGATCGTCGCGCGCAACGACATGCATTACCCCGTGGCCAAGGCCTTCCTCGAGGCCGGCATCCACGTCGTCTGCGAGATGCCGCTCGCCTACTCGCTCGCCGAGGCCAAGCAGCTCCGCGCCCTCGCCAAGAAGAGCGGCCTCATCTTCGCCCTGACGCACAACTACACCGGTTACCCGATGGTCAAGGAAGCCCGCGCGATGGTCCGCGCCGGCAAGCTCGGCAAGATCAACAAGGTCGTCGTCGAGTATCCGCAGGGCTACGCCATCACCGCGCTGAAGTCCAAGCAGGACACCAAGATCTCCAACTGGCGCATGGACCCGACCCTCTCGGGCCTGTCCAACTGCGTCGGCGACATCGGCACGCACGCCGAGAACCTCGCCCAGTACATCACCGGCCTCGAGCTCGCCGAAGTCGCCGCCGACCTCAGCACCTACATCCCGGGACGTCCGCTGGACGACGACGCCAACATGCTGCTCCGCTACAAGGGCGGCGCGAAGGGCATCCTGCACTCCTCGCAGATCTCGACCGGCGACGAGAACAACCTGAACATCCGCGTCTACGGCACGCTCGCCTCGCTCGAGTGGCACCAGGAGCACCCGAACGAGCTGACCGTGAAGTTCGCCGAGGCGCCCCGCCAGGTCTGGCGCCGAGGCAATTCCTACAACGGTCCCGAGGCCAAGAAGTACACGCGCACGCCGTTCGGTCACCCGGAAGCCTTCATCGAGGCCTTCGCGAACATCTACCGCGCCGTCACGGAGGCCGTCCGCGACCGCCTCGCCGGCCGCAAGGCCCCGAAGGGCGGCTACGACTTCCCGACGATCGACGACGGCGTCACCGGCATGGCCTTCGTGGCCGCGGCGGTGAAGTCCTCGAAGGCGAACGCGCGCTGGACCAAGCTCGACGCCTGAGGCCTCCGGCCGTCCCCCTCCCAAGGCCCCGGTTTCCGGGGCCTTGTCATTGGTTCAGCCACCAGATCGACGCGTTGAGCGCGCCGGCGAAGGCGACCCAGGCGAGGTGCGGCAGCTGCAGCCGGGCGGCGAGCGGGTCCTGCGCGCGCAGTTGGCGGTACCAGAGCGTCAGGAGCGCGAGGTAGAGCAGCAGGTCCACCAGCGCGAGTCCGGGGCGGTGCAGCCCGAAGAAGAGGAGCGACCAGAGCGCGTTGACGCTGAGCATCCCGAAGAAGGTGAGCTTCGTGACCTGGCGGAGGGGGCTGGGGGACTTCCACACCAGCCACATCGAGTAGGCCATGAGCAGGTAGAGCGTCGTCCACACGGGACCGAAGACCCCGTTCGGGGGGTTGAAGGAGGGCTTGACCAGGGTGGGGTACCACTCGGCGACGCCGCGGGCGGTCGCGAGCGCCCCGAGCCCGCCCATCAGCAAGGTGAGGCCGGCCAGCGCGACGAACGTCAGGAGGTTACCGTGGCCATCCGGCCGCGCTTCCCCGGCCTGTTCGTTCGTTTCCATGGCCCAGGGTGGACGGACCGGCGGGGCGGGGCAAGCCCCGGGGCGGAGTCCGCTTGCCATCCGGCGTTTCCCCCGCTTTTTCAAGGCCTCACCACCATGTCCGAGTCCTACATCCAGCAGCTCTTCGCCGAACGCATCGGCGGGGCCAACTACGGCAAGTCGACCGCGATCTATAAGTTCGAGAAGATCAAGCGCGCCAAGGCCGCCGCCAAGAAGGCCAAGCCGGATGTCGCCCTGATCGACCTCGGCGTGGGCGAGCCCGACGAGATGGCGTTCCCGATGGTGGTCAAGGCGCTCCAGACCGAGGCCGCCAAGCCCGAGAACCGCGGTTACGCCGACAACGGCGGCGCGGACTTCAAGCAGGCCGCCGCCCGCTACATGAAGAACCTCTTCGGCGTGACCGTCGACCCGGACGCCGAGGTCCTCCACTCGATCGGCTCCAAGGCCGCGCTCTCGATCCTGCCGGCCTGCCTCATCAACCCCGGCGACTATGTCCTCATGACCGTCCCGGGCTACCCGGTCTTCGGCACGCACGCCAAGTACTACGGCGGCCTGGTCCACAACCTGAAGCTCACCGCCGAGAACCACTTCCTGCCCGACCTCAAGTCGATCCCCGCGGATATCCTGGCCAAGGCCAAGGTGCTCGTCATCAACTACCCGAACAACCCGACCGGCGCCTGCGCCACGCTCAAGTTCTACGAGGAGGTCGTCGCCTTCGCCAAGCGGCACAACCTCGTCGTCATCCAGGACGCCGCCTACGGCTCGCTGCACTTCGGCGCCGAGCAGGTCTCCATCCTGCAGGTCCCGGGCGCGAAGGACGTGGCCCTCGAGCTGCACTCGCTCTCCAAGAGCCACAACATGACCGGCTGGCGCATCGGCTTCGTCGCCGGCAACGCGCTGCTCGTCCGCGCCTACGGCGACGTGAAGGACAACTCCGACTCGGGCCAGTTCCTCGGCATCCAGAAGGCCGGCGCCGCCGGTCTCGACGAGGTCTCCATCCCGAAGGCCATCGCCGCCAAGTATTCCCGCCGCATGGACAAGCTCGTCGGCGTGCTCGCCCAGCTCGGCTTCCAGGTGCGCAAGCCCGGCGCCGGCTTCTTCCTCTACATGCCCGCCCCGAAGTCCGCCACCGGCCCGTCCGGCACGGTCGCCTTCGAGTCCGGCGAGGCCTTCTCGCAGTGGATGATCACCGAGCACCTCATCTCCACCGTGCCGTGGGACGACTGCGGTTCCTTCGTCCGTTTCTCCGTCACCTTCGTCTCCGACAAGGGTGAAGCGGGCGAGGCCGAGGTCATCGCGGAGGTCCAGCGCCGCCTGTCGGCTTGGAAATTCAGCTTCTGAGGCGGTTTTCGGGCCCCTTCCTTGTCGGATTGACAGGGCAGGGGGTCTTTGGTCACCTTCGACCCCTAGTCTATTTGGCCTGATAGCTCAGTTGGTAGAGCAGACGCCTGAAGAGCGTCGTGTCGTTGGTTCGATTCCGACTCAGGCCACCACTTCCCGCCAGCCCGGCCGATTTCCTCGGTCGGGCTGGTTCTTTGGGCGGGGCGGCTTCAGCGCTTGAAGATCAGGCGCCAGACCGAGAATTCCTTGCCGCGGTCGACCGGCTCCGTCGTCGGCGTCTCCTGACCTTGGGTGAGCCACGTGAGCCGCTTGGTGTCGAGCTTCACGTCGGACCCTTTCGTCGTCTTCTCCTCCCATTCGGCGCGGACCACGCCGAAGGCGGACGCGTCGCTGCGCCACACTCGCCCCTTGAATTCGATGGTCTGCTTGGTCACGACCGGCGGGTCGGTGACCGTCGTCGCCACCATGCGGAGCCGTTCGCAGGCGAACGTCCGCCCGGCCAGTTCGAGCTTCTCGGCGGCGGGGTCGTCCAAGGTCAGCTCGCTCGTGTAGCGCAGGTTCGCCCAGTTGGAGACCCACGCGATGTCGTCGCGCGTCATGTGGTAGGCGCCCTTCACCGGATTGGAGAAGACGATCTCCGCGGCGTTCTCGATCAGCCGGCTCGCCGCCTTCCGGTCCATGTCGGGTCGGACCAGCAGGCGCAGCGGGGCGCGCTCGCGCGAGCCCAGCCACATCACCGGTTCGACGGTGAACCAGACGTGCGGCTTGCCCTCGACCTCGCGGCCGGGACGGACCGAGAAGCGGAGGTCGCCCGTGGACACGACCTTGCCTTCGCGCAACGTCTCCATGCGGAAGCTGGCCCAAGTGCCGGGGGCGGGCAGTTTCTCGGCGAAAATCTGCCATTGGGCGCGCAACGGGACCAAGCCCGCCAAGAGCAGGAGCAGGGGGGCGAGGCTTCGCATGGGCCAAACCTTGGCGTTTTTCGCCCTTTTGGCGAGTCCCGAGCGGTCGGCCCCGCCTTTCCCTTTGACTCCGCCCCCGGCCCGCCTTGGAGTCGTTCTTTCGCGATGAAGCCCCCGGCCCAGTCCACGACCTCCCCCCGCTCCGCGGTCGGTCGTCTCCGGATTTCCGCGAAGATTACCATTCTCGGGCGCTGAGCCCGCAGGACGGATCGCCCGACGGGCGCTCCCCGTTCCGCGGCTCACGGCCCCGGAACTCCTCCCCCTACACTTTCTCCCCCACCACCATGGCACGCAAAATCGAGATCTACGACACCACCCTCCGCGACGGCTCGCAGGGGCTGGGCATCCATTTCTCGGTCGCCGACAAGGTGCGGGTCGCCCAGGAGCTCGAGCGTTTCGGGGTGGCCTACATCGAGGGCGGCTGGCCCGGCTCCAATCCCCGCGACATCGAGTTCTTCGCCGAGGCCCGCAAACTGAAGTTCAAGCACGCCAAGCTCGCCGCCTTCGGCCCACCCGCAAGAAGGGCGTCCGCGCCTCCGAGGACGCGCAGGTCCGCGGCCTCCTCGAGGTCGAGACCCCGGTCGTGACCATCTACGGCAAGACCTCCGCCCTCCACGTCCGCGAGGTGCTCCGCTGCTCGCCCGAGGAGAACCTGGCGATGATCGCCGACACCGTGGCTTTCCTGAAGTCCCACGGCCGCGAGGTCGTCTACGACTGCGAGCACGCCATCGACGGCTGGAAGGAGGACCCGGCCTACGCCGCGGCCTGTTTCCGCGCCGCCGCCGTGGCTGGCGCCTCGCGGATCGTGCTGTGCGACACCAACGGCGGCTCGCTGCCGGATGAGGTCGCCGAAGCCACCCGCCACGCCCGCGCCGCCGTCAAGGCCGCGATCGGCATCCACACCCACGACGACTCAGGCCTGGCCCTCGCCAACGCCCTGGCTTCCCTGGACGCCGGCGCCGTGCACGTGCAGGGCACGATGAACGGCATCGGCGAACGCACCGGCAACTGCGACCTCACCGCGGTCATCCCGGTGGCGCAGATCAAGCGCGGCTGGAGCTGCGTCCCCGCCGCCTCGCTCAAGCGCCTCACCGCGCTCTCCCGCTTCATCGACGGCGTCACGAACCAGGCCCCGGATCCCCGGCGTCCGTGGGTCGGCGCCGCCGCCTTCGCCCACAAGGGCGGCACGCACGTCGACGCCATCCGCAAGTTCTCCGCCGCCTACGAGCACGTCGACCCCTCCGCGGTCGGCAACGCGCGCGACGTGCTGGTCAGCGACCAGTCCGGCCGCAGCAACCTCCTGCTCAAGGCCGCCGAGCTCGGCATCGAGCTCGACAAGGACGCGCCCTCGACGCGCGTGGCGCTCGAGGAGCTCAAGAAGCTCGAGCACCAGGGCTGGAGCTTCGAGGACGCCGACGCCTCGCTGGCGCTGCTGCTCCGCCGCCACCTCGGCAAGGCCTCGGTCGTGCCGTTCGAGGTCGTGAAGTACCACATCTCCGTGCAGGGCGGCCTCAAGGACGCCTCGTGCGAGGCCACCGTGCGCGTGCGCATCGACGGCAAGGAATCGCTCACCGTGGCGGAGGGCGAAGGCCCCGTCCACGCGCTGGACCAGGCCTTGCGCGAAGCCCTCGTGAAGGCCTTCCCGAAGCTGAAGAAGGTCCACCTCGCCGACTACAAGGTCCGCGTGCTCGCCGGCCAGGATGGCACCTCCGCGCAGACCCGCGTGGTGGTCCGTTCCAGCGACGGCGTCCGTTCCTGGGGCACGGTCGGCGTCAGCGCCAATCTCGTCGAGGCCTCCTTGCGGGCCATCGTCGACGGTTACGCCCACGCGCTGGCCTGAGCCTTCGGCTGACGCGTTGACTGCCCGCGGGGGCGGGGCAGGATGAAGTCCGCCCCGCCCCATGCGTTTCCTGTTCCTCCTCGTCGCCGCCGCGGCCTCCGCGGCGGACCTCGCCAAGCTCCGCATCTTCGACCTCGCCGAGGCCGGCAAGCCCGTGTCCCTCGCCGACCTGCCGCGCCTGCGTGAGGCGCAGAAGGACAAGGTGTTCACGTTGGAGATGCCGAACCCGGTGTTCCGTCTCAGCGACCTGACCTTCCTTGCCCCGGAGCGAAAGGAGAAGCTCGACCTTTATCTGCCGAACGGTCCGGATCGGTTGGATCGCCCCGCGGTGGTGTTCATCCACGGCGGCGGCTTCACCGGCGGCGACAAGGCCGAGTACCGCTCCGCCAGCGTCAGCGCCGACCTCGCGCGCGCCGGCTACGTGGTCGTCAGCTGCAACTACGTCCTTGGCCCCAAGACCAAGGAAGGCGTCTGGCCGCGCAACATCGCCGATTGCCGCGAGGCCGTGCGCTGGGTCCGCTCGCATGCGAAGGCGTTGGGCGTGAACCCCGACAAGATCGCCGTCGCGGGTGGGTCGGCGGGTGGTTACCTCGCGCTCATGGTCGGGTTGTCCGACGACAAGACCGGCCCGGGCGGCGATCCGCAGGCGGCCGTTTCGGCCAAGGTCTCGGCGGTCATCGACTTTTACGGCGTCGTGAACTTCTCCAAGCACGGGAAGGGCGACGTCCCCGGCGTCGGCGCGGTCGAGCAGGCGGCCTATCTTCCGGTCCAGCAGGCCGACCCGAAGGATCCGCCCGTATTGATCCTGCACGGCACCGCCGACACGACGGTGGATATCCGGCAGTCGCACGACCTGGCCGCCGCCTTGACCCAGGCGCGGCTCGACCACGAGTTCATCGTCGTCGCCGGCGCGCCGCATACCTTCGACCTGCATCCGAAGGGCACGGGATGGACCCGCACCACGCTCCGTTGGGCCGCCAACGGCAACGAGACGAGGGCCGAAACCAAGAGCACCGAGCCGGACCTGGTGGAACCGACCTTGGCGTTCCTGGCCCGGACGATCGGGAAGTGATCAGGCGCCGGGCTGGCCGGCGGGGTCCGCCCCCGGCTTGAGCCGCGCGAAGACCGTCGAGCCGCGGAGGTCCACGTCGAAGCGGCCGGTGTCCTCGAGCATGCGGTAGAACTTCGCGTAGCGCGGGGCGTTGGCCTCGAGGCCCGGGTGTTCCTGGATCAGGAACTTCTTGATGAACTCGACCTTCATCCATTCGCCTTCGGGCGCGAGGCCGGTGGCCACGTCCACGAGGGCGTCGATGATGTCCTGCCGCTGCTGGAGCTGGGCGCGGCGCTGGTCGGCCTCGGCCTTGCCCTGCGCCTGCTGGGAGGCGGAGAGGTTGGGGGTATCCCGGTAATCCTGGCCATTTCCCTCGGCGGCCTTGGGCGCGCGCTCCTCGCGGTGGCCGCGGCGTTCCCGCGGTTCGCGCGCGGGCTTCGGGTCGCGGGGCGGCGCGGCGGGGCGGGGCGGGCGGACGTCGCCGAAGCGCACATCCGGCAGCATCTTCTCGAACTGGTCCAGGAGCGCGAGCGCCTTGGCCTTCGTCTTCGGCGTCAGCTCGCGGATGGCCTGGGCCAGCACGGCGAGCGCCGCCTTGGGGTCGGACTTCGCGCGTTCTTCGGCGTCCATGCGCTCGCGGAGTTCGGAGAGGTTCAGGTAATGGTGCGCGGTCGAGCGGAGCGCCTTGTGGGTGCGTTCGCCCATGACCACGATGCGGACGCCGAGGCGCTTGGCGTCCTCGACGACGGGGGTGAAGTCGCTGTCGTTCGTGACGAAGATCAGGGTCGTCGGCGGCTGGGTCCCGGCCATCAGCTTCACCGCGTCGATGGTCAGGCGCATGTCCGCGGCGTTCTTCCCGGGGGTGTAGCTGCGCTGGTCGACGAGTTCGAGCTCCGGCCATTCCTGGGCGACGGCGCGCCAGCCGCTCAGCCGGCCATGGAAGTCGCCGTACGCGCGCGCGGCCGAGATCGGGGTCTCGCCGATGAAGCGACGCAGGGTGGGGAGGTGCTGGTGGGAGACGTTGTCCGCGTCGATGAGGACGCCGATGCGCTGCCCTTGCTGGCCCTTGGCGGCCTCGGGGGTGGAGGTGGAGGCGGCGTCGGCCTGGCGGCGGGCCGGGCGGGACTTGCCGCCGCCGCCGCCACGGCCGGCGGCAGCGCCGGCCAGTGCCAGCGCGCCCGCCGCCTCGCCGACGCCGACACCGCCTCCACCCACCAGCCCCCCACGCGCCAGCGCGTCCCGCGCGACGCCCCCCTCACCGCC
>Ga0114982_1001481_pt1 | contig 11248 bp, 8 predicted proteins | sample Shrwel_input2_FT_FD_87183 | JGI IMG/M metagenome (GOLD analysis project Ga0114982, IMG submission 87183) | Subsurface microbial communities from deep shales in Ohio, USA - Utica-3 well 1 S input2 FT | ecosystem: Environmental > Aquatic > Deep subsurface > Shale gas/oil reservoir > Produced... | reverse complement strand
GGGGCGGCGATGGAGGAGTTGCGTCGCGCCGTAGGCGCGGCCAATACCAATTAGAGGCCCGGAGGCTCAGAGGCTCGGTTGACCAGAGAGGCAATTAAGGTAGGGGCGTGCGGCTCGCGCGCCCGCGGATGACCGGGCCGGTCATCCCTACCCAAGACCGCAGCATATATTCCGGTCTCCGGTTTCCCTCTGAGCAGATGAATTATGGCAACTAGGTCAGCACGCAGTGCTGACCCTACCTCAGGTCAGCGGAGGGACTGGAGGACGGAGTGGTAGGCGGGCTTGGGCTGGCCTTGGCGGTCGAAGAGCAGGGGGTGGTTGACGCGCTTCCAGGGGAAGCCGTTGAGCCAGCTCTGACCGTCGTGGAGATTCCAGAAGGAGACGCGGATGATGACGTCAGGATAGCGGCGAAAGAGCGCGAAGAGTTTGGCGTATTGTTCGGCCTGCCGGGCGAGGATGTCGGGCGGGCAGCCGTCGGCGTAGGGATTCACCTTGGCAAGTTCGTCGCGATACTTGCCGCCGTCGGCCCACCAACGTCCACGGGGGATGACGTCGATGTCGAGTTCGGAGACGACGGCCTTGATGCCGGCGGCGCGAAGGGCGATGAGCGTCTTCTCGAGGGCTTCGTAGGGCACGCGGTCGATCTCGTAATGACCCTGCAGGCCGATGGCGTGGACGGGCGCGCGGCGGGCGCGGAGGTCAGCGAGGAGTTTGAGCATCTGCTCCCGCTTGCCGTCGAGTTCGTTGTTATAGTCGTTGTAGATCAGCAGCGCATCGGGATCCGTCGCATGGGCGTATTCGAAAGCCTTCGCGATGAACTCCTCACCGCAGGCGCGGGTCCAGCCGGACTCGCGCAGGTAGCCGCCGCCATCGGCGAGGGCTTCATTGACCACATCCCACATGGCGATCTTACCCCGATAGCGGCCGACGACCGTGTCGATATAGGCCTTCATGCGGGCAAGGAGGACTTCCTTCGAGGCGGGCTTATCGCCGTCGAGGTAGAACCAAGGGGGTGTGCGGTCATCCTTGGCCCAGACCAGGCAATGGCCCACGACCTTGAGGTCCTTGGAGCGGGCGAATTCCACGAAGCGGTCGGCCTGCTCGAAGCGCCACTGGCCCGACTGACGCTGGAGCGCATCCGGCTTCATGCAGTTCTCCGGCGTGACCATGCCGAATTGAGCGGTCAGCAGGGGCCAGTCTGCGGGACGGTCGGCGATACGATCGGAGAGGCCGACGCCGGAGCCCCAGGGTGAGACCGTGCGGAGGGTCTGCGCGGAGGCGGTCAAGGCGAAGGCGATCAGTAGAGGGATGAGGAGTAGGCGAAAGGGCATGGGATCCTAGATGACAGAGGAAAGATGACGGATGACAGTGAGACTGCAGATGAGGGGTTAAAGATGAAGGATGAATGATGAGGTAGGGGACACGTTGGCACGGTGACATGGGGACACGGGGCAAAGATTTGAGGCTAGGAGGCTCAGAGGCTCGGTTGACCAGGGAGAGGCAGTGCAAAAGTGAAACATGAAGCAGGGCTAGGGCTAGGGATGGGGCTTGGGCTAGTTCACGGACTTTGAGGCTAAACTTCGGGAGGCTGGTGGCGGGGCTATTCGATTCGGTCATCGATTCAGTCATCTGCCATCGACGCAGTCATCCATTTAGCTGGGGTATTACCCCTGATGGATAATATCCGATTGAAGGGCGATGGGTTCAGAGTTTAGGCAGGGATATGCGATTGATGCTCTGTTTCCTGGCGGCGGGTCTGGCGGCGGCCGATGTGACGGTCGAGCAGGTCAACAAGGCCATCGGCCTCGAATTGTTCGCCGACGCGAACCTCTGGGACGACGACTCCAAGGCGGTCGCGGAACGCCTGGCCTGGCCGCAGGAGTCCGAGACGACCAATGACGCGAGCTACCGGCTCTACCCGAAGGACGACTATCGTCTGTTCGAATGCCGGCCTTATTCCTGTTCCTTCCTTGCCGATCAGAACAAGCCCACCTCGCTTTCCCTGATGTTCGCGAACAAGGGTGATTCGGTTTCGATTGGTTCGAAGGACGCCAAGGACAAGGCCAAGGCCAAGGCGCGTGACGAGCAGATCAAGGATTACAAGAAAGCCATCGCGGCGGACGCCAAGGATCTGGAAGACAAGCTGACCAAGCTTTTCGGCAAGCCGACGCTCGGGAGCATGGGGAGCGCTCAGGCGACGCGCGAAGTCGTGCGCCGCTGGAACTGGAACGGCCACGCCTTCCTGCTCGCCGCTCCGAAGGATGAGTATGTCGCCCTGCGTATCCTTTCAGTCAAGTCGGCCGACGAAGGCGGCCGTAGCCGTGTCTCCGACGCCGAGCTCTTCGCCCGAGCCAAGGCCCGCGTCGATCGCCGTGCGAACGGCGACGTCATCCTGAAGGACATCCCCATGGTCAACCAGGGGCCCAAGGGCTATTGCGTGCCGGCCACGTGGGAGCGCGCCATGCGCTACATGGGCGTCCCAGCAGACATGTATGTCCTCGCCATGGCCGGACAGAGCGGCGCCGGCGGAGGTACGTCGGTGGTCGCCATCGCCAATGGCGCCAAGGCGGCGGTGACCGGCGCGTATCGCAAGATCGAGACCGTCAGCATGAAGGTCGAGCCCTCGTCCGTCGCCAAGTACATCGACCAGGGCCTGCCGATCATGTGGGCCATGTTCTCCACCAAGGAGTACAACGAAATCGCCGACGGCCGGACCAAGGAGCGTGAGGGCATGAAGGATCCGGTGGCTTGGAAGAAAGCCGTCGCCGATGGCCGCAAAGGTCAGAAGCCACTGCAGCCTAACCGCAACGAAGGCCACGTCTGCATGATCATCGGCTATAACAAGCAGACCGGCGAGGTCGCCGTCTCAGATTCGTGGGGTCCGGCTTTCGAAGAACGCTGGATCATGGGCGTCGAAGCCACGCAGGTCAGCCAGGGCACGATGACGATTATCGGGTTCTGACTTGCGACGCTAGGCGTCGCAAGAGGGGACACGTGGGCAAGGTGACATGGGGGCAAGGGAGAGACAGCGTTAGGCGTGTTCTTCGTTCTTGGTTCATTTTTAGCAACGATCTCAAGGTAGGGCGTGGCTCTCCGAGCCCGCCGATCGGTTTCGCACGTCCGTCGGCGAACGGACGGCTCGGAGAGCCGTCCCTACCCAGGGGGCGATAGCATAAGTTACTCGGGAAGGTCATGCGGCGGGCGGACGGCTCGGAGAGCCGTCCCTACCTTGGGCCGAAGGCAAGAGGGGCAGGTGGGCATGGTGACATGGGGACAAGGGCACACACTAGAGGCTCGGAGAGCCGTCCCTACCCACGATGCAGGGTTGATGGGGGGAGGGAGGGGCGTAGGATGACGGGCATACCCCCTTCGCCATGCGTAACTATGCCTGCTTCCTCGTGCTGTCCGTGTCTTTGGTCATCCACGTATCGGCCGCTCCCTTGAAGGCGGGGGCGGCGGTGATGGACATCACCCCGACGCAGTTTCCGGTGAACATGCCGGGCGGGCACAGCGCTAACATGGCGACCGGGGTGCATGACCCGCTGAACGCGCGAGCCCTGGTCTTGGACGACGGTAAGACGAAGGTCGTCTGGGTCGTGCTCGATCATCTGAGCGTCCCGCGTAAGGTCACCGCGGAGGCCAAAGAAATCGCGTCCAAGGCCACCGGCATCCCCGTGGAGAACATGCTGGTCTCGGCCACGCATACCCACACCGGGGTGAGCGCCGCCGACGAGTTCGTCGTCGAGGCTCCGGGGGGCCCGAAGCTTTCGGACCGTCAAGTTAAGGCCAATGCTTACCGGCAGGTGATCTTGGACGGTATCTCTCAGTCCATCATCAAGGCCCATGCTCAGTTGCGGCCTGCGTTGGTCGGGGCGGCGGCCCAGCCACTGCCGAGCGAGGTCTTCAACCGACGATGGTATCTGAAGCCGGGCAAGATGCCGCTCAACCCCTTCGGCGAGATGGATAAGGTGAAGATGAATCCCGGGACCTCGCCTGACGTCATCGATCGGCCGGCGGGTCCGACGGACCCGGATGTCAGCATCTTATCGGTCCAGGATGCCAAGCGCAGGCCCTTGGCCTTGTTCGCGAATTACTCGCTGCATTACGTCGGCGGCAGCCCCTCCGGCCAGGTTTCAGCCGATTATTACGGAGAGTTCGCCCGCGTGATGCCTTCGCGGCTTCGGGCGGGAGCTGATTTCGTCGCCGCGATGTCGAATGGCACCTCCGGGGACATCAATAACATCCCGTTCGGGGTGACGCGTCCCCCGCGCGAGCCGTTCGAGCAGATCCGGCTGGTCGCCAGCGAGGCTGCGGACGCTTCTTGGAAAGCCTATCAGGAGATCGGCAAGCATCAGGGGGATGTCGTCCTCGGGATGAGGCAGCGTATCCTGACGCTTAAATACCGCAAGCCGACCAAGGAGCAGGTCCTGTACGCCAAGGCCATCCTGGCGATCAAGGACAAGGACGCGATCGCGCGCCTGCCCGCGCTGGCGAAGAACTATGCCGGTTCGACCATCTCGGCGGCGGATCGTCCCGAAGAGACCCTCGATATCATCATCCAGGCGATCAAGATCGGCGATATCGTCCTTTGCGCGATTCCCTTCGAGACCTTTGCCGAGACCGGGCTGGAGCTAAAGAAGAAGAGTCCGTTCGGGCGGACGATCGTCGTCGGACTCGGTAACGGCCGACACGGTTATCTGCCGACCCCGGCGCAGCATGAGCTCGGCGGTTATGAGACCTGGTTGGGCACGAATACGGTGCAGAAGGATGCTTCGGAGATCGTGGTGAGGAATTTGTTAGAGATGATGGGGGAGCTCAAATAATCCTGAGGGATTATTTGAGAGTATAGAGCATGGAGTATGGAGTATCGGGGAGGGGCATAACTCAAAGGGGGCACCATGGGGGAACCGGATGGTTGGCAGGGGGCATCGATGCAGTCATCTGCCATCGACGTAGTCATCAATTGGAAGGGCAACTAGGTCAGCACGCAGTGCTGACCCTACCTTGATGCGGCGGATGCGATGTCATCGCATCCCTACCAGGGTTCAGGCGAGGCGTTGGATGGCCCAGAGGACGCCGGCGAGGGCGATCAGGGCGGAGGCGGGAATGACGACCCAGCGACGGTACTTGGTCTCGTCTTTGATCCAGAAGGTAGCGGCGATGGCCAAGCCGATGACGGCCAGCTGCCCGAGTTCGACGCCCACGTTGAAGCCGAGCAGGGCGCTGACGAGGGATCCTGCGGGGATACGCTCGTCGATGAGACGTTGGGCGAAGCCGAGGCCGTGGATCAGGCCGAAGATAAAGACCAGTAGAAGGCGGAACTTGCCGTAGGTAGGCCGGAAGATGTTTTCCAGGGCGATGACCACGATCGAGGCCGCGATGATCGGTTCGACGACGTCAGCCGGGGCTGAGACGTAGCCAAGGGTCGCGAGCGCGAGGGTGATCGTATGGGCGGCCGTGAAGGCGGTGACCTGGATCAGGATCGGCTTCCAGGCGCGGCAGAGCAGGAAGAGGCCGAGGACGAAGAGGATGTGGTCCAGCCCCTCGGGCAGGATGTGTTCGAAGCCCTGCTTAAGATAGCTCAGGAAGGTAGCGCCGGTGCCGCGGTCGGTATCGTGCGTGCCGACGCTGCCAGGGGTAGGGCCGGTCGGGGGCTTGGCGGCCAGCCCGGTCAGGTCGAACGTGAAGCTCGATTCCCCCGGGAACATCACCATGAAGCGGGGGTGCTCCTTGCCGTCGACAGAGTTGGTGAAGACCGTGGCGACCTTGTGGCCGGGCAGGGAGCGGACTTTCCACCCGGTGACCCCGGCGGGAATCTTGGTCTTCCAGCGGCCGCGGGCGACGACGGCGTCGTCCATCTTCATGAGGGGCTTGCCCGTCTCGGCCACGAAGTCGTAGGTGAAGTCCGGTTGGACGCGGCCGATGGGCTCGAGGGTGAATTCGAGATAGGTCGCCACCCAGGCGCGGGTCTTCTTAAGGAGCTCTTCGCGCTGGGCGTCCGTGTAGGTTAGGAACTCCTTCTGCTCTAAGGAGAGGGCCATCTTCGGGCTTTCCGTCCAGTTGCGGGGGTTGATCTCGATGGTGATCTCGGCTTCGCCGCCGGTCTGGAAGGCGCCGCGGACGGGGACGTCAGGGATCGAGTGGGCGCCCAGGACGGCGGAAAATAGCCCGAAAATGGCGATTAACAGGGGGCGGAGCAGGGGGGTCGACCTGGACATGGGTGGACGATGGGTGGGTGACAATAGGGATTCAACCCCGATTGTGGTTTGCCTTCCGCAACTTTCGGGGGAGCATTGGTGTTCTATCCCCGTACCCACACTATGAAGAACATCCTCAGCATCCTCACCGTTCTCGCCCTCGCTGCCGCCGCTCAGGCTGGTTGCGGCGCCAAGATCGCCTCCAAGGGAACCGTCAAGTCCTACGACTCCGAAAAGAAGGAGCTCGTCGTGTCCGTCGCCGGCTCTGACGTGACCTACACCCTCACCCCTGAAACCGAAGGCGCTGACAAGGCTGCCGACCTCAAGGGCAAGTCTGTCGAAGTCAACGTCGACAAGCACGTGAAGTCCAAGGTCCTCTCCGTCGCCGTCGCCGCTGCCGGCGAGAAGAAGGAAGAGAAGAAGACCGAAAAGAAGAAGAAGGAAAAGAAGAACGCCTAATCGGCTTCTCTTTCCGGTACCGGGCAACCGGGACCCATCGACCCGTCACGAAAGTGGCGGGTTTTTTTGTGTCGCGCGAAGCGCGACAGGGGACGCGTGGACATGGTGACAAGGGGACGCGAATAGTTGATCGGTTGATCCGTTGGCCGGTTGGCAAGGGAGGCAAGGATGCCGTGCAAACGTGCAAATCGGCCTGCGGCCTGTGCAAAGGTGCAAATGTGGGGTAGCAATACTTCGGGTGGCGGGTGGCGGGATCTTGTCTCGGGGTAGGGACAGAACCACGTGCTGTCCTGGTTGCCTCTCCGTATTCCCGGCCGCTAGCCGCTAACCGCTTCATCTGTTATGGGTAGCGGCGTGCGGCCCGCGCGCCCGCGGATGACCAGGCCGGTCATCCCTACCTGCTGCAGCTAGGTCAGCACGCAGTGCTGACCCTACCTCGGGGCATGGGCTTGAGTTAATAATCTTATGAGAAGGAGGCCCAGTATCAGCGGACCTGATGATAGGCTGTTTCGCCTATTCGTAAACAAATAGGTGCGACGGGCGTTCTTTAAGATACATTTACCCGCATGAACTACTCTTCACTGGTTCCGGTGCTGAAGATAGTGTTGATCACGGTGCTCGCGCTGATCGAGGTGGCGCCAGCCCGCACCGGTGAGAGTCCGGTGACCGAGGAGCGCTTGGAGTTGGCAGAACTGACGCTCGGTGCGCAATCCGTCGACGCCTACGTCGTCGGCCGCGCGCCGAAGATCAAGTTGCTCGTCTCGAGCCGCTCGCTTGGCGAACACGGGTATTCTTCGAAGCTGCATTTGAATTCGGAATAATCCGCGGAGCGGATTATTCCGAGGGGACATGTTGGCAAGGTGACATGGGGACAAGGGGTTAAGATGCCGTGCAAACGTGCAAATCGGTGCTCCGCTCCTGTGCAAAGGTGCAAAAGTGGAATGCGAGAGTATCGAGTATGGAGTATCGAGTATGGAGTATCGAGTATAGGGGGACATGACGATACGGGTGGCGGGTGGCAGCGCCAGGTAGCGGGTGACGGGCATCATCTATTCAGCCCTCAATACAGCCCTCTACTTAGTCATCGATGCAGGCCTCTGTCATCTGCCATCGACTCAGTCATCAGTGCGTCATCTAGCGCACGCCATCCCCGCAAGATATCCCGTCGTCCAGGCGTTCTGGAAATTAAAGCCGCCGGTGACGCCGTCGATGTCGAGGACTTCGCCGGCGAAGTGCAGCCCTGAGATTTTCCGACTTTCCATCGTCTTGAAGTCGACTTCGGAGAGCTTCACGCCCCCGCAGGTCACGAACTCGTCCTTGAACATGCTCTTACCGTCGACCTTGAACTCCGCGGCGGTGAGCTGGGTGGCCAAGGCTTGCAGCGAGGGGTTGCTGACGTGGGCCCAAGGGGTGGTCGTCGGGATACCGGCGGCGATGACGAACCGTTCCCAGAGGCGCTGGGGCATCGCGACCGGGCTAAAGGTGGTCACCTGCTTGCGGGCGTTCTGTTCTCGGACGACGGAGAGCGCCTTCACCAGTGAGTCGCGGGTGTGGGGCGGGGTCCAGTTAAGTGAGATCGGGAACGCGTAGTTTTTCTCCGCGAACTCCCGGGCGCCCCAGGCGGACAGCTTGAGGATACCGGGGCCGCTGAGGCCGGCATGGGTGACGAGAACCGGACCATCGGTCTTAAGCTTGGTTCCCGGCGCCGTGACTAAAGCGGTTTCGACCGAGACGCCGGCCAGGTCGGCTAGGCGAGGGTCGGTGATGTGGAAGGTGAAGAGCGAGGGAACCGGTGGGACGATCGCATGGCCGAAGGATTCGGCGATGGCTAGGCCCCCCGAGGATTTATTACCGCCCGTAGCGACGATGACCCGATCGAACGCTTCGACTGAGCCGTTGCCGAGGGTCAGCCGGAAGGCCTCCGCCTCCTTGATGATGGAGCGGACCGGGGTGGAAATACGGATCGTGACGCCGGCGCGGGCGGCGGCGGACATCAGGCAGTCGACGATCGTGGCGGAGTCATCGGTCGTCGGGAACATGCGTCCGTCTTCCTCGGTCTTCGTGGCGACGCCCCGGCTGCCGAACCACTCGATCGTGTCGCGCGGCTGGAAGCGGTGGAAGGCCCCGAGGAGTTCGCGTCCCCCGCGGGGATATTTCTTCACCAGCTCAGTAGGCTCGAAGCAGGCATGGGTGACGTTGCAGCGGCCGCCGCCGGAGATGCGGACCTTGGCGAGCAGGTGCGGCGTAGCTTCGAAGAGGGTGACCTTGCCGGCCTGGCCGAGGGCCTCCGCGCACGTGATCGCCGCGAAGAAGCCGGCGGCTCCTCCGCCGAGGACGGCGATGTGGCGGGTGGGGGGCATTAGGATGGATGACAGATGACGGAGGACAGATGGCAGATAAGGGATGAAAGATGAAGGATGAATGATGGGGTAGGGGACACGTTGGCACGGTGACATGGGGACACGGGGCAAACATTAGAGGCCCGGAGGCTCAGAGGCTCGGTTGATCAGTTGAGACAGGTATGAGGGTGGCTGGTGGCGAGGTAGCTCTGTTTATCGATTCAGTCCTCGATGCAGTCATCGACCCAGCACTCGACTCAGTCATCCCTTTGGTGTTATTTGAGTCATGCCCCTGTTTCGTCTGCTCGCCGTCTGCGGCCTGGCCGCCTCCGCTATCTTGTCCGCCGCCGAAGAGGTGAAGTGGTACAAGGGCAACCTGCATACCCATACCTATTGGAGCGACGGGGATGATTTCCCCGAGATGGTGGCCGACTGGTATAAGAGCCATGGTTACGACTTCTTGGCTTTGTCGGACCATAACATCATCGCCGATCACGATAAGTGGCTGAAGGTGCATAAATCCAAGACCGGCGCCGTCGCCCTGGACAAGTATCTGCGGCGTTTCGGCAAGGAGTGGGTCGTCGCCCGCGGAGAAGGTGAGCAGAAAGAGATCCGCCTCCGGACCCTACCGGAAATCAAGGGTAAGCTCGAGGAGCCCGGACGCTTCCTGCTGATCCCGAGCGAGGAGATCACGGACAAGAACGTCCACGTGAACGCGACGAATATCCAGGAGCTGATCCTGCCGGATAAGACCCTCGATACCACGACCAGCCCGCAGATCATCAAGGCCCTCCAGCACGCTTTTGAGGCCGTCCATGCGCAGAGGGTGCGGACCGGCGTACCCATGTTCGCGCACCTCAATCACCCGAACTTCAAGTGGGCGATCACTGCTGAGGAGCTCATGCAGATCGACCGTGAGCAGTTCTTCGAAGTCTATAACGGCCATCCCACCGTCAATAACCCTGGCGATGAGCTCCATGCCGGCACTGAGCGAGTCTGGGATATCGTCCTCGCCGAACGTCTGGGTCATCTCGGTAAGCCCGTCATGTACGGCTTGGCCACGGATGACTCCCATAATTACCACAGCACCGTGCCCAAGGCCAGTCTCTCGGGTCGCGGATGGGTCATGGTAAAAGCCAAGGAATTGAGCGCCAATGCGCTGGTCGCCGCCATGGAGAAGGGGGACTTTTACGCTTCGACCGGGGTCGAGCTCAAGACCCTGCAGTCCGGTGATGGGCGGATCGCGCTCGAGATCAAGGCCGAGGCCGGTGTCGAGTATGTGATCGAATTCATCGGCACCCGGAAGGGTTACGACCGCAAGACCGTGGCCGTGAAGGCCGCCGATGGCAGTGAGCCGCGGGTTACCCGAAAGTATAGCGCCGACGTCGGGACCGTGCTGGCCGCCGTCAAGGGGCCGAAAGCTGCTTACGTCCTCAAAGGGGACGAACTCTACGTGCGAGCGCGCGTGACTTCGACCAAGCTCATGAAGAGCTCGCCGCTAGGGGACGAGGTGGAGATGGCGTGGACGCAGCCTTTGGTTAGCGCGGCGGAGCCGCGAGGGGACACGGGGGCAAGGTGACACGGGGGCATGGGGAGAGTCAGTCCTAGGCGTGTTCTTCGTTCTTGGTTCATTGTTTTTACAGCGGTCTCAAGGTAGGGCGTGGCTCTCCGAGCCCGCCGTTGAGCGTTGAGAGAATAGGTCGTCGATTGAGGTACGGATGCTCGTCCACGAACGGACGGCTCGGAGCGCCGTCCCTACCCAAGGCAATTGAACCTAGGACAGCACGTGGTGCTATCCCTACTTGATTAGCGAAGGACGGAATTCAGGAACGACAGGAGTTCGGCGGTGGAGGGGTCGTTGGGCAGGCCGAGGTCGGAGTTGATTTTGCCGTGATTCGTGTTCTGGGCGCCGTAGGCTTTGGCCGCGATGCCTTTTGAGGTCAGCGCGCTTTCGAGGCGTTTGGCCTGGTCGGGCGTGAGGGCGGCGGCTGCGTCGTAAAGGATGAGGAAGGGCGGGATACCTTTGCCGGCGGCTACGTGGGTGGTCGCGGAGTAGTCGGTCCAGAGTTCGGGCTTGCCGCCGAAGATTTCGCGGTGGCCGTATTTCGGTTCCGGCTTACCCGCGGCTTGGCGATTGTTGGTCGCTAGTTCGATGACCGCCGGGATGTCGAACGTATCGGCATCGACCGGGACGCAGCCCTTGAACATCGCCAGAGACAGACCTACGGCCTTCAGCGGACGTTCGTCGATGGC
>Ga0114982_1001480_pt1 | contig 11257 bp, 10 predicted proteins | sample Shrwel_input2_FT_FD_87183 | JGI IMG/M metagenome (GOLD analysis project Ga0114982, IMG submission 87183) | Subsurface microbial communities from deep shales in Ohio, USA - Utica-3 well 1 S input2 FT | ecosystem: Environmental > Aquatic > Deep subsurface > Shale gas/oil reservoir > Produced... | reverse complement strand
GCAAAACCATGGTTTTGCCGTTGACGAAGCTACGATGCCTGCACAGTTACGTGCCACCCATAAATCGTTGTTTGATGGCTCGCTGCAAGGGATTCATCGCACCGACAAACCGGCGTTTAGCTTCCAGGGCCACCCTGAAGCCAGTCCGGGGCCGCATGAAGCTTCTGAACTGTTCGACCATTTTATTGATTTGATGACCCAAGCAAACCGCAGTTAAGCCAGGAAAAGAGACGAGACATGCCAAAACGTACCGACCTTAAAAGTATTCTGATCCTTGGTGCCGGCCCGATTGTAATTGGTCAGGCTTGTGAGTTCGATTATTCAGGCGCCCAGGCCTGTAAAGCGCTGCGCGAAGAGGGTTACCGGGTGATCCTGGTGAACTCAAACCCGGCGACTATCATGACCGATCCGGACATGGCGGATGCCACCTACATCGAGCCAATTCACTGGCAGGTGGTGGAAAAAATTATTGAAAAAGAACGTCCATGTGCCGTGTTACCGACCATGGGCGGTCAGACCGCATTAAACTGTGCGCTGGATTTAGAGCGTCATGGCGTGCTGGCAAAATACAATGTTGAAATGATTGGCGCCACGGCAGACGCCATTGATAAAGCTGAAGATCGGGGTCGTTTTGATAAAGCGATGCGTTCTATCGGCTTAGCCTGCCCGCGTGCTGGTTTTGCCCATACGCTGGAAGAAGCCTACCAGGTGCTGGAAACCATTGGTTTTCCTTGTATTATCCGGCCGTCTTTTACCATGGGTGGCTCAGGCGGCGGTATTGCTTACAACCGGGAAGAATTTGAAGAAATCTGTACCCGGGGTCTGGATTTGTCACCAACCAAAGAGTTGTTGATTGATGAATCCTTGATCGGCTGGAAAGAGTACGAAATGGAAGTGGTGCGGGATAAAAACGACAACTGCATCATTGTCTGCGCTATTGAAAACTTTGATCCGATGGGCGTGCACACGGGTGACTCGATCACGGTGGCGCCAGCACAAACGCTGACCGATAAAGAATACCAACTGATGCGCAACGCCAGTTTAGCTGTGCTGCGTGAAATTGGCGTTGAAACCGGTGGTTCGAACGTGCAGTTTGGCATCAATCCGGTGGATGGCCGGATGGTGATCATTGAGATGAACCCGCGGGTTTCCCGTTCGTCGGCCCTGGCTTCCAAGGCCACAGGTTTCCCTATTGCCAAAGTTGCCGCTAAGCTGGCGATTGGTTACACCCTGGATGAACTGGCCAATGATATTACCGGTGGTCGCACTCCAGCGTCGTTTGAGCCAAGTATCGACTACGTAGTGACCAAAGTGCCACGCTTTAACTTTGAAAAATTTGTCGGCGCTAACGATCGTCTGACCACCCAGATGAAGTCGGTGGGTGAAGTGATGGCGATTGGCCGCAACCAGCAGGAATCGCTGCAAAAAGCCTTGCGTGGCCTGGAAATCGGTGTCAGTGGTCTGGATCCAATCATTGATATCCATGCTCCTGAAGCGAAAGAAAAAATTACCCGTGAACTGCGTGAACCTGGTTCGCATCGCATTTGGTACATCGCGGATGCCTTCCGTTTTGGCATGTCGATGGATGATATTTTCAAACTGACCAACATTGACCCATGGTTCCTGGTGCAGATTGAAGATCTGGTGAAAGAAGAAGCGGCTATTGAAGCGGCTGGCTTTGCCGGTTTAGATCAAGCCCGGTTAACTGTGCTAAAACGCAAAGGTTTTGCTGACAAGCGCATCGCCGATATTCTGGGGGTGGCTGAAGCCGAAGTTCGGAAAAAACGCCATGGTTTTGGTTTACATCCGGTCTACAAACGGGTGGATACCTGTGCGGCTGAATTTGCATCTGATACCGCCTACATGTACAGCACTTACGATGAAGAATGTGAAGCTGCCCCGAGCAACCGCGATAAAATCATGATTATCGGTGGCGGTCCAAACCGGATTGGTCAGGGCATTGAATTTGACTATTGCTGTGTGCACGCGGCGCTTGCTCTGCGTGAAGATGGTTATGAGACCATTATGGTCAACTGTAACCCGGAAACGGTTTCGACCGATTACGATACTTCAGACCGTTTGTATTTCGAGCCAATTACGCTGGAAGACGTGCTGGAAATCGTGAAGAAAGAACAGCCAAAAGGCGTGATCGTGCAATACGGTGGTCAGACACCACTAAAATTAGCCCGCGCGCTGGAAGCTAATGGTGTGCCAATTATTGGTACTTCACCTGATGCGATTGACCGTGCTGAAGATCGGGAGCGTTTCCAGCAAGCTGTGGAGCGGCTTGGCTTAAAACAACCGAAAAACGCCACAGTGACCAGCCTGGAAGAAGCACTGAACAAAGCACCGGATATCGGTTATCCGATGGTGGTCCGTCCATCTTATGTATTGGGCGGCCGCGCGATGGAAATCGTTTATGACGACAGCGATTTACGTCGTTATATGACTGAGGCTGTCAGCGTCTCAAACGATTCCCCGGTGTTGCTGGACCGTTTCCTCGATGATGCCATTGAAGTGGATATCGACGCGATTTGTGACGGTACAGAAGTCATTATCGGCGGCATCATGGAGCATATCGAGCAAGCCGGTGTCCACTCAGGCGATTCGGCCTGTTCATTACCGCCACACAGCCTGAGCCAGGAAATTCAGGATGTGATGCGTGAGCAGGTGAAAAAGCTGGCGCTGGAACTGGGCGTGGTTGGCTTAATGAATACGCAATTTGCCGTTAAAGATAACGAAGTTTACTTAATTGAAGTGAACCCACGTGCTGCCCGGACTGTACCATTTGTGTCAAAAGCCACCGGTATGGCAGTTGCTAAAGTGGGCGCCCGTTGTATGGCTGGCAAGTCGTTACGGGAACAAGGTGTCACCAAGGAAATTATTCCACCGTATTTCTCGGTGAAAGAAGTGGTGATCCCGTTTAATAAATTCCCGGGTGTCGATCCTTTACTTGGCCCTGAAATGCGTTCAACCGGTGAAGTGATGGGCGTGGGTGAAACCTTTGCTGAGGCCTTTGCCAAAGGTGAACTCGGTGCTGGTACTCAAATTCCTACCGGCGGTCGGGCTTTACTTTCAGTACGGGATAGCGATAAAGTGCGCGTGGTTGAACTGGCCAGAACTATGGTGGAGTTAGGCTTTGAACTGGATGCCACAGGCGGAACTTATGCAGCACTAACCGCTGCAGCCATTCCATGCCGGCTGGTAAACAAAGTATTCGAAGGCCGTCCGCATATTTTGGACCGGATTAAAAACGGTGAATACAGCTATATCGTGAACACCACTGAAGGACGCCAGGCGATTGAAGACTCAAAAGTGTTACGTCGCGGTGCGTTACAACATAAAGCAAATTACACGACCACACTGAATGCGGCTTTTGCCACTTGTAAAGCCAATGCAGCCAATGCATTTGCCACTGTCAATTCAGTGCAGGAGTTACACAAGAGAGTAAACGGATGAGTCAAATCCCGATGACAGTTCAGGGCGCACAGGCATTGCGCGATGAACTGAATGAGCTGAAAAGCGTAAAAAGGCCGGCCATTATTCTGGCGATTGCGGAAGCGCGTGCGCACGGCGATTTAAAAGAAAACGCCGAGTACCATGCGGCACGTGAAGCCCAGGGTTTTTGCGAAGGCCGGATCCAGGATATCGAAGCTAAGCTGTCGAATGCGCAGATTATCGATATCACTAAGCTGCCAAATAACGGCAAGGTTATTTTTGGTTCTACTGTGACTATTCTGAATCTGGATACTGAGGAAGAAGTGACTTATCGCATCGTTGGTGACGATGAAGCAGATATCAAAAATAACCGGATTTCGGTGAACTCGCCGATTGCCCGTGGTTTGATTGGCAAAGAGCTGGATGATGTGGTCAATATCAACACGCCAAGTGGCATGGTTGAATTTGAAATTACTGCAGTGCAGTATCAGTAAGTTGCGACTTTAGTCGGACTGATTAAAAAAAGCGGCTTCTGCCGCTTTTTTTATTTGCCCTAAAAGGGTAGGCTGCAAGTGACAAGGGGAGTTGGATGAAGCAGCATAAAGCCTATCAGTTAACATTGGAAAAACGCACTGTCTGGGTCAAGGCCACCGGCATTGTGACGGTGCGTAGCGCCGGGGATTATCAGCGTGATTTGAAACAACTGGTGCAGCCATTACTGGGTTCACCCTGGGCTTTGGTGATGGATGTGCGCAGTTGGCAACCCAGTCCGTTGGCGGTCATCGATATTTTAAAAGAGGTGTCGCTGTGGTGTTTTGCTAATCAATTGAAGTTTGTGGTGGTGCTACAACCCAATGATGCGTTATTGGCTTGGCAATATCTGAAAGCTACAGATGTGACTAAGCCGGCCGATTTGATCAGACATTTAGTGGCTGATGATCAGCAGGCCAGACAGCAACTGACTGTGGCAGGTTTTCTGCAGCCGTGAGCCAGACCAGGCATCACGGCAACAACAGAGCAAATGCAGTTAGCCGCGTGGCAATTGCAATTTTTTCTCTTTAGCCGGACGGTATAACACCAGAATATGGCCAATCACTTGCACTTTCTCAGCTTTGCCTTCACGGACAATCGCGTCCATCATGGCAACTTTTTCATCGCGGTCAATGCTTGGTACTTTGACTTTGATCAGCTCATGATGTTCCAGTGCCAGCTCAATCTCAGCCATCACACCTTCCGTCAGACCATTGCCGCCTAACAGGATAATTGGCTTTAATTCGTGCGCTTTTGCTTTTAAAAACTGTTTTTGTTTGTTTGATAAACTCATTTGTGGACTTTTTCCATTGGGAAAGCTTGAAATTACGCTATTGTACCGCCATCTTGCATGGAAGACCAATTAAGAGTAGTTCCATGACTAAGAAAAAGCGTTCTGCCAGTTCATCCAGATGGCTGCAGGAACATGTATCTGATCCTTTTGTGCATAAAGCACAAAAGCTTGGGCTGCGTTCTCGGGCTTCATTTAAGCTTGATGAAATTCAGCAAAAAGACAAATTAATTAAACCTGGCATGACTGTGGTGGATTTAGGCTCGGCACCAGGCAGTTGGTCACAGCTTGCAGCTGAATTGGTTGGCGATCAGGGCTGCGTCATTGCCTGTGATATTTTGCCAATGGATCCGCTGGCAGGCGTCGCTTTTTTACAAGGCGATTTTCGGGAAGATGCGGTGCTGAATGCTTTGCTTGATCGCATTGGCGGTCGTAATGTCGATGTGGTGCTGTCAGATATGGCGCCTAACATGAGCGGCAATGCCACTGTCGATCAAAGCCGCAGTATGTATCTGGTGGAACTGGCGCTGGAAATGTGTGGCAATGTCCTGAAGAAAAATGGCTGTTTTGTGGTGAAAGTTTTTCATGGCGAAGGTTTTGAACAATTTGTACAAAACGTCCGTAATGTATTCAGCACTGTACGGATCCGCAAGCCTGATTCGTCCCGTTCACGTTCGAGCGAGACTTATATCGTGGCGACCGGCTTCAAACTCTAGTAAAGTAGCAACAGAAGCTTTTTCTGGTAATAAGAGGTTATGACCTTGAGCGACATGGCAAAGAATTTAATTGTATGGCTGGTAATAGCCGTCGTGCTGATGACGATGTTCAACAGTTTCAGTCCAAATGAACGCGCGGAGCGCAGCACCAGTTACACTCAGTTTATCAACGAAGTGAAACAGGGCCAGATCCGTGAAGTGAAAGTGGACCGCACTGGCACTGTGACAGGCGTTAAGCGCGATGGTCAGCGTTTTGAGACGGTGATCCCGGGTGGCTATGATGACGGTCTGTTAAAAGATTTGATTGAAAATGGCGTCGATAGCACTGGCGTGCAACCGGAAGAAGGCAGTTTATTGGGGCAAATCTTTATCTCCTGGTTCCCAATGATACTGTTAATTGGCGTCTGGATTTTCTTTATGCGTCAAATGCAAGGTGGCGGTGGCAAAGGCGCGATGTCTTTTGGTAAAAGCCGTGCCCGCCTGATGGGTGAAGATCAAATCAAAACCACTTTTGCTGATGTAGCAGGTTGTGATGAAGCCAAGGAAGAAGTGTCTGAGTTGGTGGATTATTTAAAAGATCCATCACGCTTCCAGAAGCTCGGTGGCAAAATTCCTAAAGGCGTGTTGATGGTTGGCCCACCAGGGACAGGTAAAACATTATTAGCCAAAGCCATTGCTGGTGAAGCAAAAGTGCCATTTTTCACTATTTCTGGTTCTGACTTCGTAGAAATGTTTGTTGGTGTGGGTGCCAGTCGTGTCCGTGACATGTTTGAACAAGCGAAAAAAGCCGCCCCTTGTATCATCTTCATCGATGAAATTGATGCCGTCGGTCGCCAGCGTGGTGCCGGTTTAGGTGGTGGTCATGATGAGCGGGAACAAACCTTAAACCAAATGCTGGTTGAGATGGATGGCTTCGATGGCAATGAAGGTATTATCGTCATTGCTGCCACCAACAGACCCGATGTACTGGACCCAGCATTATTACGGCCAGGCCGTTTTGACCGTCAGGTGGTCGTCGGTTTACCGGATGTACGGGGTCGCGAACAAATTCTGAAAGTGCATATGCGTAAAGTGCCACTGGCCGATGGCGTAGATGCATCTTTAATTGCCCGTGGTACCCCAGGTTTCTCTGGTGCTGATCTGGCAAACCTGGTGAACGAAGCAGCCTTATTTGCTGCCCGCCATGCCCGTCGTGTCGTGTCAATGGATGAGTTTGAGAAAGCCAAAGACAAAATTCTGATGGGTACTGAGCGTCGTTCTATGGTGATGACGGAAAAAGAAAAAGAAATGACGGCTTATCACGAAGCGGGTCATGCCATTGTCGGTCGTTTGGTACCGGAACATGATCCGGTTTATAAAGTAAGTATCATTCCGCGTGGTCGTGCGCTGGGTGTCACTATGTACTTGCCAGAGCGTGATCGGGTCAGCCATTCCAAACGTCATCTGGAAAGTATGATCAGCTCGTTGTTTGGTGGTCGTATTGCTGAGGAAGTCATTTATGGCTTTGAATCGGTCAGTACCGGTGCCTCTAACGACATCGAGCGCGCCACGAACTTAGCCCGTAAGATGGTGACGCAATGGGGTTTCTCCGAGAAACTCGGTCCGCTGTTATATGCAGAAGAAGAAGGTGAGGTGTTCCTTGGCCGCTCTGTGACGAAAAACAAGAGCATGTCTGAGGATACAGTCAAACTGATTGATGCTGAAATCCGCGATTTCATTGACCGCAACTACAGCCGTGCTAAGCAGTTGATTGAAGAAAATATGGATATCCTGCACGCGATGAAAGATTGTCTGATGCAGTATGAAACCATTGATGCGAAGCAAATTGATGATCTGATGGCGCGCCGTGAAGTGCGTCCGCCAGAACATTGGGAACCCAAAGATAAAAAACCGGATCAGTCGGCTGGTGGCGATAGCCCAGCAGCAACTGAACTGAAAGTGGATGATAAACCGGCAGAAACGCCAATCCATTAAGACTGTGTTCCGTGCACTGCAAAAACCCCGACTTGTTCGGGGTTTTTTCTGCCTGCGGCAGACTGTGCAAGCCAAGTGCAAGTGACGAAAGCCCTTGCTTCAAACTTCCGCTAGGTGCTGTGGCACACAAGCTTAGGGTGGATAAACTGAACTTTTGATGAGGTATCGATGTTATTGACCTTACCCCGGCAACGGCAGTTGTCACTGCAGCGCTGCAAACTGATGGGGATCTTAAATGTAACGCCGGATTCTTTTTCTGATGGCGGTCGTTTTGTCGGTCGCGAGGCCGCTTTGCGCCAGGTGGAGACCATGTTGCAGGATGGCGCCGATATCATCGATATTGGTGGCGAATCAACCAGACCTGGCGCGACAGCTGTCACTCTGCAGCAAGAAATGGATAGGGTTATCCCTATTATTGAGCTGATCAGCCAGGAATTTGATACTGTTATATCCATTGATACTTATAAAGCACAGGTGATGCAGCAAGCTGTAGCTGCCGGGGCTGATATGATAAACGATGTGCGGGCTTTACAGGAGCAGGGCGCTGTGGCCGTCGCGGCAGCAACAGGGGTGCCTGTCTGTCTGATGCATATGCTTGGCATGCCAGGTTCAATGCAAAGCCTGGCGCACTATCAGGACGTCAATGCTGAAGTCCTTGCTTTTTTACAGCAAAGAGCCGAAGTTTGTATCGCTGCCGGTATAGCGCCAGGTCAGATTATTTTTGATCCCGGTTTTGGCTTTGCGAAATCGCTGCAGCATAACTATCAGTTACTGGCCGGATTTGACGGCCTGCATGCGGCGGGGTTTCCGCTACTGGCAGGCATGTCCAGAAAATCGATGATTGGACAATTGTTAAATATCACCGCCTCGGAACGTTTGGCAGGCAGTATTGCCTGTGCCACAATAGCCGTCATGAAAGGTGCAAGGATTATCCGGGCACATGATGTAAAACAAACAGCGCATGCAATTGCGGTTGCAGAAGCGACAATGTATGGAGTTTTTGAATGAGCAGGAAGTATTTTGGCACTGATGGAGTGCGTGGACGGGTTGGCGAATTTCCAATTACCCCTGAATTTGCGATGAAATTAGGCTGGGCCGCAGGCCGGGTATTATCACAACGTGGTACGCGCAAAGTTTTAATTGGTAAAGACACCCGTATCTCAGGTTATCTGCTGGAAACTGCGTTGGAAGCAGGCTTAATTGCTGCCGGTATTGATGTTCGTTTACTTGGTCCAATGCCAACGCCTGCGGTATCTTACCTGACGCACACTTTCCGGGCTGAAGCCGGTATTGTGATCAGCGCATCACACAATCCTTATTATGATAACGGCATCAAATTTTTCTCCGCCGACGGTAATAAACTGGATGATGAAATTGAGCTGGCGATTGAAGCTGAATTAGAACAGCCGATGGTGTGTGAATCTTCGGAGAAACTTGGTAAAGCACAACGGATTGAGGATGCTTCCGGTCGTTACATCGAGTTTTGTAAAAGCCATCTGCCAAAGCATATGTCATTGAGTGGGCTAAAAATTGTGCTCGATTGTGCCAATGGCGCCACCTATCACATTGCGCCAAATGTGTTCAGAGAATTAGGTGCCGAAGTTTATAGCATTGCCTGCAGCCCGAATGGTCTGAACATCAATGAAAAATGTGGTGCGACTCATACGGATCTGTTGCAGCAAACTGTGGTGGAACAAGCGGCTGATTTAGGCATCGCTTATGACGGAGACGGCGATCGCGTGATGATGGTTGACCATACCGGTCGCCAAATTGATGGCGACGAAATCATTTATATGATTGCCCGCGCTGAAAAAGCGCGTGGCCAATTAAAAGGTGGTGTGGTTGGAACCCTGATGAGCAACATGGGACTGGAACTGGCGCTGGCGGAGTTGGATATTCCATTTGTCCGCAGTAAAGTCGGTGACCGTTATGTGATGGAACTGCTCAATGAAAAAGGCTGGCGTCTGGGCGGCGAAAATTCTGGTCATGTGCTGAATCTGGATCATGCCGGTACCGGTGACGGTATCATCGCATCATTGCAGGTGCTGGCTGCTATGTTGGATAGCAAACTGTCGCTGGCTGAATTAAGCCATGGCATGACCAAGCTTCCGCAGGTGCTGGTGAATGTGAAGTTTGAAAAGGGTACAGCGCCGCTGGAAAATGTCCATGTCAAAGAAGTTATTGCCCAGGTTGAGCAAGATTTAGCCGGTCAGGGCCGGGTGCTGATCCGTAAATCCGGTACAGAACCGCTGATCCGTGTTATGGTTGAAGGAAGAGAACAACAGCAAGTACAGAATTTTGCCGAAAAAATTGCTGCTGCAGTCAAAATTGCCAGCTAATTACAGTCGCTATTTTTGCTGTTTTCTCTTGTGAGAAAGGGCGAGGTTCGTTAATATCTCGCCCGCTTAACACAGGGAGCTCGCATGACACAACGCAGACCATTGATAGCCGCCAACTGGAAGATGAATGGCAGTTGTGATTTAGTCGCACAGACCAGCCAGCTACTCGCCGGTTTAGCCGCGTCTACAACTGAAATTTTGATCTGTCCACCTGTAATCTTTCTACCGAACTTTCCAAAACATAGTCGTTATAGTTTGGGTGGTCAAAATCTCAGCAATGAGATCAAAGGTGCCTTCACAGGTGAAATCAGTGCTGATATGCTGCTCGAAGCAGGCGCCAGTTATGTGATTGTCGGTCACTCTGAGCGACGTGCTTTGTATGGTGAAACCGACCCAATGGTGTTGGCAAAAACCTTAAGGGCTGTATCGGTTAAATTAACGCCAATTGTTTGTTTTGGCGAAACTTTAATACAAAGACAGCAAGAAAAAACCTTTCAGGTTATTGCAGAGCAATTAGATGCAGTGTATGCTGCGCACCCTGAATTGTTAGGCCAGACTGTGATTGCTTATGAGCCAGTTTGGGCTATCGGTACTGGTGAAACCGCCAGTCCGGAACAAGCGCAGCAAGTGCATCAATTTATTCGTGACCATCTGGCACAATATGATGCAGCCAAAGCGCAGCAGATAAGAATTATTTACGGCGGCAGTGTGAATGCAGAAAATTGCCAGGCACTGTTTAGTCAGCCAGACATTGACGGCGGTCTCGTCGGTGGGGCAAGTTTAAAGCCGGCAGAATTTGCTGCCATTTGCTTAAGTGCACAGGAATAAACATGTACGAGTTATTTTTAGTTCTGTACCTGCTGGTTGCTCTGGCGTTAATCGGTCTGGTGTTGATCCAGCACGGTAAAGGCGCAGATATGGGCGCATCTTTTGGTGCCGGCGCTTCAGCAACAATTTTTGGTTCTTCAGGCACAGGTAACTTCCTGACCCGTTCAACCACAGTGCTGGCAACAGTGTTTTTCGCTTTGAGCTTAGTGTTAGGCAACTACAACACCACGCACATTGAAAAGAAATCTGAATTTGAAAATCTGGCTGCACCAGTGACAGAAGCTGCTGCTCCTGCTGTGCCAGAGAAAAAAGACACAACAAAAGATATCCCGGTTGGCAATTAATCAGCTGTCTGTGTTGTAAAAGTTTGAATGCCGAGATGGTGAAATTGGTATACACGCTACCTTGAGGTGGTAGTGCCCTAGGCATGCGGGTTCGAGTCCCGCTCTCGGCACCAATTGTTATGAAAAGCAGTAAAAAAATCGATACTTCAGTAGCTTACCAGATAAAAAAGTATTCGAAGTTAGTTCAAAACATTTCTTGCGATACAGTGCCATGCACTATATAATGCACGCCAGTTACGGACGCGGGATGGAGCAGCCTGGTAGCTCGTCGGGCTCATAACCCGAAGGTCGTCGGTT
>Ga0114982_1001476_pt1 | contig 11276 bp, 8 predicted proteins | sample Shrwel_input2_FT_FD_87183 | JGI IMG/M metagenome (GOLD analysis project Ga0114982, IMG submission 87183) | Subsurface microbial communities from deep shales in Ohio, USA - Utica-3 well 1 S input2 FT | ecosystem: Environmental > Aquatic > Deep subsurface > Shale gas/oil reservoir > Produced... | reverse complement strand
GACGAGTGATGTGGTATTAAGCATTGAGCCATTTGAGCAGTTATTGTTGGATATGGATGAAAATTATGCTTTAACCGATTATCAAGGGCCGCGTACAGGCTTACAAAAAAATGAAGCCGAAGCAACCTTAGATGTCATGCAGTATGTGATGCCAACTCAGCCCGACTCTGTGGCTGTTCCGATAGAAAATACACCACTACCTTTAGTGTCAGAAACTCAAACACAACCTTTAATAGATGATAGAGTAGTCACTGATAAACCCTTAGAGGATGTGTCAGAGCAGCAAGTTACAGAGCCACAGGTATCATCAGAACAAACCGTAGAGACACCCCCTGTAATCACAGAAGATGAGCCTTTAGCCGATGCTGACTTATTACAAACTACACCAAGCAGTACCTCTGAGTTAGAAACCAATCTCATTGAGCAACCCGCGTTTAGTGGCCGCGTTATTCCACTAGAGTCTGATTAATCTGTTTATTTGCGAGTACACGATGTTGTAAGTCGGCAATAAAGTCGGTTACCGCAATTTCTAATTCATTAAATATAATTTCTATGTTGCTTAAATCGTTGCTGCGTCCCATGTTACTTATTTTTTCGGCAATTTTTTCTACAATTGGACGACCAAAATTAGCAGACTCACCTTTGAGCTTATGTGCCACTAAATAAATTTGTTCTGCATTATGGCTTATTACTGCCTGTTTTAATAAGGCCATACGTTCGGGATTTTCTTTAATAAAAATATCGGCAAGCTCATAGACAAAAGAGGGGTCACCGCCCATATTTTCTAAGGCAAGTTCATAATCAAAACAAATTGGTGGAGTATGAGAAGTATTGAAGTCCATAGGGTTATGCTCTACAGGTTCAGAAGTTGATTTATGGTTATTTTGGGATGCGTGTGCCTGACATACACGCGCTATTTCGGAGGCTAATTCTTCAACAGAAATAGGTTTACTCACATAGCCGTCCATACCAGAGGCCAAGAATTTTTCTTTGTCGCCTTGCATGGCATGAGCAGTCATCGCGATGATTGGTAGTTGCGTTTTGTTTTTTTCTTGATACCACTCACGAATGCGTTGTGTTGCCGTAACACCTCCCATTGTAGGCATTTGAATATCCATTAAAATCAAATCATAGTGGTGTGTGATTGCTGCATTTAACGCTTCTAGACCATCTTTGCTTAAGGTCACTTGATGTCCCATTTTGTTCAGCAAGTGCATCGCTAAACGCTGATTGATGGTGTTGTCTTCAGCCAATAAGATATTAAGTTTGTGCTGATGATTATTAGTGGAAGCTAGTTTTGCAATAGCTGATGATTTTCTGACTTCGTCTTTGGTATGTGTTGACGACTCCTGATTTAAAGTGATGCCACCTAATGCTTCTAAAAGACAGTTATATAATTCGGATTGGTCAATCGGTTTAGTTAAAAAATCGCTAATGCCCATTTGTTTGAGGTGGGCAGAGTTGGGAGGATTAGCAATAGAGCTGAGCATAATGACGCAAGGCTTGCCTAATTTGGTATTTTTTAAAATATCTTGTGCTAAGGTAAAACCATCACAGTCAGGCATTTGGGCATCAAGCAATACCAGTTTAAACGGTTGACCTTCTAATGCTTGGTCAACTAATTTAATCATCGCATGACGTGCATCATGAACTACAAACGGCCTCATACCAAAACCATATAACATATCGTGCATTAAACGACGATTAGTGGGATGGTCATCTACAACCAAAACGGCTAATTGATGAATGGCTTCTGGTGTAGCGGGTATCAGCTCTTGCTCTTGTCCTACCTTCATCGGAATACTAAAACTAAAACAACTGCCTTCTTTAATTTGGCTAGTAACGCTAAGTTTACCACCCATTAACGAGACTAAATTAGCCGATATTGCTAAGCCTAATCCTGTGCCTCCATAACGGCGTGTAATTGAACTATCGCCCTGAGAAAAAGATTCAAAAATTTTTTCAAGCAAATGATTTTCGATACCAATGCCTGTATCGCTAACACTGATAGATATTTGGTATGATTCAGGGCTTGTCGCCTCTGCCTTAATGGTTAAATTAACTTCACCATATTCGGTAAACTTAATCGCGTTTCCTAATAAATTAATCAATACTTGCCGTAAGCGACTTGCATCGCCCACTAATGAACTCGGTACATTGTTTTGAATATCACAGATTAACTCTAAGCCTTTTTCTTGAGCGCGTAAGGCTAATGGGCGCAAGGTGTCGCGTACCAGTTTGCGTACACTAAAATCAATAGGGTCAAGAATAATTTTTCCTGCTTCAATTTTGGAAAAGTCTAAAACATCGTTAATCAAGGTCAATAAAGACATCGCAGAAGAAGAAACCATGTCTAAATATTCGGTTTGTTCTTCGGTAAGTTGGGTTTCTAAACAGAGTTTGGTCATGCCAATAATACCGTTCATTGGCGTACGAATTTCGTGACTAACATTGGCTAAAAAGTCACTTTTAGCTTTACTGCTTGCTTCAGCAGCTTCTTTGGCCTCTAAAACGGCTAATTCAGCTGCTTTACGGTCACTGATATTAATCATTGTTCCTAAACAACGTGCAGCAGAACCTAGTGCATGACGGCTTACCGTTTTACCATGTATTTGAGTCCACACATAATGGCCTAATTGATGACGTATTTGAATTTCTATGTCTAATATGTCGTTTGAGCCATCAATCAACGCATGTATTTGCGAGTCAAATAGCTCAAGGTGTGTAGGGTGTATCCATGACCGCCATATCTCTATTGAGGGAGTGGAGGTTAGAGGAGAGTGTCCTAACAGTGAATACCACTTGTCGCTGTAATAAATATCGTTTTGTGAAGGTTGCCAATCCCATAAACCGATGTTGGCATTAGTAATAGCTAATTGTAAGCGTTCTTCTGAAATATGTAGCACTTCACCCACAGTGGTTAAAAGCTGTGTGACAGATTCTAAGGTGGCTTCTTTTTCGTCATAACTAATATTGACACGATTTGACAGTCGTCTAGCGACTGACTCTAAACTGGCGATAGCGTCTTGTTGTGTTTTGAGTTCAACAGCAAGGCGTTTATTTGCCCAGTTTAACTCTTGGGAGCTGATTTCGAGGCTACGACTGCGGAGTTCTAAATCACGTTCTGCCTGTAAATACGCATCATCTACTTGATGCAAAAACCGACCAAAATGGGTTAATAACTGAGTCATTGACTCAGATGTGCTATGACTTAGCAAACTAGGCAGTTCATCAATGATGTTTTGTAGTGCTTGTGGCGAATCAATGTTAAATAAACGGCGTATTTGACGTTTCAACAGGCTAGCTTGAATCATTGCTCACTCAAACAAGTAATAGTCATTGTTTGATTGTGTAATTTACAATCGGTACTTGAGGATAGTGGACTGATTTCACCATTTGAGTAAAAGCCTGTTAAAGTGGTTTTATTGCCAAATACATTGGCAACGGCATCGACTTCTTCATCAACACGTCCCCCCATTAACAATTTTCGTCCTACACAACTGACTAGCAATGCAAGACATTTATTTGTATTTGTTTGCAAGCCAAGTATCATTTCAGCGGCTGTTTGTGCGCCATCAACTAAAGCATCCGTAGAGGCATGCATGAGCTGTAAATAACCATTTTCAATCAAGTCACCTGCTAAAATAAGGCTGCCTTTGGCTTCATCAATGCCTAAAATGGTGCGAATAATACCTATTTCGCTGCCTTCGGCACTTAACATCGAGAACGGAAACAATAAACCAGAGGCAGGTAAGTCGGCCGCATAATCACCTAAATAACGTTTATAAAGGTCTAGCGCAGGTTTTCCATCTAATTCGTATAAAATATTACCTTCATGACGGGTAATTTGGCGCGTAGTACCAAAGCCTTTCCACCCGCCAAAAGAGCTACTGACTAACGACAAATGTTGACCATAAAAACCAATTGCACACAGGGTATGTTCGGACACACCTTGATTACTTAACACAAATGAACGCAAAAATTGTCCAGCATCGCCAGCCAAGCCACCACTAATACCGATATGGTGTGGAATATGAGCCGCAATACCTTCAATTAGCGCGCTGCCATTGATGTTTACACCTTGACCAAAAACCAAGATATGTTTAAGTTCGGCACGGCAAGAGAGTTGTTGAGCTAATGCTTGTCCTGCACGATAGCTTTGTTCCATATTGGCTAATGTTGTGTGAGCGACCATAAAGTCAGGGTGTTCAAAGCGAATAGCGGTAATAACAACACTATTATCGGTTACGCCTTCACCCGAAATCTCGCCCGCTGTAGAGCAACCCACCCATTGTGCATCAGGTATGCTGGTTATCAGGGTGTTGGCAAAGTCGGCAGATTGAAAATGGCTAACAGAAGCAAAGACAAGCATTAATTGTGGTTTTAAGTCGCCCAATGGTTTAAGCAAAATAGGGTCAATGACATGGCTTTTGATAACAACTTGTTTTATGTCCATACATCTTCCTAAAATATTTTTATAAGGTTATATAAATAATCTTTTGAGTCTATCGCGTTTCCTTACTCTGTCAAGATACATCATTTGTGATATGTTATACCGCAACAGAATAAGTATCTTGATGGTACTACGCAGGTTTTGGGAATAATTAGCATAATGAATAAAATAGTTATTTTGGGCTTTGTTGGTATCTTGGTTATGACAACAGGCTGTATGCAACCAAATGCGCGTAAGCCGCCTGCTCCTATTGTCCCCAAAGGCCAAGTGTTTGTTGAGCCTGTTTACGATGATACGGTAGCTATTAAACCGCCGAGTTATATTTTTCCTGTTTCGCCACGAGTATCTTTAATACTAGATTTAGATTTTGATGGAGTGGATGATGAAATTGATAAATGTTTGAATACTCCCTCAAATACGAAAGTAGATTCAAAAGGCTGCCCATTATCCGTTGTTGCAGACAGTGATAAAGATGGTGTGAGTGATAGTCTCGACAAATGCCCTAACACGCCGTCAAATGTAAAAGTGGATGGAGCGGGATGTCCCTTAGATAGTGATAAAGATGGCGTTAAAGACTATTTAGATAAATGTTCCAATACCCCTGCTAATACCAAAGTTGATGCCAAAGGTTGTCCGTATCCTGCGGCCAAACCTACGGTAACTAATAAAGGTGGGACTGGTGGTAATAATTGGAATAAAAGTGGCGGTGGTGGTAATTCGTCAGCCCCAATCAATGTCAATGTGGTAAATAATAATTATATCAATGGCATTAACCTAAATGACAAAGATCAAGATGGGATAAATGACGATCAAGATAAATGCGCTAATACACCATCGAATACTCAGGTGGACAATAATGGCTGCCCTAGTAAAAGTGTAAGTTCAAGTCCAAGCTCAACAATCGTTAATGATGATGACGATAAAGATGGCGTTAAAAATGCTATTGATAAATGTCCGCGTACTCCTTTGGGGCAAAAAGTGGATGCACAAGGTTGTGCTTTAGGTGATGAAGTCTTTATATCACTGAGTGTTTTATTTGCAACGAATAAAGCCACTATTGTAGATAATGCCTTTGTTGATATTCTTAAAGTCGCAGCGTTTATGCGTGATTACCCTGATGTGGTAGTTACGATTGAAGGGCATACCGATGATAGAGCCAGTATTGACCATAATCAAAAATTGTCACAACGCCGTGCCGAAGCTGTACGTAAAGAGTTGATTCGTTTTGGTGCGGATGCTCAAAAAATGATAGCAATAGGTTATGGTGAGTTAAAACCGATTGCAAGTAATGACACAGAGGCAGGACGCGCACAAAATCGCCGTGTGATTGCCACTGCAAAAATCAATAAATGACGGGTTAAAAAGACGATTAAACGATGCTTGGGATACGTTGCCTTTTGCTCCGTATTTGTTTGTCAGTGTATGATTTTATCTAAAGATAGGGCAGAAAAGTCATAGTCAAAGTCAATCTATTGAGGTAAAAGTCATTTATTAGCAGCAATAAATAGTGAGAATGATGATGCCTATAGACAATGCAACAAACACACAGCCTGTTTTGGTGACAGGTGCTTCTGGTTATATTGCAGGCTGGATTATTAAATACTTATTGGCCGAAGGACACACCGTTCATGCCACGGTGCGTGACCCCAATAAACAAAGCAGTATTAAGCATTTATTAGCGATGGCCGAGCAAAGCAAAGGCACGCTTAAATTATTCAAAGCCGATTTATTGACCGAAGGCAGTTTTAATGAAGCGATGCAAGGCTGTGGCGTGGTTATGCACACCGCATCGCCCTTTGTGTTAGAAGGTTTTAGCGATGCCAATGAAGCCTTAGTACGGCCTGCTGTCGAAGGCACGCGTAATGTGTTGAATGCAGTCAATGCCTGTCCTAGTGTACAACGGGTTGTTCTAACCAGTAGTGTTGCGGCGGTGTGTGGTGACAATGAAGATATTTTAGCCGTCCCCAGTGGTGTGTTTACCGAAGAACATTGGAACACCACCAGTAGCGTCAATCATAATCCCTATCAGTATTCAAAAGTTGCAGCCGAACGTGAAGCATGGAAAATACAAAGCCAGCAAAATCGTTGGGATATGGTCACGATTAACCCAAGTATGGTTTTTGGACCTTCATTAACGTCGGGCAGTCAATCGGCAAGTATAGATACGTTGGTGCAAATGGGTGATGGTCGTTTACGGACGGGTGTTCCTAAGCTCATTATGGGGGTTGTTGATGTGCGCGAAGTGGCACAAGCGCATTTATTAGCTGCATTTAGCGGCAGTGCTAAAGGGCGTTATATTTTAAGCAACACCGAATTGAGTATGTTACAAATCGCCAAAATTCTACGCAGCAAATTTGGTAATACGTATCCTTTTCCGCGTATGGAAGCCCCTAAGTTTTTGGTGTGGGCATTTGGCCCGTTAATGGGCCCAGTCACTCGTGATTTTATTAAGCGCAATGTAGGTATTCCCCTCAAGTTTGACAATCGGCGTAGTCGTGACTTAGGGGTTAAATATCGTCCTGCCGATGAAACCTTTGTTGAGCATTTTCAGCAAGTGCTTGATGATGGTTTATTAAAAAAGAAGAAAAAATAATCTCAGAAGGTTTATTCGACTCCGCTCATGGCGCATTGTTGCGTTCGCTGAGCGGAGTCGAAGCCAAATCATTTACAATGTGCGGCGTTGAGGCAAAACGTCTTTTAACTTGTGGTGCATCTTCAAAATTGCTTCTTCGGTGGTATCCCAAGCGATACAACCGTCAGTGACCGACTTACCATATTCTAACTGGCTTAAATCGGTAGGAATATCTTGACGACCAAATTTTAAATGACTCTCAATCATCAGGCCAACAATAGATTTATTGCCTTCTAAAATTTGATTGCTGACGTTATCCATCACCAAAGGCTGTAAAGCGGGGTCTTTGTTGGAGTTGGCATGGCTGCAATCGACCATAATGTTATGAGCGATTTTAGCTTTGCTTAGTTCTTTTTCGGCTAAAGTCACCGACACCGAGTCATAATTAGGTTTGCCATCGCCACCACGTAACACCACATGACCATAAGCATTACCTTTGGTGTTAATAATAGCGACTTGACCATCGCTATTGATACCTAAAAAGCTGTGTGGATTTTGCACACTTAATAAGGCATTAATAGCCACTTTTAAGCCGCCGTCTGTGCCATTTTTAAAGCCAACAGGTGAAGACAAACCACTAGACATTTCGCGGTGAGTTTGCGATTCGGTAGTACGCGCACCAATGGCTGACCAAGAAATCAGGTCGTGCATATATTGAGGTGAAGTAGGGTCAAGGGCTTCGGTGGCGCAGGGTAAGCCCATTTCATTGAGGTCTAACAACAATTTACGACCAATATGTAAACCTTTTTCAATGTCAAAAGAGTCATTCATATCAGGGTCATTGATTAAACCTTTCCAGCCGACTGTCGTGCGGGGTTTTTCAAAATAAACGCGCATCACTAAATACAAGCTATCTTTGACTTGTTCAGCTAAAAATTTTAAGCGTTGGGCATAGTCTTTAGCGGCATTGATGTCGTGAATTGAGCAAGGGCCAACCACTAAAAACAAACGGTGATCTTTACCATCTAAAATATTACGAATCGTTTGTCGACCCGTTAATACGCTGTGACGTGCCGTATCCGAAAGCGGCATTTCAGCTTTTAAAGCGGCAGGTGTAATTAGCACATCCGTTGAGCGCACATTTACATCTTCAATTTGTGTATCTATAGTCATGGTATTCCGTCAAAATAAAATTCTAGAGGTGCTCGATTGTAGCAAAAATGAGGGGGTTTTTTAGTTGAAAAGCACGATTTTTTAGGCTTTTTCGTCAATATAAAACCAAATATAGTGCAATTTGTAACAAAAAATAATTTTTATTAACGGGCTTATCTGTTACAAATGCGGCCTGTGCAGTAAGGCTTTAGAGCTAAGTTATGCTGCTGCTTGATTACTTGGAGAAATATAATGCGTTCGATAATGATAGCAACGTTAGCTGCAACCGTAGCGGTGACAGGTTGTACCACAAATCCTTACACAGGTGACAAACAAGCAAGTAAAGCCGCTTGGGGTGCTGCGATTGGTGCTGTATCTGGTGCTGCGATTGGTGCAGCAACAGGTGACAACAAAAAAGATCGTCGTGAGCGTGCTTTAAAAGGTGCTGCGATTGGTGGCGTAGTAGGTACTGGTGTTGGTGCTTATATGGATGTGCAAGAGAAAAAGTTGCGCGAAAAATTACAGGGCAGTGGGGTAGGCGTGAAGCGTAATCAAGATGGTTCGATTGATTTAGTGATGCCAGGTAACATTACCTTCCCAACAGGTAAAAGTGATATTAAAGGTGACTTCTTTGACACCTTAAACAGTGTTGCTTTGGTGTTAAAAGAGTACAACAAAACTTCGATTACCGTATCTGGCCATACTGACAGTGTGGGTAAAGATGATTTAAACCAAAAATTATCTCAAGACCGTGCTAATTCAGTGGCTCAATACTTATCCAGTCAAGGTGTCGCCAGTAGTCGCGTGAATGCGATTGGTTTTGGTAAAACACAACCAATTGCCGATAACAATACCGAAAATGGCCGCGCACAAAATCGTCGTGTTGAAATCAAAATCAACGCGCCTGAGTCGGTGTAAAGATATTTTATTGAGGGCTTATCGAGTGTAAGTCCTCAATAATTGTTTAATCAGTTTTAAAGTGCGTCCTTGTCGCTCTGCATATGGGTTAAATTCGACCAATTCAACGGCTTTTAATTGATGCAAATTTTTTCTTGATAAAGCTTTTAATAATCTAGGCCAATTAAGTCCATGTGGCTCTTTAACACTCACGGCGGGAGCAAATACTGGGTCAATGGCATCTAAATCAATACTCAAACCAAAACCAGATTGGCAACTTGATACAGTCCGCCATGCTTCATTAAAACAGGGATAAAAACCACGTTGTTTAATTTCATTCATGGTGTAATAACGCACACCAAGCTGTTGTAACAATTCGGCTTCTCCTGCTTCAAAACTTCTTACGCCAAAAACAACGCTATGTTGTGTCTCTATTACGCCAGCTTTGTGCCACAATAGGCACTTATCACCTTGTCCTAATAATACTGCTAAAGGCATCCCATGAAGGCGTTGACTGGCCGAAGTGTCGGGAGTGTGACTGTCAAAATGGGCATCTATCCATAATAAAGCTATTTTTTTGCTGGGCGTAGCCAAGCCTTGCCATGTACCAATGGCACAACTATGGTCACCTCCGATAATAATAGGCAAAAAATGAGGCTGTGTTTTTTGTAAGTGATGGCTAAGTTTTAAACAGTCTTGATGTAGCGTGTTAAGGCTATCAGGATACGGTTTGATACCAAGAGCAGCTTGCCAAACGATAGTACGCCATTTAATCTTAGCTAAATAATGTGACCTTAAAAAAAACGGCGCACGGCGATTACCAACGCTTGCACCACCAATAGCAAAGGCCGCACCTATTAAAATACGTGGTTTACGCATGATTTTTATCAATCTCAATCAAAAATCGTATAGAATCTGCCCCGAGTGGCTGCGCGATTGAGTGGAGTTATAACACAGGCTATGTGACTTTATCGTGTCTTAAATTTGAGGCAGTCCTCAAATAAAAAACAAGACAGTTTTGTTTATTAAAAAAAACATTATGCTTGCTCATAAACTTCGGTGAAATGTGTAAGCTCTGAACTTGGCAAGTTCGCTGACTGAGTTTGCAACGCGATGACTGCGTAAGTTTTAAAGTTTGGATGTGTATTTTGCATATCGTCATTTGTTTATTTGCGAGAGTATTGGGAGTTAGTATGAATGGCTTAAAACTTGGATTGATGTTGGTGGCGGTTGCCGCATTGACGGCTTGTGGAACACCACAAAAAGTTATTCACCCTGTCAGTAATCCAGAATTAACCCAATTGCGTGGCAAAATTGACTACATGATTGACACTTATCGCTTACGCGCTTTTAGTATGGGGTCTTATTTGTTTCCTACCGAAGGCACACTTTTTCAACCTGTTCCTGTTACCGATGCGCGTAATGCCATTGTCTATATTTATCGACCACATAGTGCGTGGAACAAAGAAGAAGTCGTTGCACCGAGTGTGTTTTTAAATGGACGGCGTTTGCATGGTATTCGTGACGGTGCTTACTATTGGATGGAGTTACCTGCGGGGCAATATGATTTTGCCTTGCGTCGTCCTGTAGGCCCTGTGTATTTAACGCATATTTTTAAAACTAAATTAAAAGTAGAAGGTGGTCGCTCTTATTATTTTCGCTATGACGAAGAAAACTATCGACCACAACCTGATGCTTCTTTAGGTTTATTTAAAGAAAAGTATTTGGTTGAATTACCCGAAAAAATGGCCATGTCTGAAATCCGTGAAACACGTTTAGATAAGCCAGGTTGGGCATTTGCTACCCCACAACAAAGTCGTTGGAAACCCTTTGATTTGTATGAAGATGGCGAACATCCTGTACCTGAAGAGCGTTTACAAAAAGAACGTGATTTACAGGTGGCGAAACAAGTGTTGATGTGGGATCCAAGAACGTGGTAACACCACCACGCCCTAAGTTTGTAATACCTTTGTCTTATGTGGTATTAGATATTTTAGGTGTGATATTAGCTGGCTTAGGTTCGGCAACAGTTTTAGGTAAAGATGTTTTACCCAACGTTTTTTTATCATTTGATTTTATAGGCTGGCTACTGATTGTAGCTGGCCTTTTTTGTATGTCGCCGATAATTATTTTTATTTTTAAGGCCGTTCGGCACAGTAAAAAACAAGATGCGCTGTGGTATAACAATCTTCCTCCAGAAGT
>Ga0114982_1001475_pt1 | contig 11280 bp, 9 predicted proteins | sample Shrwel_input2_FT_FD_87183 | JGI IMG/M metagenome (GOLD analysis project Ga0114982, IMG submission 87183) | Subsurface microbial communities from deep shales in Ohio, USA - Utica-3 well 1 S input2 FT | ecosystem: Environmental > Aquatic > Deep subsurface > Shale gas/oil reservoir > Produced... | reverse complement strand
CTTCGTCCTCGAGGACGAAGACCAGATCTACGTCCGCGACAGCCGCATCTGAGCCCGCATGGCCACGCCCGACCCCGCTTCCTCAGGCCGTCCGCCTGAACCCGCCCACGGCGGTTCCCGTGGCTATGGTTCGTACGGCTACGGCGGCTACGGCGCCGGCCAGGGTCAGGGCTACGGCTACGGCAGCTACGGCGCCGGCCAACGCGGCGGTTCCGCCAACCCGGTCATGGGCTACCTGCTCATGCTCCGTGAGCGCTACTGGTGGGTCATCCTCTCCGCCCTCGTCTTCCTGACGCTCGCCCTCCTCAACACCTTCAACACCACTGCGGAATATCGCGCCACGGGGCGTCTCCGCGTCTTCCGCCTGGCGCCGAACATCAACGGCGGTTCTTCGGCGGCCGACGACAACTTCAAGATCGTCTCCAACGACGACTTCTTCACGGCGGTCGAGGCGATGCGCAGCGCCAACATCATCGAAGGCGTGTCCCGTCGTCTGACCACGGCGGAGCGTAAGCTCGTCCTCGAGCCGTATCAGGCGGGCAACATCTTCTCGGGACCGCTCACCGAGCAGGAGGTCTTCGCCAAGCAGCGCGGCATCACCCCCCAGCGTCAGACGCTCGTCATCAACGTCGACTTCACCCATCCGAACCGGGATCTCTCCCGTCAGGTCGCCCGCCTCTTCTGCGAGTCCATCCAGAAGTACAGCGAAGATGACCGTCTCATGGTGACGAACCCGCTCGTCGAGAAGGCGCGCATCGAGATCGAGACCTTGGAAGACAAGGTCCGCCGGCTCTACGAGCAGAAGAACGAGCTCATCAAGAACCAGAAGCTCCTTTCGATCGCCAAGGACACCAACACCCTCACCGCCGAACGCTCGGTGCTCGTCAAGGACCGCGAGGAGACGCGCAAGCAGATCGACGAGAACGAGATCCTCGTCTCCGTCATCGCCAACTACGAGCAGGCGCGGCGACCCATCGGCGACATCCCCCAGATCCGCGCCGATCCCGATGTCGCCGCCGCCCAGACGGCCCTGAGCGCTTCGAAGATCAAAATGAGCCAGATGTTGGAGAAGTATACCGACCAGCATCCTACGCTCGTCGCCGAACGCGAGGTCCTCAACCAGGTCGAACGTCAGCTGAAGGAGGCGGTCACGCAGGCCGTGAAATCCCGCACCGCCGCCCTGGAGAACGCCAAGGCCCGCCACGAGGCCATCCTGCGCAACCTCGTCGCCAAGGAAGAGGAGATCTCCAAGCTGCAGGCCGCGAACGTCGAACTCGAACGCGTCGACAAGGACATCCGGGCCAACGAAGAGTTCCTCGGCCGCCAGAAGCTCAACTACGAAGAGGCCAAACTCCGTTCGTCGACCTCCGGCACCAGCACCTCGATCCGCATCCTCGACATGCCTGCCGTGTCGGACAAGCCGATCAACAAGAACTACTATTTCAGCGCTCTGGTTGGCCTGGGCCTGGGCCTTGCCTTCGGAGTGATCCTGATCGTCGTCCTCGGCACCCTGGACGACCGCATCAAGTCCGCCCAGGACGTCGAAGGCTCCCTCGGCCTTCCGCTGATCGGCACGATCCCGCGGGTCGTCGCCACCGCGGGCCCGGACCGGGCCCTGCTCGCCCGTCAGGACAAGGACCGTATCGCCACCGAGGCCGTGCGCTCGATCTACTCGGCGCTCAAGGTCAATCCGGCCGTCGCCAAGGCCCGGGTCTTCCTGGTGACCTCGACCCGGCCGAGCGAGGGCAAGACCTTCGTCGCCACCAACCTGGCCCTGATCTTCGCGCAGCATGCCGAGCGCGTGCTTGTCATCGACGCCGACCTGCGCCTACCGAACGTCGGGCCGTCGCTGGGCTTCACCGGAGACTCCGGACTCAGCCGGTGGTTCAACGACGACATGTCGCTCGACGAGGCGATCGTCCGTGACGTCGCCCCGGGACTCGACGTGCTGCCCGTCGGCCTGAGCTGCAAGAATCCGACCCAGGTGATCAACCACCCCAAGTTCCTGGAGATGATCGACGCGATGCGCGGACGCTACGACCGAGTCTTCATCGACTCGCCGCCCATCGGGGCCGTCTCCGATTCCCTGCACCTCCTGCCCAAGGTCGACGGCGTGCTGTACGTGGTCCGTTATAATACGGTCAACCTGCGGAACGCCGTGGCGTGCCTCGGTCGTCTGCGCGACGCCCAGGCCCCCTTGCTCGGAGTGGTGCTCAACGCCATGTCCCTCCGGATGGCCTCCGCCTACACGGATACCTACGACTCCTCGTATCGTAAGTACTACGTCGATGAGCCGGCCGGCCCGGCTTCCCCGTCCGCCTGAGCTTCCTTCTTATGCGCCTGTTCCTGCTTCTTTCGTCCTTGGCGATCGTCGGCTGCCAGCAAGTCCCGCTGACGGGCCGTTCGCAGTTCATCCTCGTCGACGAAAGCGAGGTGGCATCGCTCTCCGCGGCCGAGTTCGCGAAGATGAAGAAGCTGCCGGCCGACCCGCGGCTTCCGAAGCTCCGCGAGATCGGCCTGAAGATCGTCGCCGCCGCGCGGCGCGACGACAAGGCGGGCGTCCTGCCGCCGGCCTCCCGCTGGGAGTTCGCGATCATCGATGACAAGTCCCCCAACGCGTTCGCGATGCCCGGCGGCAAGATCGGCTTCCATACCGGGATGTTCGCCTTTGCGCCGACGGACGACGACCTCGCCGTGATCATGGGACACGAGGTCGCGCACGTGATCTGCCGCCATGGTTCCGAACGCGTATCGCAGGTCATGGGAGTCGCGATCGCCGCTGCCGTCGCCGACGAGGCTACGCGGGATTCCTCGGCCAAGACCCGCAATACCTGGATGGCCGCGGTCGGCCTCGGCGCCCAGTACGGCATCCTCCTGCCGTTCAGCCGCGGCCACGAATCGGAGTCCGACCGGCTCGGCCTCATCTTCATGGCCCGTGCCGGCTACAACCCGGAAGCCGCGCCGGCCTTCTGGACTCGCTTCGGCAAGGCCGGCGGGAGCAAGGCGCCGGAATTCTTCTCGACCCACCCGTCGGACAGCACGCGCGTGTCCCAGCTCCGTCAGTGGATGCCTGAAGCCAAGGCGCAGATGCCGAAGAAGCCCTGAGGGCCGTCAGCGCGGGGCGACGAACGGGGAGGTGAGGTAGACGCCCTTGGGGTCGTTAAGGGCGCGGATGGCGCGTAGCCAGCGGGCGTTGGCCCGTAGGAAATCCTTGGCGGGGTCGCCGGAAACCTTGGCGAAGAGCGGAGCTTGATCGTCGTCATCCGAGAGCAGCTGCTGCAGGAAGTTCTCCCGGCCGGAATGGAGCGCCGGCACCTGCACCCAGGCGGCTTGGTCCAGCTTCGCCAGGCGCTTGGCCTCCCTGAGGGCGTCCCGCAGGCCACCCAGTTGGTCTACGAGCCGCAGGCCGCGGGCGTCTTCGCCGAGCCAGACGCGTCCCTGGGCGATCTCATGGACACCGTCGCGCTTCAAGCCGCGTCCCGCGGCCACGATGGAGAGGAAATCCTCGTAGACGCCGTCGACGGAGGACTGGATCACCGCGAGTTCTTCGGGCGTCGCGCGCCGGTGCTCGGCGAGCAGGTCAGCGAAACGCGCGGTCTTCACCCCGTCCGTGCCGAGCTGGATCTTCTTGGCGAGGTCTTCGTAATTGAGGAATAAGCCGAACACGCCGATCGATCCTGTGATCGTGGAGGGGTCCGCCATGATCAGGTTGGCGGGGGCCGCGATGTAGTAACCGCCGCTCGCGGCGACGTCGCCCATCGAGACGACCACGGGCACCCCTTTCTTCTTGAGCAGGGCGACCTCGCGGGCGACCACGTCGCTCGCGAAGGCGGAGCCGCCAGGGCTGTTGACGCGGAGCACGACGGCTTTGAAGTCATCGTCGCCCCGGATCGATCGCAGGTCGTGGGCGAGGCGGTCGCCACCGATCTCGCCGGCGCCGCCCCAGCCGTCGACGATCTCGCCTTCGGCGTAGACGATCGCGATCTTGTCGCCGCGGGAGGGCAGGGCGACCTTGTGGGCGTAGCGATGGAGTCCGATCCGGCGGAAGGAGGTGCCGTCTTCGTCCGCGCCCGCGCCCGCTTCGCGGACCCGGCTCACGAGTTCGTCGCGATGCAGCACGGCGTCCGCAAGCTTGAGCTCGACGGCCTTGCGGGCCGCGAAGACGCCGCCGCTTTCGACGACCTTGGTCAGGCGCTCCGGCGTCAGTCCGCGCGAGCGGGCCACTTCGGCAAGGAGGCGCTTCCAAAGTCCGTTCATCAGGACTTCGGTCTGTTCCTTGGCCTCGGGGCTCATCGCCCCGCCGAGGTAAGGTTCCACGGCGGACTTATATTTGCCGACCTTGGTCACCTGCACGCCGAGTCCGACGAGCCGGAGCGTGTCTCCGAAATACATGTTATAAGAAGCCAGGCCCTTGAACTCGATCTCGCCGCTGACGTGCGCGTAGACCTTGTCCGCGACGCTCGCCAGATAGTACTCTCCCTGCGAGGCGTTCTCTACCCAGGCGATCACCGGCTTGCCGCTGGCCTTGAACGCGGCGAGGGCGCGCCGGAGTTCCGCCTTCTGCGTGAGTCCGGCGGACAGTTCGCCGCTGAGGAGGATGCCGGCGATCTGCTTGTCCTTGGCGGCGAGGTCGATGGCTTCGAGCGCGCGCAGGAGGTCGAGGCGCGGGCCGGCCGCGCCGAACAGCAGCTGATCCAGCCCGGGCGCGCCGTGCTCCGGAGTATCTTCGATCGTGAGCCCGCCGCCGATCACCAGCATCGTCTTCGGCTTCACGGTCACGCGGGCGGAAGCTTGGCCGTCGCCCGCCGATCCGGCCATCCCGACCAGGAGCACCACCAGGAGGAAAGCCCCGATGAGCAAGGCGAGGACCGTGCCGAAAGCGGAGGCGAGGACCGACTTGAGGAAATCTTTCATGGGGGCGGGCGGGTGTTGCCGAAATGATGCTCCCTTGTCTTGTTTTCGCCAATCCAAAGGATGATTTCATCCAGCCGTTTCCTCTCGATGCCGCTCGGGCGGCGGACTTAATCTAGACCCATGTCAGAGCCTACGTCATCGGCCGGTGCCGCCACCTCCCGCAAGGCCCTGGCCATCAATCTGGATCGTTCCGCCTACGGGGCCTTCGCCGAGATCGGCGCCGGCCAGGAAGTCGTCCGGCACTTCTTCAAGGCGGGCGGCGCCTCCGGGACCGTGGCGAAGAGCATGTCCGCCTATGACATGCGGATCAGCGACGCCATCTACGGCCACCCGCAGCGTTACGTGTCCCGGCAGCGACTCGAGCAGATGCTCGACCACGAATACGTCCTGCTGGTCGACCGGCTGAAGGCCGAGCGCGGCACGACCACCCGCTTCTTCGCCTTCGCTGACACCGTCGCGACCACGCCGCATGACGGCAAGGGGCAGGGGCACTCCTGGATCGGGATCCGCTTCCAGGACCAGCCCGAGGCCGAACCCAGCGAGGTCATCCTTCACCTGCGTCTCTGGGACAAGGACGCGGGCCGCCAGCAGGACGCCCTCGGCGCGGTCGGGGTCAACCTCGTCCACGCCGCGCTCAACACCCGCGACAGCGTCGACAACTTCCTCACGGCGCTCGTCGACGAGGTCGGCGCCGGCCGCGTCGAGATCGAGTTCGCCCACTTCAGCGGACCTGCGTTCGGCGCCTTCGACAACCGTGCCGCCGCCCTGCGGCTCGTCCGTCTCGGTCTGACGGACGCGGTGCTCTTCGGACCCGAAGGCGACCCCCAGGTCCCCAGCGAATATTTCTATAAGCGTTCGGTGCTCGTCGCGCGTGGCACCTTCCGCCCGGTCTCCCTCGTCAACGAGGATATGCTCGCGTGCGGTCTCCGGGCCCTGCCGGACGGCGGCAAGGACGTGCTCGCGCTCTTTGAGATGTGCATCGGCTCCGACCCTCATCCTGAGGCCGAGCTCATCGACCGCATCCGCCTCGTCGGCGCGATGCAGCACCCCTTGCTGGTCACCCGTCACCGCGGCTGGTACCGCCTGCCCGCTTACTTCCGCCTGCACACCACGGGCAGCATCACGCTCGTCGCGGGCATGAACAACCTCGTGGACCTGTTCAATCCCGAGCACTACACGCACCTCGAAGGCGGCGTGCTGGAATCCTGCGGCCGACTCTTCAAGGACGGCGTCCGGGTCATGGTCTATCCGATGCTCGGCGATCAGCTGCGCCGCCTCATCCTGGATCCGGTCGCCTGCAAGGTCTGCTTCCCCGAGAGCTACCGCATCGCCGAGGACTCGGTGGTCACGGCCTCGGATATCCAGATGCGGCCCTCCGTCTCCGGCCTTTTCCAGCATCTGCTCAACAACGGTTTCCTGGTGCCGATCACCGGGGCGGACCGCGTCGCGATGGCCTGCCAGCCCCGGACGCTGGCCGAACGGATCCGCAAAGGCGTACCGGGTTGGGATCAGGAAGTGCCCCCGTCGGTTGCGGTCGCGATCCGAAGCCTCAAGTTGTGGGCTAGATAGCCCGCCATGCCTGCCACCTCCCTTCCGCCCGGCCAAGACACCGAACTCGCGCTCTCCGTCGAGCGGGCGTATCGCGAGGCCTTGGTCACCGACCGACTCGGCGCGATCTGGTCGCTCATCCTGGCCAAGTGCCTCCTCGCCCAGTGGGCGATCCTGCAGTACTCGATCCCGGTCAGCGGCGCTTTCTACGTCTGGACCCTGACGCTCGTGATGGGCACGGTGGCCTCGCTCTATTACCTGCACGCCCACCGGGTGAAACTGTATCTCCTGCCCACGCATTTCCGGGTCAACGCCGCCGTGCTCGCCGGACTGCTGGTCTCGCTCGGCTTCGTCGCCTATGCGCGCTTCGCGCTCGGCGCGATCGAAGCGCCGGTCGCCGCCGCGCTCGGCGCGGCCTTGCTCGGCTCGTGGTCCCTTGCGCGGGCTGCCCTGCGCCGTGCCTGGCCCCCGCTCGTCGGGGCGCTCCTCTGGTGGGGTATCGCCGTGACTGCCCTGCGTGCGCCGGCGGACGAGGCGCTGCTCTGGCTCGGCCTGGGCATGCTGGGCGCGCAGGCTCTCCCCGGCTTCGCCGTGGCGTCCCGGGAAACGCGGCAACGCGTCTGATCAGGCGGCGGCCTTGCCGCCGGCGCTGTTCATGAGGTGCGTCATGAAGCGCTTCATGGCCGGCGTGAGCACACGGCCCTTGCGGTGCAGGATGGCCAGAGGCCGCGCCACGCGACGGTCGCGCAGACGGAGCATGACGAGCGTGCCTTGTTCGACTTCCTGCCGGATGGTTCCTTCGGGCACGAGCGCCACGCCGGCGTCGACTTCGACCGCGCGCTTGAGCGTCTCGATGTTGTCGAACTCCATCGAAGGTTCGAGCTCGATGCGCTGCTCGCGGAAGAACTGGTCGAGCGCCTTGCGCGTCGGGATGTCCTGGTCGAAGCCGATGAACTTTCCGCCCTGGAGGTCGGCGAGGTCGATCTCCTTCTTCGCCGCGAGCTTGTGCTTGGGCGAGCAGATGGCGACGAGCTGGTCTTCCATGAGCGGGATGATCTCGACCTGGCGGGTCTTCTGCGGGAAGGCGACGAGGCCGAAGTCCACGGCGTTGGAGATGACGTCCTCGTAGACGAGGTTCGAGCGGCGGTATTCGACGCGCACGTTCACGTGCGGGAACTCCTGCATGAACGACTTCACGTGCGGGGGCAGCTCATGAAGGCCGATGGAGACGATGGTCGAGATATGGACGGTGCCGCTGACGACCTTGCGCATCTCCTGCATCTCGCTGCCGACCTGTTCGTAGCGGTTGAGGATGTCCTTGGCGGCCTCGTAGAGGCTCCGGCCCTCGCGCGTCAGCCGGAACTGCTTCTGGCTGCGGTCGACGATCAGGACGTTGAAGTGCTTCTCCATCGAACGCAGCTGCTGGCTGACGGCCGACTGGGTGATGGCGTTGAGCTTGGCGGCCTTGGAGAAGCTTTCGTTGTCCACTAGGTCGCGGAAGATCTTCAGGTTCTCGATATGCATGGAAGGATAGTCCGCATGATTAATAAAACTAATGGCGAAGGCCTTCAAGTGTAGATGTGCTAATCCTGAGGCGGAGACGCCTGGCCGGGCCAGGGAGCCCTGCTGGTTGACTCCCCGCCCGTTCTCCCTCCCTCTGGTGCCAATGGTCACCTCCGACCAATTCAAGGCCCGTTGCGAGGGGGTGCTGGCCCGCATCCGGGAGGCCTGCGTCCGTTCCGGCCGCGACCCGGCTTCCGTCCGCCTCCTCCCGGTGACCAAGACCCACCCGGTCGAGGCCGCTTTGCTGGCCTATGGCTTCGGTCTCCGGGCCGTCGGTGAGAACCGAGTCCAGGAAGCCGCCCAGAAGCGCCTTCTGGCGCCGTCCGACCTCCGCTGGGAGCTGATCGGCCACCTGCAGTCCAACAAGGCTAAGCACGCCTTGCAGGCTTTCGACGTCATCCAGAGCGTGGACTCGCCCGAGCTCGCCACCCGGCTAGGCCGGCTGGCCGGCGAGATGGGGCTGCGTCGCGAAGTGCTGATCCAGGTCAACTCCGGCGACGACCCGGCGAAGTTCGGGTGCGATCTGGCCGATGCGCCCCGCCTACTAGAGGCCGCGTTGGCCCAACCGGCGCTGAGCGTCAAGGGTCTGATGGCCATCGCGCCGCTGTCCGACGATCCCGCGGTCGCCGACCGGACCTTCGCCGAGCTGCGTCTTTGCCGCGACGCCTTGGCCGCCCGCTTCGGCGTGGCCCTGCCGGAATTATCCATGGGCATGAGCGGAGACCTTGAATCCGCCGTCGACGCAGGTTCTACTTGTGTCCGTGTCGGCTCCGCTTTGTTCGGTAGCCGTCCCTCCGCATGATCCGCCGTCTTCAAATCCGCGACCTCGCCCTGATGGACCGTACCGAGCTCGAGCTAGGCGCGGGTTTCACGGTGGTCACCGGTGAGACGGGCGCCGGCAAGTCCGTGCTGCTCGGCGCGCTTTCGCTCCTCGCGGGCAATCGCGCCGCCAAGACGATCGTCCGCAAGGGCGCCGACGAATGCTCGGTCGAAGCCGAGCTCGAGACCGATGGCGACAAGCGCTTCGACGATGTCCTGAAATCCCTCGACCTGCCGGAGTGCGACGACGGCCTGCTCATCCTGAAGCGCTCGGTCCATGCGACCAAGGCGGGCCGTATCTCGATCAACGGGGGCTCGGCCACGCTCACGCAGCTCCAGCAGCTCGGCGAGCTGTGGATCGATTTCCATGGCCCGGGCGAACCGCAGAAGCTGATGCGCGCCGAGACGCAGCTGGAGATGCTCGACCTGCATGCCGGCCTCGCCTCGGCGCTCGCGACCTACCGCACGGGCTGGCGTCTGCGCAACGACCTGCTCCGTGAGGCCGCCGAAGCCGCCACGGCCGAACGCCTCTCCGAGGACGAAGCGACCTTCCTTCGCTCGCAGCTCGACAAGCTGGATTCGCTCGACCTCTCCGAAGAGGCCATCACCAAGCTCGAACGCGATCACGCCCGCTCATCTCGCGCCCAGGAACTCGCGGTCTTGCTCGGCCAGTTGGAAGCCGGTCTCGGCTCCGACGGCCTGGGCGAAGTGATGCCGAAGCTACTCAAGGCCGGCGATGACGTCGCCCGGATCGACGAAGAGGCGTCTGCCCTCCGCGACCGACTGAACTCGCTCGCCGCGGAAGCGGAGGACATTCGCGCCGACTTCGCGCGTCTGGGCCGCGGACTTTCTTCCGACGACGAGTCCGCCGCCGAGCTCGACGGAAAGATGAACCTCTGGCTGGAGTTCCGTCGTAAATACGGACCCGGCGCCGAAGCCGTCCGCGAGAAGCGCGAGGCCCTCCGCCGCCGCCTGGCTTCGCAGGGTGACGTCGAAGCCCGCGTGGCGAAACTCAAGGCGGAGGCCGCCAAGGTGGAGAAGGACCTGCGCAAGCAGGCCGACGTCCTCCGCGCCGCCCGCACCAAGGCCGCCGAGAAGCTCGCCACCGCCGCCCGTAAGATGCTTGGTTCGCTTGGCTTCAAGAAGGCCGACTTGCGCATTGAAGTCGCCGCCGCCGAACTCGGCCCGCACGGCGCCGACGCCGTTCGCTTCCTTTTCTGTCCCAACGCCGGCCAAGACCTCCTGCCGCTCGACCAGATCGCCTCCAGCGGCGAAGCCGCCCGCGTGATGCTCGCCCTGAAGACCGTGCTCGCCGCCGTCGACCGTACCCCGGTACTGGTGTTCGACGAGGTCGACGCCAACGTCGGCGGTGAGATCGGTGCGCAGGTCGGCCGTGAACTCGCCGCGCTCGGCAAGGGCCATCAGGTCTTCTGCGTGACGCACCTTCCGCAGGTCGCCGCCCTCGGCCACGCCCACCTGGTCGTGACCAAGACGCAGGATGACAAGTCGACGACGGTCGAGATCTCTCCCGTCCACGGCAAGCGGAAGGACCGCGAGTCCGAATTGGCCCGTATGCTCGGCGACCGCGCCAGCAAGGTCGCGCTCTCGCACGCCCGCGAGCTGCTCGACGGCGCGAAGTAAGCTCAGGCCTTCTTCACGAAGCGGTCCAAGCGCAGGCGTCGGATCATGCGCAGGCCGATCGCAGCCGCCCAAGGCTTGGGCAGGCGCGCCGAGAAGACGGCCAGGATCTTATGCTTCCAGCCCGTGACCACGACCGGGCGATGCGCCGCCATGCCGCGCACGGCTTCGTCGGCGCACTCGTCCGAGGTCTGGCCGCCGAGGCCGGTCGAGCTGGCGAAGCCGGCGGCCTTGGAGAAATTCGTCGACACCGGCCCAGGGCAGATCGCCACGCAACGGATGCCGTGTGGCCTGGCTTCGGCGTCGAGCGCGACGCTCCAGTCCAGCATGAAGGATTTCGTCGCGGCGTATGTGGTCATCAGCGGCGTGGGTTGGAAGCCCGCGAGCGAGGCGACGGTGGCGACCATGCCGCCACGTGCTTTCAATTCGTCCCAAAGGCGCCCGGTGAGTTCGACCGGCGCACGTACGTTGACGTCGATCATCTTCAAGGTGTGGCCGACGCCGGGCGCCGGAAACTCCCCATAGGCGCCGAAGCCGCTATTATTAATCAGTAACATCCTGCCTTCTCGGGGCATTAGTTTCCGTAATTCGGAGACAACCGCCGCGATGTCAGCCGCTTGCGACAGGTCGCAGGTAAGGTGAGTGAAGTTAAGGGAATTCGGGACGCCCTCCGGGGCGGTGCGGGAAAGGTTGAACACCGCCGCTTTGGTCTCAGAATTACTGATACGCGAGAGTATCGCGCGTCCGATCCCGGAAGAAGCCCCTGATATGATGACCACGGAAAAACTCCTGAAGAAT
>Ga0114982_1001474_pt1 | contig 11304 bp, 8 predicted proteins | sample Shrwel_input2_FT_FD_87183 | JGI IMG/M metagenome (GOLD analysis project Ga0114982, IMG submission 87183) | Subsurface microbial communities from deep shales in Ohio, USA - Utica-3 well 1 S input2 FT | ecosystem: Environmental > Aquatic > Deep subsurface > Shale gas/oil reservoir > Produced... | reverse complement strand
GTGCTTCAGGCACCAGAGGACGCCTTCCGTGTTCACGGCGAGCGTGCGTCGGACGTTGGCATCGGTTTGCTGTTCGATCCTCAAGGTCTGGTCGCCTTCGGTCCCAGCGTTGTTCACGGCGACGTCCAAGCGCCCGAACTCCGTCAGCGCGGCTTGGACCGCCCGGGCGGCGTCGGCCTCCCGCGCATGGTCGGCATGGATGAAACGAACCTCGGCGCCCACCGCCTGCAGCGTGGCCAGCAGGGCCGGCCCGCGGTCCGCCCGTAGGTCGGTCGCGACGATGCGGTAGCCGGCCTTGGCGAAGGCGAGCGCGGTGGCATGGCCGATGCCGGCGGCGGCACCGGTGATGAGGACGACGGGTGCGGGCTTCATCCCGAGATTGTCTCCCGAATCCCGGCGGTGTCAAAGACCCTCGGGCGCCCTTATGCCTCTGGGGGGCTTATTTCGCGGGAATCTCGTTCACCGTGTAGTAAGCCTTCTTGTGGAGCAGCGGCTTGCCTCCGGAGGAGCGGACGCCCGCGAAGTCGAAGTCGTGGATGTGGCCGAGCTCGATCTTCTCGAGCGTCAGCCGCACGGTGAGCCCGTCGGCGGACGGCACGGCCGTGAGCACGCGCGGGGCGGTTTGGTCGACTTCGGGGCTGCCGTAGCCGGCTTGGTAGACGTGCGTGTACGTCGTCACCGCATAACTCGCGGGATCGGCGGCGGTCTTCGGGTCGACCGGCAGCGTGAACGTCAGCAGGAAGCCGTCAGGCCGGATGTTGATCTCCTTCACCTCGAACGGCGTCACGCCGTTCCAGTCGATGCGCTGCAGGGCGAACGGGGCCGTCCCGCGCACGGGCCATTGCGTGTTCGTCGTGAAGCCGCCGGCGATGAGTTGGCCTTGCGGGGAAAACTCCACGTTCATGAGGCCCGTCGCCAAGCCTTCGCGGAAGGGGTAGCAGGCGCCTTGCCACACGCCGTTGATCTGTTCGGTGCTCGCGCGCAGGATGATGCTGAGCGTGTAGTCGCCGAGGAAGAACTGTCCGTCGAACGGACCGAATTTCCCGCCCGTCTGGGCGAGCCGGAAGCCGGAGATGGAGCGTCCCATCTTGATGTACGGGAAGCGGACCGCCGGTGGGACGAGCTCGGCCACGCGGCTACGTTCGACGGTCAGGCGGGAATTGCTGTTCGGCTTCACGGGCTCCTTGAGGTCCTTCGTGAAGGCGTACCAGTTGTAGCTCGCCGGATGGCCGAGGAAGCCGCCGGGCTTCAGGTGCTTGAGCGAGCAGGAGCCGTTCCACGGCCCTTGGCTTTCGATGACGAACATTTCGCCTTGGGCGTTGGCGGCGATGCCCCCTGGGCTGCGCAGGCCGCTGCAGACGGGGATCATCCGGCCCGTGGGCGTGACCTTGACGGCCCAGCCGCGGAAGAGGTTGTTGGAATTGTAGGAGCCGCTCAGGCCGAGCGCGACCCACACGTTGCCTTCGCGGTCGGGCTTGGAGGCGAAGGCGAATTCATGGCCTTCCGCGTAGCCCCAGTTGTTGGAGAGCGTTTCGTAGCGATCCGCCACGCCGTCCCCATTGAGGTCGCGGATCCGCAGGACCTCGCTGAAGGAGGTCGCCAGCATCGCGCCATCGCGCCACGCCAAGGAGAAGATTTCGTCCTGGCCGGTGGCGAAGAGGTGGTAGCTCGGCTTCGGCGGCGTCGCGAAAGCGCCGTCGATGAAGTAGATGTCGCCGCGGCGCGTACCGACGGCGAGGCGACCATCGGGGAGGACTTCCAAGCCGCCGGGACGCATCGGCACCGTCGACGGGATGGGGATGTCCACGATGGGATAATAGTTGGCTTCTTCCGCGGCGGTGCCCCACAGGGCGCCGAGGTCCTCGGCGAAGGCCATCGGAGCGAGCGCGAAGGCCGCTAGGACGAGACAGTGACGGCGCATTACCATTGGTATTCGAGGACGAGGGTGGAGGTGCCGGCAGGGAGGTTCATCGGCAGGAGCAATTCGCCCTCGCGGACCTGGCCTGCTTGGGTGCCCAGCACGCGGACGGTCAACGTGTCGGCTTGGTAGGCTTGCGCTCCGGTGGCCGCGACCTTGGTGCCGCACGCGGCGCGGAAGAAGAACGGCGCGGTGCCGGCGGGAGCGGTGAAGCGCAGGGTCCGACGGAAGAACGCATGGCCATCCTTGGAGGTGACGTCTTCGAAGACGTCGTCCACCTTCACCTCACCGTATTCGTAGTGGAAGGTCGGACGGCGGAGCGCGTCGAGGTCGTAGCCGCGGAACTGGTAGCCGAGGGTCTGGGGGAAACCGTAGGTCGTCTTGCCCTTGGCGGGCCAGGGGTCGTCCAACGATTTGAGACGGTGGAAGGGCACGCCGGCGGGGAAGGCGACCAGCGTGTCCATGGCCCGCGGCTGGAAGGAGCCGTGGTCGACGTTCGCGAACTCGCCTTTCCAGAGTTGGCGGAGCGCCATCTCCTCCGAGTCGAAGCCGAGGCTGAGGCGTCCGGGGTAACCCACGGCCACCCCTCGGTAGCCGATGCTGCTGCGGCCGCGGGCCAGCTCCGCCACATCGGTCACGCGGAGTTCCTTGGATTGCCGCGAAAGCCCGAGCGGGTTCTTGGCGCGCGTGCCGCCTTCGAGGTAGGTCCAGAGCCCCTCGATCTGCCGGGCCGCGTCGCCGTTCAGGACGTCGGGCCGGAGGGATTGTCCGCCGGGCCAGTAGCTGGGCATGATGATGCCGGGGTGGAAGCGTTGCGGGGAACGCATGTAGAGGTGGAACCAGTTCTTCCGCAGACGCGTGGTCGTGTTCACCAGATCGAGGGCGCCCGCGCCCGCGGACTTCTGGCCGTTGAAATCATGGCAGGCGATGCAGCTGAAACCCTTTTCGCCGATCATCTCGTAGCCCGCTTGTTTGGATTCCTGGATGTCGCCGACGGTCGGCAGGACGGCTTGCTCGAGTTTGTCGACTTGTCCGAAGAGCCCGATCAGCGGCCGGACGTTGGCTTCGCCGAACTGCGGCATCGCCGTCTCGACGTAAGGGCGGGGACGCTGGCCATGCAGCAGGGCCCCTTCCAGTCCGGCGGTCGTCAGTTTCGCGCCGACGTCCGACAGCGGGGGCGGCAGGCGGCCTTGGTCGCCGAGGGCGGGGGCGGTGCTCGTGAAGAGGGCGTCACGCTCCGGCGCGATGCCGCCGAGGCCGCGGCGCTCGTGGCAAGCGATGCAGTTGAAGCGGGCGAGTTCGGTGTGGAGCGTCTGTTCGGGGGTCAGCGCCTGAGCCAAGCCTGGCGCGAGCGCGGCCCGGATCCAGGAAACCTGTTCGGAGGAAAGGTGGAACCGGGCGCCTGGCGTGCCCTGTTCATCCAGGCAGCCGCGGCTGGGGTTCGCCAGGGCCAGCGCCATCGCGGGGGCGGCGGCAGGAACTCCCAGGTCGTTGTGGCAGCTCACGCAGCCCAGTTGGGAGAACTTCTGGCGCCCCAAGTCGGCCAACTGGGCGTCGACCGTCGGACGGCTAAAGGCCGGGATGGGTTGGTCGGAGACCGAGAGCAGGCGGGCCGAGAGCGCTTGCCGGGTGAAATGGGGGCCCGCCCACTCGAAGGCGAGCGAGGGTTCCCGTCCGGTGTGGTAGTAGTCCAAGCGAATCGGGTGCCAGCCCGCGCTCAAGGCGGTCTTGCCGGTGAACGCCTGGACCCCGCGTCGATCCTTGGGGGCTAAGGCCGCCACTTCCTTGCCGGCGATGGTGAGCGTGGCGCCGTTCGCCTGCAGGAAGAACTCATAGTCGCCGGCCTCCCGGACGTTGAGCCAGCCCTCGAAGCGGAGGGCCATGTGGTGATGGATTCGGTCGAGGTTACTCAGCGCGAAGTCAGCCGTCTGCCCGGCGCGTTCGGGTTCGACCGCTTCATGGCCAATCCCTTCCCAGACTTGCCCACGGTACATCGTGTAGTTCAGGTGGCCCGGCACGCGGGTGTCCCGGAGGAGGTAATGCGCGATGCTTTCCACTTCGCGGGCGGGCAGCTTCAGGTCGGGCATCCGTCCCGAGGGGCGGCTCAGGTGCGGTTGGCGGAGGAAATCGACCAGGCTGCGGAAACTGTACTTCTGTTCCAGCGCCCCCAACGGCACGGATCTCGCGGCCAGCGTTTCGCGGCCTTGCGCGTCGCGGGGCGAGTGGCACGCGGCGCAACCACGGGCGTGGAAGAGCCTCTCGCCTTGGGCGGCGGCGACGGCGTCAGGCGCCTGCGGGGCAAACGTTGAAGCCTTCAACGAGAGCAGGAAATGGGTTAGCTGTCGGGCGGTGAGCTCGCGGTCGGCGGCGGGCATGGCGGCGAGCAGGTCGGGCATCGTCGTCCCCGGTTTGGTCGCATGGGGCGCGCGGATGAATTGCTCCAAGTAGGTCGGGTTGATCCGTTGGCCGACTTCAGCCAAGCGCGGCGCCTGCTTGGGCTTCAGTTCGGCGCCGGTTGGGGCGGCATGGCAGGCGACGCAGTTCAGCTCCGCGAGCAGCAGGCGCCCTTTGAGGGCCGGGTCCAGTTGCGCGGCGTGGATGCCGGGCAGGCGACTGTCGGCAACCAGGGCGCTCCCTAGGCAGAGAACGGCCCAGCCGGTCAGGCGAAGCCAAGTGCGGACGGCGCTGGGGTGGGCCGGGGGGTGCATGTGCACAGTTGAAACCGCCCGCTGGGGGCAAGCGAGTGCGAAGAAGCCAGACCCTTGCCCAACGCGTGCTTACTTCCCCGGCTTGGCCGGAGGCACGAACGAACGACCTTTCCAGCCGGCGATGATCCGGAGGTACTGGTATGGGTCCTTCCAGTCCCGGGAGGGTTCGACCATCGTGCCCTCAGGCCATTCGTTGAAACTCGTCAGCAGCAGGACGTCCGCCCCTGCCGACAGGGCCGAGCGGTGGTAGCCTTGGAGCGTGGCGCCCGCTTGGCCCGGGATCACGTAGGCGCTCTCCGGTTGGATCCGGCCATTGTCGAGGGCGGGATGCAGCGGCAGCAGGAGCTTCGCCTTCGTTTGGCGCACCCCTTGGGCGTAAGTCCGGAAGAACGGCGTGAGCTCGGCCTCGGTCGAGATGCGTTTCACGCTGAACGTCCCGTAGAAGCCGAACGCGTCGATGCCCGCGGTCTTCTGCCAGGCCGCCGGCAAGACGTGGGCCCCTTTCTGGAAGGCGATCTTATCCAGGGCCCACCAGACCGGCCCGACGCGTTTTTCGACTTCGGCGCGGAGTTGCGTGAAGCTCGCGGGCGTCAACTTCGGTGCGAACGGCACCTGGTAAAGATAGACGACGGGTCGGCCGTCGACATGCAGGTATCCGGGCTGGTCTTTGGTGCGAAGCAGGACGCCGCTCAGTTGTTCCGCCAGTGGCAGGACCTCGGCGTGGAATTGGGCGAGTTCGCAGTTCAGCGCGACCTTGACCTTCGTCTTGGCCGCCGCCGGCAGGATGACGGATTCAAACGCTTGACCGCTGCTGTTGGCGCCGCCCCACCAGGAAACGAGGAAGGCATCGATGCCCGCGGCGTCGGCGAGCTGCAGGTGCCAGGCCACGGTCGCGGCGTCGGTGCTGTCGTAGGCGTCGATCAGCGGTTGGGCGGGGATGCGCCAACGCGTCGGTTGCCCCGCGTCCTGCTTGTCGGCCCAGAAACTCCAGCGTGCCTTCGGTCCCGCGGGGGTGTCGTACCAAGCGTAATAGAAAGCCCAGACCGGAGGGTGGGGCGGTGCCGTCTCCGCGGCGGTCAGCCCCACCGCGGTCGCGAACCAAAAGGCGAGGAGATGGAGGCCGCCCCGCATCGCCGGGTCAGCCCTTGAGCGACGCCATGTCGATGACGAAGCGGTAGCGGACGTCCTGCTTGATCATGCGGGTCCAGGCTTCGTTGATCTGCTGGATCGGGATCAGTTCGATGTCGGAGACGATGCCGTGCCGGGCGCAGAACTCGAGCATCTCCTGGGTCTCGGCGATGCCGCCGATGCAGGAGCCGCTGAAGTTGCGGCGGGGCATGATGACGCTGAAGGCGTGCACCGCGAGCGGCTGTTCGGGGACGCCGACCAGCGTGAGCGTGCCGTCGAGCTTCAGCAGCGCCAGGTAGGCGTTGAGGTCGTGCTGCGCGGAGACGCAATCGAGGATGAAGTGGAACGTGCCGGCGTGCTTGGCCATCGCGGCGGCATCGGTGGAGACCACGACCTCGTGGGCGCCGAGGCGCAGGCCGTCGGCGACCTTGGCGGGGGAAGTCGTGAACAGCACGACATGGGCTCCGAAGGCGCGGGCGAACTTCACGCCCATGTGGCCGAGGCCGCCGAGGCCCACGATGCCGACCTTCTGTCCGGGGCCGACCTTCCAATGGCGCAGCGGCGAGTACGTCGTGATGCCGGCGCAGAGCAACGGCGCGGTGGCGGCGAGGTCCAACCCTTGGGGCACGCGGAGGGTGAAGGCCTCGTCCACGACGATGCCCGAGGAATACCCGCCGAACGTGTGGCCGCCGAGGTGCTTGTCGGGGCTGTTGTAGGTGAAGGTCGCTCCCGTGGTGCAGAACTGCTCGAGGCCTTGTTGGCAGCTCGAACACGTGCGGCAGGAGTCGACCATGCAGCCCGTGGCGCCGATGTCGCCGACCTTGAGCTTCGTCACCTGGCTCCCGACCTTGGTCACGCGACCGACGATTTCGTGGCCGGGGACGCAGGCGTATTGGGTGCCGGGCCATTCGCTGCGGGCCGTGTGGACGTCGGAGTGGCAGACCCCGCAGAAAAGGATCTCCATCTCGACGTCCGTCGGACCCGGCTCACGGCGCGGGATGCTCATCGGAGCGAGCGGGTTGGCGGCGGCGGAGGTGCCGAAGGCGCGGGCGGTGGAAGGCATGGCGAGGAAAGCGGAGGTTCTCCCGCACGGTAGGTGGCTGCCCGACGATGGCAAGCAGGGCGGTGGGTTAGGCATGGACTGGCGGCCGCGCGCCGTGGGGCTCGTTCGGTCGCTCGAGGGCCGCCTAGCGATGCCGCGGATTGCTGAGGAAGTAGAAATGACCGTCTTCCGCGCCGCCCACGAAATCGGGGATGCCGTCGCCCCGGAAGTCGACCACCGCTGGGCTGACGTCGTGGCCTTCGATGTTTTGCTTCACCAGCGGCCCTTCGTTGCGGAAGGTCCATTTCCCGTCCGCGGACCGCACCTGACGGTAGAAGTCGGCGCTGGAGGAGTTGACCAGGAAGTCGAGCCGACCATCGCCGTCCCAATCGACGACGCAGAGCTTGCGTCGGCCGCTCTTGCCGGCGGTGCCCGCGTTGAGGCGGAGAGGCCGGCCCGCTTCGTCGCAGAAGACCCGTTGGGGCGGCAGCAGGACGAGTTTGCCGTCGCGTCGGGCGCGCTCGAAGAAGGCGAGGTAGCCCTCGTGGTCGAGCATCACGAGGTCGATCAGCCCATCCTTGTTCCAGTCGACCGTCACGGGCGTCGTCCGCCATTGCGTGAGCAGGGCCTTGCCGGCAGGCTTGCGCCAACCCCAAGCCAGCGCCGGTTGCGGGCTCGTCCATTCGACCTCGATGGGCTGGGCCGGGGCGAGGGCGGGCGCCCGCCGTGTGCCGATGTTTCGATACCAGACCACTTCCCCGAGGATCGAATTCACGACGAGGTCCGGTCGACCATCGCCGTCCCAATCCGCCACCGTGAAGGTCGTATAGCCCCACTTGGCCTCGGCCGGGCCTTGGATGCTGCCGTTCTCGCCGGCCATGATGCGGAGCGTTTGGCCATCCACCGAGAGCAGTTTCGGGGCGGCGAATTTCGGTTTCGCCACGCCCGGTCCGCTGAGGTTCTCGAACCAACCCACGTAGCCCGCCGTGTTGCCGGACAGAAGGTCCATGTCCCCGTCGCCATCCCAGTCGAACCCGCAAGGTGTCGCCAGGGCGCCGAACTTCAGCTCGGCCGCTTCCTGTTGGAAGTAGCGCGGAGGAAGGAAGAGCGGGGTGTGGTCGGCGGTGAACCCGCCCGTGTTTTCGATGAACGCCACCCGGCCGTCTTCGTCGCCGACGATCAGGTCGAGCCGCCCGTCCTTGTTCCAGTCGATCGCGACGGGCGTGATCATCTCGAGGTCCATGGTCAGCGGACGCGGTGAACCCGGCAGGGTGGCGGCCTCGCGTACCGCCTTCCAGGCGGAGGGTCGGGCCTGCGCTTCGGCGCCGGGCGGCACCGTCAGGCGCCGGCCGGCGGCGTAGCGGGGCTGGGGACGGGTGCCGATGTTCTCGAAATACGTGAAGCCATCGAGGAACTCCCCGCAGAGCAGGTCGAGGTCGCCGTCCCCATCGAAGTCCGCGAAGTTCGGCGACGGCCAGCCGAAGGTCTCGAGCGGCCGCTCGGCGGCGTTCAGCTTGGATGGTTTCGCATACGCCGGTTGCGCGTTGGTGCCTTCATTGCGCGCGATGTAGACGAAACCGCGCAAGGGCCCGCGGGTCCATCGTCCCTGCGCATCGTAGGCGTTGTCCCAGCCGTAATCGGTCCAATCCCCGACGCCGATGGCGAGGTCGTTGACGCCGTCGCCGTCGAAATCGACCACCTTCCACATGTTGGCGCGCACCTTGTTGGGGTGGACGTTGGCCGGCAGCGGTAATTTCTGTCCGTGGCTCAGGCCGGCCGCCAGGAAATCCGGGTAGATCGTCCCCGGGGACAGCACCTTCGGTTGTCCGTCGACGTAGCTGACTTGGACGTTCTGCAGACCTGGGCTGAGGCGGACGCCGGCCTTGAAGACGGGCAGCGCCGTCTTGGCGCTATCCGCGGTGGCTTCGAAGACGTAGGTGCCGTTGGAAGGCTTATCGGGGCAGCTCACCACGAGGTCGAGGCGGCCATCGCCGTCGAAGTCCATCGGCAGCGGCCAAGCCCACAGGCCGACCCCGAGGTCGACGGTGAGCCCCGGATGATTGTAGGTCAGGCGCGTCAGCTCCTGCGCCGGGCTGTGGACACAGGCGGCGAGGCCGAGCAAGGAGAGCAGGATGCTTCGCATCAGGCCGTCGGGTTATTTCCTCCGCAGCGCGTCGATCTTCGCCTGGAGCTGGCGCGCCTGTTCCTCGGCGTCGCCCAGCGGCGTCGGAGCCACGACGCGCTCGCGGGTGTACCCGGTGAAGGCCATCCAGCGCGCCGCGCGGAGCTTGCGCAGCGCGTCAATCTGCTGGAACAGCGGGTCCGCCTTGAGCTGCGCGAGGGGCTCCGCGGGCGTCTCCAGGCCGACCCCGGCGAGGATGGTCCGCGCCATCAGCAGGTGGCCCTCATCGCCTGGGTGCACGCGGTCCTTCGAGAAAACCTCCGTGCGCTGGTCGCGGGCGGTGCGCATCGCCGAGTGGAGGTCGACGACCTCCAGGCCCGGGCGGCGCAACGTCTTTTCCCAAGCCGCGTAAGCCGCCAGCACCGTGTCGTAGTTGAACTCGCCCGCCTTCGTGGTCGCGTCGTAGATCGGCGGCGTCACGAGGATGATGCGTTTCACGCCGGCCTTTTCGCAGGAGTCGAGCAGGTGGTTGATGCCGTCCTTGAAGGCTTGGAAACGCTTTTCCTCCAGCGGTAGGTAGATGCCGTCGTTCATCCCATAGCACGCGAACACGACGTCGGGGCGCATCTTCGCGAGCACGCGCGGGAGGCGCTCGGAGAGGCAGGGTCGGGCGAACTTGCCGCCGGCGTGGCCGGGCTCGCTGAGGCCGGAGACCGTCTCGCTGGACAGCCCGAGCGGGTAGACCTCGAAACGCGCCTGCGGGCGCAGCTTCTGCAGGTAGTAGTCCATGAACGACACGTAGCCGCCCCCTTGCGTGATGGAGTCGCCGAGGACGACGATCTTCTGGTTGGCCAGCGAGTCGACCGTGGCGGCGACGGCGAGCGTGGCGGACAGGAGCAGGGCGGAGAACCAGCGCAGGGGGTGCATGGGCGGGGTGGGGTGGTCCTATTGGTAGAACTCCCGTGGGAGATGGCAAGGGAGCCGAGGGGCCAAACTAAAGACCCCTCGTTCGGGGACGAACGAGGGGTTTGAAGTGGTCGGATAGGGGGGATTCGAACCCCCGACCTCCTGCACCCGAAGCAGGCGCGCTACCAGGCTACGCTACTATCCGATAGATGGACTGAACTCGGACCGTGGGTTCGGTCGCGAGGGGTCAAGATACAGCGTCTCCCCGTAAAAATGCAAGTGAGGTCTCTCAAATCCTGTTTTTTCGAACTTTTGGCTCAGAAAAGCCCCCTGTCGTGCGTGTTCCGGGCGTGGATCGGCCCCGTCAAGCCAAGCCCAACCACGTTCGGCTAGGTTCAGCAACACCCCGGGGCGCAAGGCTTCGCCTTGGCCGGCTTCGCGGCGAGATCGATGATTTTGCTCAACCGTGGGGGCAGGGGAGCGCGACGGTAGTAGGACCAGCGCCCCTCCTTGCGGACGGTGACGAGACCGTATTTGCGCAGCATGGCCAGATGGCGGGAGACCGTCGGCTGGTCGCGCTGCACCTCGGTTTGCAGGTCGCACACGCAGACCTCCCCCCGCCCGATCTTCGCGAGCAGCTGGAGGCGCGTCGCGTCGGATAGACCCAGGCAGACCTTTTCCGTGGGCGGGAAGGCGAACCTCCTTTTGCCGTTGCTCATGGCTCCAGCATACATATGTTTATCCATATGCAATCCCTGAAGCCGTTGCCTATGACCGTCGCCGAATTTCGGTCGGCTTTGCTCGCGCAGCCGGGCTTGGCTCTCCGTTTCCGTCTGCCGACGGGCGGGTTGACGCCGATCCATGCGCACCTGACCGAGGTGGCCCGCGTGGAGAAACGGTTCATCGATTGCGGCGGCACGGTGCGGACGGCGGTGTCGGCCCGCCTGCAGCTGTGGACGGCGGATGATACCGACCATCGCGTCGGCTGCGCCAAGGCCGCGCAGGTGCTGGATCGCGGGACGGCCTTGCTGGGCGCAACCAGCCTGCCGTTGGAGGTGGAGTATGACTTCCCCCTGCTGACGGTCTTCCCCGTCGTCGGTTCGGTCGTCGAGGAAGGCGCCCGCGTCTTTCTCCTCGGCACTTCAAAGACCGATTGCCTGGCGCCGGACATCTGCACGCCGCAGGCTTGCCAGCCGGGCAGCGGCTGCTGTTAACCTCTTGTCCCTTTCCGTTAAGCCATGGCCCGTCCGCTCATCTTGATCCTCTGCACCGGCAATTCGTGCCGGAGCCATCTCGCCGAAGCCATCCTCCGTCGGGCCTTAGGTGGTCTGGCGGACGTCGCCAGCCCCGGCTCGAAGCCGGCGGGCTATGTGCACCCCGTCGCGCTGGAAGTCCTCAAGGAAATCGGGCTGGACGCCGCGGCGCATCACTCGAAGCACCTGAACGAATTCTTGGACAAGCCTGTCACCACGGTGATCAC
>Ga0114982_1001466_pt1 | contig 11331 bp, 10 predicted proteins | sample Shrwel_input2_FT_FD_87183 | JGI IMG/M metagenome (GOLD analysis project Ga0114982, IMG submission 87183) | Subsurface microbial communities from deep shales in Ohio, USA - Utica-3 well 1 S input2 FT | ecosystem: Environmental > Aquatic > Deep subsurface > Shale gas/oil reservoir > Produced... | reverse complement strand
CTACGTTGTCCACTGACCATCATTTTAGCAGCAACTTCTATAATCGGCAGTTCATTATAAATAATATCGTACAAACCCGAGACAATCGGCATATACACACCTAATTTATCGGCTTGTTGTTTGACTTGTTGAATGGTGTTAAGCCCTTCGGCGGTTTGCTCTAAATCGGCAATAATATCGGCCAATTTTTTACCCGAACCTAAAGCAAAACCCACTTGATAATTACGACTTAACGGGGAGCTACAGGTGGCAAATAAATCACCTACCCCTGCTAAACCCAAAAACGTTAAGGGATTTGCCCCCAATTGCACCGCAAAACGACTCATTTCGGCTAAAGCACGCGTCAGCAACATACTACGGGTATTTTCACCCACTTTTTGCGCTTGAGCCATGCCTGTCGCAATCGCATAAATGTTTTTGAGTGCGCCGCTTAACTCCACACCATAAATATCTGTGTTAGCAAAAACTCTAAAATACGGACAAGCTAAAATTTGATGAACCAATGTGCGTAGTTCGGGGTCTAAACTGGCAATGACTGTCCCTGCGGGCATTTTGGCGGCAATTTCTTTGGCCAAATTAGGCCCACTCAACACTCCGACACGCGCATCGGGTACTTCTTCGCGCATAATTTGGCTCATCAGCGAAAAAGTCCCTGCCTCAATGCCTTTGGTCATACTGACTAACATTTGTTTGGGCTGAAAGTGCGCTTTAGCACTTTGAATCACTTGTCGAAAAGCTTTACTGGGAATCGCCACAAACACCAAATCTACATCACTGACGACTTGTGCTAAATCGGTGCTAAATTGTAAGTCTGGATGTAAATCAAAGCCTTTTAAATAGCGTGTATTTTGATGGGTGGCTTGCATTTCGGCGACTAATTCGGCATCGCGTAACCATTGTGTGGTGTGACAGCCATTACTGGCTGCTAAATTGGCAATCACCGTGCCAAAACTACCCCCACCCAAAATAGCAACACGCGGTTTAGATGTACTCATAACTGACTCTTTAATAAAAAATCTGCAAGCAAGATAACAAACTCTGACTCTTTAGGCAAAATAAAGGGCGCATTATGCGCCCGTCTGTCACCCTTCGACTCCGCTCAGGGAACGTAGGTTGAGCGGAGTCGAGACCTACTATGCCAATTCCATCAACAAGCTGTTCAAGCGTTTGACATACGCCGCAGGGTCAGCCAACGCACTGCCTTCGGCCAACGTTGCTTGGTCTAACACTATCAACGCCAATGACTCAAAACGATTATCGTCACTGGTGCTATTTAAACGCGCCATTAACGGATGATGCGGATTGATTTCGAGGGTTGGTTTAGATTCGGGCATTTTTTGGCCACTGGCTTCTAACAATTGGCGCATCGCTGCCCCCAAATCATACTGACTACGCACCAAACAGGCTGGTGAATCGGTCAAACGTTGGGTTGCTTTGACCGCTTGTACTTTATCGGCCAAGATTTTTTGCAAACGCTCAACCAAAGGCTGGCTGCTTTCTTGCAATTGTTCTTCGGCTTTTTTGTCCTCTTCGCTGCTTAAACTGCCTAAGTCCAAATCACCTTTAGCAATATGTTGGAAAGTTCTGCCCTCAAATTCGGTGAGGTGTGTCATTAACCATTCGTCTAAACGGTCAGTTAATAACAATACTTCAACGCCTTTTTTGCGAAATACTTCTAAGTGTGGACTTTGACTGGCGGCATTAAAGTTTTCGGCGGTGAGGTAAAATTTTCTCTTGGCCTTCTTTCATGCGTGACACATAATCGGCTAAAGCCACAGATTCAAGCGCATCACCAGACAATGTCGAAGCAAAACGTAACAGTTTTAATACTTTATCTTGGTTAGCTTGGTCTTCGGCGACCCCTTCTTTCAACACACTACCAAATTGTGTCCAGCACAAAGCATAATCTTCAGCTTTGTTTTCGGCCATATTGCTAAGCATATCTAAAGCACGGCGCGTCAAGGCCGATTTCATGCTATCAATGACTTTACCTGACTGTAATAACTCACGCGAGACGTTAAGCGGCAAATCGTTAGAGTCAACAATACCTTTGACAAAACGCAGATACATCGGCAAAAACTGCTCTGCATCGTCCATAATAAATACGCGCTGTACATACAATTTCAAGCCACGCACGCCCTCACGTTGATACAAATCGTGTGGCGCACGTTTGGGAATAAACAATAACGAGGTGTATTCAAGTTTACCTTCGACTTTATTGTGATTCCACGCCAAAGGATTATCATAATCATGGGCAATATGCTTATAAAAGCCTTGATATTCCTCGTCAGTAATCTCGTTACGGGCGCGTGTCCATAAAGCAGCCGCTTTGTTGACGGCCTCATAATCGCCTTGTTGTTCTTTGCCTTCATCGTCCCAGTTTTGTGCTTTCATACACACAGGAATAGCAATGTGTTCGGCGTATTTGTGAATAATGTTTTTTAAACGGAAGGCATCGGCAAACTCTTCTTGTGTCGGGCGCAAATGCAACACAATCGTTGTACCACGTTCTGCCTTGTCAATCGCTTCGACACTAAACGCACCCTCGCCTTCGGACTCCCATTTTACCCCTTCGCTGGCGGCTGCCCCTGCACGGCGAGTAAATACTTCAACTTTTTGCGCTACGACAAAAGAGGAATAAAAACCAACGCCAAATTGACCAATCAATTGTGCGTCTTTCTTTTGGTCACCTGTTAAGTTTTTGACAAACTCAGACGTACCCGAACGCGCTATAGTCCCTAAATTATCAATCACTTCTTGGCGATTCATACCAATACCATTATCACGCAAGGTGATGGTTTTGGCTTCTTTATCCACATCAATCCAAATTTTTAACTCTGGGTCTTCACTTAACCATTCGGGATGAGTTAAGGCTTCAAAACGTAATTTATCCGCCGCATCTGAAGCGTTAGAGATTAACTCACGCAAAAAAATCTCAGGATTGCTATACAGCGAATGAATCATTAAATGTAAGAGTTTGGAGACTTCGGTTTGAAAGCCTAAGGTTTCTTTTTGTACAGTATCAGTCATGTTACACACTCCATCAGAAACAGGACTTACGCATTTCGCCAACATTAGCGCATTTTGAAAATCCTACCCAACCCCTCCTTTAAAAAAGGAGAGAATTCCCACTTTACTAAAGAGGGACTAGGGAGATTTAGTGAGCCAATAAGCGATAAGCACCTAAGTCCTAAGAAAGAAATAAATTTATTTCCTCCAACATGGGGTTAAGTGACATAAGTTCAAGGGGAAATTAAGGATACGCTGGACAATTGGACAAACGCGAAGATACGCGCTGATAATAGGTTTTACTGCCATTCAATTCGTTGATCACTAATTGATTTTGATTTTGCCACTCGACGGAGTTGTCATCTATAGGCCATAAATGAGCATCACTAAACCATAAAATACGGTTTAACTGCGGGCTACTCCACACCCCTGTAAATGACTTTTCATTTTGTAACTGTGCTTCTTCTTGCGACAACATCTCAACCACAAAACGACCATTGGCTTTTAACTCAATGCCAAAGGCGATATTATCGCGTTTGGCTTGCCATGTACCTACCCATTGACACGGTGTGTGAGGTTCGGCAATTTGATACAAACGTTCGGGCTCTAAATACCACCAAACCACAGGATTATTTTTTTCTTTTAAACAGCCAACAAAATTGGCAATATGCGCTTGAGTTGCTGCACTATTTGGCATATCTACACCATTTTGCCAACAAACTTCAGAACTTTGTACTAAACGTGTGTGAGCATAGCCTTTAAATACTATCCATATAAAAAAAGAGAATGGAATCCAAAAAGCTACGCCCAAAAATACCCGTAAATTACGACTCATTTTGCCTCACTGTTGGCAAGTACCGACTCAATACAACTGGCATCAGGTGGTGTACTACGATGAAAAAACGCGTGTTTTTCGGTCAATATATTAGATAGAGAAAAATGTTTATCACTTAACCATTCAATTTCATATTCATTGATGGGCCAAAAATATTCATCATCATAAAATTGCAGAGCCTTTTCTTTACTACTCGAACTCCAAACGCCTGTCCGCTCGACCAAACTTTTTTTATCTTCTTGGTCACGCCCTAAATACATAGGTTCTATAAAAAAGCGATTATCCGCTTGTATGGTTAACCAATACTCTTTATAACCTTCTGAGACATGCCATTTACCAATAAATTCGCATTGCATTTTGGGTTGTGCATACTCATACAATCGCTCTTCGCGCATGATTTTACTAATAAAAAAATTGCCTTTGCTTTTTAAACAACCGACAAAATTACTCACTTCGCGCGCGTTTTTTTTATCTTGACTAATCGGTACTTGTACCAAGCAAGCCTCAAAGTTTTTTTCAAATTGGCTAGTCAAGTAGCTATAACTCATCGTTAAAAATAACGCAATGGATAAGGGAATATAAACAATAAAACGCAAAAACCAGCGAAAATTATTACTCATCGCACTCTCCTGATAACCTTACTTGGTCTTAAGACCAAGTGTTGGCGATGTTTTTTTATTATTTGCTTAAATACTTAGTTGCTGCCTCTAAACCTTGTAAAGTAAGCGGATACATACGTTCTTCTAATAATTTACGCACATGAACAATAGATTGGGTATGTTGCCATGCACGTTCTGCTTCGGGATTTAACCACACGACTTTTTGAAAATGTTGGGTTAAACGCTGCATCCATACTGCCCCTGCTTCCTCATTAAAATGCTCTACCGAGCCACCCACTGATAATACTTCATAAGGTGACATCGCGGCATCACCCACAAAAATTACCCGATAATCGGAGCCGTACTTATGAATAATATCCCAAACGGGCAAACGCTCCGACCAACGGCGATTATTATCTTGCCATACGCTTTCATAAACAAAATTATGAAAATAAAAATAATGTAAATGTTTGAATTCGTTACGAGCAGCAGTAAATAGTGCCTCACACACTTCAATATAAGGATCCATTGAGCCACCGACATCAAAGAAAATCAAGACTTTGATACGGTTTTTACGCTCTGGCACTAATTTGATATCTAATAAGCCGCCTTTGTGCGCGGTGGATTTAATGGTATCGCCAATATCCAGTTCTTCTTCTACGCCTTGACGAGCAAAACGGCGCAAACGGCGTAACGCTACTTGTAAATTGCGTGTTCCTAATTCTAAAGAATCATCTAAGTTTTTAAACTCACGTTTTTCCCACACTTTAACTGCGGTTTTATTACGTGAAAGTCCTGCCAAACGAATGCCTTCGGGATTGGCACCATACGCACCAAAAGGTGATGTGCCACCTGTACCCACCATTTTATTGCCACCTTGATGGCGTTTGTGTTGTTCTTGCAGACGTTTTTCAAATTCTTCCATGAGTTTTTCGAGTGACCCCATTTTTTCAATAGCGGCTAACTCCTCAGGGCTTAAACTTTTTTCGATTTCTTTGCGTAACCAATCTTCAGGAATTGCGGCATTAGCCAAAGGATTAGCTAAGCTGTCTAAACCATCAAAAAAGTGTTTAAACGCACGGTCAAATTTATCAAAGTGTTTTTCGTCTTTAACCAAACATATTCTTGCCAAACGATAAAATTCTTCACCATCGGCAAACACCAAGCCTTGCTCTAAAGCACTTAACAAATCTAAATACTCACGCACCGAAACGGGTACTTGATATTGTTTGAGGGTATAAAATAATTTGGTGAGCATAAAACTTTTCTCCACCGACTAAAGCATATTAGCCAATAGCATAACGTATTTTTATCAAGTTAGGCGGGATACAGTAACAGAACAATCTTGTGCTAAAAAGCAAAAAACCGCGACAATGCGCGGTTTTTTAATTTGGCGGTGAAAGAGGGATTCGAACCCTCGGTACGCTATTAACGTACACACGCTTTCCAGGCGTGCGCCTTAAACCACTCGGCCATCTCACCAATCTTGTTATAGACTAACAAGGCGCGCAAGAATATCGCAGTTCCTTTTAAAAATCAAAAGTATTTTTTATTTTTTGCTTTAATCAGGCGGTGTTACACTATGCAGCTATTATTCCCTACAAAACCGTTATTGATTTGATGCGGCAGAGCTTTTTTTATGAATAATCCCGATAGCGCAAAAACCCCTATCCAAATTTTAACACTAGGTGCATTAGGCGTTGTATTTGGTGACATTGGTACTAGCCCTTTGTACGCGCTAAAAGAATGTTTTCACGCCAGTCATGGTTTAGCAATTACTCACGAAAATGTTTTAGGTTTGTTATCTATTATCTTTTGGTCAATTACACTTGTCGTGTCTATTAAATACATCGCCTTTATTATGCGTGCTGACAACAACGGCGAAGGCGGTATTATGGCATTATTGGCTTTGAGCTTACGTCATAAAAACATCAGCCCATGGCAGCGTTTAGCTTTAGTCAGTATTGGCTTATTTGGAGCAGCTTTATTTTTTGGCGATGGCATTATCACTCCCGCCATTTCGGTATTATCCGCTGTTGAAGGTTTAAAATTAGTCACCCCCGTTTTTGAGCCTTATATTATTCCTATTACTATCGCGGTGTTGGTTTCTTTGTTTATGATTCAGCGTCACGGTACAAGTTCAGTGGGTAAGTTATTTGGCCCCGTGATGCTGATTTGGTTTGCGACATTAGCCATTTTGGGCATCAACAATATTTCGCAATACCCTGCGGTATTACAACTGATTAACCCAGTTTGGGCGATACAATTTATTGCCACTTATCCCGTCATTGCATTTATCACCCTCGGTGCAGTCGTTTTAACTGTGACAGGCGGTGAAGCATTATATGCTGATATGGGACATTTTGGCCGCAAACCCATTCGTTATGCGTGGTTTGGCTTAGTCTGCCCTGCTTTGTTATTAAATTATTGTGGTCAAGGCGCATTATTACTCACACATCCTGAAGCGGTTGAAAATCCATTTTATCAATTAGCACCCAGTTGGTTTATTATTCCTTTAATTGCCTTGGCAACCTTGTCTACAGTCATTGCCTCACAGGCGGTAATTTCGGGGGTATTTTCGATTGCCCGTCAAGCGATGCAATTAGGTTATTTACCCCGTTTTGAAGTTTTGCACACTTCCGCTAAAGAAATAGGTCAAATTTATATTCCTGTCTTAAATTGGATATTATTAGCCTCAATTATTGTTTTAGTATTGATGTTTAAGTCATCCAGTAACTTGGCTTCGGCTTATGGTATTGCTGTCACCATGACCATGATTTGCGACACGATTTTGGCCGCATTTGTGGCAGTAACGATTTGGGGCTGGTCTAAACGTTTGGCAACACTGGTTGCCTTACCGTTATTGTGTGTGGACTTTGCCTTTTTTGGCGCAACGTCACTCAAGTTTTTGCAAGGTGGTTGGTTTCCCGTTTTGATTGGTATCAGTGCTTTTACGGTGATGATTACATGGAAACGTGGCCGCGAGATTTTATTTGAAAAACTTAATAAAGAAACCATGCCTTTAGATTTATTTGTGAATAATATGAATGCCGATTCGATTCATATTATTGATGGAACTGCTGTGTTTATGACAGGAACACATGTGTCTGTGCCTCATGCTTTATTACACAACATCAAACATAATAAAATTTTACACGAGCGCAATATCTTATTAACGTTAAATACCAAAGATATTCCTTTTGTGACTTCAGACCAACGTCTAAAAATAGAACAAATTTCAGCACATTTTTGGTTAATTACAGGCTATTATGGTTTTAAAGAACAACCCAATGTTCCTGAGTTATTAGCCTTATGCGAAAATAACGACTTAGTATTTGATATGATGGATACTAGCTTCTTTTTATCACGCGAACGCTTAATTCCGCGTGTTGAAGGTGGCATGGCTCCGTGGCGTGAACTACTATTTGTGGCCATGTCGCGTAATTCGGCTTCTGCAACCGACTTTTTCCAAATTCCTACCAATCGTGTAGTAGAACTTGGGACTCAAATTGAGTTATAACTAAGCACACAAGATTGATGCTCATGGTTTGCAAGTCAAATCGTGGGCATAAAGAAGAGATATAGACCGTTTTGATGAAAACAAAATACTCAAACTTGTGAAAACACACACGATTAGGACTTAGGTGAAAATATGATGCATCGGTCTTGGTTATTTACATCAAATAAAATAAATTAAAATAAACTAGGAGCCATTTATGGCTAATAATTCTAAAAACTTTACCAAAATCGGTATTTTTTACGACGGTAACTTTTTTTTGCACGTTAGCAATTATTATCAGTATTATCATCAACGTAAATCACGGATTAGTATTTCGGGCTTACATGAATATATTCGCCATCGCGTTGCTGCCGAAGAAAATACTGATGTCCGTTATTGTCATATTGTCGATGCCCATTATTTTAGAGGACGTTTACGCGCTCAAGATGCCGAGCAGCGTGACTTATTACTTAAAGAACGTTTATTTGATGAAGTATTAATGCGTGAAGGCGTGACAACACATTATTTACCCTTAGGGCCTGATGGTGAAAAAGGGATTGATGTTTGGCTCGCTTTAGAAGCCTATGAATTGTCAATTTATAAACAATTTGATGTTTTGGTATTAGTTGCTTGTGATGGCGATTTCCGTCCGTTGTTGCGTAAGCTCAATACGGTGGGTACTCGGGTGATGTTGTTAGCGTGGGATTTTGAATATACCGACAGACACAATGTACAAAAACTAACCCGCACAGCACAAGTATTATTAGATGAAGCAACATATCCCGTCTTAATGCACCAACTGATTGATGATCGTTCATTAAGAAATGACCAACAAATCAATAAGTTATTTTTATATCCTAAAGAAGAACAAGCCATTCTTCATGCGCTTAATTATGGAACACCGCTACCTGTCGTTATGCCTGCTGCCGTCGCTGCCAGCCCCTCACCTGTCTCTATGGAAAACCGTAGTGAAGGCGTGATTCAAAGTCTAAAAGAAGGTGGTTTTGGTTTTATTACACCTGATGAGGATATGGAAAATATCTTCTTTCACTTTAGCGAGGTAAAAAATCGTAATTTTTCGGAGTTACGTTTGGGCGACAGAGTGACTTATGTTTTAGGTCGTAATGAAAAAGGCTATTGTGCAACACAGATTTTGGCTCAAGGCGCAGAACAACCCTTTTTTAATCAACCACCCTATGATGATGAGCCTTTTTTGACTTATGATGAGGATTAAATCATCCTGCTCCCTCTCCTTTGGGAGAGGGTTGGGGAGGATTACAGTTTAATTAACCCGTTGATACAACACATCCCACACGCCATGACCTAAATTTTGGCCACGTAACTCAAACTTGGTTAACGGTCGATACGCTGGACGAGGCGCAAACTGCCCTTTACCTACCAAATTCGTATATCCTGCGCTGGCTTCTAAAATATCCAACATCCATAAAGCATAATGTTCCCAATCGGTTGCCGCATGAAATACACCACCTACTTTAAGTTTTTGGCGAATGAGCTGCATGTTATGGCTTTGCACAAAACGACGTTTATGATGCTTCTTTTTTGGCCATGGGTCGGCAAAATAGAGTTGTACGGTATCAATACTGTCGTTACTAAAATAATTTTCGAGCATCAATAAAGCATCACCGTCTATTACCCGTAAATTACTCAGTTTACGCTCACCTGCTTCAAAACAAATCTGAGCTAAACCATTGGGATGAATCTCAATACCAATAAAATCACGTTCTGGCGCAGCTAAGGCCATTTCTATCAGCGAAAAGCCCATACCAAAACCAATTTCTACAGTTAACGGGGCAATACGACCAAAAATGGCTTGCTGGTCAAAGGTTTGATTTTCGGTTTCTAATAAATAATATTCACCATACTCATCAATGCCTTTTTGTTGTGAAACCGTGTAGGCTGAGGAGCGGCGCATAAAAGTCATAATACGGCGTGGATATTCTTTTTTGAGAGCTAATTCTGTCATTTAAAAAAACTTACCTTCTAAGGGGCTGGAGGCAGTAGCATATAATTTTTTGGGCATACGACCTGCTAAAAAGCATTCGCGCCCTGCTTCTACGGCTTTTTTCATGGCTGATGCCATCAACACAGGATGTTGGGCTTTAGCAATGGCGGTATTCATTAACACCCCAGCACAGCCTAACTCCATCGCAATCGCTGCATCAGAGGCCGTACCAACACCCGCATCGACAATAATTGGCACAGTTGCCTGCTCCATAATAATTCGCAAATTATAAGGATTGATAATGCCTAAACCCGAACCAATTAAACTCCCTAAAGGCATGACCGCAATACAGCCCATGTTTTCGAGTTGTTTGGCAATAATCGGGTCATCAGAGGTATAAACCATAATATCAAAGCCTTCTTTAACCAAAATTTCGGTGGCTTTGAGCGTTTCTACCACATTAGGATATAGCGTTTTTTCGTCTGCCAATACTTCTAACTTGACCAACTTATGACCATCTAACAATTCACGCGCCAGTCGGCAAGTACGAACGGCCTCTTCGGCGGTATAACAGCCTGCGGTATTGGGCAAAATAGTATATTTATGGGGAGGAATCACATCCAATAAATTAGGCTCATGGGAATTTTGGCCGATATTGGTACGGCGCACTGCTACCGTGACAATTTCTGCGCCACTGGCCTCAATGGCTAAACGGGTTTCTTCTAAATCCTTATATTTACCTGTACCTACCAATAATCGTGATTGATAACTACGACCTGCTAATTGCAAAACATCAGATTGATTCATAACAAAAACTCTTAAAAAAACTTAACCGCCACCAATAGCATGAACTACTTCAAGTACATCATCTTGCTTTAAGATGGTGCTAGTGTGTTGACTTTTTGGCACAATTTCTTGGTTTAATTCTACGGCGACACGGCGATTAACGACATCTAACAAGACTAATAAATCACTAATCGTGCTGTCTTCGGCAATATGGCGTAGCTCGCCGTTTACTTGTATTTGCATCAATTATATTCCTTTGTACCATGCACTATAAGCCAACCATAACCAACCGACAATCAATGCGGTGCCACCAATGGGCGTAATTGCACCAAACCAACGCGGCGCACCTAAAGTCATGGCGTATAAAGACCCCGAAAAAATAATTATTCCCACTTGTAATGCCCACGCACTGCCTTTGGGTATAGCTAATTGTGGTTGTGCAGCCATTAATACACCTATGATTACTAACGCTAAAGCATGATAAATATGGTAATCAACACCTGTATGCCACCATGCTAATTGTTCGGCAGTCACTTTGTTTTTTAAACCATGCGCGCCAAACGCACCCAACATGACCGCAATCGCCATATTAAGCGCACCTAAAAAAACGAACATTTTTAAACTTCCCCAAAAACAAACG
>Ga0114982_1001465_pt1 | contig 11338 bp, 3 predicted proteins | sample Shrwel_input2_FT_FD_87183 | JGI IMG/M metagenome (GOLD analysis project Ga0114982, IMG submission 87183) | Subsurface microbial communities from deep shales in Ohio, USA - Utica-3 well 1 S input2 FT | ecosystem: Environmental > Aquatic > Deep subsurface > Shale gas/oil reservoir > Produced... | reverse complement strand
CACCAATGCCGTCGCCATCGAGGTCTTTGCTCTCGCTGGCGTCATCGGGAAAGGCGTCAGCGGGGTTAAGCACGCCATCGCCATCGCGGTCGTCGTCGAGGCTGTCGGGAATGCCGTCTTTGTCCATATCTGGCGGCACGCTGGCTTTGTCATCCGGGTCTGTGCCGGCTTGCACTTCGTAATCGTTGGAGATGCCATCGCCATCGCGATCGGTGTCGGCGTTGTCACCGATGCCGTCGCCGTCGAGGTCGCTGGTTTCTGTCGGGTCGTCGGGTAGCGCGTCCTGGTCGTTGGCTACGCCGTCACCGTCACGGTCGCTGTCCAGGGTGTCGGGGATGCCGTCCTTGTCCAAGTCAGCGGGCGTGCTGTTCTTGTCGTTGGGGTCAGTGCCGGCCTGGGTTTCGTAGTCGTTGGAAATGCCGTCGCCATCGCGGTCAGTATCAGCGTTGTCGCCAATGCCGTCGCTGTCGGAATCTTTCGATTCAGCTGGATCGTTGGGGAACCCATCCACGTCGTTGGCCACGCCATCACCGTCGCGGTCATCGTCTAACGCGTCGGGGATGCCGTCTTTGTCCAGGTCAGCCGGTACGCTGGCTTTGTCGTCCGGGTTGGTGCCCAGCTGAGTTTCGTAAGCGTTGGAAATACCATCACCGTCACGATCCGGATCTTGGTTGTCGCCAATACTGTCGCCGTCGAGGTCTTTGTTTTCCGTTGCATCATCCGGGAAGGCGTCAACGGCGTTGGCTACGCCATCGCCATCGCGGTCATCGTCCAGGCTGTCGGGGATAGCGTCTTTGTCGAGGTCGGCGGGCACGCTGGCCTTGTCATCCGGGTTGGTACCCAGCTGAGTTTCGTAATCGTTGGAAATGCCGTCGCCATCACGGTCGGTATCGGCGTTGTCGCCAATGCCGTCGCCATCCAAGTCTTTGGATTCAGCTGGGTCATTGGGGAACGCATCCACGTCGTTGGCCACACCGTCACCATCACGGTCGCTGTCCAGGCTATCGGGGATGCCGTCTGTGTCCATATCGGGCGGCGTGCTGGTTTTTTCGTCCGGATTGGTACCGGCCTGCACTTCGTAGTCGTTGGAAATGCCGTCGCCATCGCGGTCAGTGTCGGCGTTGTCGCCAATGCCGTCACCATCGCGGTCACGCCACTCGGCGGGGTTGTCAGGGAACGCGTCCTTGTCGTTGTCGACGCCATCGCCGTCACGGTCAAAGTCCAGCACGTCGGGGATGCCGTCGCGATCGCGGTCTGGCGGTACGCTGTTTTTGTCGTCTGGATTGGTGCTCAGCTGGGTTTCGTAGGCGTTGGAAATGCCGTCGCCGTCACGGTCGAGGTCGGCGTTGTCGCCAATACCATCGCCATCGAGGTCTTTACTTTCAGCGGCGTTGTCCGGGAAAACATCGACATCGTTGGCCACACCATCGCCGTCGCGGTCGCTGTCCAGGGCATCGGGAATACCGTCACGGTCGAGGTCTGGGGGTACGCTGGTTTTGTCGTTGGGGTTAGTGCCTAACTGCACTTCATAGTCGTTGGAGATGCCGTCGCCGTCGCGATCCGGGTCGGTGTTGTCGCCAATGCCGTCGCCGTCCAGATCTTTCGATTCGGTGGGGTCATTGGGGAAGGCGTCGACGTCGTTGGCCACGTCGTCGCCATCGCGGTCGCTGTCCACGGCATCAGGAATACCGTCCTTGTCCATGTCTGGCGGTACGCTTTTAGGGTCGTTTGGGTTGGTGCCGACCTGTTCTTCGTAGTCGTTAGAAATGCCGTCGCCATCGCGATCGGGGTCGGTATTATCGCCGACGCCATCGCCGTCCAGGTCGCAGAGCAGACCGGTGTCGAGGTTGTTCAATTGCACAGCGCTAAAGGTGGTGCGAGCCATGGGGTCGAGGAAGATGTTGCTGGCCACCGCGCCGCCGTATAGGCGCGAGGCGTATTGCTGGGTCACGGCGCCCTTCGCGTAAACAAAGCCGGCCAGGGTCGAGTTGGAACCGAGCACCACCTTGCCTTCAGCCAGCACCAGCAGGCGCGAGGCATCGCCGGGGGTTTCATAGGCGCTGGCGTTGACCAGGGCCAGCCACGGCAGCTCGAAGTTTTTCAGCACATGTAGGCGCACAGTACCGGTGCCAATCGGGACAATTTTCGACTCGCTGCCCAGGGTCAGTTTGTCGATCCAGTAATCGCCCGGCGCCAGTTCCAGAGTGCTGCGGTAGCCCAGTTCCAGCTCTTTGAGCAGGTACTCACCGGCGATATTGAAACGCACCTTGGCCATGCCCCTGACATTTAGTCGCTTCCATTCTTTGCGGCTGGCATCCAGAGTCAGGTTGCCGGCATAGGCCACCTCTTGTTTGAACGTGCTGCTGGTGGCGTGGAAGGCGGGCATGGCCGGCACTTGCGCCGGTATAAAGCTGGCTTGGCAATCCTGCGTACCGCAACTGCGCAGGCTGGAGGCAAAGCTGTTGTCGACACGGTTGGTGGCTAGGTAGGCCGACCGCGCGTCACGCAGTTGCGCGTTCAGGGCAAAGCTGATGCGCCCGCCACTGCCGTGGGTTTGCAGGCCCTTGGCAAAGGACGCTACGCACAGGCTCGGCTGTACCGCCGGCGGTGCAACAACGGGAATGCTTTGGGCGTTTAGCGGATTACTGCCGGCGACGCGCTCGCGCTCGTCGTCATAGCTGTCGCCATCGGTGTCTTCATCGAACAGGTCAAGGATGCCGTCGCCATCAAGGTCGGCGCGTTCATGGCAGGCGTTGTTCCAGCTGGCGCTGTTAACGGCGGCCATACGGGTTTCCACCCGGGCGGCAATGCCGACGTCAACGCTGCGCGCGTTCAGGGCACCGGTCAGGCGCGCGGCAAAGGCAGAGCGGTATTCGCCCTCAACATAGACCAGGCCATTGATGGCGCTGGCCGACTCTTGCGTAAGGTTGCCGCGCACAAACAACTGCAGCCCTTCAGGGCGGCCGCTGCCATCGTCGACGGCATTGATGCGCGCCTGATACGGTAGGCTCAGGGTATTGCCGACCATGACATTGGCGGTGCCACTCGCCACGCGCAGTTGGCTGTTGCTGGCCATTTCTAGTTGGCCGATCCAGTAGCGACCTGGGGCTAGGGTGACCTTGGCGCCATAGCCGAGGGTCAGCCGCTCAATGTAGTAAGCCTGGTGACGGGGGTTAAAACTCAAAGTGGCGGCGCTTTCCAGCTCAATGGCGCGGTAGCGGTTCACTTCATCGCCACCGGCTTCGCCATTGCCCAGGTAGCCTAGGCGCAGGTCATATTGGCCAGTGAGGGTGGGCAGCTTGAGGGTGCCCAAGTCGCCGGCGGCTACACCGCTGGCGCTGCAGTTTTTACTGCCGCAGCTGGGGGAAAGGAAGGCATTTTGTACGCGCAAGGTGTCGAGAGAGGCGCTGGGGTTATCGGCCAGTTGCCCGGCCCACTGAAAGGTGACACCACCAGCGCCATGGGTTTGCAAGCCAGAGCTAAACACCGCGCGGCACACCTCCGCCGCCTGTGCAGCGCCCGCACTCAGGCACAGCAGCCATACCAGCAGCCGGCTACCTGCGCGTTTGCCCCCCAGCATCCCCATAACGTTCGTCCCTGCTCTGCCGTCGTCCCTAATGTGGTACCGGCTGTGTGCTCGGCCCTAGTCTTGCGCTCGTCTAGTGCGAGCTGTACTGCACGTCTACTGCTTTCAACGCTTCGCTGCTCAGGCTTTTAACCACCTGTTTCAGCGCTTGGGGTGCAAGCATTTCCCGAATTTGCCCACTGACTTCGGCAAGCGGTTTGGCTGGCAACTTTTGCTCGGCGGTGACCCGCACCAGCAGCAACTGACCATCCACATACAGCGGCGCAATACTACCAGCGGCCGTTGGCTCCACCAGGCTACGCAGCGGCTGCTCAAGCAGCTCCAGCTTCAAACGGCTCTGCCGGTATTGCAGCGGCTTGCCGGCTTGGCGCCAATCGGCGACCCGCTTTTGCCAGTCTTTGCCTTGCACCTGTGGGCCACTGAGCAGGGTAATCAGCTCGGTGCGTTGCGCCGGCTCCAAGTCCTGATCGCTGGCGATAATTTCGAAGCTTTTCTCCACACCGCCACCGAATTCATCCTGGTGACGGCCGTAGTAGTCGGCCACCTGTTCATTGGTGACCGGCTCGGGGTTGGCATGCTGTTCCAGGTAGTGACGCACCAGCAATTCTTCGCGGTAGGCCTGCGCTTTCAAATCTAGCTGCTCACGCTCGCTGGCATCCAGCTCACGCTCAGCCAACAACGCCATCGCCCGACTACTGACCAGGCTTTCAAGAATTTTGCGTTCCACTTCTTCATTGGCATACAGCGGCGCCGACTCACCGAGCGTGCGCTCGATGGTCAGCTCCAACTGCGCGCGGGTGATCGGGGTTTTATCCACCGTCACCAGCGTGGCCGAGGGCTCTAACGGAACGTCGCTCAGCGCCTGCTTGCTATCGTCGTTACAACCCGCCAGCAGCACCGAGAGCGCCAAGGCAGCGCTGGCGCACTTAACTGGATGCACGGTTTTCACCTGCGGGTTGTTCGGCTTTGTCGGCGGTGGCTTTGGCCGTTTCTGGCTGGGCTTTTTTCTCAATCTTCGCCGCGGCTTTCAAGCGCTCCAGTTCAGCCGCCTTGGCTTCCTGACGCAGGCGGTAACGGATATCGCCGGCCACGCTTTCAAAAGGCTGCTTGATCACCTGCGGGCCGTCCAACACCTTGACGATATGGAAGCCAAACGGCGTAACGATTGGCTCGGACAACTCGCCGGCTTTCATGGTGAAAATACGGGTGCTGAACGCCGGATCGATAGCGCCTTCCTGCAGCCAACCGAGGTCGCCACCGTGCTGGGCCGACAGTTGGTCTTCGGAGTACTCCTTGGCCAGGGAGGTGAAATCTTCCTGCGAGTTGGCTTTGGTATAAATAGCGCTGGCCTTTGTCAGCAGCGCCTGACGCTCAGCCTCGCTCAAGTCCGGATTGGTACGCACCAAGATATGGGCAACATGAATTTTCTTGGCCTGGAACTGGTCCGGGTTGGTGGCGTAGTAATTACGCACCGCCTCGTCGGTCACCCGCTCCTTTAAAAACGTCTCAAAGTAGCGACCGATCAGCATCTGCTTACGGAACTCCGCCACTTCGGCTTCCACCTGCTCAGCCGGCAGCAGTTTCTGCTCTTCAATCTGCCCAGCCAGACCCTCACGCTCCAGATAATCATCCAGCTCGCGACTCACCAGCTCAGGGTTTTGCGTCGGCACACGCTTGAATTTCAGGTACGCGTCGAAGCGCTCCTGGGTGACTGGCTTGCCATTTACCTCAGCAATCGAATCGCCACCCGAATCACAGCCAGTCAAGGCCGCGGCCAATACAGAAGTCACAAGGACCAGGCGTTGGAACTGCTTCATTCAATCACCATTGTGTAAGGTCTAATTCCATTTATCGCGGTGTGCGATATACAGGGCACTCCCGCAAGGGGGCGTGAACTGGGTCACAAATCATGCTGGCACGATTTCAATTGGCCACTTAACCACGTTTTGGAAGTCGTTGAACTTCACCGAAATGCCTTTGGCATCGACTGGCATAGCGCCCAGGCGCTTGATCTTGCCAGTTTTGCTATCGAGTAAGCCCAGGCTGCGACGCTTGGTTCCGTTAAACGTATCTTCTACCAACACCAGCAAATTATCGGAAACCTGCAGTGCGTCCATGGCCAGAATTCGCGGTTGTTCTGCAAAGTCCGCGGCAAAGTCCAGCGCAGCAATTGGGCTCCAGCCGCTGCCATTGTCGTCGGGGCGCTGAAGGGCGCAGCCGTTGATCAACAGGGTTTGTGTATTGGAAAACGTCATTGCGTTGCCGCAGCGCGTATCAGCCGCAATGGCCCACGGCGTGTAATTGCTGCCGTCCATATTGGCGCCAATTACCAACGCTGGCACTGCATCGGCACCCTCCTCCAGCTCCCGATCGGTCAAATGCATGTAGTAGCGCGTGCCATAGGCCCCGGACGTGCCCAGCAATTCGCCAGAGGCCGGCGGCCATAGCTTGTCGCCCAGCGACAGGGTGGTGACGTTGAAAGGTGCGAGGGCAAATTCGTTGGACTGCATAGTACTGAGCCACAGGGCACCGTAGTCGTCAAAGTCCAGTGCAGAGAACTGATCATTGAAGCTCTGCACTTCAGTCAATGTGCCAGTGAAGCCGGTTTGGCGTAGCAGTTTGCTGCCCTCTTCGCCATCGGTCAGTGTGTAGATAGAAAAGCTGGGGACTGACGCCGGATCGTTCGGGTCAGTCCCCAGGCGCACTTCCATCTCGTCATTGAAGCTATCTGCGTCCGAGTCTGGATTATTGCTCAGCGTACCGGCGACAGTTTCAGCGCTATCGCACAAGAGGTCGCGGTCGGCATCGGCACAGAGGGTGAAGTTAACAATACGCGAACGGTCCTCGGCAGAGATGCCATACAAGGCGTTTTCACCCAGGCTCTGCAGTACAGCCGCGGAGTCCTGTGCCGGATCATCGAGGTTTTCCATGGTCATGAAGTTCATAACCACGCGGTGCTCGTTGGCCGGCACCTGAATGTGATAACCAATGGTCCAACGCAGGTACGCGTCACTGTAGATTTCGTCGCTGCGCAGAGTTTGACGCCCTGCGGCATCGGCGAACACGTTGAGGATTCGCGTACGGCTCGGCTCCTCCGGGTTGTTCGAATTCTTCATCTGGGTGACCCAGGTATCGCGGCTATCAAGCTCGGCGTCACCGCTGGATGTCATTTGAATCTGACCCGGGCCCCAATACTGGTTTTTCGACGTCAGCCGTGGATCAACCGTAATGGCCTGGCCGGTGATGTTGTAGAACTTGTCCAACACCCGCACAAATCCGCGCCCGGAACTCGGCACATAGAATTCGCGGCTGACTAGCACCCCGGCGTTCAATGCGACCAACGGCGTGCGCCAGATGGTTTCGCCGCCCACCTGGGTCAGGCCTTGTGGATTATCGGTTGGCTGTGGACTAAACGGATTGCCGTCCAACACATAGCCGTCCAACTCCAGTGCCGAAGTAAGGGGGGTGAAGTTTCCACCCCAGAACGTCACGACGCCTGTGCGGGTGATGTTGATCGACAGCTCAGATTCGGTAGTGGCACCCACGTCAGACTGTTGTCGTACTGCGCTACATCGTCGCCGTCTACTAGCGGATCGGTGCCATCAACGAACAGTTCATCGCCATCGCCACGGCCGGAACCATCGCTGTCAAAGGTCTTCGCCGCCGAGCCACCCAAGGTGTCGATTTCGAATTTGTCGGGCAGACCATCGCCATCGCTGTCTATCTGACGTGGGTGAGTGCCCGCACGGAATTCGTCCAGGTTGCTGACGCCATCGCCATCCTCGTCAGCATCCGGATCTCTCGCGTCATAGTCGATCTCGAATTTGTCGGACATGCCGTCGTCGTCGCTGTCGGCCTTGCTCGGGTCAGTGCCATAGCGATTTACCTCATCGGCATCAAACAGGCCGTCAGCGTCGGAATCAAGCTTGAGTGGGTCGCTAGGCGTCTCCGACTGCAGTTCAACGCGATCGGAAAGACCATCGCCATCGGTGTCGGCCAGGGTTGGGGCAGTGTGGTACTGATTGACCTCATCGCCGTCCGACAATCCATCGCTATCCGTGTCGCTGTTATGCGGATCGGTGCCATGCCCCTGCTCTTGCAGGTTACTCAGGCCATCTTCGTCCGGATCTTGCTGGGCAATACCTTCCTCGGCATGCAATGGATCGAAGCCGCTATAGAACTCGAAGCCATCGAGGAGCTGATCACCGTCGGTATCGGCGTTATCCAGCGCGGTACCCAGCAAGGTTTCGTTTAGATCCGAAAGCCCGTCTACATCAGTGTCGGTGCGACCTGGCAGGCGGCCTACCTGCATCTGGTAGGTGCCAAACGCAGTCGGTGTATAGGTGATGAAGGTGCCGGCCAAATCAGGGCGCCCCTCGAACCATTGCGTGAGCATCTGGCCAGGGAAAACATGACGGCTCTGGCTGGCGCTGAAGTCCACGCTCTGACCTTCCGTGTTGCTGCTGCCGAAGCGGAAACGGGTCTCGGCGCCTTCCCAGGCCTTCTTGGATAGCGCGTAGTAACGCACTTCAATGCGCCCATCGCGGTGCAGAATCACCTGCATATCGATACGTGGCGCGGCATACCAGTCATCAATAGCCGCCGGCACCCAGCCGACCCACGAGATCACCCAGCGGTCTGGCTGCTTGTCGATATAGAAGCTATGGGCGCTGTCGTACACGCTGAAGTTGCCATGCAACGGTACGATTTCCACATCGCCCACAGTCACCCGATGGTCATAGGCAGAGGCATACACCTGCGCGTACGGACGGCTGAAGTCTTCTGGCAGCGAGTCGTAATAGTCGCCGCTGGAGATCGCATCGCCTTGCTCGCCCATTGGCGGTACGTAGCTTTCATCAACGGCCAGCATTAGCTCACCCAGATCACTCGCGCCGCGCTCAGGCGAAGTAATTGTCTGTTCCAGTTCGACGGTTTCGCCCAGCACTTCTTTGCTCAAGCGCAACGTCCAGCTTTCAGTCTGACGCGGATCGAACTCTTCGGTGGTAAAGCGGCCCTCAGCATCGGTTTCACCGCTGATGGTCATTTCGCCTTGGTCTTGGCGCAACTCCACACTCACACCAGCAATCGGCGCGCCGAGCTCATTGACAGCACGTAGGGTGAAGGTCGAGAGCGGCCGCGGTGCGATGGCCACATCCAGCGTATTGCTCGTGCTGTTGCCGGCGCTGTCGGTAGCACGGATTTCCAGATGGGTGCTGTCGACACCTTCTGGCAGTTGGATGCTGTATGACAAATCACCGCCAACGCTGCCGCGCTCAAGCAATACGCCGTCTTGCCAGAACTCCACCGCTTTAACCAAGCCGTTATCACGCACCTGAACGCTTACGCTCAGGTCGTCACCGGCATAGAACGGCCCTTCCAGGGCACCGAAGGTCGCGACTGGCGCGCTGACATCCGCCACTTTCGGCTCATCATCCTGGCCATCCGGAATGCCGTCGTTATCCCAATCGCCATTGTTCGGGTCCAAGCCTAGCGGAATCTCTTCAGCGTCCGGCATGCCGTCGTTGTCGCTGTCCACCAGGCTTTGCCAGTTGACCAACTGCGCGTGCTCTTCGACGGTCAGGCCGACTTCTTCAAAGTTGGCCGAGCTCAGCTCGGTGAGGATGCGCTGGGTTTCGGCACGACTGTAGTTCTGCACGGCGTAGTGCATCAGTACCTTACGGCTATGGGGCTGCAGGGTCAGGCTGTAGTTCATGGCGTAGTTGTCGCCGCTCAGCGATACCGACACCGGTTTAGTGGTGGATCCGGCGTCAGCAAACAGGTGGCCCATGGCCGGGTCACCGCCATTGTCGCCGTCGTCGGTGAGCAGGAAGTAGTCGTTGGCATCAAACACCTTGTCGCCGGACGAGGTATTTACCAATTGCGTATTACCGTCGGAGCCCAGGTTGCCGCTGATGCTGACCGGCACGGTCATCACTGCATCCGTCGGGTTCTCGATCAACTCGAGGAAGCGAGCGTAGTTCTTATCAGCCGGCACATAGATTTTGCGGCTGACGCGCAGGCCACCATTGACGACTTGTGCCGGCAGCGTCACTTCGCGGCTGTTAAGGCGCAACAAGCCCTGGCTAACATTCGGCATCTGCTGGTTATTCACGGTCAGGAACTGGCCGTTGTCGTAAGCATCAGAGGTGCCGTCGTTGATCATGCCGTCGCCGTTGATATCCCAACGATAGCCATTGCCGCTCAGCACGTAATAAAAGCCCGTATTGCCCTCATAGCTCAACTGACTATCCGGGATCAGATTCACCGCACGACGGCCTTCTGCATCCAGCACCAGCGCCGGCACGTTGACCTGTTCACTATCAGCCGGAATGTCCACTTGCGCACTGGCGATCATGCGCTGGGCACCGAACACGGCCGAGGCACTTACGCCGATACGGGCGTCTTTGCTCAAGACCACCAGGCTGTAGCGGCCGTTGGCGTCGGTAGTGGTCTGCTGGGTTTTCACCTGCACGGTGGCGCCGGCCACTGGCCCGCCAAGTTTGTTCAGCACCTGACCGGTAAAGGTCAGCTCCGGCACCACGTTAACGTCCACGGTCAGGTCGACGGTGCGCACGTTGTTATGGCTGTCGGTGGCGCGCACTTGCAGCAGGGTGCTGTCGGCGTTCGGCAGAAGCACCGTGAAGGTCTGACGGCCACCCTGGGTACGGGTCTCGCGCAGCTCGCCGTCCTGCAGCAGCTCGACTTTGGTGACGATGCCGTTGTCATTGACCAGCGCAGTGACGTCCAGCGGCTCACCGGCATAACGGCGCAAGACCGGCAACTGCTCAAAGCTGACATTTGGCGCGGTGGCATCGGCTACTAGCGGCTCGCTGTCCTGACCGTCTGGAATACCGTCGCTGTCGCTGTCCGGGTTATTGATATCGGTGCCCAGACGGGTTTCATCGGCATCGCTCAAGCCATCTTCATCGGTGTCGTAGAAGGCAAAGAAGTTCACCACTTTGCCGGCCACGGTGGCATCGAGGTTATCCAAGCCCAGGCCTTTAAGGCTGCGCAGCTTGGCCGCCGTAACCTGGGCCGCGTCGGTGGAGCCTTCCAGGGTGGCGAAGTGCATGATCACGCGGCGTTCGCCGGCCGGAATACGCAGTTGGTAATCGGCCTGCCACAAACGACCCGCCTGGTTTACGTAGCTGGTGCCCTGTCGACGGTTGCCGTTGCCAGACAGTACATGCAGAAGTACCGGGCGAGTGGCAGCCGCCGTGTCACGCAGGGCCAGGAAGTCATCAGCAGTGGTCAACTGGGCATCGCCGCTGCTGGTAACAACCGCGACCTGGCCGTCGTTGGCTGCACCGTAGTAGGACTGCAGCCGTACGTTAGTGACCTGTTCCTGCGCTGTCGGGTTGTCAATGATTTCCAGGTAGCGCACATAGGCGCCGCCAGCACTTGGCACCAGCACACGGCGGCTGACCACCAGGTTATTGATACGTCGGGCTTCGTAGTGGTACTCGCGGCCGTTGGCCGAGCTGGTGGCGTGATTCTGCCAGTAGCCATAGCGGCTGCCATCTACATAGAGCTGGAAGGCGCTATTGCTGTTAATAGCCGAGCCGGTAGTAGCGTTTACATAGCCGTCATAATAGAAGTTCCAGTTACGGTTGTTTTCGTCGTTGACCGAACGATAACCGTTGATGTTCGGGCGATCGTCGCTTGCCAGTTTCGGGTTGGTGCCATCAACAAAACGTTCGTTGATGTCGCGACGCACGCCGCCATCGCCGTCGGCTTTGAGCGGATCGCTTG
>Ga0114982_1001464_pt1 | contig 11346 bp, 11 predicted proteins | sample Shrwel_input2_FT_FD_87183 | JGI IMG/M metagenome (GOLD analysis project Ga0114982, IMG submission 87183) | Subsurface microbial communities from deep shales in Ohio, USA - Utica-3 well 1 S input2 FT | ecosystem: Environmental > Aquatic > Deep subsurface > Shale gas/oil reservoir > Produced... | reverse complement strand
GTCGGGCTGCTCCATCCGGGCGCGGTCGGCGAGGTAGCTCGAGCAGACGCCCTCGCGCGCGCGACCGTTGGTCTCGTAGCGGACGACCGCGACGGTCAGGTGGATCTCGTCGGGGTAACGCGAGGGCGCCGAGGAGATCGAGTAGAGTCGGGGCATCAGCTTGCGCTGGAGTTCGACGACCTCCTGGGCGGAGGGACGGGCGGACGGGAACTCCTCGAAGAGGTCGATGAACTCTCGCTGCTCGAGCCAGGCCTTCTTCTTCTCCGGGTCGGCCTCGGCGAGGCGGGCGGCCAAGGCGTCCTTCTGCTCCGACGCGGTCGCGCGGTCATGGAGCAGTTGCACGAACTTGTAGGTCGGTCCGTTCAGCGCCAAGCGCTTCGCCCACGCCTCGCGGAGCGCGATCGGCGCGGGATCCTTGGGGATGGTGACGGCTTCCTCGCCCGTGAAGCCGGCGGCCCGCAGCAGGGCCGCGACGGCCGCGGGATTGTTCGTCGGGAAGACCCCGAGGGAATCGCCGCACTTGTAGGTCAGGCCACTGCCGGCGAGGGACACCGAGAAATGCTGGGTGTCCTTCTGGCTGGCGGCCGAGCTCAGGCGACGACGGTCGACCAGACGGGCGGGGAAAGGGTTGTTCTTATCGTAGGCCACGGCGGGAGGAATGACCGCAGGATGAGCACCCCACGGCGTTGGCAACCCTCTTTTGGCCGGGCGGCTACTTCCAGACCTTCACCCAATCCACCTCGACGTCATCGGGCAGCTTGCCCGGCACGAGGAGTTTGCGCTCGGAATCGCCGACCCAGTTGCCCAGATAGACGTGCATGGGTTCCTGGACCTCGGGCTTGTCGAGCTTATGGACGAGCTTGCCGTTGAAGTACCATCCATAGGCCTTCTCGGTCCAGGAGAAGCCGTAGGTGTTGAAGCCCTTGGAGCTCTGGTTGGGCCGGAGCACCAGGTCCGTCTTGACGGGCTTGAGATCGCGGAGCCCCTTGTTGTCGGCGATCCGGGCCCACGGCAACACCCGGTCCTCGCCGAAGCACTCGAAAAGCAACGAGGCGACCGGGGGCTCGGTGGTCAGCTTATTGCGCACCAGGAAGGCGCCATGGTGACCGCGCTGGGCGTTGAAGCGGATGGAAGCCTCGAAGTAACCATAAGCCTGGATGAACTTCTCGCGGGTGCTGACCGCGGTGCCCTGCCAACCGTCGGGCCGGTCGATGAGGGTCAGCACGAGCTTGCCGCCCTTCAGCGAGGCCGCCTGGGCGTTGCCCTCGTAGGTCCACTTGGCGGCGTCCAACGCGGCGCCGTCGAACTCGTCGGAGAACGCGAGCTTCAGCTTGGCGGTGGGGTCGGCCGCGACGACCGCGAGCGGGAGGAGACAGCAGGGAAGCAGACGCATGGTGAAATTGGGATCACTTCCAGACCTTGACCCAGTCGATCTGCAGAGGCTCGGGGCCGTTGGTCGGGTCCATGAAATCCTTCACCTTGCCGCCTTCGGCGGTGTGGTGGCAGAACTCGACGTACATCGGGGTGGTCGGGGTCCCCTTCTGCTCGAGCCGATGGACCTTCTTGCCGTCGACGTACCACTCGAAGTACTTGGGGGTCCAGAGCACGCCGTAGGTATGGAACTTCTTGTAGGAGGCGCCGGCGTCGAACTCGATGCCATGCTTGATCGGCTTGAGCATGCGGAGCCCGGTATTGTCGGCGACCTGGGCGCCGGGGACGATCACGTCGTCGCCATGGCCGTCGAAGAAGAGCCGGGCCGACGGCGGTTCGTCGAGGCTCGTGTTGCGCACCTCGAAACGGCCGGACCGGCCCTTGGTCTGCAGCATCCGGACGGAGGCCTCGAAGTAGCCGCTGACCTGGCTGAACTTACGCGCGGAGTTGAGGGTGCTGCTGCCCCACAGGCCGGCTTCCTTGCCCGGGGTCAGGTTGAGGTTGGCCTTGCCGTCCTTGATCGTGACGGAGTTGTGGACATTCCACTTGGTCGCATCGATCGCGGGGGCGTTGAACTCGTCCGACCAGACGAGCTTCATCTAGGAGTTCGGGGCGGCCCCGAGGAAGAGCGGCAGGGCGGCGAGCAGGGGCAGGAAGCGACGCATGGGGAAGCCCCTATTCGAGGGTATTTCCCAACGCTGGCAAGCGGGATGAGACCGCCCTACCCGCCTTAAGCCCCGAAAATCTCGTCGATTTCCTTGCGGCTGAGGGGGCGGCAATCGCCCAAGGGCATCTTCCGCAGGACCAGCCCGCCGATCTGGAAGCGACGCAGCACCTTCACGTGGAAACCGAAGATCTCGAGCAGGCGGCGGATTTCCCGCTTGCGGCCTTGGTCGAGGTGGATCTCCAGGCGGGTCGGATCTTCCGGATGGCGGATGACTTTCTTGAAGCGCAGCATCTCGCCCTCCTCCACCGCGCCCTTGAGCAGCCGGGGCGTCAGCGTCGGGTCGTAGTCGCGGTTCAAGGTGATCTCGTAGCGCTTGATGATGCCGCCGGACGGGTGCATCACCTTGTTCGCGAGCGCGCCATCGTTCGTGAGCAGGAGCAGCCCTTCCGAATCCTTGTCGAGGCGACCCACGCAGAAGAGGCGCAGCGGCCGGTACTCCGGCGGAACCATGTCGAAGACCGTCTGGCCCCCATGGGAATCGTCGTTGGTGCAGAGGAAGCCGCGGGGCTTGTTCATCATGAGCACCACCGTCCGCGCCAAGGGCTTGATGTGCTGGCCGCGGCAAGTGACGACATCGACGGCAGGGTCGACCGGCTGGCCGGTGCCGGCGACCTTGCCGTTGATGAACACCTCCCCGCCCGCGACCAGGCGCTCCGCCTCCCGACGGGAGCAGACCCCCGCCTGGGCGAGGAACTTGTGGATGCGCATGGGTCCTTCGTCGGGCACTCCCTACCCTTGGGGGCTTTCCGCCCGCAGGGCGAGACAATCACGCGGCGACCGGCGGACGGACTTTTTCTCGCCCTCCGGGCCGGGTTCGTCCTACTAGGTCCATGCGCCTCATCGACGGTAACGCCATCGCCCAGCAGGTCCTTGCCGAAGTCAAGGCCCGCGTCGCCCAGCTCGCCCCGGTCGTCCCCCACGTCGCCTTCGTCCGCGTCGGCGACGACCCCGCCTCGGTCTCCTACGTCACCAAGAAGCAGAAGACCGCGGCCGAGGTCGGCATGAAGGCCAGCCTGCAGCTCTTCCCCGAGACCGTCACCAAGGAGGAACTCTTCCGCCACCTCGACGCGCTCAACGCGGACGCCTCCGTCCACGGCATCCTGATCCAGGCCCCGCTCCCGAAGCACCTGCCCGAGACCGAGGTCTTCAACCGCGTGTCGCCCGACAAGGACGTCGACGGCTTCGGCACCCAGAGCATCGGCCGCCTCGTGCAGGAACTGCCCGGCGCCTTCGCGGCCTGCACGCCCGCCGGCGTGATCGAACTGCTCCGCCGCTCCGGCGTCGAGACCGCCGGCAAGCACGCCGTGGTCGTCGGCCGCTCCCTCATCGTCGGCAAGCCCGCGGCCGCCCTGCTCCTCGCCAAGGGCTGCGACTGCACCGTGACCGTCGCGCACTCGCGCACCAAGGACCTGGCGGCCATCGTCCGCCAGGCCGACATCGTGGTCGCCGCGATCGGCAAACCCCGCTTCATCACGGCCGACATGGTCAAGCCCGGCGCCGTGGTCATCGACGTGGGCATCAACCGCGTGCCGGATGCCTCCAAGAAGACCGGCTACCGCATCGTGGGCGACGTCGATTTCGACGCGGTGGCGCCGGCCTGCGAGGCCATCACGCCCGTGCCGGGCGGCGTGGGACCGATGACGGTGGCCATGCTGATGAAGAACACGCTCGACGCCTGCGCGCGCCAGCGTGGCTGAACGGCCTCCACCCCTGCCGCCCGTCCCCGCCGGCCTCTGGTGGCGGACCTTCGCGGCGTTGGCCGACGTCGTCCCGTTGCTCTTGCTGAGCTGGTGGTTGGCGGTCCGGCTCGCCGGGACCGACGAACAGGCCGCGCTGGCGGCGGTGGGTGCGTTCTATGACCAACTGCAGGCGCTTTCGCTGCAGTCCCAGCGGACAGGCTCCACGACCGCGCTCTGGGACCTCGCCCTCCACCCGCCGGAAGCGACGCTCCAAGCGTACGCGACCTGGCTCGGTCACCTCGGCACGGTCTCGTTCTGCCTGGTCGGCGGGGCGCTCACCGCCCAAGAGTGGCTCGGTCAAGGCCGCACCCTCGGCAAGCGGATCTTCCACCTGCGCTCCCTCGACGTCGCCACGGGCGAAGCCCCGGGCTTCCTGCCGGCCCTGCTGCGCTCGGCCTGGAAAGCCGCCTTCCTCTGCCTGCCGAACCCGCTCTTCACCCTCCTCGGCATCGTCAACGCGCACGTCCCGCTCTTCCGCAAGGATCGCCGCGCCTGGCACGACCTCTGGACCCGGACCCAGGTGGTCGAGGACGACGGCCGCGAGGTTTAAGCCGGGCTAATTCCGCCGAGAAGCGAGCCCCGCAATCGCCCCGTGCCGCATTTTTCGGTCAACTTAGCAAGATAGGTCGCCGCCTTGCGGCGCAGGGTCCGCGCGGCGATTGCGTCGGCTAATGCCTACCTTAAGCGTTTCCCCGCAGCGGCCGCGACGCGCGCCGCCGCGGCGCCCGTGGAAGGTCAGTCGCGCGCGGGCCGGAGGGTTCGGCTTTGAATGCGTCTGGCCGGATGGTAATCTCATGGCGTCACCGCCTCTTCGTGGAAGCCCTCGCCCTCACCGTCTTCTTCTCCGTGCTCCTGGCCCTCGGCGCATCGCTCGCCTTCCTCTGGGACCAGCGCAACCGCGGCGAGGATGGGCTCGAGCGCGAATCCCTTCGCCCGCTGGACGAAGAGGCCCCCGCCCATCCCTCCCCGACCGAGCCGACGCCATGAACGACGCCACCAACACCCTCCGCTACGACGACGAGATCGTCCGCCGCTTCACCTTGGCATCCGTGCTCTGGGGCGTCGCCGGACTGCTCTGCGGCCTGGTCATCGCCCTGCAGCTGGCCTTCCCGGCCCTGAACCTCGGCCTACCCTACACGACCTTCGGCCGGCTGCGGCCCCTCCACACCAACGCGGCGATCTTCGCGTTCGTGGGCAACATGGTGTTCGCCGGCGTCTACTACTCGACGCAGCGGCTGCTCAAGGCCCGGCTGGCGTACCCGTCCTTGGCGCAGGCCCACTTCTGGGGCTGGCAACTCGTGATCCTGCTCGCCGCGATCACGCTGCCGCTCGGCTATTCGCGCAGCAAGGAATACGCCGAGCTGATCTGGCCCATCGACGCGCTGTTGGCGCTGGTCTGGATCGCCTTCGGGGTCGTCTTCTTCGCGACCCTCGCCCGGCGGCGGGAGCGCAGCCTGTACGTGGCCGTCTGGTTCTACATCGGCACGATCATCACCGTGGCCCTGCTGTACGTGGTCAACCACCTGTCGCTGCCGACGAGCCTGCTGCACAGTTATCCGGTCTTCGGCGGCGTCCAGGACGCGCTGGTCCAGTGGTGGTACGGCCATAACGCCGTGGCCTTCTTCCTGACTACTCCGATCCTCGGCATCATGTACTACTTCGTCCCCAAGGCCGTGGGGCGGCCCGTGTACAGCTACCGCCTGTCGATCATCCACTTCTGGTCGCTGATCTTCCTCTACATCTGGGCAGGACCGCACCACCTGCTCAACACGGCGCTACCGGGCTGGCTCCAGGGGCTGGGCATGGTCTTCTCCCTGATGCTCTGGGCGCCCTCCTGGGGCGGCATGCTCAACGGCCTGCTGACCCTGCGGGGCGCCTGGGACAAGCTCCGGACGGACCCGGTCGTGAAGTTCATGGCCGCGGCGGTGACGTTCTACGGCATGGCGACCTTCGAAGGCCCGCTCCTTTCGATCAAGGCCGTCAACGCCCTCGGACACTACACCGACTGGATCATCGGCCACGTGCACGCCGGCACCCTCGGCTGGAACGGCTTCATGGCCGCGGGCATGTTCTACTGGCTCGTGCCCCGCCTCTGGGGCACGCGGCTGCACAGCGAACGCCTCGCGAACCTCCACTTCTGGGTGGGGATGGTGGGCATCCTCTTCTACGTGGCCTCGATGTGGGTGGCCGGCATCGGCCAGGGCCTGTCGCTCAACGAACTCACCGCCGACGGCTCCGCCCCGGCGAACACCTTCATCGAGACGCTGAAGAACATCCTGCCGATGTATCACCTCCGCGCCCTCGGCGGCGGGCTCTACCTCCTCGGCTACCTGCTGATGGTCTACAACCTCTTCCGGACCATCCGCTCCGGCCAGCCCACCGACGGCACGGCGCAGGTGACGGAAGCACCCGTCGCGACCCCGGCGACGGCGAAGTTCGCGGGCTTCGTCAACGCCCCGGTGCTCTTCACGCTCGGCATCATCGCAAGCGCCTGCCTCTGGCTGCTGGGCCAAGGTGCCTGGATGACGGTCGGCCTGACGGGCACGATCGCGCTGACCCTCGCCGCGTTGGCCCACTTCGAGGTGCGCCAGTACACCTGGCAACGCTGGCACGAGGAGCTGCTCCAGCATGCCTTCCCCTTCTCGGTGCTCACGCTCATCGCCGTGGCCATCGGCGGCGCGCTGCAGATCGTCCCGACCGTCGCCCTCTACAGGGGCGACGGCGACGCCCGCCTGCTCGAGGGCCGCGTCCAGCGTCCCTACCGCCCCTTGGAGCTGGCCGGCCGAGACCTCTACGTCCGGGAGGGCTGCTACAACTGCCATTCGCAGATGATCCGCACCCTGAAGCCGGACATCCTCCGCTATGGCGCGGGCCAAGGCTACTCGCGTCTCGGCGAGTCCATCTACGACCGCCCCTTCCAGTGGGGCTCCCGCCGGACCGGTCCGGACCTGGCCCGCGAAGGTCTGCTGCGGCCCGACCTCGCCTGGCATTACCGACACCTGGTGAACCCACGCGAACTGGAACCCGACTCGATCATGCCCTCCTACCCGTGGCTGAAGGAGAACCAGGTGGACCGCTCCCAGCTGTTCGGACGCATCTCGGCGCTGCGCACCCTCGGCGTGCCCTATCGCGCCGACGCCAGCACGCCCGCGGCGATCCAGAACGACTACGACGCGCAGTCCCGGGACATCGTGAAGGCCCTCGCCGAGAAAGGCATCCGGGCCGGCGCCGACTCCGAAATGGTCGCGTTGTTGGCCTACCTGCGGTGCCTCGGGCTCAACGTCGAAACCCCCGGCGCGGAGGCGCGTCGCTGACATGTTCCGCCGCATCGTCTGGGAGGAACTTCTCCGCGACCTGCAGACCGCCGGGCTGCTCCTCCTCGGCATCGCCCTGGTCATCCTCGTGGCCCGGGTGCTGACCACCCCCGAGGACGAGGTCAAGCGCCTCTCCGAACTCCCCCTCCACGACGAACGGGACCCTCGCCCATGAAGAAAGACGCCGACCAGCCGGTCATCATGCCGCACGCCTACGACGGCATCCAGGAATACGACCAGAGCCTTCCCAACTGGTGGCTGTGCACGCTGTTCGCCTCGATCGCGTTCGCCTTCGGGTACTGGGCTTACTGGTTCCATTCGGGGGTCGGGTCGGACGACCGCGTGGCCCTCGACGCCGAACTCGCCGCGCTCGAGGCCCGGCAGCTGGCCGCGGTCAAGGACCTCGACGAAGCCACGCTCTGGAAGATGAGCCGCAATCCGTCGACGGTCGCCGAAGGCCAGGCGGTCTACGCCTCGCTCTGCTTCAGCTGCCATGGACCGACGATGGCCGGCATCAAGGGCGTCGGCTTCCGCCTGAACGACGACCTCTGGGTCCACGGCAACACCGGCATGGCGGTCTTCCGCAACATCAACGAGGGCGTCGTCTTCGACGGCAAGCCGACCGGCATGGCTTCGCAGAAGGCGCTCGGCACCGGCCGCATCGCGGCCGTGACGGCCTACCTTCTCTCGTTCCAGAAGGAAGGCCAGATGAAGGCCATCGAACGCACGAAGGAGCCCTCGCAGCTGACCCCATGACGTCGAACCGTGGCCCCATCCGCGAAAGCGTGACCACGATCGGACGGGACGGCGAACGCCGCTTCCTGCATCCCGCCATCGTGGTGGGCGCCTGGTGGCGGGCCCGTCGCCTCGTGGCTTGGCTGCTCATCGCGTTCTTCGCGCTGCTCCCCTGGGTCGATGTCGGCGGCTTCCCCGCCGTCTTCCTCGACGTCGAGCACCGCCGCTTCCATCTGCTCGGGGCGACGCTCGGCCTCGGCGACGTGTGGCTCCTGTTCTTCGTCATCACGGGCTGGTGCTTCCTCATCTACGCGACCACGGCCCTGCTCGGGCGCATCTGGTGCGGATGGACCTGCCCGCAGACGGTCTACCTCGAGCACGTCTTCCGGGTCGTGGACCGCCTCTTCGAAGGCGACCACGTCAGCCGCGCGAAACTGGATGCCGCGGCGTGGAGCCGGCCCGCCAAGTTCCTGCGCCGCGGCGGCCGTGCGTTGGCCTACCTCATCCTCTGCTGGGTCGTCGCGCACATCTTCCTGGCCTACTTCATCTCGATCCCCGGGCTCTACCCGATGATCACCGCCGCCCCCCAGGCGCATCCCGCGGCGTTCGTCGCGATGGCCGTGGCCACCGGCTTGCTGTTCTTCAACTTCTGGTGGTTCCGCGAACAGCTCTGCCTGATCCTCTGCCCTTACGGACGCCTCCAATCGGCCTTGATCGACGACGACTCCGTCATCGTGGGCTATGACGAGAAACGCGGCGAACCCCGCGGCAAGGCCGCGCCGGGCATCACCGCGGGCGACTGCGTGGACTGCCGTCGTTGCGTGCAGGTCTGCCCCACCGGGATCGACATCCGCCAAGGCCTCCAGATGGAATGCGTCGCCTGTACCTCCTGCGTCGACGCCTGCGACGACGTGATGACCAAGCTCAAGCGGCCCACGGGATTGGTCCGTTATGCGTCGCTCCGGGAGCTGGCCGGCGGACGCACCCGCTTCCTGCGCCCCCGCACGATCCTCTACTCCGCGCTGCTGACGGTCGGCCTGATCGTGGCGACCGTCTCCCTGCTCCGCGTCCAGCCGGCCGGCTTCAAGCTGAGCCGTCCGCCGCAGACCGAGCTCTATGTCGTCAGCGCCGACTCCGTCGCCAACGTCTTCCGCGCCAAGATCCAGAACAAGGACGACGTCCCCCGCCGTTTCTTCGTCGAAGCCGAGGCGTCGCCGACGAAGTTGAGCGTGCTGAACCAGTCGGCGGGCTTGGTCATCGCGCCGCAGGCGGAAGTCACGCTGCCGCTCACGTTGCTCGTCGACCGCCGGGATTACCGCGGCGAGTTCAACTTCACGCTCCGCCTGCGCAGCGACGACGGCAAGGTTTCGGTGCTGCAGAAAGCCCACTTCATCGGCCCCGCCCCTTCGACCCTCGCCCGATGAGCCTCCTCCGCCGCCATCCTTGGATCCCGCTCGCGGCCCTTTTCCTGGGCTTCGTCGCGGTCTGGGTCTGCTGGCTGCTCATCGCCCTCCGCCACGCGCCCGAGCCAGTGGCCCCCCATTCCCCTCCGCCCTCCCATGCTCCCGCTCGTTGAGACCGGCGCCGGCGCCTTCCTCGCCGGACTGGCCGTCTCGCCCCATTGCGGGGCGATGTGCGCACCGCTGACGTGCGCGCTCGGTCCTTGGCGGGCGACCGCCGACCAGCGCCTCGGCTTCACGACGGCCTATCACCTCACCCGGACGCTTGCTTATACGTTGCTCGGCGGGCTCGCCGGACTGGTGGGCGCCAAGTTCGGACGCTGGATGGCCTTGCCGCTCATGGATTACCTTCCGTGGGCCATGGTGGTGTTCCTGTTCGCCCTCGCGCTCGGGCTCGACCGGGGCTTCCCCGCGCCCGCCTTCCTGCGCCGCCGGCACGCCCGCTGGATGGAGCGCACGCGGGGGCGCGCCCCGTCCTTCGCCGGCGCCTGGCTCGGCGCCCTGAGCCCTCTCCTCCCGTGCGGACCGCTGCACGCGTTGTTCGGGCTCGCCCTGCTGAGCGGCCACGGCCTGCGCGGGGCCGAGATCGGCTTCGGCTTCGCCCTCGGCACGATTCCCCTGCTCTGGGCCGCCCAGATGGGCTACCACCGGCTGACCCTCCGTCTCGGCGAGGCGCGGAGCATCCGGCTGCGACGCGGCCTCGCCGCCCTCGCCGCCGTCGCGCTCCTCGTGAAGACGGTCTGGTTCAACGCTCCCGGCAATGTCTGCCTCTGAAGCCGCCTGCCGCCACTGCGGCTCCGCCATCCTGAACCGGCTCGCGCCGCCCGGCTTCTGCTGCGCGGGATGCGAGCAGGTGCACGGCCTGATCGTCAGCTGCGGACTCGGACGCTACTACGAACTCCGGGCCGAGGCCATCGCGCCGATCAACGAGACGATCCTCGGCGCCAAGGATTTCGAATGGTTGCAGCAAGCCCAGTCGGCCGGCGACGCTTCCGGGCACCGCACCCTTCGCGTGGCCCTGCGCGGCCTGTCCTGCGTGGGGTGCGTCTGGCTGATCGAAAAGCTGCTGGGCGAGGTCCCGGGCATGATCGGCGGCCGCGTGAACGCCCACCGAGGCACGCTGCGCATGGAATGGCGCGACGGCGCTGACCTCACGCAGGCGGCCGTCCGGCTGGCCGGCTTCGGCTACCTTGTCGTCCCGGACGACGGCGAAGAGCACCGGGAAGAAGACGGGCTCACGACCAGGCTCGGCCTGTGCGCGGCGTTCGCGATGAACGCGATGCTCAACTCGGTGCCCGCCTATCTGGGCATGAAATCGGACGAGCAGTTCGCCGGAATCTTCCGTCTGCTCGCGGTCTTCTTCGCCACGCTTTCGATGCTGGTCGGCGGCAGCTATTTCGCGAGCCGGGCCTGGGCTTCGCTCCGGCGGGGAAGGCTGCACATGGATCTTCCGATCGCGCTCGGCCTGACGGCCGCCTACCTCGCGGCGTTCGTCGGCTGGGCGCTCGGGCTGCCGAGCCTCGAGTATTGGGATTTCGTCTGCCTGTTCACCTTCCTGATGCTGGTGGGACGTTGGACGCAGGAACGCGCGATCGAACAGAACCGTCGTCGCCTGCCGGCGAGTTCCCCGACCTTGCGGCCGGTCGACATCTTCGAGCATGCGGACAGCGCCGCTCCGCTCCGACGGATCCCCGCCGAAGCGCTGCGTCCGGGCCAGACCTACGCCGTGGCGAGCGGTCAGGTCGCCCCCGTCTGCGGACGACTGGTCGGACAGGAAGCGGAAGTCAGCCTAGCGTGGATCAACGGGGAATCCGAGCCGGTCGTCTATCCGGCCGGCCGGCTCGTGCCCTCCGGTGCGTTGAACATCGGCAAGACTCCCTTGCGCCTCGAGGCGACCGAAGCCTGGGGTGATTCGATGCTCCGTAAGCTCACCGACGCCG
>Ga0114982_1001463_pt1 | contig 11352 bp, 8 predicted proteins | sample Shrwel_input2_FT_FD_87183 | JGI IMG/M metagenome (GOLD analysis project Ga0114982, IMG submission 87183) | Subsurface microbial communities from deep shales in Ohio, USA - Utica-3 well 1 S input2 FT | ecosystem: Environmental > Aquatic > Deep subsurface > Shale gas/oil reservoir > Produced... | reverse complement strand
TTATTTGCCTGGGGACAAAATAATGCAGGTCAATTAGGTCTAGGTGACACATTCAATCGGTCTTTCCCAACTCAAGTTGGTACAAGTAGCTGGACTCAAGTAAGTACAGGATTTTCACATAGCTTGGGTTTATTAACTACTGGCGCATTATTTGCATGGGGAAATAATGCTCAAGGTCAATTAGGGCAAGGTGATACAATTAACAGATCCAGCCCAGTTCAAATAGGTACTTCAAGTTGGACTCAAGTAAGTGGCGGCGGATTCTATGCCATGGCTATATTAACAACCGGTGCATTATTTGCATGGGGACAAAATACCTCTGGTCAATTAGGTCAAAATGATACAATAACCAGATCCAGCCCAGTTCAAGTTGGTACTAGTAGTTGGAGTCAAGTAGCAGCCGGCGAAAATTTTAGTTTGGCTATAACATCAACTAATCTATTGTTTGCATGGGGAAATAATGCTCAAGGTCAATTAGGTCAAGGAGATACACTTAACCGACTCATCCCAGTACAAGTTGGTAATAGTAGTTGGACTAGGGTGACGGCAGGTACAAGTTTTAGTTTAGGTGTAACATCTACTGGTCTATTATTTGGTTGGGGAATCAATAATTCAGGACAATTGGGTGACGGCACAACAATAATCAGACCCCTCCCGGTAGTAATTAATATTATCTTGGAAGTTATTCCAAGACAAGTCGGTACTAGTAGTTGGAGTCAAGTAAATGCAGGATCAAGTCATAGCTTGGGTATACTATCAACAGGTGCATTATTTGCCTGGGGAGATAATTCTAATTATCAATTAGGTACAAATGATATAGCAAGCCGATCCAGTCCAACACAAGTTGGTACTAGTAGCTGGAGTCAAGTCAGCGCAGGTACTAATTTTAGCTTAGGTATATTATCAACAGGTGCATTATTTGCATGGGGATTAAATACAGCGGGCCAATTGGGTGACGGGACCATACTACCTAAATCTAATCCAACATTAATTGACACGAGAAGCTGGAGTCAAATTCGTGCGGCGCTTAGTCACAGTTTGGGTTTATTATCTAATGGTATATTATATGCCTGGGGAGATAATCAATTTGGACAACTAGGTGATGGAACTACAACTAACAAGTCCTTCCCGACTCAAGTTAGTACTAGTAGCTGGAGTCAAATTGCGGTAGGTAGTAATAATAGTATAGCTATATTAAATAACGGTTTGTTATATACATGGGGGCAAAATAATCAAAGTCAACTAGCAACATTTGACCTAACAAATAGATCCAACCCAGTATTAGTTGGAAACACCACGTTTAATTATGTTTCCCCAACTCAAGTTGGTAATAGCAGTTGGTCTCAAGTAGCAGCCGGCGCAAGTCATAGCATGGGTATACTATCAACTGGTATATTATATGCATGGGGATTTAATGGTCAAGCACAATTAGGTACAGGTGATACAATTTTTAGATCCAGCCCAACTCAAATAACCTCAAGAAGTTGGAGTAAAATCAGCGCTGGAAGTAACAGCGTTAGTGTTGGTATTGCAGAAGGAGGTATTGCATATGTTTGGGGGATTAATACTTTTGGTCAACTAGCAACCGGTGATACTATTGGACCTAGAACGGTACCAGAACCAGTCGATACAAAAAGTTATTCAGCAATTAGTGCAGGCGACGGTGTTATGGCAATATCTACTGCCGGTATATTATATGGCTGGGGACCTAATGATGTAGGTCAATTAGGTACAGGTGATACAGTTAACAAATCCCAGGTTATTATGATGGGTCTTAATCCCTACAATAGATCATTGCTAACTCAACTAGGTACTTCAAGTTGGACTCAAGTCGCAGCTAACTGGTCTCATAGTTTAGGTATAACATCTACTGGCAAATTATTTGCCTGGGGAAGTAATGCCGGAGGTCAATTAGGTCAAGGCGATACAATTTTTAGATCCAGCCCAACTCAAATTGGTACCAGTAGTTGGAGTCAAATCAGTGCAGGATTAAGTTTTAGTTTAGGTTTATTAACTAATGGTAAATTATTTTCTTGGGGCCAAAATAGTTCTGGTCAATTAGGTAACGGAACTTCTATAAATCAATTCAGTCCTATACAGGTTGGTACTAGTAGTTGGAGTCAAATAACTGCAGGTGGAGCAGTTAGCTTGGCAATATTGCCAACTGGTATATTATATGCATGGGGAGCTAACGGTTCCGGTCAATTAGGTGACAACTCAACAACTATTAAATCAACCCCTGTAATAGTAGGAAATATATTAATAGTTGGCAGTTCAAGTCCAATTCAAGTTGGTACTAGTAGCTGGGTTCAAGTCAGTGCAGGACTTTCACATACCTTAGGTTTACTAACAACCGGTGCATTATTTGCCTGGGGACAAAATACTAGTGGTCAATTAGGTCAAAATGATACAATAGCCAGATCCAGCCCAACTCAAGTTGGTACTAGTAGTTGGAGTCAAGTAAGTGCAGGACAAAATCATAGCTTAGCTATATTACCAACTGGTGCATTATTTGGTTGGGGAGCAAATAATACTGGTCAATTAGGTCAAAATGATTTAATAAATAGATCCAGCCCAGTTCAAGTTGGTACTAGTAGCTGGAGTCAAGTAAGTGCAGGGTTATCTACTAGTTTAGGTAAATTATCAACTGGTATATTATATGCATGGGGAAATAATAATTCAGGTCAATTAGGAGATGGCACTACTACTAATAAGTCTAGCCCTACACTCATTGGTAATAATCCATTGATTTCGGTCTATAGTCCAATACAAGTCGGTACTAGTAGTTGGAGTAAGTGTCAGCCGGAGACAGTCATAGCTTGGGTATATTATCAACTGGTGCATTATTTGCATGGGGATTTAATATTAACGGTCAACTAGGTCTAGGTGATACACCTAACAGATCCAACCCAACACAAGTTGGTACTAGTAGTTGGATCATCACGGATGCAGGTTCTAGTACTAGTGCTGCCGGCAAACTATAATAAAAATTTAGATAAAAAAACAACGCAATAAATAACAGTACAATACAACAATGGAGAACAGTTGATGCATGATATTGATTTAATGCTTGAAATGCAAATTCAAGGTAGACACGATGAAGCGAGAGCAATCTCAGATAAATTAGAAGAACTGGGCCCGGAAAAAATCGTAGGCCCGGATGGAAAAGTTGGCAATGAAGACACATGGATGCGTCATTGTTTCAACAGGGGCTGGTTCTTGTTACAAGAAGGAGATTACCAAAAGGGTTGCCAGTTACTAGAATACGGTAGATATTTAAATGTCTACGGCAGTGGGTTGTTGAGGACAGATGCCCCTCTTTTTAATCCATTCGAACATGATATTACCAATAAATCTATCATTATTTCTCTCGAGGGAGGCTACGGTGATGAGATTATTCATGCAAGATTTGCAACATCTTTTAAAAATAAAGGTGCAAAAAAAGTGTATCTTGCGTGTGATCCTTCTATAAAAAGTATTATGCAACGCATTGAGGGTGTTGATGGAGTTATTCAACGAAATCAAGCTCATACTGTACAGCATGATTATTGGATTCCGGGATTCAGTTCAGGTTGGACAGCTGGTCACACATATGATGATTTACCCGGTAAGCCATACTTAACTCCTAATATAGACTCTGTTAATATTTGGAAAAGTTTGATTGATGCACCTGAAGGTAAAATCAAAGTAGGTATTCGTTGGGCTGGAAATCCTAAATTCGAACATCAGCAATTCCGTCGATTCCCCGTAGCGTTTATGACTAATTTAACAAAGTATCCTGAATTACAGTTATATTCGTTACAGAGAGATCACAATACAATATCATTGCCTGAGGGAGTTACGGATCTACAACATCTAATGATCTCCTGGGAGGATACTACGGCTGCAATTATGAACTTAGACATAGTGATTACCAGTTGTACAAGTATTGCTCACTTAGCTGCAGGTCTAGGTAAAGAAGTATGGGTCGTAATTCCTATATTACCATACCATACTTGGACTCATCACGCTCCTTATTCTGATAAAAGTCCTTACTATGAAACCCTGACATTGTTCAGACAAACAAAGATGGGTTCTTGGAATGATCCATTCCAACGACTGTATGCTAAGTTAGAAGAAAAATTTAATTTAGAACATATCGAGATGTCCAACGAAGACAGGGAAGTAAAACGAATTAATCTTGGATGCGGCTATAAGAAAATCAGTAACTTTATCAATGTTGATTCATCGGCTGATGTGAGTCCAGATGAAGTAGTTGATTTGAATCAATTCCCTTGGCCTTGGAAAGATAACGAATTTGACCACATTGGTGCAAGTCATGTGCTCGAACACTTGGGTGATAAACCAGACGATATAATCAAAGTCATAAAAGAAATGGCTAGGGTATCAAACAACGGTGCAATATGGGAAGTCTCTGTGCCCCATTGGCGCTGCGACATTGCGTTAGATGATCCAACGCATAAGAGATTGATTACTCTAGGTACATTTATGCAATTTAATCGCCGTTTAGCGTTTGAAAAAATGCAGACAGAAAACTTACCTATGATGGCAGGTTTTGACAATGATGTCGATATTGAAGTGTGTGATGTTGAGTTTGAGTATCTCCCTCACTGGCAACAGAGAGTTGATAGCAAAGAAATATCACCTGAAGAACTCAATTATGCATTGAACACATATAACAATGTTTGTTCTGAAATGCGTTTAATGATACAAGTTCACAAACCAGGGCGAATTGATAAAGGCGCTATGGATAGTCTTATAAAAGATCGTTTAAACCAATAACTAATTTTATTTGTTATCGTGAATACACCTCATTTTTTGATGGTACTACAAACCCACTCTGTTTCAAACAGAGCGGGTAAAGTAGAACGCTTTTGCAAAGCTAGTAAAGCAGAAGTAATGAGAAGATGTACTAAATCTTTGATTGAATCTGCTAACTATGCTATGGACATGCTACCTAATGTTTCTTTTGAATTGGTAGTATTAGACGATCATTCTGATGAAGACTCATTGGAAAAATTAAAAGTAAACCTAAATACTGCAAATTTCAAAACCAATCTGACTCATTTAGATACTCGTGGAATAATGCCTAGTATTTTAGCATGTTACGAGTATGGATTAGAGCATGGTAAAGATTGGGTTTATTTCATACAAGATGACTATCTATATGAAAAAAATGCAATATACGATATGATCGTAGTTGCTAATCAAACTACGGAAAATATAGGTAATTATACTTGCGTATTTCCTTATAATGATCCATATAGATATACTCCGGTAAACACAGTAATACAATCTCATATAATTCAAATGCAGGGTAGACACTGGCGAACACAAATTATGACAGGATCTCCGTTCATGGTTCACCATTCTATTTTGAAAAAAGAATGGGATGTTTTTGAAAAAATGGGAAAACATGAGTTGTCTTCTGACATGGAAGATAATACAATAAATCAATTGTTCAGAACAAGAGGATATTATTTGTTTGTTCCTATACCTAGTCTTGCACTCCATATGCAATACGAACCTGAAAAAGATCCGTTTATTGATTGGAAAGAATGGTGGGATAAGTTCGACCTTACAGATCAGCCTATTATCGATACATCGAAACAAAATTTACTAACAGTAAAATTTCATGATACTGATATTAACGGATATATTGAATCAAACAATTTGAAAAATTATGTTGAGACTACTATTGATTTAAGTAGGAAATTTGACATAAGTTTATTACAAAGTATTCCTACTAAATCTATTGATAATATTTTTGCTCCTTATGTTTTGGAATATTTTGATTGGTCAAATATTTTAATTATTATTAAAGAGTTTAATAGAATATTAAAAGATAGCGGCTCAGCAACCATTGTAGTAAAAAATTTACAAGTAGCAGCGATGTATATTCTTCAAGATAAAATGTTTGATGATATTTGGAAAAATGAAACCATTTGTACTAATCCATTAGATATTGTCTATTCTATAAACAGATACTATATCGATAAGGGTGTTCCGCCGCAAAAGTTTGGATTTACAAAAAATATTATAAGCTATATAAGCAAAACTGTTAATATTTCTTTTGATATAAAAGAAGTAAAACAAGATTTAACAGTGTCTTTTACAAAGAATATAAATGAGTAAAATTAATAATTCGTATGACCGCAAAGTTGATGCGGCATACATCATCACATTAAAAGATAACGTCACTAGTGAAAGATTGGCAAACAGGTGTAAGGATTCATGTGATCAAGTGAATGTACCTTCTAAGTTTTGGCATGGATTCGATGGTACTTCGGGACAAATTCAAACTCCTGATCACTTACAACATGCAATTCACATGAATTGGTTTAAAGTAGTTGATAGTGAATTATCTATAAGTGAAGTTGCTTGTGCATTAAGTCATATATCACTATGGTGCCATTGCATTGACATTGATAAGCCAATTATTATATTAGAACATGATGCTCTTATGGTTAAACAAATAGATGAACATCCTTTGTTTAATTCAATATTATATTTAGGCTGCGAAGAACAAGTAAAACAGCAATACGGTGTATCAATGACACCGATTCACGGTACTATTGCAAGAAATTATCACTTCATCTGGCGTGCCCATGCTTACATGATCGATCCACAAGTTGCTAAAAATATGGTATCTTTTGTATTGAAGCAAGGAATATTTGAATCATTAGATATAATGATTCGTGCTGATATTTTTGCTATAATGCAGTTGGGAATTTATGCATATGATTCTCCGGAAAGAGTCAATACAACTATAACTAACAGAAAACAAACTCAATCAGGGTTTAAGAAAATATAAAAATATGAAATATAGCGTTGTTATACCTACCTACAATCATTGCGATGATTTATTAAAACCCTGTATTGATACACTGTTACAGTATTCTAAAGTATCAGATGTAGAACTGATTGTATCTGCTAATGGTTGTGTAGACAATACATTACCTTATCTTACTGAATTAAAAGAAAAATACACTAGTTTAGGAATGCCGGACAATTTAAAAATTGTTTGGGATGATAAACCACTGGGATATAGTAGAGCATGTAATGCAGGCATTGAAGTTGCTACTACTGATTATATCGTTTTGTTGAACAACGATGTAACGTTTTTAAACCAGCAAAGAAATCAATGGTTAGACATACTTGAACATCAATTCATTATAAACCCTAAGTGCGGTGTAAGTTGTATCATTAAAGGTCATAGTGAACCAGCTGGACACGACTTTGCTGTGTTCTTTTTAGTAATGATTCATAAAAAAGTATTTGACCGTATTGGCTTATTGAACACTGATTATGGTGTCGGTGGCGGAGAAGATACCGAGTTTTGTATAGAAACGGAACGAGCAGGATTTGAAGTTTGCGAAGTAATGCAAAAAACATGGGCACACGATGCCGGGATGTACGGTGGCAACTTCCCTGTATATCACAAAGGTGAAGGCACCATGCATGATAAGAATCTTGTTCCAGAATGGGATGATATATTTTTAGACAATTCACTGCGACTAGCTAAGAAATATAATCCAGGTTGGTATCAATGGCGTTTGAGCAATTACTGGGAACGAGCAGTTATCTTTAAGGGTGATCAAGTTCCGGACAGAGAACAAACTAGATACAAGTGGGCAGCAGAAAACTTATTAGGTAAGAAAGTTTTTGAGTTAGGTTGTACTAGTGGGTATGGCATTCAATTCTTACCTAAGGATATAGAATACACTGGTTTAGATTATGATAGACGAGTAATAGAAGCAGCTAAAGAACAGAATTGGGGATATAATGCTAATTATGTAAACGCTGATATTAATCAATACGAGTTAGATCAGTATGATACAATCATTGCATTTGAAGTTATTGAACATTTGGACAATGGCTTAGAGATAGTAGAGAAACTAAAAAAACATTGTAAGCGTTTAATGATTACAGTGCCAATGCTTGAGCCTTTTGGTAAATGGGGACCACATCATAAACTACATAACTTAGATGAGTCTTTCTTCCCCGGATTTAAATTCAAGTTTATTGCTCCTGATGGTTCTTTAAGAGATGAACCGCATCTCAGGGGTGATACTGAAAATATCAATTTGATGCTTTGTATATGGGATAATACAGAATCATCTATTGTTAATGTTGATTTTGATTTTTTGAAAGAACAAAATCTAGAAATATACAATGAGATTTTTAACGAAAACTGTTATGATATAACTCCTGAACAAGTAAGAGGAAAAACAGTAATAGACATTGGTGCCAATATTGGCGCATTCTCATTATTTGCTGGATCTCTAAATGCTAAGAAAATTTACGCAGTAGAACCAGTGTCCTCAACATTCATGCAACTATGTGCTAACATAAACAAATCAAAATTCAAAAACATTGTTCCAATAAAAAATGCAGTAACAAGTGTTGAGGGTGAGTTTGTGAATATAAGTCTAACGAGTAACCCCGGACATAACGGGTTGTTTATCAACTCATCTACTCAAGAAACAGTGTATACTACTTCACTGAACGAAATTCTACAAAAAATAGATGATAATGATGTTTTGTTAAAACTAGACTGCGAAGGTTCTGAATACGATATAATATTTTCTACATCACCCGAAAGTATGAAGAAAGTCTCTAGAATTGTGTTAGAATCACATTCTGACTTGAATCCTAATTATAAAGGGTTTGAGATATTAGAAAACAAATTAAAAGAATTTGGCTTCCAAGCTGAGAAAATTAAAAAAGTATACGCATGGGATTTTAATGAAAAAGGTGAACGAATCAATTGGAGAGAAATTCCTTTTAGAATTGAGATTTGGAAAAGATGAGTGATAAAGAAATCTTATGTAGCATTAGCACTAGGGGTAGATACGATACTACACTTCCGTTGGCTATGATGAGTGTTATCAACCAAACTAAAAAACCAAACAAACTTATAATTTTCGATGACAACGATATTCCCAAAGATTTAAGAGAGATACAACATTATCTTTATATCTTTCAAATGCTAGATTTGAAAGGTATTCAATGGGAACTTCAATTTGCTGAACGAAAAGGTCAACATTATAATCATCAACGAGCTAACTCAATGGGTTACAAATGGGTCTGGCGCCTGGATGATGATACAGTAGCTGAACCCAATGTGTTAGAAACATTATACTCGCATGTCAATGATGAAGTCGGCGCAGTGGGAGGTAGTATTCTCACCCCGCTGAATGTTCATCCTGTTCCGGCTACTGGCTTAATTGAAAATTTAAATGAACCTAGCATTCAATGGGGTACTATTTTAGAAAAGAAAGAAGTAGACCATCTACACTGTAGTTTCTTATATCGTGCAGGCATTACTGATTATTGTTTGAGTTTAAGCCGCGTGGCACATAGAGAAGAAACACTGTTTACCTATGAGTTACAACAAAAAGGTTACAAAAATTATATTGTACCCAACGCCAACACATGGCATTTGAAAAATAATCAAGGTGGCATTCGTGATGGTATACACGAATTGTATATACACGATGACAATATTTTTAATTCTAGATTAGCACTTAAAGACCACACGATTGTAGTATTAGATTGCGGTATGGGAGATCATATCATGTTTAAAAAGGTTCTACCTGAAATCAAGAACCCATTAATATTCACATGTTACCCTGAAATAATTCCAGGCAAGAGTATCGCAGAAGCGCATCAGATGTTAGGTGACATTACACAACATAATATATATGCTAAGATGGATCAATGGAATTGGACCGGAAGCGTAGTTGATGCTTATAGAAAGATGTACGTAAAATGAAATTACACTTAGGTTGCGGAGATGATTACCTTCAAGGTTATGTTAATAGTGATTTATATGCTGAACATGTTGATGAAAGATTCGATGCACTGAAAATTCCTTACCCTGATAATACATTTGATGAAGTTAAAGCGTTTCACATTATTGAACACTTTGATTGGCAAAAAGGTAATGAAGCACTAAAAGAATGGTGTAGAGTATTGAAACCCGGTGGCAGACTTCATATTGAAACACCGGATTTCTTAGAAAGCTGTAGAATGTTTGTTGACAGTGAAGATCATATCCGTACTCAAATGTACGGTCATTTTTTTAGTACTCCATGGGTGCCTGGACAACAACACTTATTCTTATTCACTGAATCACAGTTAACAGCACAGTTAGGTTGGGCCGGGTTCAATAAAACTAACAGAGTTGAACCTACTAGTAAATATGTAGTAATAGATAAAATGCCAGCACACATATTTTTATGTATGGAGGCATTCAAAGCATGATACTGATCAGCCCCTTTGCTAAAAAAATGATAACTAGTAAACCTCACCCTAAGAACTATCCATATTGGAAAGATGTTATCAAACACATTGATGAAGAAATTATTCAAATTGGAATAGAAGGTGAAGAACAATTAGTAGATGATTTCAGAAAAAATTTACCTCTATACCAATTAGCAGCGTTGACTACTGAATGTAAAACTTGGATAAGTTTAGACAGTTTCTTCCAACATTTTTGCTGGGATTTGGCTAAGCCGGGTATAGTTTTATTTGGACAAAGTGATCCAAATATATTTGGTCACCCTGAAAACACAAACCTATTAAAAGATAGAAAATATCTTAGAGAAAAGCAATTTTGGTTATGGGAACAAGCAGACTATATAGAAGATGCGTTCGTAGATCCAGAAGTTGTATTAGATGCGTTGAAAAAATTTGATATTAAATTAAAATGAATGATTTTCAACTTACATATGAAGCAAGACTAAAAAAATGGCATGATTTAAGAATTGATCTAGCAGATACAGATTTAAAAGAAAAATGTATTAAAATAGATAGGTTTTGGCAACAATGTCCTTTAAACACTCATTATCTGCACCCAGTTGACATAAATGATTGGCCAGGCCCCTGGGAACTCATGTATGACAATAATTATTGTACCTATGCTCGGGCATTGGGTATGATATATACTTTGCTATTATTGGGCGTTAATAACATTGACTTAGTTGACGCAAAAGACGATAATGATGAAGATGTAACACTAGTCCTAGTAGATAGCGCAAAATATGTACTTAATTACTGGCCAGATACGGTAGTAAATAACTGTCTACAGGACTTTAAAATAGTCAACTATATTGATATCACCCCCATAATTAAAAAAACAGGACACACATGAAAATTTATGTAAAAAAGCGCTCCGGAGCAAACGAAGAATTAACGATAGAAAAATGGCAAAATCAAGTTGCAAAAATCTGTAATGGAATTGCAGATGTTAGTCAATCTATGATAGAAATCAAAGCGCAGCCTCACTTTTTTGATGGAATCACTACTACTGAAATTGATGAAATAACTCTTAGAGCTATAGTAGAC
>Ga0114982_1001462_pt1 | contig 11373 bp, 11 predicted proteins | sample Shrwel_input2_FT_FD_87183 | JGI IMG/M metagenome (GOLD analysis project Ga0114982, IMG submission 87183) | Subsurface microbial communities from deep shales in Ohio, USA - Utica-3 well 1 S input2 FT | ecosystem: Environmental > Aquatic > Deep subsurface > Shale gas/oil reservoir > Produced... | reverse complement strand
GCACTAGCGCGGCCAACCCTGCGGCGATTGACTTTTACGAGCCGACATACTGGATCGTCAATAATCAGCGTTACCACAAGTCTCACCTGGTTATCATGCGCGGCCCCGAGGTCGGCGATATCCTCAAACCTTCCTACCTGTACGGCGGCCTGAGCGTGCCGCAAATGATTTACGAGCGCGTCTATGCCGCCGAGCGCACCGCCAACGAGGCCCCGCAACTCGCCCTCACTAAGCGGGCCATGATTTTTTATACCGACGTAGCGAAAGCCCTCGCCAATCAAGCCACTTTTGAAAATCGCCTTAACACCTGGGCACAGTTCCGCGATAACTACGGGGTCAAGATCGCCGATAAGGACGCCGATAAAATCGAGCAACACGACACGAGTTTGGCCGACCTTGATGCCGTCATAATGACGCAGTACCAAATTGTCGCGGCCGCTGCGAACATTCCGGCAACGAAGCTACTCGGCACTACGCCGAAGGGTTTCAATTCTTCAGGCAACTACGAGGAAGACAGCTACCACGAGGAACTCGAAAGCATTCAGGTAAATGATCTTGAGCCGTTCATTGATCGGCACATGCTCTGCTTGATCCGTTCGGAGATTGCCCCCGGCGCAGGGATTGAACCGTTCACTATCGACTGCACTTGGGAACCGCTCGACAGCGTTTCGAGTAAAGAGGCCGCCGAGGTACGCAAGATCAATGCCGAAGCCGACAAGATATACGCCATTGATGTGGGCGCGATTGACGGCCAGGAAGTACGCGCGAAGCTCTCAGCCGACGAGGCCAGCGGGTACAATGGATTACCAACCCTCGAAGATCAAGACAATGCCGCCGAAGCTGAGATTAACGAACAAGCGTAAAGCGTGGGCCGCCAGCCGTAGCGAGGCCCCTAGTTTTCGAGGCGAGCAACTCGCCCACAATTCAGCCGTAGCCGTGCGCTACGTCGGGGCACTCTCGTCGCTTACTGCGCAAATGACCGCGCAAGTTAAGCGCGATGTTTTGAGACTGTTCAAGACTGACCCGGCGGCGGCGCACTTCGGCCAGGACGCGACCATCGCCAGCCAATCGCGCATTTTAATGGCCGACCTTGGGAACCGGTTTAACGCCCTGTTTGCCAAGAAGGCCCGCCCGCTGGCTGAGGGCATGGTAAAAGCCGCCGATAAATCAGGGGCCTCGGCGCTCTATTCCAGCTTGCAGAAGCTATCTGGCGGCATGAGCTTAAAGACTTCGCTGGGATCGCCCGCGCTTAACGAGATAACAAAAGCCTCCGTTGCTGAGAATGTAAGCTTGATAAAATCAATCGCTTCCGAGTACCTGCAAAAAGTAGAGGGCGCGGTGATGCGTTCAATTACTACAGGTAACGGCCTACAAGACCTTGTGCCCGCGCTCGAACAGTACGAAGGGCAGACGCACCGCCGCGCGAAGAATATTGCGCTCGACCAGACTCGCAAGGTTTATAACTCGGTAAATAAAGGCCGGATGGAGGCGCTAGGCATTGGGAAATTTATGTGGCACCATAGCGGCGGCGGGGCGCACCCGCGCGAGGATCATGTGGACATGGACGGCGAGATATACAGCTTCGAGGAATTACCCATAATCGACCCGCGTTCGGGCGAGCGGGGCATTCCAGGTCAAGCGCCCAATTGTCGCTGCACAATGTCGCCCGTATTCGATTTTTCTAAGGATTAAAAAAATGGCAAACCAACGAGAGTACACTTTAGCCAAGGGGCCGATAGCTTTTAACGAGGGCGACATTGGCCGCGCTGTCGTTCCGGTTAATCCTTTGACGGGAGACGTTTTGACCGGCGGCGACGTAGGGCAGGCGGTAGCTGACGCCACAACTCCCGCCGAGGCGCTTGCTTTGTATGGCGGCTTTGCGGGCGTAGCCCCTGGCGATTTCGTTACCCGCAAAGCGTACTCAAACGGGCAAGCGGTTTTCGCGCTATCGGCAAGCCCTCTAATCGAAGATACCGAATCTTTCGTAATTGTTAGCGCGCCCGTTCTTTCTCCTGCGGCCCTCGACATCGAGGCGTCAATTTCCCAACGCGTGCGCCATAATTTCGTCACAGCTTCGCTTTTTGACGGAGAAAGCCACGGGGTACCCGACGACATAAACATCGTTACGGCGTATCAGTCTTCAGCGACGGATGGCGTGGCGTATAACGCGGTCGCCGGTACGGTTTTAACGCTGATTCTCGACACTTCTTTGCCTGCCTCGGTTTTCCTGTCTGACTGGATTAACGTTTATGGCTTAGTAGATAACCGGCTTAATTATCCGAATCTTTGTATTCGCTGGATTTCCTTAGACCGGAAGACGGTCGTTTGCGGCTTCAGTGACGAGGTCGCACTACCTTCAATAGCTGCGACTTACTCGCCAAGCCTGGGCACGGCTAAGGTAAGGTTTTATAACAACATGGGCGGCGCGGAGAACGGTCTTGGTTACCGCTTCTCTAGTAATACCGCCACCTCGGCCGCTTTGGTTTCGATTTTCAGCGGTAACGACGTTCAAATTTCTGGAACGCTGCAAGGCGATCACCGCGTTACTACTGGCTCAACAAACCCGAGCTACACCGCGCCGGGTATGGGCAATGTGGAGCTTAAAGCGACAAGCCGTTTCCGCTTGGAAGTAGGCCCCCGCGAAATTTCCTACAACGACAAAGGGGTAGATGTCGCGACCGCATGGTCGAATCGCGCCGTGCGCTCGGCGGTTAAACCTGCGGCCCAAGCAATTTTGCGCCCTCGTTTTCGCGTGGTAACCCCAAAGAGCATGAGCCGCCCCGTAGCCAAGATCGTATCAATCGTCAAATCCGGCTCGACTACTTGGACGATTACCCTCGACCGCCCTTGTGCGACGGCGGGCCTCGTGACCGGCAACTATTGCACGGTAAAAGGCGTTCGCGATCAAACCGGCTTTGCCAATTTTGCAACTCCCGTCGCGATTACCGTAACCGGCGCGAACACCCTTACGCTTATCGGAGTAACAGGCACCGCCACGAGTTACGGCGGCGCGTTAATCCTGGCTAACGGCGGCGTCGATCAGCAAGGCGTGCTGGCGCAGTCCGTGCAGTCTGCAACTGTTGACGCAGTCACGGGGGCGCTGACTCTTGTAGGGTCGGCCGCGTGGAGCACCGGCGTCGGCGTAATGAACGTCGGCGATTATATGGAGCTTTACGGCTTGCGCGATAACGCTACGGGGGCCGACTTAGGTCTCGACGGGCCTTGGGAAGTTGCGAACATTAGCACAACCTCCCTTATCCTTACGCCGGTTATTGATATTTTTGGCGTTCGTCGAAGCCCTGCGATTGCCTCGCTTGCTCTGACCAATTGCGGCGGCGGCGTGATTCATCGCACCACGCTACGCGCCCACGATCTCGTCGTCGAGCAATGGGCCGACGTTCGGCAGACTCTTGACGGCCAGGGGACAACCCGCGCAGACAAGGCGATGCCCGTGTCCGTAGTCGGAACGCCTGCGGTGACTATCTCGGGCACCCCGACGGTTACCGCGAACGAGGGAACCCCGATAACCGGCACCGCCTACGGTCTCATTTCGGCAGCCACGACCAACGGCCAGTCGGTTAAAAATGCGGCGGGTAACTTGATGGAGGCGAGTCTATTTAACGTAACCGCCGCGACGATTTACCTCAAGTTTTACAACAAGGCAAGCGGCCCGACGGTCGGTACGGACGTTCCGATTCTAACCGTACCAGTAGCGGCGGGGGCATTGTGGTCGGCTGAGTACGGCCGCTTCGGTAAGCGTTTTACAACAGGTCTCGCCATTGCGATCACCGCAGGGGCCGCCGCTACCGACACCGCCGCCGTAGCTGTCGGCGCGCAACTTTCCTTAACCTACAACTAACCGAGGTAAAGCAAATGCCACTTGCAAAGGGTACAAGCTCTCCGAAGTGATCGGCGAGAATATTGCCGAACTCGTTCGTGCGGGGCACGACCCCGCGCAAGCGGCGGCCATTGCCTACAAGGTAGCCAACGGGGAAGACAGGGCGGCCGGTATTTTGTACCGCTGCGGCGACTCTGTTTTACTTCTGTTGCGCTCGGCAACGACTAGCGATTTCCCGCATACGTGGGGCCTCCCTGGCGGCGGCATTGAACAGGGGGAAACCTGCGAGCAATGCGCAATACGGGAAAGCCAAGAGGAAACAGGTAACGCCCCAGGCGACCCGCTTACCGCTATCGACTACGACGAAGGCTTCACCACTTTTGGCATTAACCTCCCCGCCCCGTTCGTGCCCGCGCTTAACGACGAGCATATCGGTTTCGTGTGGGCACCACTTAGCGCCTTGCCCCAACCCTTGCACCCTGGCGTCGCGGCCACGCTCTCGCGCCTACCTGCGCGGGGCTTTGGTATGGACACCGCGCGAAGTGTTGACGGCAACGGGTGGTTTGAGGTAAAGGCAAACCCTATCAGCAAAGCTGGGGTTTTTCCTTACACTGGCCGACAAATTGGTCTTACTGGCCCGCAGGCCGACCAGATTTTCCAAGTGTTGCGGCCGCCTGAAGAACTGGCAGACCCGGAGTGTATCGAGTCTTTTAAACTTATTCCGTGGATCGACGAGCACGTTATGCTTGGGCCGAATGCTCAAGAGGTTACCGATAAGGCAATGGCCGCTGAGAAAAAAGGCGTACAAGGCGTGATCGGGCAAGACATATTTTTTAAAGACGATACGCTTTTCGCCAACATTAAAGCGTTTTCGTCTACACTGGCAACACTAATACAGGCGGGCAAGCGCGAGCTTTCAGCCGGTTATCGTTGTATCTACGAACTAACGGGGGGCGTGTGGAACGGCCAGCGTTACGATGCGATACAACGTAAAATCAGGGGCAACCATTTGGCCCTTGTACAAGAGGGGCGCATGGGGCCTGATGTGGCCGTCATGGATCGCCTCACATTTACGTTTGATGCTAAGGAGCTACAAAAAATGGCAGATGATACCAAGGATCAAGGCAGCGGAACCGGGGGAGCGGGGGCAATGACCCTTGAGCAACTGGTATCTGTTGTTACGGAACTCGCGCCGCAAGTCGCGAAGTTAACCGCCGCTTTCGGCGCAATGCAAGGCGGCGCGACCGCCGAAATTAGCGACGCCGCGAAAGCCGCCGATAAAGAACCCGCAGTCGCAGCCGCAGCCGAACCCGCCGCCGCAGCTATCGCAGGCGACAAAGAACCGGCAGTTGCCGCCGCCGCGAGTATGGATGAGTCGGTTTTTGTTAAGCGCATGGCGCAGCGCGATCAACTCGCCAAACAAATTTCTGCCCACGTCGGCACTTTCGACCACGCGGAAATGACGCTCGACGGCGTGGTCGCTTATGGCTGCGATAAGCTCGGGATTAAAGCCGACAAGGGCCAAGAGCGCGCTATGCTCGCGGGTTTCCTCATGGCTAAACCCGCAACAACTCCCGCCGCTACCGTGTCGGGAATGGACTCCGCGCCAGCAGCCAAGGCGGGGAACTTCATTGATAAACACCTGAGCAAAGGGGAGTAATCATGGGATTTCAATCTACAGTAGCCCTTAATCAAGGCTTCGGGGTGATCGGTGAGCTGGCTTTCGACGGCCCGCAACGCGCGACCCCTGGCGTTATCAAAGGCACGGCGGCGAATCTTGTCGTGGGGCGTGCTTTCACTATCGACCCTGCTGACGGCCAGTACCAACCGGGCGTGCTCGGTGCCGCGAACTTTGGCGGCATCTTGTCGAACCCGAAAGGTCTCGCATCCGTGGGCGCTATCGGCGGTAGCCCGCTTTCCCCGACCCTTACCGTTCCGGCGGGTACTGTTGGGGAATTCCTCAACATGGGCCAGGTAATCGTCGCCTTGCTGAACGCGGCCAATATTGGCGATAAGGTGACTTACGCAACCGCAGACGGCCAGCTTTCGGCTTTGCCTGCGCAGGTAAGCGCGACTGGCTCAATCGCCACCACGGTGCTGACGGTTTCCGCAGTTGCCGCAGGTTCGGCCCCGATTCTGCCGGGAACCGTGATTAACGGCCCGAACATCGTACCAGGAACCACGGTTATTTCGAATGGCACGGGCACCGGTGGCACGGGCACTTACAATGTGAGCGTTTCTCAGACCGCCGCTAGTGCCGCAATTTCCGGCGATTCCGTGGCCGCTTCTGGTCAGGTAATTATTCCGCGCGCTAAAGTTGTGCGCTACGCCAACGCAGCGGCAGGGCTTGCAGTTATCGCCCTGACCGACGCCTAATTCAAGGAGATAACAAAATGGCAAAGCAAGCAACTGAAATCATGAGCCACATTTTCGGCCGCGACGTGCGCTCCGTGCAAATGTCGGCCGAGGATTGCGCAGACTACGGCGCACTGTCTCAAATCGGCATCAACTTGTCCCAAGGTTTCGTGCGCGATCAAATCCGCGCGATGGGCCTCGACGGAATGGGAATGGATGATAACCAGGGCCTCATTACCACCGCCAGCATTTCCAACCCCGTGCAGTTCCTTCAATCGTGGCTTCCGGGCTTCGTGCGGGTTCTGAGCGCGGCGCGTAAGATCGACGAAATTGTCGGCATTACCACGGCGGGCAAATGGGATGACGAGGAAGTTATTCAGGGCGTACTTGAACCGCTTGGAGAAGCCGCGCTATATGGCGACTACACTAACGTGCCCCTGTCGTCTTGGAACGTCAATTTTGAGCGCCGCACTGTGATCCGCTGGGAAAAGGGAATCATGGTCGGTATGCTTGAGGATGCGCGCTCCGCCCGTGTCCGTATCAACAACGCCGCAGAAAAGCGTAGCGCGGCCTCCCTGGCTCTCGACATCACCCGTAACCGCGTGGGCTTCTACGGTTTCAACGGTGGCGCAAATCGTACTTACGGCTTCTTGAACGACCCGAGTTTGCCTGCGTATGTTACCGCCGCCGCTACCGGCACGGGCAATTCGACACTGTGGAGTCTCAAGTCTTACTTGAACATCACGGGCGACATTCGGGGCATGTTTGCCCGTTTGCAAGCAGCGTCGCAAGATCAAATTGACCTTGAGAAAAGCCCGACTACGCTCACGCTGGCGACCTCCGTTTATCAGTATCTTTCTGTTGGTACTGACTTCGGTAAGAGCGTTCGCAGTTGGCTAACGGAGACTTACCCGAAATGCCGCGTAGTTTCGGCCCCTGAACTGAACGCAGCGAACGGCGGGGCAAACGTTGCCTACCTGTTCGCGGATTCGGTTCCGGACGGCGGCAGCGACGGCGGCGCAACATTCGCCCAAATCGTACCGGCTAAGTTCCAAGCCCTCGGCACCGAGAAGAAAGCAAAGGGTTATCTCGAAGACTTTTCGAACGCGACCGCCGGTATTCTGGTCAAGCGGCCTTTTGCCGTGCAGCGTCTTACCGGCATCTAAGCGCGAGCTTTCGGCCTGTAAAAAAGCCCCCTTTGCTTCGGTCTTGGGGGCTTTTCTTTTCTGTGTTAATGTGCATGTTCCTTGTGCCCTATCTCCATAAACTTTTAGGAGTTCCCCCAAATGACAAAACTCTATGTGTACTCAACGCTGGCAAGCGATGTTAACTACACTAATCACGTGCCTGGCGGCGGTGATCTTCCGATTGAACTGCCCCCTGTCCACATTAAAGGCGGTGCAGGCGTGGCTAATGACCGCTTCGTTACCCCGCGCGGCGTTGCGACCGAGATCGACGAGGAGCAACTTGCCTACTTGCGCGCTAATGAAGTATTCAAGATGCACGAGAAAAACGGCTTTATCGAAGTTTCCGAGAGCAAAGTTGACCCCGATATTGTTGCCGCAGACATGACTGGCCGCGATAATTCTGCGCCTATCGTTCCGCAAGATAACATCATCGCCGACGCTGAAACGCTCGTCGGCGGCGTTTCCGTCAATGCAGACGGGGCCGCCAACAAGCCAAGGGCCAAGGCTAAGAAGTAAAGCCGCCGAACTTTGTTATACCGCAGGGGCGGGGAGCGACGACGCCCCCGCCTTTATTTTTAGGGGCTGACCATGAGTACATTAACCTTTGACCCGGCGACTTTTCGGATATTGTTTCCGCAGTTTGCTAACGTTACCGCCTTCCCTGACGTGAAGTTGCAAGCCGACTTCGACATGGCTACGGCTTACGTTTCGCCCGATACTTACGGCGACATGCCCGCCCCCGCACGCGGTCAGGCGCTTAACCTAATGACGGCGCACTTGTTAGCCCTCGGGGTAATCATTGCGCAAAACGGTTACCAAGGGCAGGTCGGGATTATCCAGGGCGCAACCATTGACCGCGTAGCGATCACGCTTACCCCGCCGCCCGTTAGATCACAGTGGTCGTGGTGGCTCAATACAACCCCCTACGGCGCACAGCTTGCGGGGCTACTGGATGCGCAAAGCGTCGGGGGGTTCTATGTCGGGGGCTTGCCTGAGCGTGCAGCCTTCCGCAAGGTCGGCGGGATTTTCTAACGTGCGAGTGACTCGCAAAGCGGGCAAGATTGACGCCCTTAAGCACACGGTAAAAGCCCTCGACGGCGCGCAAAGTAAAATCGGGTGGTTCCCCTCGGCCGTCTATGAGACCGGCGCGCCCGTTGCTGGCGTGGCCTACGTGCAGGAGTTTGGCGCGCCCTCGCGAGGGATTCCCGCACGCTTAGGGATGCGCAACACCGCGTCGGAGAAGCGGCAAGATTGGGCTAAGACCGCCGAGACCATATCAAGGGCCGCCGCTCAAGGAAAGATCGAACCAGGGCAAGTCATGGAGGCGGTAGCCCTTGCCGCCGAGGGGGCGGTACGTGAAACGATTACGAAGGTAACGTCGCCCGCCCTGAAACAATCGACAGTAGATGCGCGTAAGCGTAGGCTTGCCGACGGGGGCAAAGGGGCGCAAGCGTCTATCGCAAAACCGCTCGTTGACACCGCCCTCCTGTTAAACTCGCTTACCTCGGAGACGACTAAAAAATGAACATACCAGGCGCTAACCTTTTGAGCATGGCCTCGCGCGTACTGCGCTTTGAGGTTATCGGCTGGCGGGCTTTCGTTTCACGCACGGCAAACGAGGCGGGCGATTTTATCTCGACCTTCGCCGCCTCCGTAGATATTCAAGGCAGTATGCAGCCTATAAATCGAAAGCTATACCAGGAACTCGGGCTTAATCTCGCCAAGAATTACCAAATGCTCTACACCTCCGCAGCTATCTCGCCAACCGTTCGCGACCGCGAAGGCGACTTGCTAACCTTCGCCGGTAAAACGTGGCAATGCGAGAGCGACCAAAGCTGGGGCGCGATTGATGGATTTACAAAAATGCTTTGCGTGGAGGTTCCCCCGTATGAATGATAAACAGATTGCCGCGCTTTTTATGTCGGAGCTTTTGCCGTCAATGCAGGCCGACGGCACGCTCCCCGGCGTAGGCTTGGCGCGCAATTTCCAACCGACGCAGCAGGGGGCCACGACCGCGCCATACGTGTATTTTTTCAAAGTCGGCGACCATCGCTACGGGCACCCCGAGCGGCGGGACGAGTGGAACGAAACCGCGCAGACCTTCGACCACGTAGAAAGCCAGCAGTATGAATCGACTTATCAGTTTAGCGCGTGGATTCCTCAGACGCCTAAGAACGTGACAAGCCTCACCGAATCGGACATACTTAACACGGTTTCGGGTATCATGCAAAGCGACGCACTCTTGGCGGCGTTCAATGCGCAGGGGGTCGGAATTCTTCGGGTAACGGACGTTCGAAACCCGTATATTGTAGATGAACGCGACCGATTCGAGGCGGTGCCGACTTTCGATATTGTTCTGACGCACAAACGTAGAAAAGTTTCCACGCTTCCGGCCGTGGTCACGTATGACGCAAACATGAGCCGGGTTTAAGGGGTTACAAAATGGCTATTTCCTTCAAACGTTACGTTGACATTACTTCGGGCGTCGGCGGTGGCGCAGGGGTTCGCCTGCGCGACCTTATCTTGCGGCTGTTTTCTTCCAGTACGTTAGTACCGGCGAACACGGTAATCGAAATGGATAACGCAACCGACGTAGGTAACTACTTCGGCACCACTTCGCCCGAGTACCTGCGCGCGGTTTTTTACTTCGGCTTTATCTCGAAGCTGATTACCGCCCCGAAAAAAATATCTTTCTCTCGGTACGCCATAGCCGCCGCCGCCGCTCGAATTTATGGCGCGGTAAAGGCTTTTACTGTGGCGCAATTTACCGGCGTTACGACCGGATCTTTTAAGCTTACTCTCGGCACGTACACGTTTGACCTTACGGGCATCAACTTTTCGTCGGCGACCACGCTGTCGAACGTTGCAACGCTCATTCAAACGGCTATCCGGGCGCAGACCGCAGGGGGTGCCGACTGGACTCTAGCGACCGTCACGTATAACGCAACCGCAAACCGCTTTGAGCTTGTAGGGGGCGTGGTAGGCGCGGAACCGGTAGCGACTGCGGCGGCGGCGGTAGGCGTCGATATTCGCGCGTTGCTGGGCTGGGACGCAACGGGCATATTCTCGCCAGGGGTCGCAATTCAAACCCCGCTTAATGCTTTTATCGCCAGCGTGGGCGTCTCAGATAACTTCGGCTCGTTTGCTTTTATTGATCCGCTGCTTCAAGCTGAGGTAGTTACGGTCGCCACACAAAACGATACCTACAACGTCAAATTTATCTATACCGTGGGCATTGTTCAAGGTGACGCGGCGGCGTATTACGGGGCGCTCTCGGGTCTCAGCGGGGTGATAACAACGCTTTCCCCGATCTCTACGGAATACCCCGAGTTGCTCCCCTCCGCCATTCTCGCCTCGACGGCTTACTCGCGCCGTAACTCGGTACAAAATTATATGTACCAGCAAGCGACGCTTACCCCGAGCGTGCAGGATGACACGACCGCCAACAGCATGGACGCTTCCCGCGTGAATTACTACGGGCGCACGCAGACCGCAGGCCAGTACATTGACTTCTATCAGCGCGGCGTCATGATGGGACTCGCAACAGACCCGACGGACATGAACACCTACGCGAATGAAATGTGGTTCAAGGATGCAGCGGGCGCGGCGATTATGGGCCTCCTGCTTTCCCTGGCCCGCGTCTCGGCCAACTCAACCGGCCGCAGCCAGCTACTCGCGATCCTGCAAAACGTGATCGAACAGGCCACGTTTAACGGGACGATCAGTATCGGCAAGCCGCTGAACACCACGCAAAAGCTTTACATTGGCAATTTGACCGGCGACGAGCAAGCCTGGCAACAGGTTTTCCAGCTGGGCTATTGGGTCGACTGCGTATTGCAAAGCTACGTCACGCAAGACAGCCGCACCGAATGGAAGGCGGTTTATACTTTGATTTATTCGAAAGATGATTGCATTCGCAAGGTCGAAGGCTCGCACGTTCTGATTTAAGTTCTCATAAACCGACACCGGAGAAAACACCATGCAAGATATCAG
>Ga0114982_1001457_pt1 | contig 11392 bp, 15 predicted proteins | sample Shrwel_input2_FT_FD_87183 | JGI IMG/M metagenome (GOLD analysis project Ga0114982, IMG submission 87183) | Subsurface microbial communities from deep shales in Ohio, USA - Utica-3 well 1 S input2 FT | ecosystem: Environmental > Aquatic > Deep subsurface > Shale gas/oil reservoir > Produced... | reverse complement strand
GATGATGATAGTAGTTCATCAGGATAATCAACAGTAGACCTAGCATATATGTATCCATTACTATGATTACGGATACCAGTGTCAGGCCCATTGTAGTCTAGTCTGCGACGCTTTTGTTGAACATCAATAACTTTATCCTTGAATACATGGACACGGAACTCGTACTTGTGTTTAGTACCCAGTGTATACAGAGGTGCTTCGACTAGATCATAAATATTCTTAGCTATTACTATACCACCACCACTATGACTTGTCAAGGATGTACGACAATAAATAGATTCTTTGCCTAAGTTCTCACCACCATTGGTAGCCATGTATAGCATATTAGATGCTTCATACTGGGAAGTACAATAGTTGGGTATGTTCTCAAACCCATTCTCATATAGCTTGTCGAATGTCTTAAGCTTATTACTAGCAATTGCTATCGCCTCATGTTTGTTAAGATCTAAATCAGTCCGAACATAACGGACAGGGCTAGACCTACCCCAATTAATAATAACATCATTTCTCCTTGGTTCATATGTATCTCGTACTCGTTTAACATGCAGTGCATTGGCTAATGCCTTAGCAGACTGCGACCCTATCTTATAAGGAAAGACCTTTAACCTGAGCATACCTTACTCCTTTGAAAGTCAGACAGTTCTCGTTCTTTGTTGTTGTAACTAAAAGTATTGTGCCTATTTTTAAACCTAGATTCCATGTCTCTAATCTTTATAGCAATACCTCGTAGCCTTGGATCAGCAGGCAGAGCGGGATCATCTGCTGTTACCTTAGCTGATTGTACTAGTTCAAGAGAAGTTTCATAAAACCCATATACATACCTATAGATTTTACCATTAACTCTATGAGCATAGGTATCCGATGTTGGTTTGTCCCATGATACATAACACCAAGGTGACCCATCATTACCTGCTAGACCATGAGGAACTGTTATAATTTCTACAATAGTTCCTACACTATACTCATTATAATAGTTATTACCTTTCTTTTTAGTAGTAACTTTATCTCCAAGTTTAAAATGCATAAGGTAAATCCTCCTGTGCTTTCTTAGCTTCTTGTCTACGTTTGAACCTTGTCTCCATCTGCAGAATCTTTAGTGCTATGCCACGCAAGCGTGGATCTGCAGGTAAAGGGTTACCAGTACTAGGTTGAGCTAACATAATCTTAGCTCTGTTTACTGTTACATTATATCCAGATTTAGTTGGACAATAACCATTACAGGAATGGAAGTGACTATTTGAGAAGTCCCATTGGATAGACAGAGTACCACCTTCCCATCTATCTTCACCCATATTTATATCTACAATAGTACCTGTTTGTCCTTCTCTAAACATGACTTCATCAAATCTAAAGTCATCAGTTACAATTATATGATCACCAATAGTAAAGTTACTCATAAGTCCAGCCTCCATAATAGTTTCTAACAGGTAAACCTACAGGTTCAGGTTCATCTTCTAACAACTCGAAGTCACTGAACTTGATGTTGTAAATAAAATCAGGTGTGTCAACATTGATGTCAGCACTGTCTGCCATAAGATCTACAGAGTAGTCATTGTTAACTGCGATGATTTCCCAGATACTATCTTTCTTAAAGTGTTTCTTAGTACCTTGATCATAATGACCCCATGTTAAAGATACAAGTTCACCGATTGCTACATTTTGTTTCTTGTATCCCCATGTTTGATACTTGTCATAATGTTTGTTTTCATATGGTACATAAGGTAGTGCAACAGGTGGTGGAACATATGGTGCAGGCTTTTTGTAACTGCTGTTTGAATACCATACACCACCATCCCAAGTTCCTTTATCTTCGTTGAAGATCTTTGAATTACCTTCATTGTCCATGAAAATCAACTTGCTATAACCGATACGAGACTCAATAAGTTTCTTAACTGGGTCCTCAAACAGACCTAAGTTACCCCATTTAGATACGAATGGTTGGATAACATCTTCGTTGAACAACCATGTATCTGATTTGTTTGGGTCAGTATAGCCAGAGATCATACCATTGTGAACGAATGCAAAGTTATCATTGACTTTGTATGGATGACAGTTAGCTTCATTGATTAAGCCATGAGTCTTGATACGAAAATGAATAACACATTCCTTGTTCTTGTCACGACGATAAGATTTCCAGAAGTCTTCGAAAGAAAAGAAACCTTTCTTTACATATAACTTATGGTTCTTATGAAACATATAACCTGCCCCATCTGAGTTTGCTTTGTAACATTGAGCAAGAGTCTCTTGTGAGATTAATTTACCTTCTGGTTTATAGATAGCTATACACATTATGCGAATCCTTTTAAGTGATTTGATAGTTCAGGATATGCTTTACGATTGTGCTGTAACCAATTGATAAAGCTAGGATATCCAGTTAGATGTTTGAGGCTAGTGTTGACTTGTGCTGGTTGACAATAGTCAGTCAATGCTTGACAGAACTCTAAGCGACTAGAGAATTCTTCCCAGTTTTTGGGAGTACTAAAGATACGAAACTCGATAGTATCTTGGTTACTTAGATTCAATGCATTGTAACGTTCGCCACTTGTTCCATTAAGGAATGGAAAGGTAACTGTACGATCAGTAATTCTTGCATAAGAGTTGTCAATACGACCAGCTATGTAAGCAATGAATGGCTTGTTGTCAGAGCGATTAAGGAACTCTGTCATCTTACCGATAGTAAATACATTCAATGGCTTACGACTTACATGCACATGCATGCCAGTATTGTGAGCTTGAAACAATTCCTTAGGGAAGTTAGCATAGAATCGTTTGAATTCTTCAAGGTGAATGTCTAATGTAGCTGGGCAAGTTACAATCTCAAAGCCATTACGAATAGAACCATCTGACTTCATGATAGCATGACCATGCAAAGCCTTACCGACCTTGACTTTAGCTAAGTCACGATCAGTTGATTCGTACTCCAGTTCGATACCAAGATACACGGTACTTGGTTTAACATTCTTAGCTTTGAACTTAAGAAGACTTGGAACTTTTGTACTGTAGCTATGAATCTTATATCTAGATTCGTTACATTTAAGACAAGCACCATCCATAATACTTTGTTCTGGTACGTCTGTATTACATACAGGACAAGGTGTCATAACTAATGTAGCTCTGTCATAGACACGACCTTGGAAGTATACTTCATCTGGTGTTAACCATATGGATCCACCATTGGTTTTGTCTTCACGAATAAACCCATAGCTACTAGGTGTACACATAACATTACAAGCTTTGTAACCACCTGCAAATTCATACTCTCGTTTGTAATAAGCACCAAGTATTTCATTAGTTAGATGACATTTGAATACATCTATTCCACGTACATTTTGTAGATAATTTACAATAGTATCATTATCTTCTGTAAGAAGTAAGTCACGTATTGCACCAATAGTTGCAGTTAACATCTGTTTTGAGAAAGCACTAGATGTCCATTGGGTTACATTCATACGACGTTTAAGTTGTGCCCACACACCTTTACGAAGTGTTCCGTTTCTGTTATGTAAAGGAACAGGATTAGATAGATAATACAATGCATCTACGATAGCATTTTCACCATCCCAGTTATGTTTACTATAGACTAATCCACAAGCAGTAGCTACGCTTGATTCATAGTCAGTAATATAACCTGATGGTGTTACTTTAAATAAGGGATACCATTCTTCATTGTTAACAGCAAATGTAGCTGACAATGGTATTGAACTACCTTTTACAAAGTAGCATTTATATATACGGGTACGCCCATAATGATCTTCTGTACTCCTAGTCTCCATCTTATAGTCTGGATGTAGATTAGGTATTTCATAATCGACTTTCTTGAACTGACTTTGTGTAAACGGTCTCATTTACAGTCTCCTTAAAGTTTAATTTAAATACAACAAACAACCTATTAAAACTATTGCAATTATAAATAGAACTGAACTAAGCAATGATTCTTTTAATGTCTCCTCCTCAAATGGTGTATGTTTATATGGGTCTACTCTTAAAAACTTACTGTGTCTTTCATCAAACTGATTCATAGGTTCCTTTTGTTTAATAATACAATTACACAAACGCCCTTGTTGACAATCATTATTACAAGTCATTATGTACGCTCCTTTAAGTTTTTGATTTTATACAAAAGTATAGAACGATTGTTTTCTAAATGTTTAGCTTTTGGAAACCTATGATACACTTTGTAGTATTGCAATGCAAAGTATTCTTGCAAGGAATCCATGTTCATTTTACTGATATCATAACTCATATTAAAAACCCCATTGTCTAATTGATAATTGACGACGTATTTCATCTTGATCAAATATATTGATCGCCCCATGTCCTACGTATTCTAGGAACCTGTAACCTTCCTCGAACATATAATCAGTGAGCTCTTCGACGACTAATACTTCATCTACTTTGTGTTTATTGTATACACGCATGTACATAGTAAGCAACCTTGAATAGGCAAAAAAAAGCCCTCAATTAAGAGGGCATAAATACTTCGGAGATGATGTTGCTACTAAGCAGTTACTTTACCTGCATCTGCTGAGTTACTTGCTGCTGTCATTGCACCGCCTGGTAGCGTTGCGTTGTCAAGAGCACCGTCGGTTGTATTCTCACGACTTGCAAGATATTTCTTATTGCGTTCACGTAAGTCTGTTAACTCATCAACAATGTTGACAAGGTCTTGTGCGAATGGTGATTTGTATCGACGCATAACTGATTCAACTTCTTGCAATTGTTGCAGCGCAAGGAATAAACGAAGACCAGAGTTAGCTGGTTTAATCATATCGTTGTAAGCTTTAAAATCAAAATTTGGCGTTGCCATAATATATACTCCTAGTTAGTTAGATAATGCAGCTCTCGCTGCGTGATACTATTAGGGCCGACATAAGGCGGCAATGTCAAGGAGGCAGCCGCTTACCAGGCTGCGTGTGACTAGAACGCTTGCGGGCTGGGCACATTGCAGATGGTTAGCTGATGACCCTTGCAATGACGACTGTCGGAACTATAGTTCACGTTGCTAGCGAAGCTGCTATCTCACTTACTACGGAGTTTATTATGAGCGACGTCGGTTTATTTTGATGTAAAGTGCAACACGATTGCTTTGATTAAAGCAGCGACACGTAGTCGCAGGTTATCCGATGCGATGCCTTTGGATATACATTTATGCGTGAACATAATCAATGGAATTCGGACTTGGATTGTTGAGGAGAATTGATTAACATTGGGGAGAATAGATATCTTGTAAGTGTATGATTTATTAGGTTGGTGTTTAATAGCATATACAGATCGGTATATAGGCTAGCATATTTAGCATAGTAAATCATTAATCATTAGCATATTGTCAAGTGTAATGCAGTTCTTAGTCTAGCTTATCGTCTATTCCCCTAGAAGGGGGGGAGGGGCAATATCGTGATTGAATAATGTAGGGTGGGGCACTAAACTATATTTTTATAAACTTTTTCTATAGGGCCTAGTCGAGACTTTGGATTACGGACTGGGGGATAGATATAGGGTAAATGAAGATAATCGATTCTAGATATGTTTATGTTCGTTTTAAGTACATAAATGTCGTCCTCGGATAGAGCGATCTCGGACTTAGACGGATTAGTAATGGGGAGTATGTTCTATTATTAATTAATAATTATTATATTAATATAATAACTATTACTATAACTATTATTATATTATATATAAATAATAAATATATAATAATATATAATATAATTAATAATAAATATATTAGACAACTAAAGTTGTATAAAGTTCCTCTTAAAGAAAAGAATTATAAGAGCTTCTTTAAAATATATAACAAGACTCAGATAGTACTTGACAAAACAAGATTTTTCATGTATAATATTACACATAGAGTGAATAAAGTAGAAATATGATTCGAGAAGAGTTACCAGTTGACACAAGCCCTGATCGGCTTACCGATTATAAACTAGATGATCACGAGATCATTTTAGGTAAACGTCGTGGTCCAGGTTTTAAGTTCTCTAACCCTAACTACTACAACCTCGAACAGAAGACCGATGCCTGTGCTATGTACTGTGTGTACGGTGACATAGACCAAGTATCCGAACTCACTGGGATACCAGCTAAGTTCCTAAGGGAATGGAAACAGGAACCTTGGTGGAATGAGATTCAAAAGAAAGTCTTCGTAGAACAGAATGAGAAGTTAGCAGGACGTATCACTGGAGTTCTAGACAAGTCTCTTGAACACTTAGTTGATAGACTAGACAATGGTGACTTTCTTTGGGATGTACGTAAATCAAAGTTAGTTCGAAAACCAGTAGATACTAAGGTCCTTGCAACAGTATTTAATACCTTGGTTACTCGTAGACAGTTAATACGTGGTGAGCCAACAAGCATTACAACTCAAGTAGGTGTTGATGATAGACTCAAACTACTTGCTCAACAATTTGAGAAGTTTGCTGCTGCAAAAGAAGTAGAGCAGATTGCTCCAGTTATTACTGATGTAACTTTCACGGAAGAATCAAATGGCAACTAAACCTAAAAAGAACTGGATTGCTGATGCAATTAAAAAACCAGGTGCTCTTAAAGAGTCTATGGGCGTAGCTCCAGGTAAAAAGATCCCAGCAGCTAAACTAGCTGTTGCTGCTAAGAAGCCAGGTAAGATGGGTCAACGTGCTCGTCTAGCACAAACTCTAAAAGGTTTTAAGAAGTAGTATGGCTGCAAAGGGCAATACACCTAGTAACTATACTAAGCCTAGCTTACGTAAGAAAATAGTTTCTCAAGTAAAAGCCTCTGCAACACATGGTACTAAAGCAGGACAATGGAGTGCTCGTAAAGCACAACTAGTTGCTAAGAAGTACAAAGAAGCTGGTGGTGGTTACAAATGAGTAACCTAAACAAAGCTCAGAAGTCTTTAAAAGCTTGGGGTGATCAGAAGTGGAGAACCAAGTCAGGTAAGAACTCTAGTGAAACTGGAGAACGCTATCTTCCTGAGAAGGCTATTAAAGCTCTATCTTCTAAAGAATACGCAGATACAACTAAAGCAAAACGGGCAGGTAAAGCAGCTGGTAAACAATTTGTTGCTCAACCTAAGAAAATAAAAGAAAAAGTTAAACAGTTTAGAAAGGTTTCTTAAGATGGCAACTACTAAAAAGAAAGGCGTAAGCCTAGCAGTTGGTCGTGGTGAGAAGTTACCAGTATCTAAAGGTGCTGGTTTAACTGCTAAAGGCCGAGCTAAGTACAATGCAGCTACAGGTTCTAACTTAAAAGCTCCTCAACCAGAGGGTGGCCCACGTAAAAAGTCTTTCTGTGCTCGTATGTCTGGTATGCCAGGCCCTATGAAAGATGAAAAAGGTCGTCCTACTCGTAAGGCAGCTTCACTAAAACGATGGAAGTGCTAGTATGCCTAGTTCTCCTAACTATAAACGTGATTATAAAGCTGAATACAAGGCTGACCACTCTTCCACAGAAGCTAAAAAAGACCGAGCAGCTCGCAATAAAGCTTCAAGAGCTAAGGGTGAGCCAGGTAAAGACGTAGATCACAAGAAACCTTTGCGTTCTGGTGGGTCTAAAGCCCTAAGTAACACAAGAGTTCGTGCAGTTTCAGCTAATCGTAGTGACAATGGTCACAAAAAAGGCGAAAAACAGTGCAAATGCAAGCATTAAAGCGTAGTTGCCCTAATAAAATTAAAGCTCTACCTAGAAAGCGTAAATGAAATTAACCACAGACATGATCCACGGGTTTGCTGGAGCATGTTTAGCAAAACGTTATGACGGTTCTACCCCCACCCCACAGTGTCACCTCGAATGGTGGGATCTGTGTTGCAGCGAGAACCCACTGGTAGCAATTGCGGCACCCCGAGCTCACGGGAAATCGACCGCAATCACCCACGCCTACCTATTAGCTGCTCTTTTGTTTAGAGATCGTAAGTTTGCATTAATAGTTTCAGATACTGAAAGTCAAGCAGTTAACTTTCTTTCAGATATCAAAGAAGAGTTGTTAAACAATGATGACTTGATTGACTTGTTTGGTGTTAAAGGTCTTATTAAAGACTCACAAACAGACATCATTGTAGAGTTTCAAGACGGTGAACAGTTTCGTGTTCTAGTACGTGGTGCAGAACAACGTGTTCGGGGTCTTAAATGGGATCAGAAGCGTCCAGACTTAATACTCTGTGATGACTTAGAAGGTGATGAACAAGTACTTTCTAAAGATCGTCGTGAGAAGTTTAGACGTTGGTTCTATGCAGCTTTGTTACCTTGCCGTAGTCAACATGGTATAGTCCGTATTGTAGGTACAATCCTACATCTAGACTCACTACTAAACAGGCTTATGCCTCCTGACTATGATGGTGATTATACTAAAGTAGAACCACTTAAAGTATACTCAGCACGTAAGAAAGTAGAGTGGAGATCTGTTAGGTACAGGGCACACTCTGAGGACTACACGCAGATACTCTGGAAAGATCGATATACTGCAGAGTTCTTTAAGGACAAGAAGGAAGATTATACTAAACAGGGTATCCCTGAAGTATATGCCCAAGAGTTCTTAAACTACCCAGTTGATGAGTCTACAGCTTACTTTAAACGTACTGACTTTGTAGAAATACCTAAGTATACACTAGAAGCTATAAGACACAAAGAAAAGAAATTAGTGTACTACGCAGCAGTTGACTTTGCGATTAGTACTAAGGAAAGATCAGATTACACTGTTATTGCTATTGGTGGTATTGATAGTGATGGCATAATGAACATCATTGATATGCGAAGAGGTCGTTGGGATGCTCTTGAAATTGTCGATGAAATGTTTGCAGTACAAAAGAAATACGATCCACACTACTTTGTAACAGAGCGGGGTGCGATTGAAAAAGCAATTGGTGCTATCCTACGTAGGGAGCAAATAAGCAGACAGACATATATGAATCTGTTGCCTATGACTCCTACTAAAGATAAGCAATCTAGGGCTAGAAGCTTCCAAGCTAGGTTTAAAGCTGGTGGTGTTAAGTTTGACAAAGGTGCTTCTTGGTATAATGAGCTTGAGGAAGAGATGGTTCGCTTCCCTAAAGCAAGACATGATGACCAGGTAGATGCCTTAAGTTGGTTAGGTCTAGTTGTAGACCAAGTACATGAAGCAGACTCTCCAGAAGAAGAAGCAGAGTACGAATACCAAATGGCCCAATCACAATCTCAGAGCGATGGTAGATCATCGGTAACAGGATATTAGATGAAATTAGATGTAAAACTAAACATTAATAAGATGCTTAACTCACCTAATATCGTAGATATGTTAGATGAGAAGTGTCTTAATACTATTGGTCATAATGTAATTACTGAGTTTTTATTAGACAAAGAGTCTCGTAGTCAGTGGGAAAAACGTGTAGAAGAAGCTATGATGCTTGCTTTACAAGTAGCAGAGACTAAGTCTTTTCCTTGGTCTAATGCTTCTAACATTAAGTTTCCTTTAGTTACTATTGCAGCTTTACAGTTCCACAGTCGTGCTTACCCAGCACTAATTCCTACACAGGACATTATCAAGATTGATTGTGAAGCTGATCCAGAAACTCCACCTGAAGAGCAACAAAAGTATGTAGCTCGTGACAAACGTGTAGAACGTCACATGTCATACCAGATCCTTAAAGAGGATGAGAACTGGGAAGCAGAGATGGACAAGGTACTGATTACAGTGCCTATCGTTGGTTGTGCGTTTAAGAAGACTTACTGGAACTTTAATGAAGACCATCCAGTATCAGAGAACATCTTAGCTAAAGACTTTGTTGTTTCTTACTGGACTAAGAATCTTAAAGACTCACCACGTCAGTCACATGTTTTATATCTAAGTGCTAATGATATCATCTCACGTCAACGTAGAGGTATCTGGTGCGACTTTAAATTAAATCCTGTTGAGACACTACCAAGTGATAACTTAACGGCAGCCCAAGATAAAGCACAGGGTACTAATCAACCTAACAATGATCCTGCAACTCCATATGAGTTCATTGAGCAACATCGTTGGGAAGACTTAGATGGTGACGGCTTTGCTGAACCATACATCATTACTGTTCACAGACAAACAGGTCAAGTAGTTCGTATTGTAGCTAACTACTTTGAGAGTTCAATTAAACGTAACTCTAAAGAAGAAATTATAAACATTAAACCAGAAAGCTACTTTACTAAGTATCCTTTCATTCCATCTCCAGATGGTGGTTTCTATGATATTGGTTTTGGTATCTTACTAGGTCCATTGAATGAGTCAATCAATACCATCATTAACCAATTGGTTGATGCAGGTACAATGGCTAACACTGCTGGTGGTTTCTTAAGCCGTGGTATTAAGATCCGTGGTGGTAACTATAACTTTGCTCCACTAGAGTGGAAACACGTAGACTCTACAGGTGAAGACTTAGCTAAGGGTATCTACCCATTACCAGTGCGTGAACCAAGCCAAGTATTATTCACACTATTAACTACATTAGTTAACTACGGTGAGCGTATCATTGGTGCTACAGATATTATGGTTGGTGAGAACGTAGGTCAAAATACACCTGCTACCACTAGCCAAGCAATGACAGAGCAAGGCATGAAAGTCTTTGCTGGTATCTTTAAACGTATCTATCGTTCATTGAATGAAGAGTTCCGTAAAGTATACCGCTTGAATCAGTTATATCTACCAGATCAGTACTCATTTGGTGGTGGTGGTAAAGTCTATGCATCTGACTATCAGAATGCTCCAACAGACTTACGTCCGTCAGCTGATCCATACATTGTATCAGATACACAACGAGTTATGCAAGCAGAAACACTACGAGCAGCAGCAATGTCTACTCCTGGTTTTAACACCTATAAAGTTATGGTTAGATATCTTGAAGCACTTAAGATCCCTAACATTGAAGAGATTTTGCCTGATCCATCTGGTCCGAATGCCATCCAAAGTGGTCCTTCAGAGAAGATACAGATTGAGCAAATGAAAGCCCAAGAGCGTCAACTCTCAGTACAAATCAAGTTTAAACTTGGTATAATGAAGTTGGCATCTGAAGCTGAGATTAATAAAGCGAAGATAACCAAGTTAGAAGCTGAAGCACTCTATATTTTAGAACAATCTAGTGGTGCAGAACAGAACCAAAAGATAGCATTAATTAATGCCCAAATTGGAGCTCTTAAGTCACATCAGGAAGGTGTTCTTCGTTCTATTGATACAATGATGAAAGCAACTGAGATGACGGGAGAAGCACAGTATGGTTCTGACGCAAGAGGAATTCTTGGATTGGCTGGAGAACCCAGCGACCAAGGCCCTCAAGAAAGCCCTGACCAAGGACAGGGAGTACTTGAAGGAAATGTGGTGTAGGGGAAGCCTTACCAACGAAGAGGAAATAAAAGGTAGGTGTAATGCAATATTAGGTATTCTTAATTTAACTTATGAAGACTTAATAGAAG
>Ga0114982_1001456_pt1 | contig 11396 bp, 12 predicted proteins | sample Shrwel_input2_FT_FD_87183 | JGI IMG/M metagenome (GOLD analysis project Ga0114982, IMG submission 87183) | Subsurface microbial communities from deep shales in Ohio, USA - Utica-3 well 1 S input2 FT | ecosystem: Environmental > Aquatic > Deep subsurface > Shale gas/oil reservoir > Produced... | reverse complement strand
GGTACAACGGGTATCCAAGCACTTGACTTATTAGGTCGTAAAGTTCTTTTAAGCTCAAAAGGTAAAGTCGTTCGTGACTATACTGCTGAAATCTTGAAATTCTGTGCTACTCATGCGCGTAACAAGTATTTACGTCGTTTCGCTTGGGACTTAACGAAGCTTTGCGCTCAATGGAATACTTTAACTGTTCGCATCATGCTTGCAGCTCGTAAAGACCGTGACATCGTATCTTCTGCTTCCAATGATTTCTTGATGTTCTCTGGTTATGTAATGATGGCTTATTTCTGGGCTCAACAAGCAGTGATTGCTTCTGAGAAACTAGAAGCTGGTAACGGAATTGAAACACCAGAATTCTATAAAGCAAAAATCAAAGTTGCAGATTTCTACTTTGACCGCTTATTGCCACGCGCTCAAGGTCATGCAGAATCAATGGTAACCACGTCTCGTACCTTGACTTCTCTTGCTCCAGAACACTTCAGCTTCGATTACTAATTGAATCGGAACTGATCAATAAAAAGAGCGCTTGAAGCGCTCTTTTTATTTAATATTGGTTTTTAGTGTTTAACTTTTTCAAACACATAAGCCTGTTCAGGGAAAGGATATTCTTGAAAGAACTTGCGATTGCGTCCATGATCACCATTCCAAATTTGATCTAAATCTAAAACTAAATCTTGTTTTGAATTAATTTTAAAATACAAATTCACATCGGCAGCTTCACAACGAACCAGAATCTCCTGACCGGCCTTTTGCACTCGCCATTGTACTTGTTTACAGGTCTGTTCTATTTTCGCAATATTCGTTGAAGCGTCTGAACCCAAACGCCCAAAACTGGTATTGGTCCAATAAACGGAACCATCTTCTAATAAATTAAGAATATACTCAGCTTCTTTTTCATTTTTAACACAACCTGCAAAAGCATCAGTACACGGAATGCGCGCATGATAACGACCAGCATATTGCATATCTTTATCCGTCGGCTTTTCTAAAGACTTTGAAGCGACATGAGGAATGGTCGCTTGTCCTGCGACTTCAGTTAAAGAAATTCCTTCACTAGATACGTTTTGATCATCTTCGAAAATAATTGCAGCAGAACTTTCCTCACTACTCCGTTGTGTTTGAGTCTGTTTTTTCATTGATTCAGGATGATGGCTATCGCAAGCACTTAACCCTAGCGTGAATAGAACGCCTACACTTACATTTTGTAAGAATAACCTGAACTGCATATTCATAATTCTCTAACATCAACATCGATATGGCTTTCTAAGCTGACTCAATCACCCTAATTTATTGAAAATATAGAGATCAATCAAATAAGCGTCCATTCCCCAAAAGGATAAGCAGCAACAAACTTTCAGATGGAAATAGCCAATGACAAAGCAGATTGCTTTAAGTCGGTGCATTTTAGGCGATAGTGTCGGTTTTTCCATCAACAAATTACACACCGTAACGATTTTGTTATCTGTTTAAACTTTAAAAAAAAGAATTTACCCCTATTTCTTTAATAACAGCAGCTTATATATTTTATTTTACTGTTGTAACTTATTTATTTTAGGAGAATGTCTCGATGACCAATTCTGGTTTATATCGCTCTAGCCAACGAAGCATGATCGCTGGTGTTCTAGGTGGTATTGCGGAACGTTTTGGTTGGAATGCAAATTTATTACGCCTGATCTTTGTGGTGATCTCGCTCATGAGTGCTGCTTTTCCTGGTATCTTAGTCTATCTAGTTTTATGGTTAGTCATACCTAAAAAACAGATTGATCAAATAGAGCGGGTACAAGGTTACAACCAACCCATCAAAACCATTAATGATCACGAGACAACAAAGCGTTAATTAATATCTTCTTTTATTTATGTTTTGGTCGCTACGGTTGAGTTTCCCCTAATCCAACCGTAGCTTTTTTTATTGTAAAAATTAAAGCCTAATTTAATTGTCGATTTAATTGCTGTTGTAAAGCAGCAATCATATCTGCTCGGCTAATAATACCGATCAAGCGTTGCTGATCTACCACGGGAATATAATTAAAGGACTTTTCGACAAAATATGGAACTAAATCTTGTATGGGTTGTAAAGGATCAACCGTTACCACACGATGACTCATAATTTGTCGAACATAATGCTGCCACGAATTACGCGGGTCAGTTGCTCCCTTAAACCATTCCACAACTTCATATAAAGCAAGAGTTCCTACTAATCTATCGTCATGATCGACGACAGGTAAACTCATTAAATTCACTGCCTTAAATTTATCTAATGCTTGATGAATATCATCATTTTCATGCAATTTCATCACATCTCGGCTCATGATATCTTGGCAAACAAATGAATTCACCATTCGTTCATTCGCACGTTGTTGCGCTTCTAAAATAATTTTTTCTAAATCATATTGGCTAATATCAAGCAACTCAGTACGGTGCTCTAATGCATATTCAATATCTTTCGGTTGAATCGACACTTTTTGGGTAGGCGTCGGATCTTTTGACCTTTCATTCACATGTGCAGTCATTGGATAATGCCTACCCACTAAACGATTAAAAAATACAGCAAAAACTAATAATAAGATCGAATTTAATAAAACAGGATAAACAATAAAGTGAAAACCGAGTCGATGGACAGCATCGCCACCTAACACCGCAGTGATTGCTACAGCCCCACTCGGTGGATGTAATGAGTCGGTGGTCATCATCATAAAGATCGCAAGACCCACCGCCACACTAAACGCAGTTGTTAAGTCAGGTAAGATTTGCGCACAGCTGACCCCAATCAACCCCGCAATTATATTGCCTATCACCACATTCCACGGTTGTGCTAAAGGGCTATTCGGTAAAGCAAAAAGAAGAACCGAAGAAGCTCCCATTGGTGCGATATACCAAGCATTTATGCCACCTAATACATACCAACTGATTAAAGAGGAAATTGCTAAACCGCAGAGCGCACCAACGCCTGAAAAAAGCCTTTCTTTCAATGGAAGCACTTTATAATTCGGTTTCAGAAAATTTAGCCAGTCAGATTGGGGATAGCTCACAATGTACCTTACTGAAATTGTATTGTTTCTCATTCATCGCGCAGTATACGCGCATCTTAATTTAAAGATGTATTTAAATTATAGTTTTAGGTTATGAGTAAAGCTATTGAGCATATTTAAATCAATTTAGATATTCTTTCAGTTGCTCTAAGCGTTCTGCATATTTTTGCATAGGACAAAACTCATACATCGGTGAGCCAATATAAGCTCCTGCATTTCGGCATTCCTGATCTACAAAATTCTTCCAAAGTTGTTGTGATTTCATAATATCGCTATAACGTTCTGGCTGTTTATATTGTTTGCTTTGAGCTTTGATTTGATCTAATAATTTGACAATCTGCTTGGTATATAATGTTTTAGTCCTTGTACTACAAATTTCTACCACCGCATTATTGATATTACCCAACTTTAGCTCTTGAATGGTTTCATCAACACATTGACTATAGGGATCTGTCGCTTGCTGCTGCGACGCAGCAAAACTATTCATACTTAGGAAAGCAGTGAGCAACCATATAACTTTAAAATTATTTTTTACCATTTTTATGTTCTTCATTTTAAGTCACCAATAATAACGAGCAGTTAATACAAAGCTTAATTTTCAGACCTTAGCTTTACGTATATGTCATATTTTATGGCAAGACATCACGCCTATTAAATAATATCTTACATAGATGATAGAACTTAATATTTACTTTGCCCTCATTAAACTTTTATGGTTAGGCGGTCACCCAATGATTCGGCGACAACAACAACTTAAATAATAAGGATATTTTATGAATGTTCCTCACCTTGAAACCCCAACCAATGCCATGCCAAAAGGTTTACTACGGGGTTGGATTATTATTGTCATTGCAGCTTTGCTGTCCTTCGGTTTATATGAAATCTTACCTTACGATCAAAATGCCAATAAAGGACTAAGCTTATTAGTGTTTATTGGTATTCTTTGGCTGACTGAAGCTATTCATATCACCATCACCGCACTCTTGGTTCCTATTATCGCCGTGTTGGTAGGTATGCCCAGTGCCGGGACAAATGATGAGCTCAAACCTATTACGACCACTAAAGCACTGAGTACTTTTGCTGACCCAATTATCTTCCTCTTTTTCGGTGGATTTGCACTGGCAACAGCACTACATGTACAAAAGCTTGATCGAAAGATTGCAATGTGGATTATCGCACTCTCCAAAGGTCATCTAGGCATAGCCGTTTTATCGATCTGTTTAGTCACTGCAATTTTGTCGATGTGGATTTCCAATACAGCAACAGCAGCGATGATGTTACCACTGGCTTTAGGTTTACTTTCACATTTTGATGCTGCAAAGGAACGCAAGACGTTTGTCTTCATCTTACTCGGTATTGCTTATTCAGCAAGCATTGGCGGTTTAGGCACATTGGTCGGCTCACCCCCAAATGCGATTGCAGCGAAGGCTTTAGGTTATGACTTTGCCGATTGGATGAAAGTCGGATTACCGATGATGCTCATCATTTTTCCTGCAATGTTGGTAAGTTTATATATTGTTCTACGTCCAAAACTTAATCATCGTGTTGAATTTAAAACTGAAAGTATCCCTTGGAATCGTGATCGCATTCTGACCATGCTTGTATTCTTAGTCACTGCTTTTGCTTGGATTTTTGGTAAGGCGATCAGTGAGCAATTTGGAATTAGTCAACCAGACACATGGATTGCAGTACTTGCTGCCTGTATGGTGGTTATTTTAGGTATCGCGACATGGAAAGATATTGCAGATAATACCGATTGGGGTGTTTTAATGCTGTTCGGTGGTGGCTTAACTCTAAGTGCGATTCTAAAAGATTCAGGCTCCTCCTTAGTTCTTGGACAAACACTAGCGAATGCCTTTGGTGATGCATCCCCATTTCTAGTGATTGTAATAGTTGCAGCGTTTATTATTTTCTTAACCGAATTTACCAGTAATACAGCTTCATCTGCACTTTTAGTTCCTGTATTTGCTGCAATTGCCGATCAAATGGGTTTACCTAAAGAAATATTGGTTGTTGTGATCGGGATCGGTGCTTCGTGTGCATTTATGCTTCCTGTTGCAACGCCGCCAAATGCAATCGTATTTGGAACAGGGCATATCCAACAAAGTGAAATGATGCGAGTAGGCTTTATATTAAATATTCTCTGCGTGGCACTTGTTTCAGTTTTTATTTATTTGTTCTTCATTTAGCAGTATTGCTTTAGCTTGATCATCATTGTGCTAAAGCGAACATTCATAAAAAAAGCAAACAGTCAGTTAAACTGTTTGCTTTTTTTCTGCTTCAATCTGCAATTAAGACGCTTTTACACCCAACCACGTAAAGGTATTTGGCACATCACTGAGTTGAATGGTTTGCTTGATTTTCAAGTTTTTCAAATCTAATTCAACAATGCTTTTCGCTTGTGTATCATTAATAAAAATCGTACCTGCACTCGCATTTACGACTAAACGGCTTTTTGCGAGTTCAGTTATATTTAAATTTTGAATGGCTTTGATTTGTCCAAGACGTTTCCAATTTTGGCTATCAATCACATGTATAATACCAACACTATCTAAAATCGCTAAATATTGACCTGATGCATCGACCACTTGTTGCAAGCGTTTAACTGGGGTTATGCCATCGAGTTCTTTAGCCGCTGAAGACCAATCTAAGCTGATTGCATTTAAGTTTTTCGGATCAACTACAAATAAAGCATGTGTACCTGAAGCAAAAGCAGCAAATTTATCTAGCTTTTCATGTCCTGCAATCGTACTAATGCGTATTAAATTATCATTTTGATCTGTTATTTTAATTTTTTTATCTACGAAAGAATCCTTGTTTTGCTCAACGACCAATACGCCATCCTCACAACCAAAAGCAGCATATTGTTGAATTGATGCTGCCCCATGTAAACGATTACAAGGGTTGGTTAAAGTCTGCTCTTCGTGAAAATGATCGCCGTGCACATGATAGCTTTTCACAATACTTAATGTTTCTGATTCTTTAGACATATACGTACTTAACACGTACTCGCCACGCGGTTCAGCCACACCATGATGCTTTTTAGGTAAGTATTGAGTTGCAACACTTTGCTGTGCAATCACTGCATCATTAAACACGTCAAATTTTGAAACTTCAGCTTCGCTCCCATCATAAAACAATGCTGCCGTACCATTAAAACTACGATAATGCGCAGGCGTTGCGCCTTTTAATTGATACGCCAATAAATGAGGTGCATTGCGTTGCAAGCTGCCATTTTTATTAAAAATTCCACCATCAGCAAATTGCACGATGCCTTCATTTCGACTCAGCATCACCGCATATCGTGATTGTGGGCTGCTATACATCGCAGAAGGAACATAATTCAACGCAGTAGTATTGATCGTCTTTTGCTCTTTTAAGTCATACACGGTGAGTAAAGGTCGTATCGTATCTGCATTGGCAATCGCCAAACGCCCTGCATCAGCTTCAGTAGGTTGCTGCGGTTTTGGCGACACAACTGATGATGAGTTTGAAGAATCTCCCCCTCCACATGCTGATAGCAACACGCTACTCATTAAAATCGTTAAGACATAACTTTGTTTTAGACTTTTCACCTTATTTGCCTCTGTTGGACTGATTATTTATTTAATTGTTACGTTATAACATAACATATACAAATAATTAATCATTTTTTAAGCTTTCATAAGTTGAGCCTATTTTTAAAAGCAATCAGTAAATCAATTAGACGTATTTTTCGTTCAGATAACGCCAGTAGCGTTTAGGTAAATATTGCACATGTAATTTCACATTCTGACGTTCTTTAATGTTGATACTATTGAAATAATCTTTCCAAAGTTGATCGTATAATTCTTCTTGTGCATCTAATTCTAATTGGAAATTTTGACTGGCACCATTTTCGATATTACGGTCAATCTGATTGGCTTCTAAAGAAACCTCGTGAATTTCTTTTAAATCATAATACAGACCATATTTGCGTTGTTCGTCATAAATCAGCCAACGTTGATCTTGATAACGACGCTTAAAATGCGGCTGTATCAAAGGTAATACATTAAAATCTGGTCGAACTAAACTTAAAAATAAACCATCTGTGGTTTTCTTAAACCGCACAAAAGCTTCCATACGATGCTTTTCGCGCCCGACCTTTTTCGTCCATTGCGAAATCGCTAAAACACTGGGATGAGAGTAATTTTTTTCAACTGAATGTTGATGCCGAAAAATATAGATACAGTAATTAAATAAATGCTGATAGGCATCCAAAGATTCTGACAAATAAGCAAAATAAAATTGTCTCAAAGATGAATGCGAAAGTTTCTGCTGTAAAGCTGACCAAACACGACCTGCATGTTGCTCATGATTTGGAATCTCAACCACCGTGGCAAATAAGCCATGCTGCGCGCCTTGGTTTAAACACAGTTGCACGTGGAACTCTTTAAATTGAAAAGCTCGAAATACGCAGTTGAGCAAACCGACCATTGAGCCATCAAAATAATAATAAACCACAGCATCACTGAGCATATCTAGAATCCTAAACTCAATTGTGGTGACAGTTGTTTTACGTACTTAGATGAACCCTGCGTTAATATCTGTTGCCGAATATCAAGCGTGGAAAGCTCTTTTTGAAACCGTGGACTATCTTCACAACGAATAAAGAACTTAGCACGTGAATACGCCACGCCTAATCGTTTCAGCAAATCAATATGCACTTTTCCAAAACGTCGTGCTTGTACGATTTTCTTGGCAGACTTCACCCCAATCCCCGGCACACGCAAAATCATTTGATAATCCGCACGATTTAAATCCACTGGAAATTGTTCAGGATGACGCAATGCCCAGCTCAATTTTGGGTCAACATCTAAATCTAAATGTGGGTGTTTTTCATTGACGATTTCGTTGACTTCAAAACCATAAAACCGCATCAACCAATCACTTTGATAAAGCCGATTTTCCCTTAATAATGGAGGCGCTGAACCAACTGATGGTAAATAGTTATTTTCTGTGTTGATTGGAATATAGCCTGAGAAATACACCCGTTTTAGTTTAAATTCTTTGTAATGTCGATCTGCCATCACAAGTACATCTTGATCAGTTTCCTGATGTGCGCCAACTACCATTTGTGTGGTCTGCCCTGCGGGTACATATTTCGGCACATGCTTAATAATTTGACGTTCATCTTTGAGTTGGATCAGTCTATCTCGGACTAAACCTAAATCTTTTTGTACTTCTTGATGTGATTTTTCAGGAGCAAATGCTTTTAACCCAACCTCGGTTGGCATTTCCAGATTAATGCTCATGCGGTCAGCATAAAGCCCTGCTTCATGAATCAGCTCAGGCGATGCACCCGGAATGGTTTTGAGGTGAATATAGCCATTAAAATTTTCTTCAAGTCGTAATTTTTTAACCACTTGAAGCATCCGTTCCATGGTGTAGTCTGCGGATTTAAAAATACCTGAACTCAGAAACAGCCCTTCAATATAATTACGACGATAGAAATTAATAGTGAGATCAACCACTTCCTGCACCGTAAAGGCCGCACGTTTCACATCATTAGAACGGCGTGATACGCAATAAGCACAATCAAAAATACAGACATTACTGAACAAAATTTTCAACAAAGAAACACAGCGACCATCTTCGGTATAGCTATGGCAAATGCCTGAACGACTGGCATCACCTAGCCCCTTATCTTTATTTTTACGGTCACTACCACTGGAGGAACAGGACACATCATATTTGGCAGCGTCCGCTAAGATTTGCAACTTTTCACGAATGCGATCAGACATTTCAAACGACCTGATGAGAACAGAGAATATCGTTTTAAAATTAACATTTCATGATTTGAAAATTAAGATTGATATAGATGTTATGCGTCATGAGGTGACGTTTTATTCTGATCTTAGTAAAAGGTACAAATTATTGCTACAATTAAAGTCATGGTTAGGAATTGCAAATAATATTATCAATTACGCCAACTGAAAAAACGTCTTACTAAAAACCATATGAGCTTTGTACAGCGAATGTTTGGATATATTATTGCTCTTTGGATCATTGTTATTATTAAAATTACTTTTATTAAAAAGACTTATACCGTTGGTCTAATTTTGATTATTTCCAGTACCATAATCTTATTACAGTACTGTTATTCTGAAATTAAAAGTCTTCCGCCCAACATCAACACCTATAAAAAACTGTGCGGCGTCTATAAATATGAAGAATTTATAAGTTCAAATAGAGGTAAAGGTAGTTATAACTTCTATTTTCAATTAAGTTATTATGGAGATTACTCTTACAATATCAATCACACGAAAGCCATCCACTATCATTATAACAGTTCAAAAAAACTGAGATTAGACAAGTTACAAAATAATCAAGATATATGTTTACATGTGAGTATGAATGCTTATCGACCAGATCGTATCAATGAGCTACTAGATATTGAATATTTAGCTCCAGACTACGAGTTTGAATTTAAAAAGATATGTGGTCGACAAATTGCCTCAGAATATTCACAAGGCATGAAAGAGTCTAAAGATAATCCCTACTACTTAATATTCAAATTAGATCAGTATGGTACTTACTCACACTACATCCCACCTCACGGGATCACGCGTTCTACATTAATTGGTGATGTCATTTATACAAACTCTAACCAAAAAGTATGTCTAATCGCAAAAATACCTAAATTGAGTATACATGAATCAAATTTTCTAGAAGACGCAGATATTCTTATGATCGAGTTAGTTGATAAACCTCCAATTTTAAAGAATGAGTAACCATAAGTTTTTTACACAACGCCTTTGCCACTCCCCCCCAAAATCCTTATACTTAACCACAATTTTTGTTTGATTCCAGTGGATGCACCATGAGTCGTGCTATATCGCATATTGATACATTTCAGGGCTTAATTCTTGCCCTACAAAACTATTGGGCGGAGCAAGGCTGCGTCATATTACAACCATATGATATGGAAATGGGTGCAGGTACATTCCACACTGCAACTTTCTTACGCGCATTAGGTCCAGAAACTTGGAATGCGGCGTATGTTCAACCTTCACGTCGTCCGAAAGATGGTCGTTATGGTGAGAACCCAAACCGCTTACAACACTACTATCAGTTTCAAGTGGTACTTAAGCCAAACCCAGACAATATCCAACAACTTTATCTTGATTCATTAAAAGCGATCGGCATCGACACACTAACGCACGATATTCGTTTCGTAGAAGATAACTGGGAATCTCCAACACTTGGTGCTTGGGGCTTAGGTTGGGAAGTTTGGCTCAATGGTATGGAAGTGACTCAATTCACTTACTTCCAACAAGTCGGCGGTGTTGAGTGCTACCCTGTGACTGGCGAAATCACTTACGGTTTAGAACGTCTTGCGATGTACCTTCAAGGCGTAGATTCTGTTTACGATCTTGTTTGGACTAAAGGTCAATTCGGTACTGTGACATACGGCGATGTATTCCATCAAAATGAAGTGGAACAATCGACTTATAACTTTGAATATGCCAACGTTGAAAAAATGTTTGAATTATTCGATTTCTATGAAGCCGAAGCAACTCGCTTAATGGAAGCTGAGTTACCACTCCCTGCCTATGAGCAAGTAATTAAAGCATCGCATAGCTTTAACTTGTTGGATGCGCGTGGTGCGATTTCAGTGACTGAGCGTCAACGTTATATTTTACGTGTGCGTACATTGGCGCGCTCTATTGCACAAAGTTATGTGGCTGCACGTGCGAAACTCGGTTTCCCAATGGCAGAACCACATTTGCGTGATGAAGTATTAGCGCAGTTAAAAGCACAGGTTGAAGCTGAAGCAGCACAAAATAAAGCTAATGCATAAATGGAAAGAAATCTGATTTAGGAAAATAAAATGCCAAGTGTTGTGATTGAAGTAAGACGTGAATATTCAACTGAACAAGAAATAGCAATCATTGATGCTGTTCAGTCTGCTTTAGTCCAACATTTTCAAATTCCTGAAAAAGACAAACATATCCGTTTTATCGCTCATTTACCGCATCGTTTTGCTTGTCCACCACATCAAGATCAACATGAGTTTTATACTCAAATTAGTATTGATGCATTTGCTGGACGTTCTGTGGATGCAAAGCGAAATCTTTATCAAGGAATTGTAAATAACCTTGAAGTGCTCGGCATTCCACCAAAATACGTGACGATTATTGTTCGAGATATTCCCTTAGAAAATTGGGGTATCCGTGGCGGTCAAGCCGCGTGTGATGTTGCATTGGGATTTAAGGTAGATGTTTAGATCATCTTGCTTATGACAGATAAATATTTTTAGAAGACATTTGAAATGACACATACCGTACTATTTGAATTGGGCTGTGAAGAACTTCCACCCAAAAGCTTAAAAACTTTACGTGATGCTTT
>Ga0114982_1001455_pt1 | contig 11433 bp, 12 predicted proteins | sample Shrwel_input2_FT_FD_87183 | JGI IMG/M metagenome (GOLD analysis project Ga0114982, IMG submission 87183) | Subsurface microbial communities from deep shales in Ohio, USA - Utica-3 well 1 S input2 FT | ecosystem: Environmental > Aquatic > Deep subsurface > Shale gas/oil reservoir > Produced... | reverse complement strand
TAATATATATAAATGCAAAAATAAAGGATAAAAAGTCAACTATCGCGTTAAACAGCTTGAGGCCATCGCTGCTTATGCCATCAACGATGGTATTTAAAATGCTTCATATGGATGGCCGCGACCTGCTATAAAGATTTGATGACAAGATGGATGGGCTATTGCCCGGATATGTTGAAGCTTTTCAAACCGATGATAAGTCACCAGTGCTTCAATTGAATAGTGTGTTAACTGAGAACTACAGAAAGATTTTGACCATCTCTTATGCGGCTGGTCGTTGTTGTTCCAAAACCCGGCAAGGAATCATTTGTTCTGTCAGGCTTCTATTTAGCAAGTCTTGCGCTGCTGGGGTACATTTTCCGCACTGGCTGCCTACACCAAGGCACTGCTTCATCTCGCGCATAGAGCACATACCTTCTGCCACTTTTTGGCGGATGGTTTTGTCAGTGACTGCTTTGCACACACAGATATACATAGAGTTTCCGATAAGGCATGTTGAAAACGCCGTCATCGTAATCTAATTAAGAATGGTTATCAATAGTAAAACAAAAATTATTGCTTCAATTTTGATCACCCGAATACTCCCGATCACAGACTGGGAATATTCGGGTACAGAGTCAAAACGAAATCAACACCATCAATTAATGGCTGGCATCATCCTGCATTGCTTCTAACAGCGTTTCTTGCAGTTCTACTGGCCCAATCACAATGCCTGGTTCGTCTGCATGCGGGAAAATCGCAATCGACAACTCATCGCCATCCAAGCCAGAGGTCCATTTGTCAATCCAGGTGCTGATGTCCACGGCTTGAGCGGTACAATTTGCCCAATCGCCTTCAATCCACAGTTGGGCAATTTCAGCATGTGGCCAAACCGGGATGCAACGTTCATCTTCAGCGGTAACCAGCACAAAACCTTCTTCATCGGTCAGGATCCAAATTTTTTCCAGATCGGCCACTGCATTCATAAAATACTCGTAGCGCTGTTCAGCGTCCAATTGGGTGACTTTTTTCAGTTCTTCTGCGGTCAGTGCGTATTCCATTGTATTACCTTCTCTTGGTGTATAAATAATTGCGCTATGATGACCGAAAGCGGTGATTTCGCCTAGAGTTTTGTCATTTGTTCTGCAGTTTGCACGCTGTTTCTGCCAAAAAATCGACAACCAGCCGTGCGAGTGCATTAAGGTGCTGGCAACAGATGTTCAGCCAACAACAAAAGCAAAGCATATCGGCTCCCTTTGGCAATAGTAACCAGCAATAAAAATAACCAAGGTCGCATTTTCAGCACACCCGCCATAATGGTGAGTGGATCCCCAACGACCGGTAACCAACACATTAATAAAGACATCGGCCCCCAGCGCTTAAACCAGCCTTGCGCCCGTTCCAATTGCTCAGTACTCACCGGAAACCAGCGTTTGTGTTGAAAACGCAACAGTTGGCCACCAAGCCACCAATTAAAACATGAACCTAATAAATTGCCACTGGTTGCGACCAACCATAACCACCAAGGATTGAACCCCTGCCACCACATGGTTGCCAACACCACTTCCGAACTGCCTGGCAATACGGTAGCTGAGCTCAACGCACTTAAAAACAACAATACCCAAGGCCAATTTGCCATCAAAAACACCCATCACACTCACTGGTCACACCAGCAATGACTACGAAAGCAGTTTCACAGCAAAGCGGATCCAGAAAATCCACAATACAACGCAACTGGCCAGAAACAAATTAAAGCGCTGTCGTACCTGATTCGACGTCAAATGTACCACTGCATGCAATAATCTAAGCACGACAAAGATGGAAGCCAGCAACACAAAAACTAAATCAGCCAGACCAAACTGCAACACAAACAGCACACCAAAGATAAACAGCATCGGCATCTGAAACTGATTGTCGAAGTTACGGCTGGCGGTAATCACCCGCTCGTTGGCTCCGGCAAGTTCCATGGTTCGAAAGGCGGATAGATGAATTTCTTTATTGCGGGCCGCCGCAAATCGCCGGCGTCCCATAATCACCAGAATGACGCTAATCAGTAGCACCTGCAGCACGACTGTTAAAACTAAAAACTTATCCATACCACCTCCGTTTTAAGCGGCTCCTAAGGTAAAGCATTCTACCATTTGATACAAATAAAACAGCCGGCACCGACAGTTATCTTAAGCCTGATAACACAGATGGCAAAAAGCAATTGTTAACACAGTTTTACTAACACAATCAGCAATCCACCTGACAAGTAGCCTGTGTTCCACTACCAGCAATTCAGGCTAGCCATCCCATTTGTCACTTTTCTGACGCAATCTTATGTCACTATGAAGCCATAAATTGATGGGTGGCTTGCTTTGGAACTCGGGCAGCAATTGATATACTGCCGACCGCTTTTTCAAAAGAGAATCACCATGGCTCAGTTGTATTTTTACTATTCGGCAATGAATGCCGGTAAATCGACCTCCTTATTACAAAGTGCTTATAACTATCAGGAAAGAGGCATGCATACCGCCATCTTTACTGCAGCACTGGATGACCGGTTTGGGATTGGTAAAGTCAGCTCGAGAATAGGGCTGGCGATGGATGCTCAATTGTTCGACGAGAAGCTGGATTTTCTGCAGGCATGCCGCCAACTAAAACTACAGCAACAACTGGATTGCGTGCTGATTGATGAAGCACAGTTTTTGTCAAAACAACAAGTTAAACAACTGACCGACGTAGTAGACGAGCTGCATGTGCCGGTGTTGGCTTTTGGTCTGAGAACAGATTTTCTTGGCGAAACCTTTGCTGGTAGCCAGGCCTTGTTAGCCTGGGCTGACAAACTGGTCGAACTGAAAACCATCTGTCATTGCGGCCGTAAAGCAAATTTTGTTGTGCGGTTGGATCAGGATGGAAAAGCCGCCACCACTGGCTCACAAGTGCAAATTGGTGGCAATGACAGTTATGTTTCAATGTGCCGTGCTCACTTTAAGGAGTTAGTCTGGCAAGCTGAATAAAGGAGTCAATGGATGCGACTGTTGTATGGCGTTCAGGCAACGGGTAACGGTCACATCAGCAGAGCCAGAGCTATGGCGAAACAGCTGCAGCTACTTGGCGTCGAAGTCGACTTTTTGTTTAGTGGCCGCCCTGCCGATCAATTATTTGACATGCCCTGCTTTGGTCACTGGCAACATCGACGCGGTTTAACATTCGCCAGCCGCGCTGGCCGGATTGATTATTTACGCAGCGTATGTCAGGCCAATTTACGCCAGTTATGGAGTGATATTCAAACGCTGGATACCCGCGGCTACGACTTAGTCATCACCGATTTTGAGCCCGTAACCGCCTGGGCAGCCAAGCGTCAGGGCACACCTGTATTGGCGCTAGGGCACCAATACGCTTTTTTGCATTCAATACCGTTACAGGATGATTCGTGGTTCAGCCGCAGAGTCTTTCACCATTTTGCGCCATCGGATCAACATATCGGTCTGCACTGGCACCATTTCGATATCGCGCAAGCCAATGGTGCAGCTATAGCGCCTCCCATCATTGATTTGCCGGCCAGTATTCCATCCACAGATCCAAACCGGGTGTTAGTCTATTTACCCTTTGAAGATCCAACAGCGGTCAGGCAGTGGTTATTACCGCTCACAGGCTATCAGTTTGAGATTTATGGCTGCCAAGGCATCACTGGCCGACAGCAACAGCTGCATTTTCATCCACCTTCGGTAAGTTCCTTTAAACAGCATTTAGCGCAGGCTGGCGCAGTGCTCAGTAATGCAGGCTTTGAACTGATTAGTGAAGCCTTGCAATGGCAAAAAAAAATCATGGTAAAGCCGTTACAGGGCCAAATGGAACAAGCATCGAATGCGCTGGCATTACAACAACTGCAACTGGCTGATAGTCAACATCAACTGAGCACCGATAACATCAGCACATGGTTGCAAGGACCCGCACCTGGCCGCAAGGTGCAATATCCGAATGTCGCAGCAGATATCTGTCGACAATTACTCGCTGGTGGCAGTTTTGACAGTAAAAACTTGTGGTTACAAACCAAATTCATCTAAGAGCAAAATAATGCATATCGGTTAGCCGGCAGGATGTCGATAGAACTATCACTGGCGGCCCATCTATTGTTTAGAACCTTGCGATTTTACATCAAACAAGGCTGGCCATTTTCATGGTCCAGCCGGTTTATGGTCTATTTGCTAAAAGGTGAACGCACATCGGTCAAGCCGAACAATTGTGAAGGACGATTCAGTTGCTGGCCACCATCTCTGGAAATCGGGATCCACGGCAGTTGACCACGGCCAATTGATGGCGAAATACTAAATACATCAAACGGGAATGACAGATAAAATCCTTTAGTGAAACTGCCTTCGCCGTATTCTTCGGCTGATAAATTGGTCTTAGTGGCATAAGCGCCCACCACAATACCACTGTCAAAACGACGGCTGAAATCAACGGTCACACCATGATCTTTCGCCAGATAACGACCGGCGCTGATTTTCAGCATCACATCTTCAATAAACTCAGGCTGCCAGTAGGCAGTCACATGCCCGGTCAGAACCCGGTAATCAAACAAGCCAAAAGTACGATCGTAATCCCGTTGTCCGACGTAGTTCACATCTACTCCGACCGCCAGTCGGGAGTCTACCGGTCGATACAACACCTCAGCACCGCCACCGCTGTACATGGTTTCCAGCACACCGGCATAAGCCTGGGCATACCAATCTTTTTGCAGATCAGACTTCCACAAGCCAAACAGATTTTCCAGTCCGATATCATTACCTTGCACGTATTCCCGCACCAGGGTTCTGACACGGGGTACACCAGTTTCAAAGGCATCCCGGGTAAATTTGAACTCATCGAAGTTGGTCAGCACATTCACTTTAACGGTCGAATTCAGTGACCAGTTACTGTCGAGGTGATAGCCGGCACTAAGCAGCAGCCCCCCCTGATACATGTAAAATCGTTCCGGACTACCAAAGGTTTGGATCCAGAACAAATCAGCGTTGGTGTAAAAACCGGAATTATCGACAATCATCGCCCAGTCCGTAGTAACAGGCGCCGGATGTTGACGCGACACTGCCGGCGCCAACTGCGCATCCAGGCTGTCCCTGCGGGCATAATGGACAAATTTATCGGCATCAATCACAGTTTCAACCATTGGAATAGCGCCTGAAACTTCGGTCACCCGATAGCTTTTTACTGTTTCAGGTAATTCCGTGGCCAGAACCCGGCCAATCCGGTTAATAAACTCGTCCTGATTGCGATAATTGAGCGAATAACCGTGCAGAATTACCGTATCCGGCAACAGCTGATATTTCTGTACCACAAAACCAGCTTCATAATACAACTTATGACTAAGGTCAAACCGCTCCACTTGCTTAGTGGCAGCAGGTAATTGATCCGGTACTATCCGCGGCGCTACTGCAATTTTAATCTGACTGGCGGTATGGAAATTAAACCGATAATTCACACCAAAACCCATGGTATTGCCACGTTGACGGCTGAGCGTTAAATCAAGCTGATCGTTATAACGATAAACTGCTGCATAGTTCCAGGCACTATCCTGTATTAATACCCCAGCCTGATCAAACTTATAAGTATTGCTATCATATTCCAGCTGTAGTTTTAGTGGCTGCCATGGTGTCTGGTATTCAACACCACCATAGATGGCGGCTGGTCCCTTAAAAAAGCGCTGGATATCAAAACCACCACCGCTGCCACGATAGCCACTCGGTCTTTCGCAGAAGCGCTCGGCAATTTCACAAAATGGATTATTGATATTGCCACGATGGCCAAGATAGCCCCAACCAATGCCTACATGCAGATCAAGATCGCCCCAACGCTTGGCAAGTGCCAGGTATTCACTTTCAAAAAAACCAGTGCCGCCAAAATCGCGAAAACCAGCCGAAACTGCGGGTGACCATGCAGATTCCTGCCACAGCCTGAACTTAACATCAATCCCCTTGTCTTTGAACGTCTGATCACCACTAAAACCAGGATCATCGCTATATAACCGGGTACGGACATCGGTATAACGCACCGTGGTTTCCATCCAGGGAAATAGCTGCATTGAAGCAGTCCAGAAACGGTATTCTTCGTTATCACGGTAGCCAAGGCTAAAATCACCGTCTGCATTCATCCGGGCGGTTGGCATTTGAATTAAGCCAACGCCGCCCTGATTTAACTGGCTATACACAGGCAAAGGTGCCAGCTCAACAGCAGCCCAGGCCGACTGACAAGCCAGCATCAACAATGACCAACGAAATACGTTCACATCAAGCCACTTCATTATTTATACACCCTGGATTGCAGCAGTTGGAGCAGTTGCTGGTTGAGATCTTGCCATGGCTCTGGTAGCCATTTGGCTGGTACAGGCACAAATAACAGACTGCCCGGCGGCAATTGCTGCAAATTACGATTCCAGCTGGCGACTGGCAATTTAACTGGCGTTGGCCCGGCGCGCAGCCAATAAATGTCATCAACGCCCCTGTGGTCGATACCATAGGCTTGTGTCAGATACTGATAAGCCAGAGTACCCGCTTTATGTTCAACAAACTGATCACCGCCTAAACCGGTCAGGGTAATAAAACCAGGGCGACGTTTTGGTTGTAACAGGTACATGCCGGCATCAAGTCTGGGATTAAATTCGGCGCGGGTCCGACTGAGGTCGGGATCCAGTGCTAAAAAAAGCGGTTGTGCCAACCGCCAATTGGCCAATTGACTGCGTAATTGCATTAAATTAGCCGCCACTTGCGGTTCAGCTTGCCAGTGAATACTTAATAAACGTAATTGTTCCATGACTGCGCCGCGCAATTGTTCAGCGGCCACAAGCTGCTTTGGATCAAGCTTATATAATTGTGCAGTTGGCCAATACACCCTGCTATCACTGCTGGCCGCCAACAGCACTTCGGCTAACCGCGGTTGTTGGAAGTAGCCTTGTTGCTGACCATTCAACTCGACCAGCACTGCGGGCGATTGTGCTTGCAGACTAGCAGTCAGAAATAAACATAAGCCGGCTAAAACGCGGCGAAGCAAACTTAATTCAGAACGCACTTTGCACCTCAACTGGCAATAATTTCAACGCGCTACTGATATGAGTCAACTTCATCACAGGCGCAAAAGCTGCCGCTTGCTGCTGGCTTTGCAACAAACGACCACTGCGGCGTTCAAACCAAAACTGATTGATGGCAGTACTCTGATCGGCAAAGGTCACTTGTTCCTGCACCAACACAGCATCAAACTGCTGTTGCAGTAATTCCAATGGCGCAGCTTCGATACTGATAATGCTCAGCTTTTGCAGCTGGTTGGTATGTTGGGCCGCTGACCAGTCTAAAACCCGCTCGAAGTGATCGCCGACCTGAATTTGCGCTAATGGTTTTGACAAAGGATCGATGCCCTGTCTGGCGCTGAAAACTAAATCTAAGCTAAAACCTGTCGTTTTCACCAAGCGACCTTGTTGCAAAATTAACAAAGCCCGATCCGCAGATAACCATTTTTGCTGGCCATGCTCATCATAAGCCAGCACTAATACGGCCTGCGGTAAATCCCCCACTTTGGCATACAAAGTGTCATAAGGTCGTTTTGCTAACTCGACACGGTTTAGTTGATGATCAGGTGCCGGAAACAGCACATAGCTAAGAGTGTTCTGATAACTTTTGGTGGTGCCGGAACACTGACTTAACAATGGCAGGCATGCCAATAACAGCCAGCGGGCAGAAGTGAGAGTAGAACAGCAGCTGCGCAAATCTTTTTCCTTTCTTTGCACCCTAAACAATTGAAGAATACCCTATTTTCGACAGATTGTTGAGTGTTGTTTTCCCTTAGGTTTTTAGACTTTTACTATGGATGACCCAACAACTAAGGCAGGATTTCACCGGAACATCAAACGCTGGGGCCGACCTAACCTGCGACACAAAGCGGCTTGGCGTCCAAAGCTTGGCAGAAGACTTGCTGTTAGTCAGGCAAAAAAAAACCGCCAATGGCGGCTTTTTATCACAACACACCGATTATTTTATAGTTGGCGCGTAAGTGAATGTAACTGGTACAGTTGTGGTATAGGTGTTAGTGCCAGTACCGGTTACAGTGACGGTAGAGGTAGTACCTACACAAATATTGTTAACCACTGGATCTGTGCCATTACAAGTTGGCAGTTTAACAGGAGGTACAACAACATCAGGGGCAGTATCACTGCGATTGTTTGAAACAACTGCAGCTAACACACCAGCAGCAACAGCACCAGCAACGATAGAACCAGTAGCGATACCACCGATAGTACCAGCACCTGAACCACCAGCACTAGATTCATCCTGCTGTGCATTTACCGAAAATGCCATGGCAAACGCCAGACCAAAAACAGCGACTTTTTTCATTCCATTCTCCTTGTGAAAAAATAAGGCTGATTATCGCCAGCATTTGCTGAAATTACAACCTAAAAAAACAAATTACAGATAGTCACTGTTGTAACTGCGATAAATCGGCAGTAACCACTAAACCTCTCAACCTACTTTCACCTGCTCCAGCACCGATTGCTGCTGCTGGCGCCAGACTAAATCACAGTTACCATCGGTTGGATTAAAGCCGGTTGGCGCATCCAGCATCAACTGGCGGATAGTGTCAATTTGATAACTGGCACAAGCAATTTCCAACTGACTTAATAACATCGACATTTCCGGCCAGCTTAAAAATACTTCGGAAGCAGTTTTAATGCGCGGATGTTTGGTCTCTTGTTCAGAACCGCCAATCAGCAATTCCTCATAAAGTTTTTCACCTGGTCGTAAACCGGTCACTTTAATCTCAATATCACCGTCCGGATTAGCCTTGGTTTTTGGTACCAAACCCATCAAATGGATCATTTTCATCGCCAGATCATAAATTCTAACCGGCTCGCCCATATCCAGCACAAATACATCGCCACCTTTGCCCATAGCACCGGCCTGGATCACCAGCTGCGACGCTTCAGGGATGGTCATAAAATAGCGGGTAATATCTTCATGTGTCAGCGTAATAGGACCACCAGCCTTAATTTGCTTGCGAAATAGCGGCACCACTGAACCAGAAGAACCCAAAACATTACCAAACCTGACCATACAAAAGCGGGTTTGCTGCTGACGGCGTGCTAAGGCTTGCAACACCAGCTCTGCCAGCCGTTTGGTGGTCCCCATCACGTTGGTTGGCCGCACAGCTTTATCAGTGGAAATCAACACAAAGTTTTTCACACCACAGCTAATGGCTGCTTCTGCAGTACGCCAGGTACCAAACACATTGTTCCGAACCGCTTCAACCACATTAAATTCAACAAGGGGCACATGTTTATAAGCAGCAGCGTGATATACAGTTTCGACCTGATAACTTTGCATCACCTGACATAACCTGTCACTGTCTTGCACTGAGCCCATCACCGGTAACAGCAATACATCCAGATCCTGGTTTTTTATTTTTTGCGTCAGTTCTTTGTCAATCTCATACAAAGAAAACTCTGACATTTCATACATCAACAAGGTCTTCGGCCCTTGCTGTAATATCTGCCGGCATAATTCAGAGCCAATAGAACCGCCTGCTCCTGTCACCATCACCACTTTATTGCTGATATTGGCCGTTAACAGAGTCTGGATTGGTCGTACCGGATCACGACCAAGCAAATCTTCAATCTTCACATCCTGCAGTTCGTCAATTTTCATCTTGCCTTCGACGATATCTGCCATACCCGGTATCGTCAGCACAGGCACACCTAAAGGCTCTAACCGGGTCAAAATTTCTGCCCGCACCGAGCGCGAAGCCGATGGTAAAGCTAATAACACCCGGCTAATAGCATATTGCTCCATCACATGATTAATTTGCGCAGGTGAATAAACCCGGACATCTTTGATCATGACACCATGTAAAGAAGGGTCATCATCTAAAAAGGCGACAGCACGAAACTCAACACTATTTTCCAGCGCCAATAACAACTGCCGGCCACTGGCCCCAGCGCCATAAATCAGTACCTGGTGGTTAAACTTACGCTCTCTGACATGTACTAAAGCGCGCAAAGCCAGGCGGGAACCGCCGATCAGCATCAAGGCAATAAACATATAGTTCAGCATACTGGAAACAGTTAAGTGTAAGCGGAACAATTGATTGGCCAGAAATAAAAACATGCCGGAAAACATCACACCCGATACCACAGCTAGTAAAGCATGCGAGCCAATAAATCTGACCACAGCCCGATACAAACCCAACTTGATAAATGTCAAAATAGTACCGGCAAACACAGGGACAAAAAACAGATACAAATTATCGGTACTTAAGATCAGCTCTCTGGCACTACTAATGGCAATAGCAACGGAAACAGCCAGAAATAACAGCACCACATCGATAGTGACAGAAACAAAACGTTTCTTGAACCGAGACATGGTTAAAAAGTGGCTAAAATATTTACTAAAAGACAAACTGATTAAATTCAAACATTACTCCTTGCCACAACAAACCCGGTACTAAACAAAGCTCCAACTCAGGGCTGGATGCGATCACCGGCGCCCTTGCCTGCCACGGTCTGCAAAATATACTGAAAATACGCCTTTAATGTCAGTTGCGCCAGCATGTGGGCATCAGTTTCAGCCAGCAACACCGGAGTAGACATATCGATTTGATTGACTTGCGCTAAACCGGTAATGCCGGGCCTATGCTCGAACACTCCGCGCTGTTGCCGCTGTAGAATCAGCTCCTGCTGATTAAACAGGCATGGCCGCGGCCCGACAAAACTCATTTCACCTTTCAGCACATTCCATAACTGCGGCAATTCGTCCAGTTTGCTGCGCCGTAAAAAACCACCAAAAGGTGTAATCGCATCAGCACTAGCCAAATGGGTGGCCACTGAAGCGGTGTCAGGTTTCATGGTGCGAAATTTCACTAAGGTAAAAGGCCGTTGATGGCGGCCAACACGCACCTGGCGGAAAATCGGCGAGCCGGTATCATACAAACCAATTAAAGTCAGTAACACCAACAGCGGAAAGCCCAGAACTAACCCAATAAAAGACAACACTATATCTAACAGTCGAATCAAAATTGCAATCCTAAAGAAATGGCAGCAAGCTGCAATGGAGGCGAGTTTGCCAGAGCAAGCACTGAAGTGTAAACAAGAAAACTGGCAATATCGCAGTTTTTCAAGGTAGTTGTCCGATTTAACCGCTTTATACTGCTGCCTGAGCAGGCACAATTTCCCAATCCGGATTCAGAATTACCGGCCCTAAAAGGCTCCAGTTTATTGTTGCTCAACCAGACCATCGTTCTGGATTTGCTAATTGTGCTTGTTCATATACACATTCTAAGTACCACATCTTGCAGCTGACGACGATATGGCGATGTTTGTGGCTGTAGAAGCATGTAAATACTAAATAACTGATCCTATTAATGCTACACCCGCTTGGTCCCGTGGCCGCTGCCAGGAAACGGTGATGCGGTATCCATAAAGTGTTCAACTCT
>Ga0114982_1001454_pt1 | contig 11433 bp, 8 predicted proteins | sample Shrwel_input2_FT_FD_87183 | JGI IMG/M metagenome (GOLD analysis project Ga0114982, IMG submission 87183) | Subsurface microbial communities from deep shales in Ohio, USA - Utica-3 well 1 S input2 FT | ecosystem: Environmental > Aquatic > Deep subsurface > Shale gas/oil reservoir > Produced... | reverse complement strand
GGTAGGTATTGGGGGAGTAGGGAGTGGGTTGTTGGGAGTGGGTATGCCCAGTCCCAACCGCTACCCCCTAACCGCCAACCCCAATCCTTTCCGCCATCTTTCAAACGGGTTGCCAGAGGGTGGATGGGGAGACTAGGGGATGGGGATGCGTTTCCCCTCGCTCCTTGCTTCTGTCTTCGCGTTGTCCGTTTTTGCCGCGGAGGTCCCGCAGGTTTCTCTCCGGCCCGCTGAAGCTGCCCTCGAGGTGCTGATCGACGGCAAGGTCGTGGCGGCCTACCTGACGGCGAACGACGTCTCCACCCCGGCCCGCGCCAACGAGACCTATAAGCCTTACCTGCGCGTCGTCGATCCGGTCGATGGCCAGGCCATCACCAAGGGCCCCGGCGGCACCTACACGCATCACCGCGGGATCTTCTTCGGCTGGATGCGGGTCGGTCTCGAGGGCCAGAAACTCGACCTCTGGTCGATGGGGTCGGGCCGGCAGGTGCACACGGGTTTCAAGCAGCAGACCGCCGAGCGCGGGCTGGCGCGTCTCGTGTCGACCATCGAGTGGAGCGACAAGAAGGGTCGTCTCATCCTTTCGGAGGAGCGCACGCTCGAACTCTCGCCGCTCGCGGCCCCGGGTTTCCTGCGCGTCGATTTCCTGACGACCGTGAAGGCCGAGGCGGGTGACCTCGCGCTCGAGGCCGACCCCGAGCACGGCGGGGTGCACTACCGCGCCCCGCAGGAGGTCACCACCACCAAGACGAATTACTTCTTCCCGGTCGCCAAGCCGCTCCCGCACAAGGACGTCGACTACCCGTGGGTCGGCATGACTTACGCCCTTGGCGAGAAGACCTTCGGCGTCGTGGAGATCGACCATCCGGCCAACCCGCGTGGCACCCGCTGGTCCGCCTATCGGGACTACGCACGATTCGGGGCTTACCCCCACGCCAACCTCAAGAAGGGCGAAACCCTTTCGCTCAAGTACCGCTTCTTGGTCGCCCGCGGTGGCTTGGTGCCGACCGAGGTCATCCAGGCCGAGCAGGCCGCCTTCACGGGCGTGAAGCCCGAGTCCGTGACCGTGACCGAGCTCAAGGCTGAGGTGACGCCGGCGCCGAAGGCGAAGAAGTGAGGGGGTAGGAGAAGGAGAGGGCCTGGGCTAGGGCTAGGGTCAGGGGCAGGAATAAAGGCGACAGGCATAGGGGCAGGGGACGGAGAGTTCTCTGACCCTATGCCCTAATTCCTAGGCCCTACTCGTGGGGTGAAACCTCTGGGCTTAACCCGGGGTTAATCCTAATGTGAACCCCTTCATGCGCCTCCTAGCCCTTTGCGTGGTCGCCTTTGGTCTTTGCGTCTTGCCGCCGGCCTTCGCCGCCAAGGGTGACAAGAAGGCCGCCAAGGCCAACGAGGCCGCCCCCGCGGTCGCCGCCCCGAAGGTGGCGCCGGTCGTCGTGGCCCCGATCCCGCCGCTGGATGCGGTCTGGCATACCTGGCGCGACAACCAAGGTCGCAGCGTCGACGCGATGTTCTGCGCGCTCACCGGTCCGTTCCTGACCCTCCAAGGTCGCGACGGCAAGGTCTACCATTTCAACGGCAACGTGCTTTGCGCCGAGGACATCGAGTTCGCCCGGCAGTGCGCCGCCAAGGCCAAGTCCGGCACCTTCGGCCAGAACACCGTCGCCGTCGCCGCGGCCGAGATCGACCGCGTGGTCGGCGCCGTGCTCGCCAAGCATGGCCAGCAGCCGAACCCGCTGACGACCGACGAGCAGTTCCTCAAGCGCCTCTACGTCGACGCCATCGGCCGCATCCCGACCGCCGCGGAGGCCCAGGCCTTCCTCGCCGACCGTTCGCCCGACAAGCGCGCCAAGCTCATCGATCAGCTCGTGTACTCGCCCGGTTACTCGATGCAGATGTTCAACTGGATGGCCGACCTGCTCCGCGTGAAGGACACCTTCAACAAGGGCGTGCCCGCCTTCACCTTCGAGGACTGGCTGAAGGCCCGCCTCGCGGCCAACGCGCCCTGGGATAAGCTGGTCATGGAGATGCTCACCGCCGATGGCCGCCTGTGCGACAACGGCGCCGCGGGCTTCCTGCTGTTCGACGCCGAGATGCCGCTGGATGGCGTCGCCAACCTGCTCACGACGTTCCTCGGCACCAACATGGCCTGCGCCCAGTGCCATGACCACCCGCTCGCCGACTGGACGCAGCGGGACTTCTACCAGCTCGCCGCGTTCTTCGGGGCCACCGACCAGAAGGACGAGACGATGCTCGCGCAGCTTCGCCGGACCATGGGCAAGGACGACTCGCTCCCCAAGGCCGTCGTCAAGCGCATCGGCGACGTCAACGCCTACCGCCTCGAGGACACCGCCGCGCAGAAGCTCACCTTCCCCAAGGACTACAAGTACAAGGACGCCAAGCCCGGCTCGCCCGTGAGCCCCGTGCTCATCACCTGGGACAAGGCCGACGCCGGCCTGCCGATCTACCAGTTGGGCGCCAAGTCGCCCGCCCAGCTGCGCGATGGTTTCGCCGGCTGGCTGACCAGCCCGCAGAATCCGCGCTTCGCCACCAACATCGCCAACCGCCTCTGGAAGAAGAACCTCGGTCTGGCCGTGCTCGAGCCGGTCAACGATATCGACGACCTGACGCAGGCGTTCAGCCCCGAGCTGCTCGCCCACCTGACCACGGTCATGAAGTCCGCCCGCTTCGACCTGCGCGAGTTCCAGCGCGTGATCTACAATTCCCGCACCTACCAGGCCGTCGCCAACCCCACGCCCGACCTCGCCAAGGGGCCGTACCTGTTCAGCGGGCCGGTCGTCCGTCGCTTCACCGCCGAGCAGGCGTGGGATAGCCTGGTCGTCGCCTCCGTCGGGTCCTCCGTCGACAACGTGCTCCTGCGCCGCGGCGATGACATGAAGCTGATGGCCTTGCCGAAGGGGCCGATCACGGCCGTGGCGGTGCACCGCGTGTACGATACGATCAAGGAGGCCGGGCTCCTGAAGGGCGGCAACGGCGGCAAGAAGGCCGCCGGCGGCAGCATGGCCGGACTCGCCTCCGGTTATGACGGGGAGAAGCCGCAGAGCCGGCACGGCCTGCTGCTGGCCCGCGCGAGCGAGCTGCCGCAGCCCTCGCCGGAGAACCACTTCCTCCGCGTCTTCGGCCAAGGCGACCGGCTCCTCGCCGATTCGGCGACCTTTGACGGGAGCGTGCCGCAGGTGTTGCAGATGATGAACGGCGCCGTCGGGCGCACCGTGTCGGATCCCAAGGCCACGGCCGTCGTCGCCGCGGCCGCCGCGTCCAGCCGGGAGGCCCAGGTCGACTCCCTCTACCTCTCCTTCCTCTCGCGTCATCCCCGCCCCGATGAGTCGGCCAAGGCCGTCAAGGCGATGGCCGGGGGCCTGACGCCCGCCGACCTCGCCTGGGTCCTGGCGAACACCCGCGAATTCCTCTTCCTCCCATGAGCCGAAACCTCCCCTCCGACCAGCTCCGCGACCCGCTCGCCCGCCGCTCGTTCATCGAACGTTGCGCCAAGGTCTCCTTCGGCCTGTCCGTCCTGCCGTTCTTCAATCAGCTCGCGGCCGCGGCCGACGCCGCCCCCGGCTCCGCGCCCAACGCCGGCCTGCCGGGCTTCGGCAAGGCCAAGCGCGTGATCTTCATCCAGCTCGCCGGCGGGATGTCGCACATCGACACCTTCGACCCCAAGGAAGGGGGCAGCAAGGGGCCCGGCGGGACGATCTCCACCAAGGCCGGCTTCCAGTTGACCGATTACCTGCCGGAGACCGCCAAGGTCGCCGGTCGCCTGGCCGTGATCCGCAACATGACCGCCAAGGTCGGCGTGCACGCCTCGGCCTCCTACCTCATGCGCACCGGCTTCGAGCAGCGCGGCACCGTGCAGCACCCGATGCTGGGGGCGTGGGCCCAGCATTTCCTCGGCGCGAGCAGCAAGACCCTGCCGTCGACCGTCTGCGTCGGCCGTCCGTCCAACCACGGCAATGGCTGGTTCCCCGCCGCCTATTCCCCGCTGCCGATCCTTTCGCCGAACGACGGTCTCCAGAACATCAAGGGGCTCGCCGACGCCGACACTCAGTCCCGCCGGCTCGACCTGCTCGCCCAGCTCAACGGCGGCTTCGCCGGCGCGCCCACCGACGAGAACGTCAAGGCCTACAACGAATTCTACGAGTCCACGTTCCAGCTCATGAAGAGCAAGGATCTGGCGGCCTTCGACCTCGCGGCCGAGTCCGCCGCGACCAAGGCCCGGTTCGGCACCTCCAAGTTCGGCCAGGGCTGCCTGCTGGCCCGCCGACTCGTCGAGCACGGCGTACGCTTCGTCGAGGTCTCCCATGGCGGCTGGGATATGCACGCCACGCTCGACACCCGCATGAAGGATGTCGGCGCCGAGTTCGACCGCGGCTACGCGGCCCTGATCCAGGACCTCGAGTCCAAGGGTCTGCTCGACTCCACCTTGGTGGTTGTCGCCACCGAGTTCGGCCGCAAACCCGACTTCTCCGGCGGCGGCCGTGGCCACCACCCGCTGGTCTTCTCCACCGTCCTGGCCGGGGGCGGCGTCAAGCGCGGCTACGTGCACGGCGCCAGCGACGCCAAAGGCTACGCCCCCGATGGCGAGGGCGTCTCGCCCGGTTCGCTCCATGCCACCATCGCGCACGCCGCCGGTCTGCCCGTGCAGACGGACATCATCACGCCGGCCGGTCGTCCGATGCAGGTCGGCAACAAGGCCAAGCCGGTGACGGCGTTGTTCGCCTGATTTGGGGCTTTGCGGGCGTTTCCTCGGCGCTAGCCTTCCTCCATGCGCCTCCTCTGCCTCCTCGGGTTCGCCTTCGCCGGCCTCGCCGCCGCGGACAAGCCCGCGCGCGACGTCACCTTCCTCTCGACCTCCGATCCGCATTACCGGCAGGTGGACCATCCGCAGGGGCACCACAACGACCTCAACGCCACGACCATCGCGGAGATGAACGGCATCGCGAAGGTCGAGTGGCCGGCCAAGCTGGGCGGCGGCCCGATCGCCCGGCCTCGGGCGGTGCTGTCCCTCGGCGACCTGATCGACAACGGTGACACCAAGGTCGCCGGCCGCGTCATCGGTCGGGAACAGTTCGCGCTCTACGCCGCGGACTTCGGCGTCTTCCCGGGGGAGGCCCGGCTGGCCTACCCGACCATGGAATGCTGGGGCAACCACGACGGTCCGCCGGTCGGCAAGGAGAAGAGCGGCTTCAGCCTCCAAGCCGAGCTCATCGCCCGCAACCGCCTGCGCCAGTCCAAGGGCGTCCTGACCAACCTTTCGGCGAACGGCCTGCACACGTCCTGGGATTGGGACGACGTCCATTTCGTGCAGCTCGGCCTCTATCCCGCCGACACCCAGCACGCCGCCATCAAGTACAACCGCGTTTGGCACGACCCGCAGTCGGCCCTCGCCTTCCTGCGCACGGACCTCGCGACCCACGTGGGCAAGTCGCGCCGCCCCGTGGTGCTCATGAGCCATTGCGGCTTCGACACCGACTGGTGGCACCCGGAGGATTGGGCGGCGGCGTATGCGGTGGCCAAGGACTACAACATCGTCCTCTACCTCTACGGCCATACCGGGACCGGCTTGAAGGCGTGGGCTCCCGCCGGCGAAGCCAAGAAGTGGGATTGCATCAACGATGGCCACACCGACATCGGTTTCTTCGTGGTGCAGATCGTCGGCGACCGGCTCCGGGCGGCCTACCGTTCCAAGTCGGGGCTGAAGGTCACCAAGGGGAAGCCCGGCGAGCCGGCGAAGCATGAGTGGTCGGGCGGTTGGGAGTGGCGTTTCCTCCTGGACAAGAAAATCGCCGAGTAAGCGCCGCCTAGGTTTATCTCCCTATTGTAGCCTGAGGTAAACTATGGCGCACGGCGGCTTGTTGCTCCGTCCGCTGACGGTTACCACTTTGCTTATGCGCAATCTGCGACGTCTATGGAGTCGGTTCCTTCAGTCCGATCTTTGGGTCTGGCGGCGTCTCCGCGAAGCTCGCTTGCTGTGTCGTGCCTTGCGCCGCGATAATGATGGTCTCCGCACTCGGGTCGCCCAGCTGGAACGCGAGCGTGCTTCGATGGCCCAGGCCGACTATTGGTACCATCGTTGGGACGAGTTGCGTCAACGCCCGGCTTACTTCGCTCAGGATGCAGCCTTGGCGCGTGCCTATGCCGAGCGCGAACAGGCCAAGAGGGAGCTGCGGTCGCTCCGTGAACTCGCCGCCGGTCGTCCCGCCCAAAGCAGGGTGGATCGCGGCCCGGAGTCGGACCCGTCCGCCGATATCATGCCTAAACGCGGGCCTTGAGCCAGTCGACGTTCACTTGGCCGTTGTCTCGATCAGTTGGGAAGGGGCGATGGTCAGCTTCGCGCGGTGCCGCTCCACCGCGGTGGCGATACGTGCAAGCTGCTCGGGGTGCTGGGAGGCGACATCTTGGGACTCCGACGGATCGACATCGAGGTTGAAGAGCAGGGGAGGTTCGTGCGTGAGGACCTTCGGATCGCCGTAGGAGCCTTGGGTCTGGAAATGAGCTTTCCACGGTCCCAGTCGGGCCGCGAAGAGCCGCGTGCCGCGGTAGTAGCAGAAGACCTCGCGCTCCAGCGGCTTGGACTCGAGCAAGATCGCGGATAGGTCGGCCCCATCCATCGTCCGGCCGGCCGGGAGCTCCGCCCCGGCGAGTCGGGAGAAGGTCGGAAACAGGTCCAAGGTGGAAGCCACCTGGTTCGTCACCCCGGGTTTGATTCGGCCGGGCCACCAGGCGATGCCCGGCACCCGCATGCCGCCTTCCCAGGTGCTGCCCTTGCCGTCGCGCAGCAGCCCGGCGCTGCCGCCCGTCTCGGCGCCCATCCAAGTCCACGGACCATTGTCGCTGGTGAAGACCACCAGCGTGTTTTCGGCGACCCCCTGGTCGCGTAGGGCTTGCAGCACGGCGCCGACGCTCTCGTCGAGTTCGCCGACGACATCGCCGTAGATGCCGCGGGCGCTGGAGCCTTTGAAGCGCTCCGAGGCGAACAAGGGTGTGTGCGGGAAGGTATGGGGGAGGTAGAGGAAGAACGGCCGGTCCTTGTGGGCACCGATGAACTTCACGGCTTCCTCGGCGTAGCGACGGGTTAGCCGCGTCTGGTCCGTGCGCGGTTCCAGGAGTTCGCGTCCACGGTAGAGGGCGGCGTTCCACCATTCCGGATCCTGCGCGACCAGGGCGTTGGCCTTCTTCGGCTTCGGCTTGTCGGAGGGGTTCATGTCGTTCGAATGCATCAGCCCGAAGTGGAAATCGAAGCCGTGGTCGAGCGGGTGGTGTTGCGGCCGGTCGTTCGCCCAGGCGCCGAGGTGCCACTTGCCGATGATGCCGGTGGCGTAGCCCGCGGCCTTGAGGTGTTCGGCCAAGGTGATTTCCGCCGCCGGTAGGCCGCCGGTCGAAGTCGCGCGGAGTACGCGGAACTGGTCATGGGCCATGCCCGAGCGGACCGGGTAGCGTCCGGTCAGCAGCGCGGCCCGGCTGGGTGTGCAGACCTCCGCGGCCGAGTAGAATTGCGTGAACCGCAAGCCTTCGGCGGCCATCCTGTCCAGATGAGGGGTCCTGATCGTGGGATGGCCGTAGCAACCGAGGTCCCCGTACCCGAGGTCGTCGGCGAGGATGACGATGAGGTTGGGCTTGCCGGCGGTGGCGACCAGTGGGGCGGCCAGGAGCAAACTGAGCAGTAGGGTGCGCATGGAGGCAGGAAGCCGGGGTGTCGTCCCGTGGCAAAACGTTTCCGTCCCCGCCCCGGGAAGCGGCTTGAAAATCCCCGTCAATATGGGAGTTTTCTGAAGTCCCCCATGCGCCCCGTCTTGCCCGCCCTCCTGGTCTCCGTCGCCGCCTATGCCGCGGAGGACAAGCCTTATGTGCCCGACTTCACGCCGCAGCCTCCGGTCAAGGCGCTGAGTCCGGAGGAGGAGCTCAAGACCATCGAACTCCCCGAGGGATACCGCCTTGAGCTCGTGCTCAGCGAGCGCGATGGCCTCCGTGAGCCGGCCAACCTGACCTTTGACGGCAACGGCCGCATGTACATCGCCGAACTGCGCACCTACATGCAGGATATCGACGGCAAGGATGAGCACGCCCCGCTCGGCGTCGTCTCGCGCCATGAGAGCACGAAGCGCGACGGCAAATTCGACAGGCACGTCCTCTTCCGCGACAAGATGCTGTTGCCGCGCATGGTGCTGCCGCTCGACGACCGGGTGCTCATCAACGAGACCGACACGCTCGACATCTTCGTCTACCGCGACACCGACGGCGACGGCATCGCCGACACCAAGGCGCCGTGGTTCGTGGGCGGTCCCAAGAACGGCAACCTCGAGCACCAGCAGAGCGGCCTGATCTGGACCATGGATAACTGGCTCTACCAGACCTACAACGCCTACCGCCTCCGCTGGAACGGGGCGAAGGAGCCGCTCAAGGAGACCATCCCGAACGGCGGTGGCCAGTGGGGCCTGGCCCAGGATGACCTCGGCAAGATCTGGTGGTCCAACGCCGGCGGCGAGAAAGGCCTCTGGCATTTCCAGACCCCGATCCTCTACGGCGCCTACGACCTCAAGGGCCAGTACCCCGAGGACTTCATGCAGGTCTGGCCCAAGATCGGCCTGGCCGACCACCAGGGCGGGGCCGGGCGCACGCGACCCGACAAGACCCTGAACCACTTCACCGCCTCCTGTGGACAGGAAGTCGTCCGGGGCGATCGCTTGCCCGCCGACCTGCGCGGCGACGTCCTGATCTCCGAGCCGGTGGGCCGGCTGGTCCGCCGCGCCAAGGTCTCCGTCGTCGACGGCATCACCCGGCTCGAGAACCCCTACGCCAAGTCCGAGTTCATCCGGTCCAGCGACCCCAACTTCCGCATCGTCAACATGGTCAACGGACCGGACGGTTGCCTCTACCTCGTGGACATGTACCGCGGCATCATCCAGGAAGGGAACTGGGTCAAGGAAGGCAGCTACCTCCGCAAGGTCGTGCAGCAGTACTCGATGGACAAGGTCTTCGGCTACGGCCGCATCTGGCGCCTCGTCCACAAGGATTTCCAGCCTGGTCCGCAGCCGCGCATGCTCGACGAGACCCCGGCCCAACTGGTCGCGCATCTCTCCCACCCGAACGGCTGGTGGCGCGACACCGCGCAGAAGCTCCTGGTCCTCAAGGGGGACAAGTCCGTCGTGCCCGCGCTCACCGAGCTCGCCCTGCGCGGGAAGGAGCCGCTGGGCCAAATCCACGCCCTCTGGACCCTTGAAGGCCTCGGCGCGCTGGAAGCCTCGGTTGTCCGCGCCTTCCTGACCTCCCCCGACGCCCGCCTGCGGGCCCAGGCCCTCCGCGCCGGCGAAAGCCTCGTCAAGGCCGGGGACAAGTCGCTCCTGGATGACTTCCGCAAGCTTGGCGCGGACCGCGAGCCCACCGTCGTCCTGCAGGCCATGATGACGGCGAAGTACCTCGGCGCCGGCGAGGCCAAGGCCTGGCCCGATCATGCCAAGTTCGCCCAAGCGGCGATGTTGGCTTCGCCCTCCAAGGGCGTGAAGGAACTCGGCGCCGTGATCCTGACCGGGACCGACCAGATCGGCGGCCGCGAGTACACCGGCGACGAGAACAAGCTCCTCGCGAAGGGGCAGGCGATCTACCGCGAACTCTGCTTCTCCTGCCACGGCTACGACGGCAAGGGCATGGCCATGGAGGGCATGAAGCCCGGCACGACCCTCGCGCCGCCCCTCGGCAACTCCGCCACGGTGCGCGGCCATCGCGACGGCATCGTGCGCGTCCTCCTCAACGGCATGGCCGGCCCCATCGGCGGCAAGACCTACGATGCCCAGATGGTCCCGATGCCGATGAACGACGACGAGTGGATCGCCGCGGTTTCCTCCTACGTGCGCAACGCCTTCGGCAACAAGGGCGCCGTGATCTTCGCCAAGGACGTCGCGCGCATCCGCCAGGAAGTGAAGGGCGTCACCGCGCCATGGACCCATGAGACGCTGCAGGCCGCATTGCCGCCGATCGTCCCCGCCGCCAAGGACTGGAAGGTCTCGGCCAGCGACGAGGCCGGGATCGCCGGCCAGGGGTGCGACGCGGACGGCAAGACCCGCTGGGAGACCAAGGCTCCGCAGAAGGCCGGCATGTGGTATCAGGTCGAGCTTCCGGCCGCGCGTCGGATCGCCGGCGTGCGCCTCGACGCCGCCGGTCGGCCCAGCGCCTTCCCCAAGAACTTCAAGGTCGAGGGTTCGGTCGACGGCGTGAAGTGGTTCCCGCTCGGCACCAGCCATGGTCTCTACGCGCTGTCCGAGGCTTATTTCGGCGCCAAGGAGACCAAGTTCGTGAAGATCACGCTCACGGACGTCACCAAGAACCAGCCTTGGGCGATCCAGGAGCTCCAGCTCATCGCCCAGAAGTAAACGAGGCGTTTTCTCCGTCAGACAAGGCGGCCGAGATCGCCCTGTCCCGTTCATCCCCATGACTTCCGAGCAGCGAGCGCTCTTCCAGCAGGCCGTCTTCCGCTCCGCGCCTTTGCCGGCGGACTGGCCGGCGGATTTCGCGATCATCACGGCTTACGATCCGGACGGATTGCCGACGACCCCGGAGCTCAACCGTGCCGCCGACAAGGCCCTGGAGTCCGAATTGCGCGCCGCGGGGTATCGTCTGCATCGGATCACCGGCGGCTCGGCGGATGGGGTCCATCTCGAGCCTGGCTGGGGCGTACCCATCGGGTTGTCCGGGGCGGTTGAGTATGGTCGGCGTTACCGTCAGTTGGCCGTGTTTTACATCCAGGGCGGGGGATTGAAGTTGGTGGACTGCGCCGACGGGGCCTCCGAGGACCTTGGGCGGCCGTTCCGGGCTCTCTGACCATTTTCGGATTGGAACACCAAGGGATTTGGGGACTCTAACCCTCAACCCCACCAACCCTATGAAGCGACTTCTGTCCCTCCTCGCCGTCCTGGCCGCCGTCGTCGGCGTCCGCGCCGCCGACGCCCCCGGCCTCGTCAACGGCAACCCGCCCGACATGCGCACGCTCAAGAGCGGCGACGCCGCCCCGGATTTCGAGCTCCTCGGCACCGACGGCAAGAAGCACAAGCTCGCCGAGTACACCGGCGGCGAGGCCCTCGTCGTCCTCTTCACCTCCAACCACTGCCCGACCTCGCACAGCATCGAGCGCCGCCTCCAGAAGTTCTACGAAGAATACAAGGGCAAGGGCGTGAAGCTCGTCGCCATCAACCCGAACCACCCGGATGGCCTCAGCAAGGACGAACTCGGCTACGGCGAGTTCGGCGACTCCTACGCCGAGATGAAGCCCTACGCCGAGAAGAACAAGTGGACGTTCGACTACCTCTACGACGGCGACACCCAGACGGTCGCCCGCGCGTACGGCTGCCTCGCGACCCCGCACGTCTTCGTCTTCGATAAGAACCTCAAGCTCCGCTACCAGGGCCGTTTCGACGACTCCCG
>Ga0114982_1001453_pt1 | contig 11438 bp, 8 predicted proteins | sample Shrwel_input2_FT_FD_87183 | JGI IMG/M metagenome (GOLD analysis project Ga0114982, IMG submission 87183) | Subsurface microbial communities from deep shales in Ohio, USA - Utica-3 well 1 S input2 FT | ecosystem: Environmental > Aquatic > Deep subsurface > Shale gas/oil reservoir > Produced... | reverse complement strand
CTATAGTTCACAGCTTATACAGTATTTGGTTCGAGAAATTCTAATAATCTAATCAGAGATTTGCTGTAGCTGGTGTGCTTGCCAAAAAGGGCTATTACTCCATCTTTGTTCTTGTCTGTAAATCGAAAGCCTCCGATTTTCGTATGTTCTAAGTATCTGATTTAATTCGGTTGTATATTTAATGTTCTTAGTTGCATTTTTACTAGATAAAATGACTTCTGCGGCTTTCATTCCAGTGTAAATTGCATTAAATAAACCTTGACCTGCGATTGGATCGAAAGCTAATAAAGCATCCCCGCAAGCAACCCAATCTTTTCCAAATGATTTTTCTAGCCAGCAACTTCTTGCGTCATGTGAGAAAATATCTTTTCCAAATTCTAGCGCACCAAACAATTCAGAAAGCCCTAAGTTAGTTTGAATCATTTTTTGCCATTGATTGGCATCTTGATGGAATTTTGAAGCAATTTTAGGCGTAGTATGAAATCCCATTACCCATTGTTGATCGGTCATTTTACCCGTATATATCCAGCCATATTTATGGGCTGAAAGGATCGTGCGATTAAGCTGATGATTTTTATTAGGTAAGCAAGTTCGGTATAAGGCGACTAAGGGAAGACCACGATTACGTTGCACACCCAGCAGCTTTACAATTTTTGCACTACGACCAGTCGCATCTACAATCCATTTAGCTTTGATCTTTTCTCCATTTTCTAATTCTATTTCCCAATTATTTTCTTTTTTTTGTAGATGATTGATATTCAAAGCATAAAAGTTTGCACCACTGATAAGTGCCGCTTCTCTTAACTGATGATCAAATGTCTTTCGATTAATTCTAAGTCCTAATCCGTAAGGATCATGAATAAAATCTGTAATAGAACTAAAGTCGCTGCCCCAAAAAGAGATGTTACCGCCAACACGTTCAGAATAAGGTGTTTGAAAATTGGATTTAGAGCTTAAATTTTCGATAATGGACTCTAAGCCCAGCTTTTTTAATAAGCGAATTGCTGCGCTAGGTAATGTTTCGCCAAATTTATTAGTATTACTTACGGGTCTATCTATCAACATGACATTTAGACCCGCTAAAGAAAGTTGCCGTGCAACAATACAGCCAGCAGGACCGCTGCCAGCAATACAAACATCAATATTGGACAAGTTCATATCAACGCTTTTGAACGCGGACTGAACGGAATGCTTGTAATTGTTCATGACTTGCCCAGCCAGCTTTTTCAAGATCATTCAGTGGGCGAGGTTTGCTTTGAAGCAAATGAGATGCATATTCGGCTGACTCTTTTAATTTCCCAGCAATTAAGGTTTCGACATATAAATATTCCGGAATATCAGGATCGTTTTTTACACCTGGGCGTATTTCAACGATGCCGAGTTCATTAAAATGCTCAATCATTCGCATCATCACATCTGCAACATTGGCATCCATGATTGATCTTAACCAGTTTTGGCGTTGATTAAATGCAGCGATACGCTGTTCTCTTGGAAGCTTGTCATTGATTACTTGTTGATAATCGGCCTCAGTCAGTACATGATTTGGAACTCTTGCTGCCCAGAAAGTTGGTAAGTAAGGATCGTAGTCGGGATCATATCCAGATCGGCAAAATGCAGTATCACCTTGCCATGGGATCGCCATCCAACGGGTAATGCTTCCTGGAATTTGACCATATAAAGGACCATCTACTTGTTGCACTTTGATTGGAGTCATGGTCGAGCCATAATTTGGTTCCACATCATTTATTCGTGAGCGAATACGGAAAGGGGAGCTATATAGACTGGCATGACGCATTGGCCAAGTCATTTCACAACCGGGATGGAACGTATCCGCTAAACAATAATGTAACGCTGCTTGATCAAGCATATTCGGTTGTTGTGCGAGTGGAACTTTATCGATTGAGGTCTCAGGTTTGCAGTTTTCAATTGACCAATCATTCAGAAATTTACCTTCAACCCAATGACGGAGTAATGCTTCTTGCAAACCTGTCATGGTGAGCATATTGCCAGTTCCACTTTCAGAAAAACTACCAAAAGCATCGCCATAGATCCAAGGCCAAACATGAGGCCACGCCACAGGCTCAGCGACTACAGGTTTAGATGGTCTGAAACTATGAAAAATTGCGCGACGTAATTCTGTGTATGGGTCAGAAATGCCTTGTTTAGGTTTAAAAGACAATTTAGAAAGTAAGTCTGGATTATTGAAATCCATTGGACATCCTTTACCAAAATATGCCGCGAAACCTTTATTCACCCACTGTAAGCCTCCTAAGCGTTTGAGTAATGGTAAAATGTCATGAGTGAAAGAAGGCATTTCAGGCATAGCCATCCAACCAGCGTTGACATATACATCACACATTAAGTCATACATTGTTCTCCAACTAACAACGTCAGGAGCGTAATTAGGTGGAGCAACAACAACCCAAGCTGATTCAACAGGAATAGATACACCATTGATAGACACCGTTGCCGTTACTGGTCCATCCGAAGTGTCATCATACCAATCATCTGCATTATTAAAACTTGGTGGATTATCTGGGTCGTATACTGGAGCATTGGTCGGTGAGGCCGATTTACCATGTCCACCTAAAAACAGTAATCTGCCATTTTCATCCGTTTGGATCTCACCTAATGGCACAATCACTGGTTGTTGTGCCGCAGCTTGAAAAGTTCCTGTATCAAATCGATGCTCGGTACCCCCAATCGTATTTCGACCAGAAATACTACGCGGACCAGGATCAATCGCTAATTTTTTTCTATCTTTGACTTTAGGATTGCGAAGTGTGAAGGCATTATCTGGGGCATTGACTGCTTCAGGTATATCGAGTGCATATTGAAATTGATACCATTGAGATTTTCGGTTTGCAACATGTACTGTCCAAATTATATCTGCATTGTCTGGATTTAGTTCGCGAACGACTTCACCCGCAGCGTTATAACCATAAATTCGGAAGCGGGCAGCTTGGCGTTTTATCGCACCTGTCTCATCTCTAAAGTTATTTGGTTTTTGATTTGGATCTGATAAAGCATCAACAATTTCAGGACCGATAAAAAACTCTGTTTCACTATCGCCAACTCTAGCAATACCGATTGCAGGATGGATCGCTGCTCGAACAATATACGTATCTATTGCTGTAGCAGGTGAAATTAATGGACGAGGAACATCTGGTTCTGAAAGTGGTACACCATTTACATTACGACGTAATTCAGCCGATGCTGCATAAACAACTTTACGTGCTTCTGCAATTGAACCAACAGGCGCATGTTCTTGAGTTACACGCCAAATATTCATTGCTAGATTTTCACCATATTCAGCTTGACCACGTGCAGAAATATCTTGAATAGGAATAACAATATCAGCAACATGAATAGGTGGACTAAGATCCTCAGACCAAACAACTGTTGCCTCATCCAATGGCATTCTTTCAGGGTCAGTTCTAAGCTGAATCATAAAACGAAAACGCGTTTCAGATTGAGATAGACGTTGAACAAGATCTTGACCCAAATAAGAAGGGTCGTTTGGAGAGTGGGTAGGAGGGTCTAAATAGAATGTAGGTTCCAATTTATATTTTACATATTGATTCTCTCCAAAATGGAATGGTAAACCACTCCAATATGGTGAAACTAGAACACTAGCAACTGGTTTTTCCATAGCATCAAGTAATTCTGATGTTTTCGGATGAGCGTTTAGATAAGGAGTATAATCACCATCTACCACACCAGCTTTAGTGAACTCACACATATCTTTGGTTGTATCAACAAAAAAAGCATCAAAGTTTTGCATGATAAAATCAAAAGTATCGGCATGAGGATTGCCGAGAAGTTTCTCACCATCAACATCAAATAATTTAATTCCAATACCTAATGTCGATTTGAAATCGGTACTGGTTGGTGTGGTATCAGAAGAAAAACGAATCCAAGCGGGATATTTTCTCTTTGCCTCCGCGAATAGACCAATGCGTAAATTCTCAGGTAAATCATCTCGAATAATAAACTCAGCAGCCGCTACGCCATGCGCTTTTAAAAATACTGGTCGCATGGCAGGGCATTGGCCTTTTGCAATTCGTCCCGCTTGTACCATGTCTACAAACATATTTTTTAATGATGTAATTGGATCTTGTGAACAATCGACACAAGAACTGGCAGGAGTTGGGGATGGTTTATCCATTATTATATTCCTTATTATTTTTAAAGTATTTTATATTGCAATGATCAAACTACAGAAAAGATATTCTTTGGTCAATATTTATGCTTAAAAATAGAGTATTTATTTAATAATACTTATGCGTTGAATTTTTTCTAAAGATAATGTTAATTTTAAATTAAAATATGCTGCTAATGTTAAAAAGATAGTTTAATTAATATTAGCAACATGTGGTAATTGATTGGTGCAGGTATGATATATTGAAAAATTTTACAATCTAATTGTTAGTAATAACTAGCAACAATCACAGCGCTTTTTTCATCATTTAGTTTTTCAAATGATATCTCATTTATAGAGTTTTTTTGTGAACTGGTGTTTAAATCATTGTTAGATATTGATTCTGTATTGATTTTTTCTTGAATTTTGTTGATTGCTTCACAATCTTTATTGGTGTGATTAGAGAAACAAGTATCTTCAACAATATTTCCATTAAATTGAATTGTGTTTGCAGAATATGTAGTTGCTGAAAATACAGCTACTATCGATATTAATAATGATTTTGATATATTTTTATACATGATTATATTCCTTAGTATCATTTGTTATTATTAATTAACATGGAATTTATTGTTAAGGCAATATTAAAATAATACTTTGATTAAATAAACTTTTAAACTGTGATGGGATTATTGTTTTTATGGAATAATATTAAATAATTGAAATTTTTAATTTGTTAACTAAGTCACATATTTAATATGTTTCCAATTTAATGAATATGAAGTGAGTTTGATCGCTTGAAGTTGTATAAGCTATTCCACCCAATCATTTGATTGGGCTGAGTAACTAGAAATTATATCGCATTACCACAGATGTCAGTAGTACCTTGTGGATAATTGAACTGAAAAGCATTGCGGTCAGTGATTAGCTCGGATGAAAATTCTAATCCTGCGAGTTTATCAGAGAATTTACCATCTTCATCAGAACCAACCCAGCTACGAATATCAAAACCTATATTTTTCAACGATGCTGGTAGCGTTCCTTGGTATCCTTGATCAACACCATTGACAATAAAGCCAACCTGTTTGGTATTTTGGTTAATATATATACCTAAGCGATGATATTTGCTTTGATATTCTTTCAATTCATTGTAGTAATAAACTGTAGAACTATACTTAGTACTGTCACTACCTTGATAACCGAGCATAAATAATATTGATGGTGGATTTTCACCAAAATCCGGATCAGCAGTGCCAGCTCTGAAACTATATCCAGATTTTACAACATATCCATTTTCTGTGATTCCATTAAAATTAATATGTGAAATATACGATGAGCCTGGCTCTCCATAGTAACCACCATTAAGAGGAGCTGCGGGAATGTCCATTTGCATTTCTAATGCAAGAATCCCAGTGTTAGGTAAAGGTAGATCACCTAAGTTATCTAAAAATGGGGGACTAAATTCTTCATCGTCGCTTGATTTTTTTAGTCTTTTCCTACTTGTTGCTAATAAATCAAAATACTTAAAATTACTGTACTCAGGATCATTAATTGAAAAATATGGAGGGGCAACAGTTAAGCTAAATTTTTGTCCATTGATTGCAGGAAATAGACCGATCAGGTAGTCTGAATTTTGATTGTTCCATAAATTATCATAATCTTCTTGTGTTGCATCAAAGTTATACTGACACGTTTGTGGTTGGCTAAAACTACGCAAACTAAAGCTTGAAGATGGTGCTGCTGTTGGTTGAGCAGAATTAGCATTTTGTTGTGAAGCATTCTGATTTTCACCACAGCCAAGCAGGGCTAAGCTAAGTGCGACTAAACTCAGTTTTTTCATTAATTATTCCTCTTGATTAAATGATTTAAGTTTTTTTGTCAAAGTAACGCTAAAAGCCGAGTTTTTAATGAAATTGGCTTCTAAAAATAATTTTGAGATTTAAAATTTAAGTTTTATAAAAAAGACCTTCCATTTAAAAGAAGGTCTTATAAAAAAATTAATCGTACTGGATTGTTACTGTTGCCATTGCACGAACAGTACCAGCGGTTACATTGGTTGCTGTCTGATAATAGCGAGCCGATAATGGAATGTTATATTGAACGGTTTGATTAGAGTTAACCGTACCGACTTGTAATTTATCACCTTTACGAATCACTTGATTACTGTTCTGATATTTCCACATTAACTGAACACCTACACCATTTGCTTTAGTCGAGTTTGGTGCTGTATTTGCCATGACTTGAGTATTAGTACCATCTTGTGGAAAATCAAAGTCTAAGCTGATCTGATTCTTTTCCTCATATCCAGTTGGGTTTTGACCGCCATTACAAAGAAGATTCAAATCAAAAGCTTGTTCACCTTGGGTTGAACCAACACCGCTAAACCCTGACTTCATAACAGTGGGAAGCTGAACGACTTTGTTAATATTACCCTGTAGCTCACAAGATGATGAAGCAATCGTAATCGCATTGGCTAATACCGTACTGGTAAGAAAGGGGCTACTAGCATAACCTTGGACATAATAACTACTATATTGACCAGGAACCAAGGCACCAGAGCCAGTTTGTTCTGCTATTTTAATAATTTCAACTACAAAATAACCAGATGCCAACGTATATTTCGTTCTAGGTGCTAAGCCTCCACGAGTGTAAGGATAATATCCAGAAAAATTACTGGCATTCTCGGCTTCACGATAGAGTCTAATACCAATTCCTGGAATATTAGTTTTGTAAATATTATTTCCAAGAGGACTAAGACCATAACCTTGATTTAACTCTGCGATTAAGCGATCACTAGAGTTACAATTGTCTACGGCAGTAGCTCTATCACCACCCTTAGGGCTAATTGGAAATGTTGCTTTTCGCAAGATTTTACCCACTTCATCACTTGGGCGAACAACGACTCGCCCAACAGACATAAGAACATCGTTAGCAGTGTAACTAAGCAAACGACATGCCGCATTCGCTTCACTATAAATACCAAGACCTGCGGTAAGCAAAACACTATTTAAGAGTAATTTTTTCATTTGCATACTGCCTCGGTCATGATCATGCTTTGCTGATCGTTAGAAATTTGCGCTGTAACGTCATAATTGAAATTGCACTTTTCATTGGCATCATCGCCCCATTTTACGTACAAATCCCCTTTTGGTTGTTGAGTACGTAAATACACCATACTACCTTGAGCAACGATTCCAATTGCTTCGTCTTTATCGTTAAAGACTTGAGCAGCAAAAGGTAAGCTTTCACCAGTTGCAGTTTTGGTATTGATGTAAATGGCATAACCTTTCTTTGTTGAGAAATCAACTTTTGCAATTGCACCTGCAAAAGGAGCAATACGTTGGCTCGTTTCTTCCAATTCAACATTGGTTGACATTTCTTGTGGGTCAAGGGTGATGTCGTTCAAACGGTACGGTGTTACATAAGGAATAACAGCATAACCAGATTTATTAATACTCAAACCAGTCGTATTATTTACTTTTGCCCCAGCAGCATCAGGTGCATAAACCAGTACCATGGTTTGACCTTGTTCTGGACCAAATAGGATACCTTCAGAGTGCGCAACAATATTACCGCTAACACTCACCATTGCTTGTTGATAGGTATCCGCAACGCTATAAGAACCGCCTACTGTAGCAAAGTTAGTACGATAACGAGCATTGGCGTTAAAGCTTGGGTTCTGTCTATCTTGGTGTGATACCGACGAACCGTAACTGAAACGATCACCAACCATGCCACTGAAACCTACGGTACGGCTGTCTTCAGAAACGTTGGCGTTAACATTAACTGAGCTCTTTCTGAAATTAATCGGGAAAGATAGAGTCATCAAATATTCAGTGTCACGTGTCTGACTACGCGAACCATATTCAACTTCACGATTGGTCGCTGAAAGACCATAAGTTAAGCCATGATAGTTATTACTATAACCGATCTGATATTGGCGACTCGTTTCATTTCGATTCCAATAGTCATTCCAAGAACCAACCATATACACGTTACCCCAACCATCAGGTAAACCTTGGTTCAAGGTAATTTGGAACTCGCTACGTTGTTTACCAACTGCAAAAGTATTAACACCTTTATTTTCAAGGTCTCGAATTAATAGTGCATCGCGTAATTTATAATAGTTTTCAGTAGAATAACGATACGCCGCCAAGGTTAAATTGGTGTTGGTTGGAGAAATAAGTTTACTGTAGCTTAAACGAAAACTCTGACCAGATTGCGAGCCTTGTTTATCAAAATCTGCATTTGAATGTGTTGCATCAAGTGATACTGCTCCAATAGGGGTCGCAAAGGCTGCACCCAATAATATAGCGCTATAGTCTTCAGCCAACTGAAAACCAGTATATCCTGTCAAATAGTTATTAATACCGCGTTGGTATTTACCTTGAGTTGTCCAAGGAGTTAAATCAATATCTCGATCACGGAATTCACCAGCCGTTAATGAATAGCGGCTGAGTCCAGGACGTAGCATTTGTACAACTGAAGCATATGGAACAGCGAACTTTTGGATTTCTCCATTTGATTCAATAATAGAAACTTCAAGCTCACCACCAAAACCAGTAGGGTAGAGATCATTAATTTCAAAGCTACCCGGTGCTACAGTCGTTTGATAGATCAACTGACCTTGTTGGCGCACTTCAATTTTTGCATTGGTTTTTGCATTACCACGAATACGCGGTGCATAACCAAGCATACTATTTGGTAGCATGCGATCATCGCTTGAAAAATCTACACCACGATAACCAAATGAATCAAACAATTCACCGTTGGTAAAACTATCACCAAGCGTTAAAACACCACGATATTGTGGAAAAGCACGTTGTAAATAAGTGCTGGTTGATTCGTAATTAGATTTTTTCTTGGTTTTTGAATCGAGTTCACTTTGATTGCCATCTTGCCATTGCCACTGACCATTGTGACGAAGTTGCCAACCTGCAATATTTGCTCCAGCAGAAAGAGCCATGAACGCATTTGTGGTTTCTTTATTGTCATTTGCACGATTAAAAGTTTTATAGGCGCTACCACTATAAGATAAAAAGCCTGCATTAATGCCGCGATCCCAAATACTTGGATCAACATAGCCTTGTGCATTTTTCTGTAGTGCAATTTGTGGAATAGAAATGTCTACACGTAGGCGAGAAGTATCAAAATCATAATACGCATTTTCAATCCATTCTTCGATCTTGTAACAAGCATTTGGAGCGGCTGACTCGGTACGATTGACAAGTACTTCTTGCTTTACACCATATTCAAGTAATGAGCCTGAAGTAAAACAGGTAAATGCATTTTGATTTTGTTCAGTCGAACGGAAAACCATTCTTTTTTTACCAAACCAGTTGCCATTGATATAAACATCAACGCTATATTCACCTGGTAAAACAGGATTACCGTATTTGAAACGGGAAACATCAACTTTTTGTGCATCACCTATGAGGAAGACAGAGTCAAACTCTGCTTCCATTGGCGCTTGTTCTGCTGTCTGTTCTACCGCATATACAGCCATAGGCATCGTAATTGTGATTACCCCAGATGTGAGGTAATAACAAACTCGACGCTTTAAGAATTTAGCTGTTGCATTTTTCTTTGACATAATACATTCGCCTATTCAACGATAGGTACACAATCATCTATTGAGTGGGAGTAAATTTACTTGTTATTGAAGTTTGATTGGGTGTTCGATACGACCACCGTAATCATTAATATTAATAAAACTAAGTTTTTCGATACTTGCAGTTTTCAATTGGACTTTGTCTTCAGAAAACGGCGCGAGCATTAGACCTTTAGGAAGTAGGTCGACAGTTTTTCCTGCATTATGCTGATATATCGATGTCATTGTGACATGAAACGGTGTTGGATTTTTAACCGTCAAAGTTTGTCCGCTTCTAGACCACTGTAGTTTTTCTCCTGCTAGATTTGCATCTTCTTTAATACTTGCAGGACGATAGAAAAACTTAATACGTGAACGAATCGCTAGTTGGAGAAAGTTATCAGGAACTTCATCTTTTGCACCAGCTTTAGGACGAGGTGGAATATCAAGCACGTTTAACCAATAAACCGTTTCTTTTTTCTGATCGATTTGTGCTGCATTTGGCAGAGCAGTGATACGAAGAGATTGACTCTTGGTTGGATCAACCCGAGAAATCGGTGGTGTAATCATAAATGGAACTTTTGATTGGTCTGGTGTACTTTTAGCATCACCTTCATCAATCCATGCCTGAACAAGAGATGGTTTAGAACCATTGTTACTTACTTGCAAGGTAACTTCACGAGCATCAGAAGGATAGATCACTCGAGTACCATGTAAGATAATTTCTGCATGTGTGCTATTTGCGACAACAATAGAAGACATCGCTAAACCAAGCAAAAAATTGTAACCGTTCAGTGCCATTTATATTTACTCTACAGTTGCATGTTTTTTATTGAAAACTGCGAGTTTTTAAGTGCATAAAAACTCGCAGAGATTTATCAAAGATTATTGATAAATGATTGTGTATTGAACTGAGGTATTTACTTGACCAGCAGTAGAAGCGCCAGTTGCATAGTATTCAGCATAGTAGTTAAGGTCAGCAGTACCGCCTTCTACAACGTCAACCCACTGAGAGTTAGATTGAGCACCAGAAGCACCAGCAGCAAGAACTGGAATTGCTTGGTTGTTGTCACCTAATAATTGAACGTCAACGTTTTTAGCACCAGCAGCGTTTTGGTTAAGTAAACGACCAGTATTAAAGTCAACAGTAGCACCTGGTTCGAAGTAAGTAGCAACTTTACCTTCTGAACAGTTTCCTAAGTTGATTTGGAATGGTGTACGACCAGCTACATCACCTGCGTTAGCAAGAGTTTGTTTAGATACAGTTGGAAGAGTTACAGTAAAATCTTTACCCGCTGGAGTTACGATGTCACAAGTTTTGTCAGTTACTAAACCATTAATCGTAATCGTACCGTCAGCAGCTTGTACGTTAGCAATACCAACAACTGAAAGAGTAGCGATCAAAGCAAGTTTTTTCATAATAATTTCTCGAATACATCAGCTAAAAGTTTGAATTAAATTACTTTTCCAGATATTTTTTTGCGCTGAACAAGTAATGTGCGAAATATACCAGTTATTTAAAAAAATGCAAACTCCATCACAATTTCAATATTTCTTAAAATATTCTTAAGCAGATTAAATTTAACTCATTGTTTATTGTTTATTGTTTATTTTTGCTTTTAAAGTTTTCTTGATTATGTGAATTTTACACAAATATTTGTTGATCTTAGGATTGTTTTTGTAAGTAACGTTGCACTGTTTGTTTAT
>Ga0114982_1001451_pt1 | contig 11444 bp, 10 predicted proteins | sample Shrwel_input2_FT_FD_87183 | JGI IMG/M metagenome (GOLD analysis project Ga0114982, IMG submission 87183) | Subsurface microbial communities from deep shales in Ohio, USA - Utica-3 well 1 S input2 FT | ecosystem: Environmental > Aquatic > Deep subsurface > Shale gas/oil reservoir > Produced... | reverse complement strand
CTCGAACGCCTCTACGTCCGTTCGGCCACGGACAAGAAGATCCTGCGCAACCGCGACATCCATGCGCCCTGGGTGGCCCAGTACCTCGACCGGCACAAGCCGCCGGGCTTGATCGAGCACGGCCGCCACCGCGCGGTCAAGGGTCAGCACCCGCTGGTCCTCCGTCCCGATCTGCTGATCACCGAACAAGGCTTCACCATGACGGAGCTGGACAGCGTGCCCGGGGGGGTCGGCCTGACGGCCTACCTCAACGAGGTCTACGCGGAGGACTTCCCCGAGGTCATCGGCGGCCTCGGCATGCCGGCCCGCTTCCAGGCCATGCTCGGCCGCCTCGTGCCGGGCGAACGCTTCCCCACGGTCGCCATCGCCGTCAGCGAGGAGGCCGCCACCTACCGCCCGGAGTTCGAGTGGTTGGCGGAGAAACTACGCGGCCTCGGCCACGACGTGCACGTGGTCGACCCTTCGCAGGTGATGAAGATGGGCGACGAGTCCTTCATCCCCCTGCACGGCGCGCCCACGCGCATCCACGTCCTCTACCGCTTCTTCGAGCTCTTCGACCTCGCCAACGTGAAGAGCGCCGACGGCATCTTCGCCGCGGTCGAGGCCGGCAAGCTGGCGTTGACCCCGCCGATGAAGGCCTTCCAGGAGGAGAAGCTCGGCCTGGCCCTCCTGCACCACCCCCAGCTCTCCGAATTCTGGAAGGAGAACCTGCCGGAGGACCACCGCGAGGAGCTCCTGCGCATCGTGCCGCGCACTTGGATCATGGAGCAGGGCGAACTTCCGCCGACCGCCGTGCTGCACGCCCCCACGGTGGGCGGCCAACCGATCCGCGACTGGCATGAGCTCGCCGAGGCCAGCCAGCGGGAACGCAACCTGATCATCAAGGCCAGCGGCTTCCACGAGACCGCCTGGGGCGCCCGCAGCGTGACCCTGGGCAGCGACGTCTCGCGCGACGAATGGCTGGAGGCGATCGAGCACGCGCTCGACCCCGAGAACGACACGTTCCACGTGATGCAGGAATACCACAAGCCCTCCCGGCTCAGCCACCCGGTCTACGCCGACGACGGCACCATCGCCGCGGCGGATGGCCGCGTCCGCCTGTGTCCCTATTACTTCGTGGACGGCGACACGGCGGAGCTCAACGGCATCCTCTCCACCTTCTGCCCGGCCGATAAGAAGATCATCCACGGCATGCGGGACGCGGCCCTCCTCCCCTGCCGGCTGGTGCCGTAGCCCTTCCCCGCCCTTGCCTCGGGCGGGTTTTGCCGCCATTTTGGGGTCATGCGATTACTCTCCCTCCTCCTGCTCTGCCTCGGGGGGCTCCTGCCCGACCTCCGCGCCGCCCAGCGCACGAAGGTCGATCTCGTCAACCTGACGCCGGACATCAAGGCAGGCGGTACGTCGCGGATCGCGATCCGTTTCCGCTGCGACGACCATTTCCACATCTACTGGAAGAACCCGGGCGACGCCGGCCAATCCCCGGCCATCGCGTGGAAGGAGACCGCGGGCACGAAGGCCGGCCCCTTGCTCTACCCCGGCCCCATCCTGCTGGACCAAAGCGGCGTCTACAACTTCGTGCACGAACATGAGACGTTGCTGGTGATGGAGCTCGCGGTGCCGGCCGGGGCCACCGGCGAACTCAAGCTCAAGGCGCGCGTCGAATGGCTGGAGTGCGACGACAAGGGGTGCTACCCGTTCGAGCAGGATGTGGCGCTGACCGTGAAGGTCGGAGCGGGCAACGCCCCCTACGCCCTCGACGCCAAGCTCTACCCGGACCTGCGTCCGACCGTGGCCGGCGACCTCCGGGTGGACGGCGAACAGTTGACGGTAACGCCGGTCGCCGGCGCCAAAGTCGACCTGACCAAGACCTGGTTCCCCGAACGCGGCTTCCTCAGCCCCGGCGCGGTCTTCAAGCAGAAGCACACCGCGACTTCCCTTTCCTTCAGCCTGCAGGAAGCCCCCGAGAAACTGACCGACGGACCCGTCAGCTTCGTCGGCCCCGATGGCGCCGGCGGCTTCGTCCGCCTGCTCGCCACGCCCTCGGGCGGTCAAGGCACGGGCGCTCCGCAAACGACGCCGAAGAACGCCCCCGCCCCCGGATCGGCGGATTGGCAACCCTGGTCCCCGGAAGCCCAGGCGCAGGCCTTGGCCGCCGGCAAGACCGTCTACGTCGACTTCACCGCCCGCTGGTGCGCCAGCTGCCAGGTCAACAAGCGCGTCTACACGCAGCCGGACGTCGCCGCGGCCCTCGCCCAAGAGGGCGTCGTGCTCTTCAAGGCCGACTGGACCCGCAAGGATGAGGTCATCACCAAGGAACTGAAGCGCTACGAGCGCGAAGGCGTGCCGCTCAACGTGTTCCTCCGCAAGGACGGCGCGCCCGCGGTGCTCTCCGAATTCCTGACGGGCGACGAGGTGCTCGCCGCGCTCGCCGCCGTCCGCTCCGGCCGCGCCTACCAGGCGACGGCGACGGAGCATGGCTACGGCGTCTGGCTGCTCCTGGCCTTCGGCGGCGGCGCGCTGCTCAACCTGATGCCCTGCGTCTTCCCGATGATCGGCCTCAAGGTCCTCGGCTTCGCCAAGGAGGCCGGCGCCGCGCGCGCCACCGTGATCCGCCATGGTTTGCTCTACTCCGTCGGCGTCGTGCTGAGTTTCGTCGCGCTCGCCGGGCTCATCCTGGCGCTGAAGGCCGGCGGCGGCTCCGTCGGCTGGGGCTTCCAGATGCAGTCCCCCGGCTTCGTCCTCGCGACCTGCGTGCTCATGGTGACGCTCGGACTCAGCCTCGCGGGTGTCTTCGAGATCGGCACGGGCCTCGCCGGCACGGCCGCCAACGCGGAAGGCAAAGGTGGTTCCGCCGGCGCGTTCCTCTCCGGCGTCCTGGCCACGGCCGTCGCCACGCCCTGCACGGCGCCCGGCCTCGGCGCCGCCCTCGGCTTCGCCCTGGACAAGCAACGCGCCCCCGGCGAGACCCTGCTCTTCTTCACCGTGATCGGACTCGGCATGGCCCTGCCCTACCTCCTGCTCTCGGCCTTCCCGCGCCTGGCGGCGCTGCTCCCGCGCCCGGGCGAATGGATGGAGACGCTCAAGCAGGCGATGGCCTTCCCGCTCTTCGCCTACGCCCTCTTCCTGCTCTGGGTCCTCTCCGCGCTCGTCGAGGAAGCCAACTGGGTCCGCGACGCGTCGCTCGGCCTGGCCGTGATCGCCGCCGCCTGCTGGGTCTGGGGACGCTGGGGAGCCCCGCATCGCACGGACCGCGAGCGGTTGATCGGCAAGTCCGTCGCGGCGCTGCTCTACGTCGGCACGCTCGGGTACCTTTACGGCACGCTGGCCTGATCGCGCGGGCGAGTAGGCGCGCTCGACAAAAAAGGCCCGCCGAACGGCGGGCCTTTGTCGTGGCGTTTGCGCAGGTCGCTTAGAGCGCCGTCACCGGACCGGGAGCCGGACCGGAAACCGGAGCCTTGGACGGGGCAGCCTTGCCGGCCGCCGGCGCCGACGGAGCGGCGGCGCCACCACGGGTGAAGTAGTTGGCGTCGACGACGACGGCCTTGCGGTCCTTCGCGCCGGACTGGCGGCCGGCGGCCGACTTGTCGGCCTGCTGCTCACCGAGACCGAGCACTTCGCTGTCGGCGGGATTGCAGCCGAGCTTGACGAGGTAATCGCGGACGGACTGGGCACGCTTGTCGGAGAGACCCAGGTTGTATTCTTCGGTGCCGAACTGGTCGGTGTAGCCGACGATCAGCAGCTTGGTCGCCTTGGCCTTGCCGGCGGCGGCGTCGAGCTTGGCGCGTTCGGCGGCGCTCACCGTGTACTGGTCGAAGTCGAACTGGACGGTGACGAGGATGGCCTCGGGCGGGATGTTGCCGTCACGGGCGGCCTGCGCCGCGGCACCGGCCGCGCCGGAACCGAGGAGGTTCAGGTCGGACGCGCCGCCGGCACCACCGTTGGCGGACGAACCCGCAAAGTCCGAAGGCATGCGGGAGGGACCACAGCCGACGAGGAAGGCGGCGGCCAAGAGGGGAAGAGTGAAGCGCTTCATGGGTGTATCGGGAATAAAGGCGGGGCAAAAGGGGTCGGCAAGCCTTGACTGGCTCAGTAGCGGCGGACTTTCGGGTCGATCTTGAGCGACCAGGCGTCGATACCCCCCTGGACATTGGCGACCAGGGCATACCCCTTGGCGCGGAGGAACTGCGTCACCTTCATGCTCCGGCCTCCATGGTGGCAATGCACCAGCACCGGGACGTCGCGGGGAATCTCCGCCAGGCGCTCCGGGATGCTGTTGAGCGGGATCAACTTGGCCCCGGGAAGCTGGCAGATCGCGAATTCGCTGGGCTCGCGGACATCCAGCAGGAACGGCGGCTGGGCGGAAACAAGCTGACGATGGGCCTCCTCGATGGAGACCTCCAAAGGATGGGAGGACATGGTGGTGGGGGCGGAAAGGGGGGAGACACTGCAGGTCGCCGCATAGCGGGTCGGGGCGAGATCGCGGAGCGAGGGGCTGACGCCGCAGGCCGGGCAGGCCGGGTCGGCCGACAGACGGAGCACCCGCGAAGTCCCCGCCATCATGTCGACGACCTGGAGTCGGGACTCCCGGCGCTGCCCCAAAAGCAGGGCGATGACCTCCGAGGCCATCCACGAGCCGATGACCCCGCAGGTGGCGCCGAAGACGCCACCCTCGGCGCAAGTCGGCACGGACGCCGGATCGGGCATGACCGGGTAGACGCAGCGGTAGCAACCGGCGGCGGGCAGGAAGACCCCCACCTGCCCTTCCGCGCGCAGGACGCTGCCATGGACCAAGGGCTTGCGTCCGAGCACGCAGGCGTCGGCGGCGAGGAAGCGCGTCGCGAAATTATCCGTACCATCGACGACGAGGTCATAGCGGGCGACCAGCTCGGCCGCGTTCTCCGGCTTGAAACCTTCCGGGTGCAGGACGATCGTCAGCCCGGGGTTGACCTCCGCCAGCGCCTCCGCGGCCGAAATCGTCTTCGGCAGCCCGAGCGTATCGAACCCGTGCAGGATCTGGCGATGGAGATTGGAGACCTCCACCTTGTCGGGGTCGGCGATGCCAAGCGTGCCGACGCCGGCCGCCGCGAGGTAGAGGCCGACCGGCGAACCTAAACCGCCGGCGCCGAGCAGCAGGACTTTGGCCGCGCGCAACTTCAGCTGCCCCGCTTCGCCCACCCCGGGCAGACGGAGCTGCCGCGCATAGAGGGCGCGTTCATGCTCGGTCAGGCGTGGCTCCGCGGACATGCCCCCTATGGAGACGGCGGAAGCGGCGGTGTCAAACCCCTCCCCGGTGCGGTTCGGGTTGAAATCAAGGCCGGACCCGCCCAGCGTGCGGCGTGTCCTCGGTCTACCTCGGCATCGACTATGGCGCCAAACGCGTCGGGTTGAGCCATGCCGATGGTCTCGGCTTCGCCTTCCCGCTCCCCGCGGCCGTCGCGCCGGAGGCCGAGGAACGCTTCGCCCAAATCGGCCGCGAAATCGCCCGCCTGCGGGTGACCCAACTCGTCCTGGGCTACCCGTTGTCGGTCGAGGGCGAACGGACGAAGCGCTGCGACGAGGTCGACGCCTTCGCCGCCGAACTGACCCGCCGCTTCGGACTGCCCATCGAACTGGTCGATGAGGCGCTGAGCAGCCAGGCGGCCGACGAACTGGGTGGGCGCCGCAAGCCGCGCTCCGCCCAAGAGCGCCGGGACCAAGCCCGCAGCGGCGAACGGGATTCCCGCGCGGCGGCGGTGCTGCTCCAGGACTTCCTGAACAGCCGGGGCATCGGCACGAGCCTTTGACATGGGCAAGCCGCTCAAGTCCATCCTCCAGCCGGAGCGCTTCCTCGCGACGATCGCCTACGACGGCACCGACTTCCACGGCTGGCAGGTCAACCCCAACCAACGCACGGTGGAGAGCGCCATCGAGGAGCGGCTCTCGCGGATCTTCCGGACGCCGATCGACGTCCACGGCAGCGGCCGCACCGACGCGGGCGTACACAGCGTCGGCCAGCGTTTCCACTTCGACGCCTTCTGGCCGCACCCGGCCAAGCACCTGCTCTTCGCGATCAATTCGTGCGAACAGGAAGGCCTGCTGGTCACCGACCTGCGGCGCGTCCCGGCGGACTTCCATTGTCGGCACTGGGCGAAGGGCAAGCGGTACCGCTACGAGGTCTGCCATGGTTGGCCGCCCCCGTGGGAAGCGCGCTACTGCTTCGGCACCGGCAAGCGCGTGCTCGACGCCCGCCGGATGCGCGCGGCCGCCAAGCTGCTCCTCGGGACCCATGATTTCCGCGCCTTCAGCGGGACGCATGCGCAGGGCATGGACCTGGAGAACCCGGTGAAGGAGCTGCGGCGGCTCGACGTCGCGCAGCGCGGCGACCGGATCACCATCACGACCGAAGCGAGCGGCTACCTCTACAAGATGGTGCGCCGGCTGGTCGGCGGCCTCATGCGCGTCGGCGAAGGCAAGCTCCCGCCCGAACGGCTCGCGGCCTACCGCGACGAAGGCGTGATCACGGCGGAGATCCCGACGGCCCCGGCGCGCGGGCTCTTCATGGAGAAGGTCTTCTACGACCCCGCCGACCTCAAGGTGGGCCGAAGTGGCGCGAAGGCTTAATCTGCCTTTAAGGCGTGTTCGGGTATCCTCGTCCCATGCCTAAGCTTCGTGCCTCACTGGGACTCCTGCTCTTCTCCCTCGCGACGTTCGGCCTACCGGCGGCCGAAGAGCCCCGCGGCAAAGGCGGCAAGGGAGGCAAGGGCGCGATCGACCTCGTCGCCGCCGCCAAACCCTCGCCGAACCCGTCTCCCGCGTTCACGCTGACCAGCCCGGTCGTCAAGGACGGGGGTGCCCTCCCGATCGAGTTCACGGGCGATGGCGCCGGCGTGAGCCTGCCTCTCGCCTGGCATAACGTGCCCAAGGGCACCGTCTCGCTCGCCCTCGTCATGCACCACCTCGACCCCGAGGGTCGGACGAAGGTCTACTGGCTGGTGACGGACATCGACCCGAAGACAGCCGCGGTCGCCAAGAACGCGACGGACTTCGGCCGACTAGGACTGAGCACGGTGCACGACCGCGTCGAATACGCCCCGCCCCACTCCCAAGGTCCCGGCCTGAAGAAGTACGTCCTCACCCTCTTCGCGCTGTCCGCCAAGCCGAACCTCGCGGACGCCCGCCAACCCATCGTCCTCGCCACCCTCCTGCCCGCGATGAAGGGCAGGATTCTCGGCGCCGCCGACCTCACGGTCACCTACACCCGCCCAGCCGGGGCGTCCGACGAGGCGGCGCAACGTCCGGCCCGCCCGGGACCGCCGCGCCCAGCCGGCGGCAAGGGCGAATAACCGCTCGCTTGCGGGTTGCCTGCGAGCGTGCCGCTGGCTACTCCCTGCCCGTGACTTTCCTGCGTCCGGCATTCCTCGCCTGCATCGCCCTCCTCGCGGCCACCTTATCCGCGCACCCGGAATGGAAGCAGGCCTACTGCGTCGGCGTGATCGACGACGACTACCGGTTCGACCTGACCATCAAGTTCGACGTTCCCTCCTACCTCGTCGGCAAGCATCCCAAGGAAGCCACCGTTAAGGAACTCGACGACCTGATGTTCGACGCCGGGCGCCTGCCCGCCGCCTACGAGCGCGGCCCGGCGGAATTCCTGAAAGGAACGCGCGTCTTCGTCGACGGCGCCGAGGTGCCGGTTGAGCTCCTGGCCTTCCCCTCGGCCGCCGAGGTCAAGGCCCAGTCGGCGAAGCAGGGCGAGGAGGACCGGTACCCGGTCCTGCTCAACGCCAAGCTCCGCGCCCGGATTCCGCGCGACTCCGCCAAGGTCGAGGTGATGTTCCCCTCGGCGCTCGGCGCCGTACTCACCAACCTGCGGCGGGGCATGGACTCGCAGGTCCTCATGAACGTGGCGCCGGGCGAGCGGGGCGAGTTCGTCATCGGGGAAGTCCGCCTGACCTTGGGCGGCTTCCTGCGCGAGGGCTTCGCGCACGTCATCCCGGACGGATGGGACCACTGCCTCTTCATGCTCGCGATGTTCCTCGGCGCGGCGTCGCTCGCCCAGGCCCTGACGCGGTCCCTCATCTTCACCCTCGGCCACAGCGTCACGCTCGGCTTGGTCGCCTTCGGCGCGCTGCCGCCCGCCGGCGACTGGATCGAGCCGATCATCGCCGCCACGATCGGCCTCGGCGGCGCCTACGTCTACTTCGGTCGCGGCGAGGGCCGCCAGATGCTGCTCGTGCCGCTGACCTTCGGCCTCATCCACGGCCTGGGGTTCGCCGCGGCCGTCACGGACAAACTCGCCGAATGGCGTCAGGCTCAGGTCGTCCAGGTGCTCGTCGGCTTCAACCTGGGCGTCGAACTCGCCCAGGTGACCGTCATCCTCCTGGCCGCGGGACTGCTCGCCTTCGCCGCCCGGGCGAACTTGCCGATGGCGGGTTGGCGGCGTGGCCTAGGGGGCGCCATCGCCCTCGCGGGCTTCGGCGTCATGCTGTGGCGGGCCTACGGACTGCTGACCGGCGAAGGCTGATCAAAGCCGACCTACCGGACGCTTACCGGCGTCGAGCGCCGCGCGCTCCTTCGCCGCCAGTTCCTTCAAGGCCGCGACGACGTCGGGGTGGGCGTCCTTCACGTCGGTGCGCTCGCCCGGATCGGTCTCGAGGTTGAACAACGCGAAGCCGATCTCCTTCTGCTGGGTCTTCATCGGAGCGCCATCGTGCTCGGCGGGCTTCATGTCGTCGTAGCTCCGGTAGGTATGCGGCAGATGCAGCTTCCACTTGCCTCGCCGGATCGCCTCGAGCTTGTCGCCGTAGTAGTAGGTGAAGACCTCCCGGACCGCCGGCTTCTCCCCCTTGAGCAAGGGCAGCAAGGACTGGCCGTCGATCGGACGGCGGGGGCCGGCGACCTCACAAGCCGCCACCACGGTCGGCAACAGGTCGAGGTTGGCGGCCAGCGCCGGGGTGGCGACGCCGCGGGGCACTTGGTTGGGCCAGCGCACGATGCAGGGCACGCGGACGCCGCCTTCCCAGGTCGTCCCCTTGCCCTCGCGAAAACCACCCGTCACTCCCGCATGCCGGCCGAAGTTCAGCCAGGGTCCGTTGTCGCTCGTGAAGATCACCAAGGTGTCGTTTTCGACCCCCTTCTCACGCAAGGCGGCGAGCACGTAGCCGACCACGTCGTCGAGGTCGGCCAACGTCTCCGCATAGGGCGTCGGGCCCTTGCCCTTGAAGTCCCGCGAAGCCCCGAGGGGGGTATGGGGCATCGACGTGGCGAGGTACAGGAAGAAGGGACGGCCCGCCCCGGCGTTGTCGCGGATGAACTTGGTCGCCCGGAACCCCTGCATCACGGTCAGGTTGTCCATGTCGGTCCAATCGTCGATCGCCCCGAACGGCACGCCATCGACGATCCAGCGCAGCTCCGGGTACATCTTCCGCCGCGACGCGTCGCCGACGAAATAGCCGACCGGCCACATGTCGTTCGAATAGGGGACGATGAGCGACTCGTCGAAACCATGCGCGGGCGGGAGGAAGCGGGCATGGTCGCCCAGATGCCATTTGCCGACGATCCCGGTGCGATAGCCGGCCGAACGCAGCAAGGTCGCCAACGTCTGCTCCTCGGGATGGAGGCCGACCTTCGAAGCCGGCGGCAAGGCGGTGCCGCCGAGACCGAGGCGATTCGGGTAGCAGCCGGTCAACAAGGCGCACCGCGAGGACGTGCAGACGGCCTGCGTGGCGTAGAAACTCTCGAACTTCATCCCCTCGCGGGCCAACCGATCGATATGCGGCGTGCTGTTCTGCTTGGAGCCATAGCAACCGAGGTCGCCCCACCCCATGTCGTCGGCCACGATGAGCACGACGTTGGGCTGGGCGCCGAAAAGACAGGTGCACAGGAGGAGGCACAAGGTTGGGGTGAACCTCATGACCCTATTCCTAGGTCAGCTTAGGGAAATTCCAAGCCCCTAATAAATTCTTCTTAGTTCCAGGCGGCGTCCTTCAGACCTGCAGCCCCAGTTCCTTGCAGACCGCGGGATGCTTCCGGGCCTTGGCCTTGAACTCGTCGACCGAGAAATCGGCCACGATGAAGTCGCCATAGCGGAGGCTCGGGCACTTGGACTGTCCCGTCAGGGCGACCAACTGCCGCATTTCATGCATATTGGCCACGACGTCGCGGACGTCCAACTTGACGCCCTGGGATTCGAAGAAGGCCAGCGCCTCCGTGCACCAGGGGCAACCCGGCTTGGTGTAGAAGATCGGCAACGGCTGCGGCATGACCCGAGCCAAGCGACCGCGGGGCTCCGTGGCAAGCCGTCGAACGCGTGGCGCGTTGACAGCCCCGCGGACGGCGGGCAGAAAACGGGCATTCCCATGGAAACCATCCACGGCGCCCCTTCCTTCGTCCTGCGGACCCCCGAGGTCGAGCTCGCGGTGACCCGCACCGCCGGCCACCTCGCGCCGGTGCGCTTCCACCTCGGTCCGCTGACCGCCTCCCCTTACTCGCTGTCGCCCTGGACGCCGACGCAGATCGACCAGGCGCTGCCCAACCTATTGCTCTACCTACGTGGCGACTTCCTGTGCCTGCCTTTCGGCGGACAGCAGAGCGGCCCGCCCCATGGCGACGTCGCCAACGCCGACTGGTCGCTGGTCGAGCAGACCGCGACCCGCCTCCGCCTCCGCCAGACGGGCGCCGACACCGGCGCCACGGTGACGAAGACGCTGACGTTGATTCCCGGCCACCACGCCGTCTACGCCGAGCATCTGATCGAGAACCTCGCCGGCCGGTGGAACTACGGCAACCACCCGGTGCTCGACCTTTCGGCCGTCCCGGAAGGGATCGCGCGCGTGGCGACCAGCCCCTTCCGCCTCGGTTCGGTCTACGCCGGCGAATTCTCCAACCCGGCCAACGGCGAGTCGGGCGCCCTCCGGCCCAACGCGCGCTTCACCGACCTCACGGCCGTCCCCACCAAGTCCGGCAACGATACCGACCTGACCCGTTACCCGGCCCGCCCCGGCAACGATGACCTGATCATGCTGGTCAACGCGCCCGCGACCGAGGAACAGCCGTTCGCGTGGACGGCCGTCACCTTCCCCGGCTATGTCTGGTTCCAGCTCAAGGACGTCGCCGACTTCCCCGCCACGTTGTTCTGGCTCTCCAACGGCGGACGTCCGGGGCATCCTTGGGAAAAGCGCCACCTCGGCCGCCTTGGCCTCGAGGAAGTCTGCTCCCACTTCTGCGACGGCGTCGACATCGCGCGCGAAGATCGCCTCGCCGCCGACGGCGTGCCGACCAGCCGCGAGTTCCACCGCGACACCCCGGTGCGCCTGGCCATCATCCAGGGCGCCGTGGCGATCGGCCAGTCGTTCGGGCAGGTCAAGTCCATCACCCCGGCCGGCCCGGCGGCCGTTCGGATCGTGGGCGAAAACGGCCAATCCCTCGAAGTGCCCCTTAATTGGGGCTTTTTGAAAGCCTAAGGG
>Ga0114982_1001450_pt1 | contig 11445 bp, 10 predicted proteins | sample Shrwel_input2_FT_FD_87183 | JGI IMG/M metagenome (GOLD analysis project Ga0114982, IMG submission 87183) | Subsurface microbial communities from deep shales in Ohio, USA - Utica-3 well 1 S input2 FT | ecosystem: Environmental > Aquatic > Deep subsurface > Shale gas/oil reservoir > Produced... | reverse complement strand
GCGCGGGAATGTCTGGAAGGGGTCCGATGATGGGGGGAAAAGGGTGACTTGCCTGAAAAGGGGCTTGGGAGCAGGGTGGAGTGACTTCCTTCACAACCTGACCTGTGACTGACCTTTCCAGGCACAGGAGGGTCGGTCGCGGTCATCCCAAGTCACTTGGAGGACCCAAGCCATGACCGATCCGTTGTTCTGGCACCGGCTGCAGTTCGGATTCACAGCCGCGTACCACTATCTGTTCCCCCAGCTGACGATGGGGCTGGCCCTGCTGATCCTGGCCTTCAAGGTCCTGGCGAAGCACAAGGGTGACGAACGGTTCAACGAAGCGGCCCGCTTCTGGATCCGCATCTTCGGCATCAACTTCGCCGTGGGCGTGGTGACCGGCATTCCCATGGAATTCCAGTTCGGGACGAACTGGGCCCAGTTCAGCGCCAAGACGGGTGGCGTGATCGGCCAGACCCTGGGCATGGAAGGCATGTTCGCCTTCTTCCTGGAATCCAGCTTCCTGGCCATCCTCATCTGGGGCGAGAAGCGCTTCGGGCCCAGGATCCACTACATCGCCTCCTGGGCGCTGTTCCTGGGCTCCTGGCTGAGCGGCTACTTCATCATCGCCACCAGCGCCTTCATGATGCACCCCGTGGGCTACACCCTGGCGGCGGACGGCAGCTTCCAGATCGCCAGCTTCTGGGCCTACGTGCTGAATCCCTGGGCCTTCGTCCAGTACGCGCACAACATGGTCGGCGCGGTGGTCACGGGCTCCTTCGTGATGGCCGCCGTGGGGGCCTACTACATGCTCACCGGCAAGCACCTGGACCAGGCCCGCATCTACCTCAAGACCGGGGTGGTGGCGGGGCTGCTCAGCAGCCTGGTGGTGGCCTTCCCCACCGGCGACCTGCAGGGAAAGATGACCGCGAAGCACAAGCCTGCGGCCCTCGCCGCCATGGAAGGCCGCTGGGGCAGTGGCACCCACGCCGAGCTGAACTTCATCGGTCAGCCCAATGTGGAACAGCAGAAGCTGGACAACCCCGTGCGCATGCCCGGCCTCCTGAGCTTCATCGCCTACGGCTCCTTCAGCAGCAACGTGAAGGGGCTCAATGATTTCCCCAAGGATCAGTGGCCGACCAGCATCGAGCTGCTCTACTACAGCTTCCACATCATGGTGGGCCTGGGCACCTTCTTCATCGGCATCATGGGCCTGTCCGCCCTCCTGCTCCGCAAGGGCGTGCTGGAACGGAGCAAGCCCATGCTCTGGATCCTGATGGGAGCCTTCCCCTTCCCCTTCATCGCGAATACGGCCGGCTGGATGACCGCCGAGCTGGGCCGCCAGCCCTGGCTGATCTATGGCCTGCTCCGCACCAAGGACGGCGCCAGCCACCTGGTCCACGCGGGCCAGACCGCCTTCACGACCCTGGGCTTCGCCGGCCTCTACTTCGTGCTGGGCGTGCTGTATCTCTTCCTGATCGCCCGCGAAATTTCCCACGGTCCCGCCGGTCACGGCGCGGATGCGGCCCACTAGGAGAGCGCCATGGAAATGCTCTGGTTCTGGCTTTGCTCGGTGATGGTCGCCATCTACTGCGTGATGGACGGCTTTGATTTCGGCGCGGGGGTCCTCCACCGCTGGGTCTCCAAGACCGATGACGAGCGCCGCACGGTGCTCGCCGCCATCGGTCCCTGGTGGGACGGCAACGAAGTCTGGCTCCTGGCCGGCGGCGGCGCCCTCTTCACCGCCTTCCCCAAGGTGCTGGCGGCCGGCTTCTCCGGCTTCTACATGGCCATGTTCCTGGTGGTCTGGACGCTCCTCCTGCGCGGCATCTCCATCGAGTTCCGCAGCCACATCGCCAACCCCCTGTGGCGCTCCTTCTGGGACACCGTCTTCGCGGTGGCTTCCACCACCATGCCCATCCTGCTGGGCGCGGCCCTGGGCAACGTGATCCGCGGCGTGCCCCTGGATCAGACCGGCTACTTCAACATCCCCCTCTTCACCCACTTCGGCGTGTCGAACCCCGTGGGCATCCTGGACTGGTACACCGTGCTGATCGGCGTCTTCGTCCTGGTGACCATTGCCGGTCACGGTGCCAACTTCCTGGCGTGGAAGACCGAAGGCCCCGTTCATGACCGCACCGTCTGCCTGCAGAAGCCCCTCTGGTTCGCCGTGGTGGTGCTGTGGGTGGTGGCCACTGTTGCGACGGCCAAGGTGAATCCCGGCCTCTTTGTGGGCTTTCGCAAGGCCCCCCTGGCCTGGCTGTTCTTCGTCGTCTATGTGGGCGGCCTCGGGGCGGTCTTCGCCGGCATCTTCCAGCGCAAGCCCCTGCTGAGCTTCCTGGGTTCCGGCGCCTTCATCCTGGGCATCCTGGCCACCACCGCCGCCAGCGTGTTCCCGGTGATGCTGGGCTCCACCCTGAACCCCGCCTGGAGCCTCACGGCGCACAACGCCTCCGTGGCCTCCTACGGCCTCAAGGCGGGCCTGGGCTGGTGGCTGCTGGGCTTCCCCATCGCCATCGGCTACTTCGTCTTCCTGTTCCGGCTGCACCGGGGCAAGGTGAAGCCCGCGCTGGACGGCGAAGGCTACTGAGCCTCCTGATCCCCCGGAAGGCGCCGCATCTGCGGCGCCTTCGTGCGTTAATGAAAGCTAGGGAGCGACGCCATGACCGGACATCTCATCCTCGTCCCCACTCCGCTGGGCAACCTGGGCGACCTGACCCGCCGGGCCGAAGAGGTGCTTGCCGCCGCCGACCTGGTGGCCTGCGAGGACACCCGCCGTACGGGGCGGCTGCTGGCCCACCTCGATCTGGAAAAGGAGCTGCTGCGCTTCGACGACCATGCGGGGCAGCGGGCCTACGACATGCTGACCCTGGCGCTGGGGGCCGGCAGGACGGTGGCCTACTGCTCCGATGCGGGGATGCCCGGCGTCAACGACCCCGGTTTCGAAATCGCCCGCCACGCCCGGGCCATGGGGGCCCAGGTCACCGTGCTGCCAGGAGCCTCCGCGGTGACGCTGGCGGTGGTGGCCTCGGGCCTTCCCACCCATGCCTTCACCTTCCGCGGCTACCTGCCCAGCAAGGGCGAGGCGCGTCGCACGGCCCTGAAGCGGCTGCTGGGGGAGGAGGAGACCGTGGTGGTCTTCGAGACGCCCCATCGCATCCACGAGGCCCTGTCCGAGCTGGCGGAGCTGGCGCCGGAGCGGGAGATCGCCCTGGGCCGCGAGCTCACGAAGCTCCACGAGAGCTGGTACCGCGGGACGCCGGCGGAGGTGATCGCGGCCCTGGGCGGCGAGGACCGGGGCGAGATGGTCCTCGTCCTGAGCGGTGCGGCCGCCAAGCGCACGGTGCACGAGGAGGAGGCTGCCTATAAGTCCGGCGATGCGCTGCCGGAATGGGCGCTGCGCTTCCTGGATGCGGCCCGGGACGGGGGCATGACCTTGCGGGAGGCCGTGAAGCCTCTGGCGCGGCACCTGGGAGCCAATGCCTCCGAGATCTACAAGCTGGCGGCCGAGCGGGACTGATGCGCGCGTCCCTCCTTGACCACCCCGGGGCCACGGGGGGGCCGGCCGTGGCGCGGGCCCTGGAGGCTTCCGGCTGGGACGTGCTGCGATTCGCGCCGGATCAGCCCCTGCCCCCGGCGGAACTGGTGGTACTGCCGGACGGATTCGCGCCCCCGGGGATGGAGATCCTTCCCCGGAGCCTGGCGAAAGGCCTCCGGGGCCACCTGGAGACGGGGGGGCACGGGCTGGGGCTCGGCCTGGGTTTCAGGCAGCTGTGTGCCCTGGGCCTGCTTCCCGGACGCTGGGAGGCCCGGGACATGGGCTTCCTGCACCGCCTCGTGACCCTGCGGGTGGAGCACACGGGGCTTGGATTCACCCGGGGCCTTGGCGCCGATCGCGTGGGGCCCTGGCCCATGGCCACAGCCTTCCGGGGGCCGATCCTGGAGGCGGAGGAGCGGCTGGATCTCCAGCTGGAGGGTCGGGTCGCCTTCCGTCTGGAGGATCCCCTTCCGGGGGAACCCGATTTGGATTTGATGGGGTTGTGCGCCTGGGAGGGGCGGCTGCTGGGCCTTTCGGCCCTGCCGGAGCGGGTTCCGGAAGGGCTGGAGGCGATCCTGTCGGGACTAGGAATCTCTAAAAGCTGAAAATATTGCCTGTTGGTAGAGTTGTGTCTTGGCCTTGATTCAACGTGACAAGCGTGGAAAAAAGTGTCATAGTCCTTTGGATTCTAAATCGCACTTTTTCCCAATCGAGCCATGAGCGAACACGAAGGCAAGAACGTTCAGATCTTCACCAGCGGGAGTCTCCGTCTGGTGACCGTGAAGCGGGATCCCATCCCGCCCAAGGCCACGCCGCCCCGGGATTCCTGGACCCTTTTCCAGGCCACGGCCCCCGTGCGCATCTGCACGGGAGACGACCAGGAGGAGGGGGTGGTGCCCAAGGGCAGCCTCGCCCTTCTGCTTCCGGGCTTCGGGCACACGATCCGGCGCCACCAGTCGGATCTCCCCTTCAGCTATACGGCCCTGCAGCTGGACGGCCCCTTCCCGGAGCCGCTGGTGAGCATCCTCCAGCATCCGCCCCGGCGCTGGCAGGAGCAGAGCTTTGCCGGTCTGCGCAGCCAGAGCCTGAAGCAGCTCTTCGGGATCTTCGCCCAGGAGCTGTCCCATCCGGATGGTGTGCAGCTCATGACCCGGGAGCTCTTCCTGATCCTGCTAGGCGCGGAACTGCAGCGCCTGACGGAGAAGGAGGATCGCGGGCGCTTCCCCTACCGCCTGAGCCGCTCCACCCTGCAGCTGGTGCTGGACCACATGGAGGCCCACCTCGGGTCCAAGAACAGCGTGCCCGATCTGGCCAAGCTGGCGCGTTGCACGCCGGATCACTTCATCCGCCTGTTCCGTGAAGCGACTTCGACCACGCCCCACCAGTACCTGATCGAGCGCCGCCTGCAGCGCGCCGTCCAGATGCTCTCCGACGGCGAACGGCCCTCGGACGTGGCCATCCAGCTGGGCTTCTACGATGCCAGCGCCTTCACCCGGGCCTTCAAGCGCCGCTTCGGGGTGCCCCCCAGCAAGTACGCCCAGGAGGCCTACGAGCGCCAGTTCAAGAAGGGCTGAGGCCCTTCGCCCTACGAAAAAGGACTCCGCCTTCCGCGGAGTCCTTTTTCGTAGGGGATGCGACTCAGGGAACCCGTGTCGGCTGGACCGCCTGGGCCGGGTCTGCCGGAGACGACTGCGCCGGCGCGACGACTGTGGGACGGGTGGGAAGCGTCACCACCAGATCCTTCACGCCGCCCCAGATGATCTGCACCCCGATGGCCAGCAGCACGAATGCGCTGATCTGGCTGATGGTGGTGGCGCCGGTCTGGCCGATGCGGCGGATGAGGGGGCCGCTGTAGCGGTAGAAGACGAAGACGGTGGTGCCTGCCAGGAAGATGCCGACGGTCTTGGCCAGGAACTCCAGCAGGGTGGCCGATTCCAGGAGGGTGCCCCGGGGGGTCATGGCCAGGGTGACGGCCATGGCGCCAGGGCCTGCGGTGACGGGCAGGGTCAGGGGGAAGAAGGCCTGGTTGCGCATGCAGATGCCTTCGGTGACACCCTCATCGTCCGCCTCGGGGGTGGGGCGGGGCGTCTCGCGGTTCAGCATCCGCCAGGCGCTGTGGAACAGGAGCACGCCGCCGGCGATGGCGATGACCGGGATGGACAGACCGAGGATCTTCAGCATCCAGCCCCCGAGCAGCAGGAGGATGCTGAGGAAGATGGCGGTGTAGAGGCCGATCTTGAAGGCGAGGTGGTTGCGCTGGGGCTCATCCACCGGGCTGGTGAGCGCCAGGAAGACCGGAGCCATGGCCGGGGGGTTCAGGATGGGAAACAGGGCGAGCCATGCGAAGGCGACATGACCCAGGAAGGAGTTGTCCATGCAAAGATCCCTAGCATCGCCGACGAAAGGTCGGGGCGCAAACAGTGTAACTGTTGAGGGCTAGTTCCGTATTGTAGGTAACGAAATGTAAAAAGTAGTGCCTTCCTTGATCCCAGTTTGAAACCCGACCTTGCCGCCGAGGAGCTCCTCGCCGATGAGACGCATGGCATAGGTGCCCAGGCCCCGGCCGGTGCCCCTCTTGGTGCTGACGGCCTTGCGGAACAGGAGGTGGGCCACGGCGGGGTCTATGGATTGATCGTTGTGCACGTGGAAGGTCACCTGCCCCAGGCCGCCCGAGGTCCACAGGAGGACCGTGCCGCCCTGGGCACTGGCTTCCATGGCATTCAGCACCATGTTGGCCAGGACACGGTGGAGGAGTACGGGATCCGTCTGAAGGGTGGAGGGGACGTGGTCTTCCAGGAGCAGGCGCCGGTCCCTCCCGGCGGGGTGCGCCTGGAAATGGGTGGCGAGGGTGCCCAGCACCTCCGAGGTGTGCAGGGCCTGATGACGCGGCGCCATGCGGCCTTCTTCGACTTCCATGATGAGGCGATGGTTCTGCAGTTCCTCGCCCAGCCGGTGGGTCAGATCCAGCACCCGACGGGCGGCCATGGGCTGGGATTCCCGGGCGAGGGCAGCCTGCAGACCCTGGAGGGTGTTGGCGAGGTCGTGCAGGAAGGCCCGTTCCAGAAGGGTCTTGCGGCGGTGTTCGCTGATGTCGTGCAGGACCACCACGAGGAAGGATTCGTCCTCCAGGGTGAGGGGGGTCGCCTTGATGCGGAACTCCCGAAGGGTGAACCGGCCGTTGCGGCGGCACTCGAGATGGCACTCGCCGGTGACGGGTTCCTGCAGGGCGATGGCCTGGTTCATGGCCACGAAGGCACCACATTCGGGGCAGTGCGGGGAGGTCTGGCAGCCGTCGTGCCCCTCGGCTGCGTGCAGGCAGCCGAACACTTCGCCGGGGCGCAGGCCCAGTGCCGGACCTGCATCCTGCAACCCCAGGTGCTCGGTCAGTTCCGGGCTGGCGGCCAGCACCTGGCGTGATGGGTTGAGCACGAGCACGAAGCCACCCAGGGCATCCAGGGCAACCTGGAGAAGGGGCGTCTCCATCCAGGATTCGATCTCACCGCGGAGTTCAACGGGGTGCTGCGAGGAGGCAGGGTGATGGGCATGGGTCAGGACTTGAAGGTGGAAGCCACCGCATGGAGGCCCTCACCGGCATCCATGAGCTTCAGGGTGCTGGCATGCAGGCTCTCCACATCGGCCTGGAGACGGGTGGCGGCGGCGGCATTGCGGTCACTTTCCTGGTCACCCCGTTCGACCTCCCGGGCGACCTCGTCGCTGGCGCGCCCCTGCTCCGCGGCGGCCAGGGTGACCTCCTCCGTGACCACGCTGAGCTGGGTGATGGCGGCGCGGATGGCCTGCAGGGATTCCACCGCGTCCCGCACCGTGCTCTGTCCCTGGCTCACGGCCTCGTTGGAGTCCTCGATGAGCTGGGCGATCTCCTTGGCGGCGGTGGCGGAGCGCTCTGCCAGCTTGCGCACCTCTTCGGCGACCACGGCGAATCCCTTGCCGTGCTGGCCCGCCTTGGCTGCCTCGATGGCCGCATTGAGCGAGAGCAGGTTGGTCTGCCGTGCGATGTCCTGGATGACCCGCACGGCGCTCACCACCTGGGCGGTGGCATTCTGCACCTGGCCCATGGCTTCCAGGGCCGCCTCGCCGGAGCGGTCGCCTGCCTGGGTGGCCTGGACGGTCTGCTGGTTCAGGGCCTTGCTGTGTTCGAGGTTGCGCCCCACCTCGTGGATGGACGCGGAGAGTTCCGTGGTCGCACTGGCCATGCGTTCCGCGGCCTGCTGCTGGTGGAGGGCGGATTCGGCCACGGCCTGACTGGCTTCCTGGATGCCGGTGGCGGCCTGCTGGAAGGCCCGGGTTTCCTCGGCCAATCCATCCGCTTCGAACCGCATGCGGTTGATGAGGGCCTTGAGCTGGCTCTGGGTTTCCCGGAGGGCGCCCAGGAGACTCCAGGTATCGAGGGGTGAAACGGGGATGTCTTTGCGGAGGTTGCCTTCCTTGAGCTCATGCATGGCCTGGGTCACCAGGACGGGATCCCCGCCGAAGCGGACCTGCAGAATGCGGCGGATGAGCCAGAATGCGGCGCCCAGGGCCGCGAGGCTGAGTCCGCTCATGACCTGCGCGTGGAGAATGGCCTCGGAGATCTCCCGGTTCAGGGCGGCGGGGTCCGTGAGACTCTTGAGTCCCTGGAAATCGAGCACGGTGTGGATCAGCGTGACGAGGGTGAGGGCCACGCCGGGGGCCAGGGACAGGACGAGCTGGGTCAGGAAGGGCTGTCCCATGAAGGGGGCCCAGGGCCTGCGGCCCAGCTGGGCGAGGGAGGCACCTCCCTGGAGTGCCCGGTAGAGACCTTCCGCCTCGGCCACCTGGCGGCGGGTGGGTTGGCTGCGCACTGAGACGTAGCCGACCATCCGCCCATCCTTCATCTGGGGGGTGATGGCCGCGTCCACCCAGTAGTGGTCCCCGTTCTTGCAGCGGTTCTTCACGATGCCGTGCCACGGCTTGCCGGACTGGATGGTCCGCCAGAGCTCCTTGAACACCTCCGCAGGCATATCCGGGTGGCGCACCAGGTTCTGGGGTTGGCCCAGGAGCTCTTCCCGGGTGAATCCGCTGATGCGCACGAACTCGTCATTGACGAAGGTGATGGTGCCCTTCAGATCCGTGCGGGACACGATGAAGGAACCCTCCTTCATCTGGCGCTCGACCTGGGTGATCGGCTGATTGTTGCGCATGGGGCCTCGCTGGGAAATCGAGGCCCTATCGGTCAGGGGTGGACGGCTCCTGAGTCCGGTCGGGTGCCCTGGTGCAGGGCGACAATGCCCTGGCTGAGGTTCTCCCAGCGCACCTGGCTGAAGCCGGCTTCCTCCAGTTCGGCGGCGAGGCGGGGCTGGTCCGGGAAGGCCCGGATGCTTTCGGGAAGGTAGGTGTAGGCCGAGCGGTCCCCGCTGAGCAGGCCGCCGATCCAGGGCATGAGGCGCAGGCTGTAGAGGTCGTAGCCCCAGCGCAGGAGGGCCCAGCGGGGCCGGCTGAATTCCAGGATGGTGAGCCGGCCGCCGGGCTTCAGCACCCGCAGGAATTCCGCGTAGGCGAGGGGGCGCTTTTCCACGTTGCGGATGCCGTAGCAGATGGTGATCCCGTCAAACAGGGCATCCCGGAAGGGCAGGCGCATGGCGTCCGCATCCACGCTGGCCCAGACGAGGTGGTCGAAGCCCTTGCGGCGGAACTTCGCCGGACCGAGCCGCAGCATGGCGTGGGTGAAGTCCGTGCTGACGACTTCGGCTCCGCGGCGGGCCAGGGCGAGCGAGCTGTCCCCGGTGCCGGCGGCCACATCCAGATACCGCTTGCCGGGTGCCGCCCCGCTGGCCCTGGCCATCCGGCGCCACCAGTGGAAGTCCAGCCCGAAGCTGAGGACATGGTTCAGCAGGTCGTACCGGCCGGCGATGCCGGAGAACATGGATCGGACGTCTTCGGCCTTCGGCATGCACCCTCCGGGGAGAATTGTGGCGCGAGGCACGTCGGCTTGTCTGCCCGGCAAGGCGAATCCGCGCATAGAATTGCGAAGACATATCCATGACACCGGGCGCCGCCCCGTGGGAGTTTGAAACATGACGATCACTTCCGAAGACCTCATCCGGGGGGGCGGCTTCCTTGTCGCCCCTGTCGGCACGCAGACCCAGTTCACCCCCGAGGAGTTGGGTGAAGACGCGCAGGCCATCGGCCAGGCCGCCCGGGAATACGTGGAGGGTGAAATCCTTCCCAACGACGGCGCCATCGACAAGCTGGACCTCGAACTCTCCAAGGAGCTGCTGCGCAAGGCCGGCGAGATCGGCCTCCTGAGCCTGGAGATCCCCGAGCAGTACGAGGGCATGGACCTGGACAAGATCACGGGCCTCCTCGTGCTCGAGGAACTGGGCCGCCAGGCCTCCTTCTCCGTGAGCTACGGCGCCCACACCGGCATCGGCACCCTGCCCATCGTCTACTTTGGCAATGACGAGCAGAAGGCCAAGTACCTGCCCAAGCTCGGCAGCGGCGAATGGCTGGCCGCCTACGCCCTCACCGAGCCCGGCGCGGGCTCCGACGCCATGAACTCCAAGACCGTGGCCACCCTGGACGGCGAGGAATGGGTGCTCAACGGTTCCAAGATGTGGATCACCAATGCCGGCTTCGCCGACGTGTTCGTGGTCTTCGCCAAGGTCGATGGCAAGAAGTTCAGCGCCTTCATCGTCGAGAAGACGGACCCCGGCTTCTCCGTGGCCGCCGAGGAGCACAAGCTCGGCATCAAGGGCTCCTCCACCCGCGCCCTCAGCTTCGACAACTGCCGCATCCCCAAGGATCGCCTCCTGGGTCGCATCGGCTTCGGCCACCGCATCGCCTTCGGCATCCTGGCCATCGGCCGCTTCAAGCTGGGCGCCGGCTGCAACGGCATCGCCAAGGAAGTGCTGAAGTACACCCTGAAGTACACGGCGGAGCGCCAGCAGTTCGGCAAGTCCATCAACCAGTTCGGCATGATCCGCAAGTATCTGGCGGACATGGCCATCCGCATCTTCGTGGCCGAGAGCATGAACTTCCGCACCTTGGGCTACATCAGCGACGGCATGCATGCCATCAGCTGGGACGAGGCCGATGCGGCGGACCGCAAGATGAAGATCATGGACGAGTTCCAGATGGAAGCCTCGATCATGAAGGTCTGGGATTCCGAGGCCCTGGGCTTCATCGCCGACGACGCCGTGCAGTGCTTCGGTGGCTACGGCTTCAGCGCGGAATACCCCCCCGAGAAGATCTACCGCGACAACCGCATCAACCGGCTCTTCGAAGGCACCAACGAGATCAACCGGATGATCATCGCCAACCAGGTCTTCAAGAAGGTCGGCAACGGCCAGCTGGCCTTCCAGAAGGACGCGGCCAACCTGCCCGCTCTGGGCGAGGGGGCCCTGGGCGCCGCCTTCCAGGCCGTGGAGCTGGCCAAGCGCGCCTCCCAGTTCGCCATCGCCACCGTGCTGGAACTCGTGGGCCAGAAGCTCATCGAGAACCAGGAGGCCTCCGCCCGCGCCGCGGACATGGTCACCGACGTCTACACCATGGAATCCACCGTGGTGCGCGCCGACAAGATGGTGGGCGCCAGCCACCGCTGGGCGGAGTTCGCCAAGGAGATCGCCGAGGTCTACGTCAACGAGGGCTACGTCCGCGTCCTCAGCCAGGCCCGCCTGCTGCTGGCCGAAGTCCTGGAAGGCGCCGAGCTGGCGGCCGCCCTGGAGACCCTCAAGGCCTTCGATCTGGCGCTGCCCATCTCCGGCAGCGCCCGCCGCAATCGCCTGGCCGAGGCCGTGATCGAGAAGGGCATCTACCCCATCGAGAACTGGTGATCGGTTCCACGACAAGGAAAAGGCCCCCGGGATTTCCGGGGGCCTTTTCCGTTCGGGTGGGATCAGCGTTCGCGACGTTCGCCGCGTTCGCTCCGCTCGCTGCGTGCGGGGGGCGTGGAT